>Ga0172379_10000192_pt1 | contig 163316 bp, 141 predicted proteins | sample GrowelOW334metaG_FD_119756 | JGI IMG/M metagenome (GOLD analysis project Ga0172379, IMG submission 119756) | Groundwater microbial communities from an aquifer near a municipal landfill in Southern Ontario, Canada - Groundwater well OW334 metaG | ecosystem: Environmental > Aquatic > Deep...
GATAATATTTTTGCACGGAGTTCTGGTGTGATTGGGTTGGGCATATATTTATATGTTTCTATATATTAAAACTTAAAACACAGCGCTGGTCAACGCTGTGTCTATTATACAGGGGTCATGTCAAGTAGTAGTTCGCGTCACTGACAAAAGTGAAAAGTGATTTGAATTCAACAAAGGGGGGAGTAGCCGAGGATACAGGTAGAATCCTCGGCTCAACCCAAAAAAACATCACGACGTGGTGTTTTTTTGTTTGACGGAAGTGTTTTATCTTGTTAAGATATATTTATAGAATAAATTTTTAAAAATATTATTCTTAATTTTAAAATAATATGAAAGTAAAAGAAATAATGGAGGTCAGTGTGATATCTGTTTCTCCATCGACAACTTATGAAGAGGTGGCAAAAATTTTGTATAAAAATAATATTAGTGGCGTGCCCGTGCTAGATGAGATGAATAAAATTGTGGGGTTTGTTTCCGAAAAAGATATTTTTCGAATTTTATATCCGCATTATAAAAGTTATTATGAACATCCTGAATCATATTCCGATTCAGATGCGCGTGAAAGCAAAGCGGTAGAAATAAAAAATCATCCGGCAGAAATGTTTATGGTAAAAAATCCGGTACTATGTGGGGCAGAGGATTCGGTGATGAAAGTGGGGGCATTGATGTTGGCCAGAAATGTTTCTAGAATACCGGTCATAGAAGCCGGTCAGGTGGTAGGAATGGTAAGTCGCAAGATGATTTACCGAGCGGTGCTAAAAGAAAATTTTGGATTATAATTTATTTTTTAAAACAGTCTCGACTTAATCGGGACTGTTTTTTATTTTGACAGTTACCACTCTTTTTGGTAACCTAATTTAGTTCGTAAACTCGGGCGCGAATCGCGTCCATTTTTCCACGAGGGAGGAAATCGTGAAAGATACCCAAACTACGGTCGCTGTCATCGGCGGAAGCGGACTGGAAGAAGGTCTGCCAATTGATGTTTTGACGACACATGAAGTCAAAACGCCTTACGGCTCGCCATCCGGTGAGATCACCGAAGGTATGACCGCGAACGGTGTGCGCGTGCTGTTTTTGCCGCGCCACGGCGAAGGACATGTCTTGTCGCCCGGCAAAGTGCCGTACCGCGCCAACATTTTGGCGCTGAAAAAACTTGGGGCGGAATACGCAATCGGTGTCTCGGCAGTCGGGTCACTGAAGCGCGATGTGAAGATTGGGGATTTCGTTCTCCCTGATCAAGCCATCGGGTTTTTCTGCCACGATCGCAAGAGCACCTTTTTTGATTCCGAAGAAGATAGGATGGTAGCCCATGTGAATGTGGGCGAACCATTCTGCGCGGAACTTCGGGACATGCTGGCCAGCTCTGTCGAGGCGGTTGGTGTGCGTTGTCATGGCGGAAAGTACGTCTGCATATCGGGAAACGCGTATTCCACGATTGCGGAGTCGGAATTTTTCGGTGCGTTGCGATGCACAACGGTAGGGATGACCAACTTTCCGGAATACCCGCTCGCGCGAGAGGCCTGTCTGCCGTATGTTGCTCTGCAACTGGTGACCGACTACGACAACCTGCCTGGCGAAGCGCATCTGTGCTCGGATCTGGTCGTTGCGCAGATGATGAAAAACGCGGAGCTGGCCAAGAGAGCTATCGCTCACTTCCTGTCTCGGCCGGATCTGAAACCACCAACCTGCGATTGCGTGCATGCTCTGGATCACGCTATCGCCACTCCACAGGAGCGCTGGTCCGACATTGGTCGGAGAAAACTGGAAATTCTGATGAGGCGGTAACTCGCCACATCATCAACCGTCGCCATCAAGGCGACAAAAAAGGAGGGAAAAGAAAGAGGGAATCTTTCGTTGGGGCGCGGCTCGCCAACGACTGTCAATCAACGAGCCGCACCTAACAAAACGCATCACTGTCAGTGGTGTTTTTTGTTAGAGCAATAGTTTTGTTTAGCACCTACTTTAACTATTAGTAAAAAAGAGTTACAATGGGCGATAGAGAAAATTAAAAATGTATTTACAACTGTATGCAAATAACTATTATTGGTGCTGGAGTAATGGGTGAGATTTTTACCACTGCTTTGGCGCGCGCTTTTCCAAGTTGGCAAATAAATATTGCCGACAAAAATCTGGAAAAATTAAATGGTCTAAAAAAACATTTGAAACGGATTAAAATATTCACGGATAATAAATTGGCGATAAAAAATGCGGAGATAATAATTTTGGCGGTAAAACCACAGGTATTCTCAGAATTGTCCGGTGAAATAAATGGATTGATAAACAAAAAAACTTGCGTAATTTCCATTATGGCTGGAATAAAAATAAAAACCATTGCTGAAAAATTATTTGTGAAAAAAATAATTCGTGGCATGCCGAATTTGGGCGCGCGGGTGGGAAAATCTATGACGGTTTGGACTGATAATAATTTGGATAAAAAAACTAAAGCGATTGGTAAAAAAATATTTGGAATTATTGGAAAGGAAATGTGGGTGAAAAATGATGAGGTGATAGACAAAGCCACAGCTGTATCGGGTAGCGGTCCGGGATTTTTCTTTTATGTGGTTGAAGAGTGGTTGGGGGCTGTGCGGTCGTTGGGCTTTAGAGATGACCAAGCTAGTGAATTATTATTAACCACAATTGACGGCGCAAACACATTGTTGCAGAAAGAAAAAAATCCAAAACAATTACGCCAACAAGTGACCTCAAAAGGTGGTACCACTGAAAGTGGGTTGGAGGTGTTGCAAAAAAGCGGTTTACGGGAAATTTGGCAAAATACCTTACAAAAAGCTGTGCACAGGGCGTTGGAGTTGGGCGTGTAATATTTTTAGTTTTAAAACAGCCGATTGACATATCAGCTGTTTTTTGTTAAATTACATGCATTAATTAGCAAAAAATTTATGTATAACAGTGAACAAAACGAACAAGAAATATTGAAATATTGGGAGAAAAACCAGTGTTTTGAAAAATCCGTATCACAGCGACCGGAAGATAAGCCATATGTTTTTTATGACGGCCCTCCTTTTGCCACCGGTTTGCCACATTATGGGCATATTTTGAGTTCGGTTATCAAAGATGTCGTGCCGAGATACTGGGCGATGAAGGGTTATCGCGTGCGCCGTCGTTGGGGTTGGGATTGCCATGGTATGCCGATTGAAAATATCGTGGAAAAAGAATTGAAGGTCTCGGGCAAAAAAGATATTGAAGAAAAAATGGGCGTGGCAAAATTCAACGAGACTTGTCGTTCCAAGGTTTTGATATATGTGCAAGAATGGAAAAAGATGGTGGACAGAATTGGCCGTTGGGTTGAGTTTGATAATTCCTACAAAACTATGGATTCCACTTATATGGAGTCGGTTTGGTGGTCTTTGAAAACTATTTGGGACAAAGGTTTAATTTATGAAGGTCGCAAAGTTTTGATGTATTGTCCACGCTGTGAGACACCAGTGTCCAAGGCGGAAATTGCGATGGATAATAGTTATAAAGATATTACCGAAGAAACCGCGACGGTTAAATTTAAAATAAAAAATCCTAAAAAATATAAACTGCCGGAAAATACATATATTTTGGCTTGGACGACCACGCCGTGGACTTTGCCGGGGAATGTGGCGTTGGCAGTGGGGGAGGAAATTGAGTATGTTGTGGTATCTGTCATCCCGAGTGAAACCGAGGGATCCCTCCACTCGTTGCGACACTCGGTCGGGATGACAACCAATAATAATTACATTATTGCTAAAGCCAGAGCGGAAGAAGTTCTTAAAGGTAAAGAATATAAAATAGAAAAAGAAATCAAAGGTGCGGATTTGGTCGGCATAGAATACGAACCACTTTTTGACATCTCAGCCGTAAAAGATTCCGGTAAAAAAGCGTGGTATGTCACTTCGGCAGATTTTGTGACAACTGAAGAGGGAACCGGTACAGTGCACACCGCCGTAATTTATGGTGAAGATGATTACAATCTCGGCGTAAAAATCGATTTGCCGATGGTTCCTTTGTTGGATGAAAAAGGTCATTTCAATAATGAAGCGCCGGAATTAATTCGCGGTCAATATTTCAAAAAAGCGGAAAAAGCGATCAAAGAAGATTTGGAAAATCGTGGTTTGATTTTTGAAAAGAAAAATCACACCCATTCGTATCCGCACTGCTGGCGCTGTGAAACACAGTTATTTTACAATGCCATTTCGGCTTGGTTTATAGACATCCAAAAAATTAAACCGCGTTTAATTGAATTAAATGAAAAAATAAATTGGTATCCGGAACATCTCAAACACGGTCGTTTCCTAAATATTTTGGAAACGGCGCCGGATTGGAATATCTCACGCAATCGTTATTGGGCAACTCCTTTACCATTTTGGAAATGCAATAATTTGGAATGCGCGCATACGCAATGTATTGGTAGTGTTGCCGAATTAAAAACCAAAGCCACCAATTTTGATGAAGTATACAAAACAGACAAAGTAGCCGAGATAGATTTACACAAAGATAAAATGGATAAAATAAAACTGCATTGTGAAAAATGCAAAAGCGAGATGACCCGTATTCCCGAGGTGATAGATTGTTGGGTAGAATCAGCATCAATGCCATTTGCCGAATTTCATTATCCGTTTGAAAATAAAGAGGTGTTCAAAGCGCGTTTTCCAGGACAATACATCGCCGAATACATCGCCCAAACCCGCGCGTGGTTTTATTATATGCATGCCATGTCGGTATTATTGTTTGATGAAGTCAGCTTTAAAAATTGTGTAACTACTGGAAATATTTTGAATGAAAAAGGTGAAAAATTATCCAAATCAAAACAAAATTATCCGGATCCATGGAAAATAATCCAGCAATATGGTGTAGATTCGATGCGTTATTATTTGATGACTAGCGCAGTAATGCAAGCTGATGATTTGTTGTTCAATGAGCGTGAAGTAAAAGAAGCATACAACAAAGTTATAAATATTTTGTGGAATGTTGTTGAATTTTATAAAATGTTTGCCACTGATACCGTCGGTGAAGTGGAAGAAAGCAAGCATGCTTTGGATAAATGGATTTTGGCACGAGTAAATATGTTGGTGCAAGAAGTGACAGAAAATATGGACAACTACGACACCGTGAAAGCCGGTCGTCCGATCAAAGATTTTATTGATGATTTGTCTACTTGGTATGTTCGTCGCAGTCGCGATCGTTTCAAAGGTGTCGACGAAAAAGATAAACAATCTGCCATCGCTACCTTGCGAAAAGTGTTGCTGATTTTGTCCAAAGTGATGGCGCCGTTTACTCCGTTTATTGCGGAAAAAATATATTTGGAATTGGGAGGAGGAAAAGAGTCCGTTCATTTGGAAGATTGGCCCGCCTTCGTCCCGACTGTGGCGGGCGATGCCCAAATTTTTAAGAGCATGGAGTTGGCGAGGAAAATGGTAGAATACGGTTTGGCTTTGCGCGCAGAAAATAAATTGAAAATTCGTCAGCCATTGCATGAATTTAAGATGAACGCCGAACACCTATCTCATGAGCTGTTGCAAATTATGGCGGATGAATTGAATGTAAAAAAAGTTAGCTTTACTGAATTTGTCGCTGAGGATAAACAATGGGCAAACAAGGAAGAGGGGTCGGTTAAAGTTTGGTTGAATATTACGGTGGATGAAGAGCTAAAGAAAGAAGGCTTGGTGCGTGAAATAGTGCGCACTATCAACCAAATGCGAAAAGAGCAAAAATTGACTATTAAAGATATTGTCAGTTTGCGGTATAATACTGATGACGAATTGCTATTGTCAGCTTTCAAAGATTATGAAAAAGAGATAAAACATTCTGTACTAGCCAAAGATTTACAGTTGGACAAAAATTTGACGAGTGGAGAAGTAATTTTAGATGACAAAAAAATTTATTTGTCATTGATGGTTTAATATGCCGGTTACAAAAATAGGAAAATCCAAAGAAGGTTTTGCCTTGCACTATTCAGTTGGGGCGGTTATTAAGCGTGCTGACAAATATTTTTTATTGGATCGCGCGAACGAACCATTTGGTTTTGCTTGTGTAGCCGGACATGTGGAAGAAGGCGAAACCGTTGAGTTTGCTTTGGCGCGTGAAACCGAAGAAGAAAGTGGTTTGCAAATAATTTCCAAAAAATTATTATTTGAAGAAGAGGTGGAAAAAAACAAATGTAGTCGCGGTGTATTTTCGCATTATTGGTACGTATTTGATTGCGAAACAACCGGTGAAACACGTTTGGATTCATCTGAGGCGAAAAGTATCGGATGGTTTACAGTTGAAGAAATAAAAAAATTAAAATTAGAGCCGATATGGGAGTATTGGTTTAAGAAAATGGGAGTTATTTAATAATAATATTTATATATGCTAACTATCAAACAGATTTTTGACCTAGGATTAAAAATCGGCATGGCGGCTGATCCCCGTGGACCAAAAGGCGTGCAAAAATATTTGGATCGTATCAAAAAAGAGTACGAAGATTTGCGACCGGAGGATAAACAATATTTTGACAAAGAACAATTGGTCAATCCATATTCAGATAGTCGTGTGCATGTTGGAGATTTAAACGCCAAAGTGAAACGAGTATTGGCTGGAATAGATATTGGTTCGGGAGAAATTTTGTTGGCTTCACAGCTGTGCGAACGTGGTAAAACTATCGATTTGGTGATGGCTCACCACCCGGTTGGATCAGGTTTGGCCAATTTGCATGGTGTTATGGATATGACTGTGGATGAATATGAAAAATTGGGAATGCCGGTACATACCGCGGAAAGTCTGATGGGCGAACGTATCAAAGAAGTGGGTCGCAGTACTCATGCCTCCAATCATTACCAGATGTTGGACATGGCCAAGTTGTTAAAAATTAATGTGATGAACACTCATACCATCACAGACAATTTGATAAATAAATTTGTTCGTGAATATATAGAAAAGAAAGCTCCTGAAACTATCGGTGATTTGATAAAAGTTATTTTAGAAATTCCTGAATATCATGAAGCCAAACTTCGTGGTGCCGGTCCACGTATTACAGCCGGTAGTTCGAAGAATCGGGTCGGAAAATTTTTGTTGGAAATGACCGGTGGTACTAGTCCGTCCAATAAAGTTTATCAAGAATTATCACGCGCCGGTGTTAGTACGGTCATCGGCATGCATATGCCGGAAGCGGCGATGGAAAAAGTAAATGAACACCATATGAATGTGGTAATCGCCGGACATATGTCCTCAGACTCACTTGGTATGAATTTGTTTTTGGATGAATTGGAGAAAAAAGATATCGAAGTCGTGCCATGTAGTGGTTTGATTCGTGTTAATCGCAATAAGAAAAAATAAATTATTTATGATTGCGAATGTTGTCGGAAAAATTGTGGCCAACAATGGTGCTGAAATTGTAGTTCAGACGGTAGGTGGAGTAGGGTATGAAATAAAAGTGAGCACCAATGGCGCGCAATCTTTTAAGGTTGGACAAGAGGCGCAAATTTTGACCTGTTTGAGTGTGCGTGAAAATTCTATGGAGTTGTTTGGTTTTGCCAATCAAGAAGAAAAGAATTTATTTGGAAAATTAATTTCAGTGAGTGGTATTGGACCAAAAAGCGCTTTGCATATTTTGTCTTTGGGAAGTGTGCAAGATATTTCGGCGGCAATCAATCGTGGCGATGTCAGTTATTTAAAAAAGGTGAGTGGTATCGGCGGTAAAACAGCCGAGAGGATCGTGGTAGATTTGAAAGGGAAAATGGATAATGTGGTAGTAGAAAGTAAAGATAATATAATGATGCAAAATGGCGAATCAACAGCTGTAAGTGATGCGATAGAGGGGTTGATTGCCTTGGGTTATTCAGCGGTAGATGCGCGAGAAGTGATAAAACAATTGGAAGTAGAAGAAAAGGCTAGTGAACAAATTTTGAAAGAGGCACTTCGAAGAATGAGATAAAAATAAAAAAGCGAAAAGGACGACATGGTCGTCCTTTTTTTCGTTGCGAGGCCATGGCCCCGCCAGCGCGCGCGAACGCACGCCGGCGGGAGCCATAGGCTCGAGGGAAAATTCTCCTTGTTGGGTTGTTGTTCAATGTCGACTACTTCTGTGTGCCAGTCATCAGTTCGCCAAGACCTCCAGCTCCTGGCACGATGTAGCTCTTCTTCGTCAGACCCTTGTCGATGCGTCCGACGTAGATCATCACTTCGGGGTGTTCGCGGTGAATCTCTTGGATGCCTTGAGGGGCTGCAATCAGACTCACTACGACGATCTTGGCGATCTCGTTGGGCCAGAGTTGCTTGTAGCGGGCGATGACCGCTGAGAGGGTCGTACCCGTCGCCAGCATCGGGTCGGGAATTATCAGAATAGAACCGAGTTTGACCGGTTCGTCAGCCTTGGAGAAGTCAGTCTTGACACCGATGACGTGACCGTCTGCATCCGACTCTCGACTCGCCACGACATGGTGTTCGTGTACGAGTGCCTCGTTGATAATTCCCGACTGCAACAGCATATCGTGCAGGATCAGGGTCGGGCGGATGCCTGCCCGAATGGTGTCTACGATCGTCACTGGGACTTCGGAATTCACCATGTCCGTGGTCAGCCGGACATTCATGCGAGTCGTGATCGATCTCCGTTGTTTGGGGAACTCGTTTCCGATCATCTCAGTGAATAGATGCCGGAAGACGAGAGTGAGAAGATCGATCGCTTCTTTGCGGCCGGTTTTCTTCGCACTGAGCTTGGCGAGCCAAGTCAATACGAGAGGGTTGGTGCAAACTACAGCTTTCATGATTTTCCTTGTATGTCGCCTGCGCTAGACGACGAAGTTGATTGGCAAAAATTGCCTGCGCGATTCAAAACCCATAAAGATTCTAAATCGCACAGACAATTTCATGAACAACATTGTAAAAGAGCTACAAAAAACCACCGATAACGGTGGTTTTATGAAATATTTGTAAAAATGAAAAACGATCCCTCGGTATATTTTTTGTGGTGTTTTTTTGCGGATATTTAAGGGGAGTTTCATATTTTTATCTGAGATATTCTCCCATTTTTTGACCATACTGTCAATGCCCGTATGTTGGCTAATGTAAGCGCAAAAAATAGTTATCCACCTTTACTTTTTTAGTGCCTCATCAAAGCCGATTTGGTTGATCAGAGTGGTTTTTCGCGCGGTGATATTTTTATCCAACCAGCCTTCACAGTTTTCTTTGTTAGCGGTTATGGTACTCATTCCCAATTTAGCAAATTGACGAACACCGTTAGTAATTAATTCCAATGATTCAAATAGGTTGCGGTACATAATCGGCAACATCACATTTAATTCCAATTGACCGGCTTGGGCGGACAACAACATTGTTTGGTAGTTGCCGATAGTTTGGAAACATATTTGCGTCAACGCTTCAGCCATTACCGGATTAATTTTACCGGGCATAATAGTCGATCCACTTTGTACTGATGCAAAACTAATTTCATTTAAACCAGTGTTGGGTCCGGAAGCCAGTAGACGCAAATCGTTTAAAAATTTTATAAGGTTGGAAGATAAAATAGTCAATGTCGCGCCAACTTCTAAAAACGGATCACAATATTGGGTTGAATAAATCAAATCCGAAGCACTGCGTAGGGGATACTCAGTAGCCACTGCCAATTTTTTTATAACTAATTGGCGAAAACTCTTTGGACAATTTATTTCTGTTCCAATAGCAGTACCGCCCAAATTTAATTCACAAAGATTGGTATGTGTTTTTTTTAATCGGGCAATGTCTTTGCCAATAGCGGTGACATGTGCTGAAAATTCTTGTCCCAAAGTCATTGGCACCGCATCTTGCAGATGAGTGCGTCCGCTTTTTTTAATATTTTTAAATTGTTGAGCCTTGTCTTTGGTTATTTTGGAATAATTTTCCAATTCTTTTTCCAAATCGTCCAACAGTTGCAAGGTAGTAATTTTGGCGGCACTAGGAACAACGTCGTTGGTGGATTGTGAACGATTTACATGATCCAAAGGGTGAACTTTAATATTATTTTTTAATAAATTTTCCGCCAAACCGGCAACCACTTCATTGACATTCATATTCATGGAAGTGCCGGCACCGCCTTGAAATTGGTCAACAACAAATTGGTCTGTATGTTCACCGTTTAAAATTTGTCGGCAAGAGATTGTTATCGCTTGAGCAATTTTTTTGTCCAACACTTTTAAATCAGCATTGGCTTCCGCCGATGCCAATTTAATCAGGGCGATGTTTTTGGCTAATTTTAGAGAGAATGGCTGACCACTAAAATTAAAATTATTTTTGGCCTTTTTTGTTTCTGCTCCGAACATATTTGTCATAGTTTGAGATTAAACTTCCTTTTCCAACATCCACAAAATCATCGCTTTTTGCATGTGCATGCGATTTTCCGCTTGGTCAAAAATTACCGCGTTTTTATGGTCAATGGCATCACGACTGATTTCGTATCCCACATGACACGGCATGCAATGCATTATTTTTGCATTCGGCGCGTAGGTATTTATTTTCTCCGCGTTAAGTTGGAATGGCATGAAAGTTGTTTTTCGTCTTTCGTATTCTTCTTTAAAACTTTCTTTCACTTTTCCATTTTCAAAAAATTCCATATCCATCCAAGTGTCGGTGTGAACATAGTCGGCGTCTTTGAGTGCCTGTGCAATATCTAATGTGCGTTTTACTTTTCCAGTGGCCTCGGCCATTGTGTTTAATTCCGCGTCCACACTTTGTGGATTGACTTCCGGCGCCACAATCACCACTTCAATTCCGAGTTTCGCGCAGGCGAGCATCAAAGTATTGGAAACATTATTTTCTACCCCAAGCCAAACAATCTTTTTTACATTTTCAATTCCGTTGCTGTGTTCGGCCATGGTTAAAATGTCGCTCATCGCTTGCGCCGGATGATATTTTTCACTGCAAGCATCAATTACCGGTATGCGATTGTAGCTGGCCGCTTTTTCTACATCGGCCACTTTCATTGCGCGCATCATCAGTATTTGTCCAAAGCGCATTACTGCTTGAATTTCATCGCCAAAATCTGTAAGCGCGAATTGTGAAGTTTTTGAATCCAAAAATATACTGTGTCCGCCCAGTTCGGTCATACCGGCCTCAAACGAGAGGCGAGTGCGAGTGGAAGATTTTTGAAAAAGCATGATTAAAGTTTTGTTGGGCAGATAATTTGTCAGTTCGCCGGCATTGCGTTTGGCTTTTATTTTCAAAGCCATATCCAACATTTTTAAAATGTCCTCTTTGCTTTGCTCCTTTAATGAAATTATGTGACGCATATGTAAATTAAAAATTATTTAGTAATATGTGTTCCACTTTTTCCCTCCAATGCTAATGGTAATTTTTCTGGTGAAGTAATTATCGCTTCTTTTCCTCCATTTTCAATAAATTGTATCACGGCTTCAATTTTTGGCAACATTGATCCGGGTGCGAATTGGTTTTGGGTGATATATTCTTTTAATTCCGCTACCGTCACATGTTCCAATTTTTTTTCGTCCGGTTTGTTAAAATTTATACAGACAAAATCTACTGCTGTGGCAATTACCAATTCATCCGCGGTTATTTCATTGGCCAAAAGCGCCGCGCCTCGGTCTTTGTCTATTACCGCTTCCACACCGCTAAGCAGGCCGTTTTCACTGCGTACCACTGGTATTCCACCACCACCGCAGGCGGTAACAATTACACCTTTGGCGAGCAGATCTTTTACGATTTCTTTTTCCGCAATATCCAATGGCAGGGGAGACGGAACTACTCGGCGCCATCCGCGTCCGGCATCTTCTTTCATGGTCCAGCCATATTGCGCGGATAATTTTTGTGATTCTTCCTGTGAACAAAAAGAGCCAATCGGTTTGGAAGGGTTTTGAAAAGAAGGATCGTTTTTGTCTACTATGGTTTGAGTGACAACAGCGCAAACCGGTTTGGAAATATTTTTTTCCAACAAAAGATTTTGAAGATTTTGAGAAAAATAATAGCCAATCGCGCCTTGGGTTTCCGCGCCGGCGGAATCTATGGGGGTGCGATGCATTTTTCCGGCAGATTCTTCACTGCGTTGTAAAATAAAACCAACTTGCGGGCCGTTGCCATGGGTGATTACCACTTCGTGTCCGGCTTCGATTAAAGGAATAATATGTGTACAAGTTTTTTTTACTTGCGAATATTGATCTTGTTCGCTCTGATGATTTTTGTCTTCAATCAAGGCATTTCCCCCTACGGCGATAACAATTCTTTTGGACATAGTTATATTATTTTAATTTTTCCCGTAATAATTTTTCTGCCACCACTGGGTCGGCACTGCCCTCAGTCGCTTTCATCACCATCCCTTTTAAAAATTGCAAAATTGGTTCTTTGCCAGCCTTAAACTGGGCTACTTGAACAGGATTATTTTTTATCACTTCATCCACTATCGCACCCAACATATTTTCATCCACGACCTGTCCGTATCCTTTTTCTTCCATAATATGGGTCGGATCCATATCCACACCAGAGTCGAGCATCTCGTTCAAAACTTTTTGAGCGTTGGTGGAATTCAAACGATTGGTAAAAATTAAAGCAATTAATTCGGCAAAATTTTCCGGTTTAATTTTTAAAATTTTGATATCTATTTTCCTTTCTGCCATGGCGCCGGTTAATTTGGAGGTGAGCCAACCACCGGTGAGTCGAGCCAGTTGTTGTGATGGTGTTCCTTCTTTTTTATTTTTTACCGCTGTTTCGATGAGTGGGTTATTTTTTAAATCTTGCAACCAATTTTGTAATTCGCTATAAACATTTTCGGCAAATTCCGCCCAATATTTATCGGTTGTTAATATTTGCGCGTCGGCATATGAAAAACCATATTCATGATGAAAACGACTGCGACGAGCGGCCGGCAGTTCCGGCAAATTTAATTCGCCGGTAATTTGCAGTGGATGAAAAGGGGGGATATCCGGTTCTGGGAAATAGCGGTAGTCAGCGGCGGATTCTTTGACACGCTGTAATACGGTTTCGCCTTTGGCATCGTCCAATCCGCGCGTTTCCGGACCCCAGGTTTCACCTTTTTCAAGCAAGGCAGTTTGGCGCTTTATTTCAAAGTCGATGGCTTTTTCTACAGCTTTGAAAGAATTGATATTCTTTACCTCAATTTTGTGATTAAGTAAATAATCGCCAATTGGTTTTACGACGCCATTGATAATTTCGAATTTACCCTCTTCTTGAATAGAAATATTGGCCTCACAACGCATGTGGCCTTTTTCCATATCCGCATCACTGACATCCAGATAACGTAAAATTGTCTGTAATTCTTGGCAATAGGTTTTGGCTTCAGTGCTACTCTGAATATCCGGATCAGAAACTATTTCTACCAACGGCACACCGGCACGATTGAAATCTACCAGTGTGTTACCATCAGTGCCGTGAGTAAGTTTGGCCGTATCCTCTTCGAGATGGACGCGAGTAATTCCGATTTTTGCCATTTCACGATGATTTTTGCCTGGTAAAAACTCCAAACCAACCGCCCCGTGTTCGCCAACCGGTAAATCATATTGAGAAATTTGGTAGGCTTTTGGCAAATCAGGATAAAAATAATGCTTGCGATCAAATTCGGAAAATTCATTGATTTCACATCCCAAGGCTTTGGCAATTTTGGTTGTCCAAACAATCGCGGTTTTATTTGGTACCGGAATAGTGCCCGGATGGGCGAGACAAATCTCGCAAATGTTGGTATTTGGCGCGTCACGATCGGGATTGTTGGCGCACGAGCAAAACATCTTGCTTTTGGTTTTGAGTTCGACGTGAATTTCTAGGCCGATTATTGGCGTATATTTAGGCATATAATGAATTGTCATCCCCATGAAAACAGGGATCTTTCAAAGTCAATATTATCATTTTTAGATGGTTTTCGCAAGGATAAAAGAAAAACCCCTGATTTTGTCAGGGGTCGATAATTGGTGGAAAAATATTATTTAATAATTGGCGGAAGGTTGGTTGTTGGATTTTCTTTGGCGCTAAAGTAAAGGATCGTATCGCTCCAAATAAATAATGGCAAGGTTAAACTGGCTATGATGCCATATACCAACTCTATAATTAGATTAATTTTGACAACCGAAGGGTTGAAAATCGTGAAGATTATATTTTCTACTAAAATATTTAAAATAATCACCACTATTAAAAAAATAATTTTTGGTATTACAATTCTCAGCGCCATACTAAACCAACGGCCGACAATCAGTTGTTTGCTGGTTTTGAAACTACTTAAATCTTTTTGATCTTCAAAAATAACTACATAATTTACATAATAATACCAAACCGCAAAAATAATACCCGGAATTAAAAACAAAATACTGCCGGTTATTACGATTAAGGCCACTAATAAAGATAACAAAAAGGTTGGAATGATATAATGAGCAGTCCTAATATAACTTTCTTTAAAAGATACCAGCGGTAGATTTTTTTGAATCAGCTGAGTAGATTTCACCATCGCGTAAGTAGTCCAAATAGCCAGAAAAGCCAATACCGCCATAATCAGGGTAATAGTGATGTCCACCGACAGGTTGGAAAGCTTAGTGTAAGCGTCAAGATACAGTCCAACAAATCCCAAAAAATAACGAATAATGAAACCGACTAACAGCACACCCAAAAAAGGCGCGAACCGTCGTAAGGTTTTCAGATAGTTGCTCCAACTTTGATGAATGAGCTCCGAAATGGTAATTAACATATTATTTTAAAATAGTTTTTAATAAATCAACAGCCTGTTCTTTCATTATATCAATTTTTTCGTTTCCGTTCAAATGCAAAATTTGTGTACCCCTGTCCGTAAAAAGTTTTTGGTAATCTTTGTCTGAATAACGCGCGGTTAATTTTTCTAAAAATTCCAATTTTTCAAAAATAGCATTGTCCTGTTTATCTATTCGAGAATCGAGTCGGTCAAAAGAAGTTTGAGCGGAGCAGTCGACCAGCACCAGATAATCCGGTCTGTTTTCCAACGCCAGTTGGTTGCCGGGTAAATTGGCGACAAAATCGGTAGTAATATCTTGGTGGGAAAGTGGCTGGTAGGCCAAAGACGAAGAAATTCCGCGATCTTGTATCACCAATCTGCTGTCTTTTAGTAATGGGATAATAACTTTGGTATAAAGCACTAAGCGATCAAGTGAAAAAGCTTCGGCCACAGCTTTTGGCGGATATGAGTTGGAGGAACTGATGAGCTCTTCGCGGATTATTTTACCTACACCAGTATAAGTTGGTTCGGCCGAGAAAATAAAATCATAATTTAGAAATTCGTGTGGTTTTGGATAGTGGTCATTTTCTTTCAAATAGTTTTTTAAATCAAAAATAGCATTACCTTGGTCGGATAAATATTTTTTCCAAGCAGAAACGATCGTGCTTTTTCCACAACCATCGATACCGTCGATCATTATGAGCATATTATTTCTTTTTGTAAGTTACAAAAGAAAAACCCTCGTGATCTTCGCGAGCGGTTTCTTGCCAAATATTTTTATCAATTTCGGGGAAGAAAGTATCGCCGTCAGGGGATTGGTGAACTTGAGTGATATACAAAGTGTCGACTCGGTCTATGGTTTGGCGATAAATACTGGCACCGCCACAAATAAACACGTCCTCGTCCTTTAATTTTTCAAAGGCATCATCTAAAGAATAAAAAACACGTACCCCCTCCGGAGCGGAGTAATTTTTGTCCAAAGTCACTACTACATTTTGGCGCCCCGGTAGTGGTTTGCCAATGTAGCTGATAATAGATTCAAAGGTGGCTTGTCCCATTATACAAGTTTTCCCCAAGGTCATTTTTTTGAAATATTGGAAATCCTCGGGAATATTCCAAGGAATTTTATTATTTTTTCCAATACAATTGTTTTCGGCCACGGCGGCGATGAGAGAGAAGGGCATATTATACAGCGATATCAAATTTAATAGATGGATAACTTTGGTATTCGAGTAGTTGGGTGTTGGAATATTGCCAATCAAAAATAGAGGTGAAATTTTCTGTGCTTATTTTTGGTAAAGGATAAAGGTTTGGATCGTGAGTGAGTTGTTCTTTGGCACCATCCAAATGATTTTCATAAATATGGACATCGGCCAAAAAACCGACTAATTTACCTTCCTGCAAACCAGTTTCCTTGGCTAAAAGATGCAATAAAATCGCATAGCTGGCAATATTGAAGGGGAGTCCAAGCATAGTGTCGACGGAGCGTTGGTTCCACAAAAGATTGAGTTTGCCGTTGATCACTGTTACTTGAAAAGCATAGTGACAAGGTGGGAGAGCCATATCTTGTAGGGCCAGCGGATTCCAAGCCGATACGATCATCCGACGGTCATGTGGATCGGTTTTTAATTTTTCAACTACACGCTTGAGTTGGTCGACTCCTTGATTGGAATAATCGGTTTCAAAACTATAATAAGGCGCGTTGAAATGGCGCCACTGAAAACCATAAATTGGTCCCAGATCACGCTCATCGGCCATTCTTTTTTTACTGACTTCGTCATGACCGTAGGGTGCTTTTTTGGGATAAGCCCATTCATCCCAAATGTGGTTGTTTCTATCCTGCAACCATTTTTTATCGGTAATGCCCTTAATAAAAAATTCCAGTTCCGAAGCGATCATTTTGAAAGGCATTTTTTTGGTCGTCAAAAGTGGAAAGCCAAGTGACATGTCATGTTCAAACATTGCGCCGGCAATGGCGATGGTGTCTATACCGGTGCGATTACTTTTTCTTTCTCCGTGGGCTAGAATTTTTTTGACGATGTCTAGATATGGTTGCATAAGAAAATATTTTTTTAGTTTTTTCATTTACTCCTTAGGGTATTGTTCCACCAATGCCTCTATTGCTTTTTTCATACTACCACCACTAAATGTTCCACCGTTTTTTCCTATTTCTGCAATTGTGGCCAAAACTGCCTGCAATTTTTCTGCATCGCTTTCTCCGCTTTTTATTTCAGGTGTTTTGACCACCGGTCTGGCAGACTCCGACAGCGAGGTTTTTAGGCGACCGATTTCGTCTTGCTTTGCTTCGTTGGCTTTTCTAAAACTTTCCAACCTACCATTCAATTCATCCACTTGTCCTTTTAATGCGCCTATTTCTAGTTGTGCTTTTTGAAGTTCGGCGCCCTCAAATTGTTTTGCTTCTCTAACTTTTTCTTCCATCTGGGCCACTATTTCTATAGTTCTACCGCGTAAATCTTCCAATTTTTCTACCGCTTGTTTGGTGCTATAGATAACGGTACTATCTTTTTCGCTACTCACAGTTTTGTTTAGAAAGGCTAAATTTCGCTCAATTTCAGCAGTATCAGAGTCCCGTCTATCTTGACGATAAATAGTCTCATTTCTATTTGTGCCGGCACCAGTGGCGGTTTTCCATACTTCAAACAAATCCGCTGTTTTTCTATTTTGTGGATCAAAATTTTTCAGCGCAACTATTTCTGTAAAAAAATCCGGAGCTAGTTTGTCTATGTCGGCGATTATTTCTCTTCCACCTTTTTCTTTTGGTTCATTGTTGTTAACCACAAATATATTTTCTGTCCGTCTATCTTCCATTATTTTACCAGAACCTTTTAATAGTTCCGAAAAGATTTTCAATTTTTCCCATTTTTCGTTTGATTTCAACTCCGTATCTCTTTGATAACCAAGATATTCATCATCTGTCTGGCTTAGTAGCTTTACACGAATCAACTCTTGCATGATAGTACGGTGAATGTCTTCAGGAATCTCTGGGATCACTCCAATATAACGGATAAAGGTTGTGGCGATTATAAAAATTTTTATATTTTCCCACACTCGCATTTGATCTTCGGGTGGCAAATCCTTAATGGCGCTCTGTATGCGTGCAGAAGTTCGTTCGGCCAGAAATTGGGCGGTACGAAATTTTCGCAGGTATGCTTCTATTTGTTCCTTATCCTTTTTTGCTTGCCCCAATCTAGTATCCCAAGTATTATTTGCGGTCTCAAACTTTTTTATAGTTGCCTCTGCTTCTTCTTTGGCTCGCAAAGCATCTTCAACATTATTTAAAACATGATTGCCGGTAGTTAAATGGTGGGGGATTAAAGTCGAAATTAATTTTTTCTGGAATTCATGTTTGGTGGTGGCTGGTGTCTCCGGCGCTACTTCGCACGGCTTGCCAAGTTCAGGGTAGTTATTGAGAACATTTTGAGCTGTGTCGCTTTTTAGAAATGCAATTCGTGCTCTTTTTTCTGCTTCTGTTTGAGCTTCACCATAAAGTTGCTTGATCAGTTCCTTTAGTTCCGGAATAATTTTTTTTGCCAACTCTTGTTCCTTTGAGATAAATACTGAATGTAATTTTTCTAATAGTTCTGGCTGGTCGGCAATTTTTTCTTTGCGTTCGTTGTATCCTTTTTGTAAGGCTTTTAAAAGTGCTAGGTTGTCTGTTACATGTTGTGGAATCTCCAATTTTTCTTTTTTGAGCAAGTCTTTATCCAACCAACCCACCAACGCCTCGGCATCGGATAGTGCCATGCCAGGCCCAGAGGTAAAAGTATCTAAACCGGAAACAACTTGTCCAAAACGGCCACCTAACTCTTTGTCATTTTCAGCTATTTCACCAGCTACTTTTGATTCTTGTGTTTTTTGGGCTCGTAATTCTGTGTCAAAATCAGCAAAAAATGCATCAGCACTAATTCCTGTTTCAGGAACTATTTCTGTCGGCTGTTCTTTTGGTTGTTTTGTTGTTCTTTTTCTTTCCGCCATATAATTTATATTTAAAAATAATTTATTTAATATTTTTATTTATCCGTACTGCCAAATCCACCTCGGGATTGCTTGGATATTTCCTCGACTTCTTCCCACTCGCCTTGTTCTACTTTTAAAAATAACCCTTGGGCGATACGTTCGCCTTTTTCTACGGTTACGGATTGATCACTAAAATTGTAAACGGAAATTAAAATTTCGTCTTCCGGGCCACAAAAATCACTGTCTATTGTGCCGATTCCATTGGCCAACATTAGTCCTTTTTTGGAAGCTAGGCTGGAACGAGCAGCGAGAGTGAGTACATAGCCAGTCGGTGTGCCGATAATCAGACCGGAGGGAATGCGGGCAATTTGTTTTGGTGCGATTGTAGTTTCCACACGCGCGGACAAATCAAAACCGGCCGAACCAATCGTGTGGTATCGAGGTAGTGGTAGTGATTGATCCAAGCGCTTGATCAAAACCCGCATAATTATAAATATTGAGTGATAATTTTATCCAATTGGGCGTAGGTATTTTCGATTGTTCCATTATTGTCTACTGTAAAATCTGCGGTATTCGCAATGACTAAAATTTGTTGTTCAGCTTCTTGTTTGCCCTCTTCTTGAAATTGTTCAAAAGTCTTAGTCGCGTCATCTGGTTTTTCACCGCGATTTGCCAAACGTGAAAAACGATTTTGTTCATCGGCTTTGATATAAATCAAAATAAAATTGGACAATTCTTTGAGATAGGGAACATCACTCGGGCGACGCACACCCTCGGTGATAATAATATCCGCCGTAGAATTTTTGGCATCTTGAGCGATGACCTTGGACATGATATCTTCGCTAAAATTTTGGCGCAAAACAGTAGAAAGGGTTTGAAAATTGGAGCGAGTTGGTTCCAGATACATTCTTTTTAAAATATCTGCCAACATATCGGAAAAACGAAAAGTAACCGCGTTAAATTTCTTTTTTAGATATTCAGTCGCGGTAGTTTTGCCGGCGGCGTTTTCTCCGACTATTCCGATAATGAGTTTGGCCATAAAATTTATTCTTTCCAATCAGAAATGTATTGTCGACATTTGATACCGGCGGCATCGAGCATACGGCGTGAGGCGATGCAGATATCCGTATCATGATATTTGTCGCTTTCGTAAATTACTTCCACTACGCCATTTTGGATAAGTGTTTTTGTACATTCGTTGCAAGGGAATAGAGTGCAGTAAATTTTTGTGCCGGATACTTTTTGACTGGAGTTGTAAACGGCATTTTCTTCAGCATGACAGACATAGGCATATTTGGTTTCGGTGAAACTACCTTCGCGATCCCAAGGCAAAACATTGCTCTCGATGCCACGTGGAAAGCCGTTGTAGCCCAAACCCAACACGATGTTGTTGTAGTCGGTAATAACCGCGCCGGCCTGAGTGCTCGGGTCTTTTGATCTCTCGGATATGACGTGTGCCATGCGCATGAAACACTCATCCCAAGGAATAGCATTTTCTCTGTCTGTTAACATAAAAAATAGAGTTAAAAATCTTATATGTATTTTAACAAAAAAAGCTATTGTTGCCAATAGCTAGGTTTTTGGGATGGTAGATGAAGTTATTTTTTTATTATTTTTATAATACCTTTGTCGGCATCGATAAAAATTTTTTGTCCATTTTTTATTTTTTGGGTGGCATTTTTTACATGAGCTACGTATGGTTTTTTTAATTCACGACAAATGATGGCAGCGTGTGATAATATCGCGCCTTGTTCGGTGACTATACCTACAGATTTTTTTATATAAGGCAAAAGAGAAAAAGAGGCGGTTTTACAAACCAATATCGATCCTTGGGTAAAAGGCACCTTTTTTTCGTTTATTATTACTGCGTTGCCACGAGCTTTTCCAGGTCCCAGACAAACACCATGTAATAAATTAATTCCATTGGAGACGGTTGTCAGTGCCTTTTTTAGAATTTTGAATAGTCGGCGGTTAAAATCTACAAATAAAATATTTTCTCCTCTTTGAATACATTCAAAATATCCCTGCAAATAATTTTGAGGAGCAACTTCTATTTTTATTTGTTTTTTTAACAATTGCAGTTGTTGATTGTTTTTTATTTTAATTTTCTTGATTACCTGTTTTATAAATTGTTCTGCCCGTGTATTTTTTTTAGAAAATGCCCAAGTTTTGTAATTATAGGAAAAGATTGTGGGTTGTTTTTTGTGGGTACCTCTGGAAAAATTCCAAATTGGTCCCTCGATAATTTCACCCCATATTTCTCTAGAATTACAACAAAAGACTGTCGACATTTTTTCATTTTTATCGATTGGAATGATTTCTATTTTATATTGTTTTGGGTCAATTTTTTGTTTTTTGAACCAATTTATACATTCGGTAATATTTTTATCTCGGATGCGTAATTTGGCTAAAGAAGGGTCGATTGGTAGAAGTTTAAAATAAAATTTTTGATTTTTTGATTCAATTAATAATTTTTTTACCAAAGCGTTTGGTTTAGTAATATCTTGAGGGTTTAATTTTATTGCTTTTAAATAAGGCAAGCCAATAACTTTATTTAACAACTCCAAACGATCACGTTTGGTTGCGTCCTCGTGTCTAAATCTTTTGATTTGTTTGTAATTGATACCGGAAAGCCATTCGGTGATAGACGGTATTGATTTATTTTCAGTTCGCATATGTTTTTTGATTTTCAACTTCCATGATAATTTTTTTGGCCACAGAAAGTGGGTATGCCGGTCTAGAAGAAGAAGCGGTTTCCATACAAAACATAATACCGCTCGCTCCAGATCGGACAATTTCAGTGAGATCCATAATATCTGATCGCGAAGGTATAAAATTGGAAATAGTACTTTCTAAAATTTGAGTCGATACGATTGCTGGTTTGTGAAATTTTTTAGCCATTTTTACAATTAAATCTTGGTAGTATCCAAGTTTTTCAAATGGCTCGTTAGTGCCCAGCTCGCCGCGATCAATCAAAATTGAGCTGTAAAAATTATCGGAAAGGATTGTCTCTAATTCAGCTTCGGTTATGCTGTGTTCGATTTTTATCATCACTTTGGGTTGTATATTTTTTGATCGAATTAGATCTTTTATTTTTTCATTTGTTTCTTTATTAATATAGGACACGGCTATTTTATCCGGATTGATAAAATTTATTTTTTCCAATGTTTCATTATATAAGTTCAGTAACTCACTTTCGGATATTCGATGTTTACAATTAAAAGTTTTTATATAATTTATGATTCCATTGTTGAGTATTCGCACTTTGATTGTGTCGTTGTTCAATATCTCTATTACTTGCATTGAAATTTCGCCATCTCCTATGGTGATAGTTTGATCGACATAAACTTTTTGACCTAGGAATTGAGTATCAACCGGGATGTATTCGTGACAGTTTGGAGAATAGGGCGCGGATTTCAGGATCATTTCTTGATTTTCACGTACTGCAAAAACTTTTATATCAAAATCACCCAACCGTATTTTGTTTAATGGAAAATCAATTAAAATTTTGGCGGAAGAATTCAATTCCTCGATAATTCGTTGGGCGGTAGTAACCAATTCAATATTCGCGCTGATATTACGGTATGCAAAATTATATCTTAGGACATCAGCACCAGCTAATATTATTTTTCTTATACCTTCTTCGGTTAAAGTGGTATAGCCGATAGTGGCGATAATAAGCATACAGATGTTAAAAAAACACCCCTCAATAATGAGGGGTATAAGTTTTAGTTTTCATTAATTCTTATCGACGGCCCCATGGTTGAACAAAGGATTAAGTTTTTTATAAATGATCCTTTGATGGTGGTCGGTCGTGACTTTTTCAATACTTCCAGAAAAGCCAACAAATTTTCTTTTAATTTGGCATCATCGAAACTAACTTTCCCGACGATTTGGTGAATATTGGCGGTATCATCATTTTTGAAAGTGACTTTACCTTTTTTCAATTCTTCCACCATTTTTTTGAGGTTTGGTCCGACAGTTTCAGTTTTTGGACTTGGCATCAAGCCTTTTGGACCGAGCACTTTGGCTACAGCAGCCAATTTTGGCATCATGTCTGGAGTAGTAACGGCTACTTCGAAATCGATTTTACCGGTATCTTTTAACTTTTTTATTCCTTCTTCGGTATAGACAACATCAGCGCCGGATTCCTTGCCTTCCTTTTCTTTTTCACTGGAAACAAAAACGGCTACTTTTTTGGTTTTACCAATACCATGCGGTAATACTACGGTCGCACGGATTAACTGGTCTCCCTTTTTTGGGTCGATACCCAAATGGGCGTGAATTTCGACACTGGCGTCAAATTTGACACCGGAAGTTTCTTTGACGAGCTTGATTGCTTCGTCTAGAGAATAGACCTTGTTCTTGTCTATTTTGGCTGAATTGACAGCCATACGCTTGGTTAACTTGGCCATATATTTTTTTAAACCCCGATTAAATCGGAATCTTAGTGGTACAAACTCTCGAGTGGTCGAGATCCCACCATGAATATACTTTATTTATAGCCTATAATCTTATTTATGTCAACTATTCTGACTTGCACTCCTTATTGGAACACTTTATTTCTCCTTTGTAAGTTTGGGTTAGCAGAGAACCGCATTTTTCACATTTTTCTCCAGTTGGTTTATCCCAGAGCGCGAAGTTGCATTTTGGATAATTGTTACAGCCATAAAATACTTTTCCGCGTTTACTGCGACGTTCGGCTAGATCGCCATCCAAACATTTTGGACATTTTACACCGGTAAGGTTCGCGATATTTTTGGTAGTTTTGCATTCCGGATAACCGGTGCAGGCCATGAATTTACCAAAGCGTCCGGTTTTTATTACCATTGGTTTGCCACATTTTTCACAAACTTCGTCGGTAGTTTCATCCGGTATTTTTTCTTTTTCGGCAATTTCTTTATCTTTTATTTTTAAATTTTCTTTGAATGGATGATAAAAATCCGCGATTACCGGTTGCCATTCTTTTTCTCCGCGAGCAATGGCATCAAAGTTTTCTTCCATTTGAGCGGTAAAAGAAAAGTCGACAATGTTTGGAAAATGTTTGACCAACATGTCATTGACGATAAAGGCCACTTCACGTGGTTTGAGACGCTTTTTTTCATCACGTTCGACATAGCCACGATCTTCGATGGTCGCGATAGTTGGGGCATAAGTAGATGGACGACCGATACCATATTCTTCGAGTGCCTTGACGAGCCCGGCGTCATTATAGCGGGCTGGTGGTTCGGTATGATGTTCCTCGGTTTTTATTTCTTGGCAATTTACATTTTCACCATTTTCCAAATTTGGCAAAGCATTATCTTTGTTTTTATCCGGATATAATTTCAAGAAACCATCAAACACAATAGTTTGACCGGTGGCGCGGAAAATATATTGGTTGGTGGAAATAATGTTGGCGCCGGTGGAAGCAACTTCGGCGGCGGCCATCTGAGTACCCATCGCGCGACACCAAATCAGCTCGTATAGTTTGAATTGATTTTTATCCAAAAACGGTTCTACCAATGTCGGTATGCGTCTGGCCTCGGTCGGACGAATGGCTTCGTGCGCTTCTTGAGCATTTTTACTTTTGTTGGTATAGGCGCGCGGTTTTTCTAAATTATATTTTTTTCCAAACTCTTCGTCGATAACGGTGTGGGCGTCGGTTAAAAATTTTTCAGATAAATTCACCGCATCAGTACGCATGTAAGTTATCAAACCGACTGAACCCTCGGATCCAATATCTACACCCTCATATAGTTGTTGAGCCAAGCGCATAGTTTGTTTGGCTGAAAAACCTAGGCGATTGTTGGCGTCTTGCTGTAAAGTGGAAGTGGTAAATGGGGGAGGTGGGTTGCGTTTGCTGTTTTTCTTTTCAACCGCATTGACGGTGTAGGTGACACCGGCGAGATCAGCAAGAATTTTATCTGCGGTTTCTTTATTTTTAATATCCAATTTGTCCAACTTTTTTTCCGGAGTGGCGGATAATTTGGCATTAAAGTTTATTTTTTCTTTATTTTCAAAAACACCCTCGACAGTCCAATATTCTTCCGGTTTAAAAGCTAGGATTTCTCGTTCACGTTCGACTGTCAGGCGCATGGCGACACTCTGTACGCGACCGGCTGACAAACCTTTGGCGACTTTCCGCCATAAAAATGGAGATAATTCATAACCTACCAATCTATCCAAAATACGACGCGCCTGTTGGGCGTCGACCATTTTGAGATCCAAAGCGCGCGGATTGGCGATAGCATGTTCGATGGCAGTTTTGGTAATTTCGTGAAAAGCGATACGCTGGGCTTTTTCCGGATCAACCCCCAAAACCTGCGCCAAATGCCAAGAAATAGCTTCTCCTTCACGGTCCTCATCGGTAGCGAATAGGATTTCTTTGGTTTTTTTGGCGGCGTCTTTTAGTTCTTTGATTACTTTGCTTTTGTCGCGACTATTGATATATTGTGGCGCAAAATTGTGTTCAATATCAATACCCATCTTGCTTTTTGGAAGATCGCGAACATGTCCAAAAGATGATTTAACAACAAAACTTTTCCCTAAAAATTTGGAAATAGTTTTGGCTTTGGCTGGTGACTCTACGATAACAAGTTTTGACATATTTTTTATTTTTCCTCCTTAAGATAACGGATTTTGACTAAAATGTCAATTATGTGGTAAAATTTATGGGTAAATTATTATATTTTTTATATGGTGGAAAGTGGAAAAGGAAAAGGGAATTGGAGAGATTGGGAGACTACGAAAGACGAAGATGTTGAGGTGGTAGATCCAGTCGGGTCATTCAATTTGGCTGATCTGGGTATCCAGAAAAAACCAGGTGGTCCTAGCTCGGCTGAGCGCCACGCAAGAGCCGACGAAGCTCGTGAGAGAGCGGAAAGACAGAGGATATCCAACATTAGATCAGAAAGCAGTGAACAAGTTTTAAAAAAGCGGGAGTCGAGTGATATTTTTGATGCCGTAAGAAAACAAGACGAGGACTTTATCAAGGGATTGTTGATGCGCGAGTTTGGCAGTGTGAAATTTAGAAATTTAGATGATTTGTATTTTCATTTGGATGAATTTTTTACTGGGGGAGAAGAGCCAGGTCTTGATCTGAGTGATCCCAAAGGCCCTTCTTCAAAAGTTGCGGAAATGGATTTAGTTTTTCGACCACGAATTGGCGATAGCGCCCAGTTTGTTGAATTCAAATTGGTTGACCAAGCGGTGGGGGTGGGAGGAAGTAAAAAAATTACACGCGTTAAGGGTTTGAAATTTCATGAAATGGAACAACCATCTGCTCCATCTGCTCAAAAAGAAAAACCACAAGGGCAGGGTTGGTTTTCCAAATTATTTGGTAAAAAAGAATAAAATAATATTAATAAAAATAATCCCAGTTTAATTGGGATTATTTTTTTATATAATTCATTCCACCCAAATTTTTTATCAAGCCTCTAATTTCCATTAATACCAAAGTGGAATTAATAGTCGGACTGTCCAGTTGACTTTCCAACATTATTTGATTGATGTTTTTTGGTTCTTTGGTCAGGCAGTTTAATATTTTGTTTTCAGTTTGATTGGCACCGGTCGGTTGGTTGGTCGGAGAAGTTTGTTTGATAGTTTGTAAATTTAGCGCCTCCAAAATATCATCCGGTTCCATCACTAACTTCGCTCCCAGTTTTATCAAATTGTTTGGTCCGGCGCCGGTGGGTGAGGTAGTGGCATGGGGCACGGCCATTACTTCACGATTATATTCCAATGCACAGCGAGCAGTGATCAGCGCGCCGGATTTGGCGGGGGCTTCGATTACCAGAGTGCCGAGAGTGAGTCCGGCGATTATTCGATTGCGAGCTGGAAAAGAATATTGTGTAGGCAGAAATCCTGGTGGATATTCCGACATTACCGCTCCACCATTATCAATAATTTTTTGCGCCAAAACTTTGTGAGCTTCCGGATAAATATTTTGTTTGTTTATTCCTGTTCCCAAAACCGCGATAGTGGTGCCATGAACATTCAAAGCGGTAGAGTGGGCGACACCGTCGATGCCCAGCGCCAATCCGCTCACGATCGCTATACCTTGAGAAGCGAGCGGTGCGACCAAATCTTCGCAAACCATTTTTCCATAAGTAGTGAGACGACGAGTGCCTACCACCGCCAAACTTGCTTGTTCGTCCGGTGGTAATTGTCCACGATAAAATAAAGTGTGTGGTGGATCAGTGATTTGAGATAATAAAGCCGGATAATTATTTTCACCGAGGCAGACTGTTTTGATATTTTCTTTTTCCAAACATTCAAAAATTTTTTCCGCCGGATGAGCGTCTTTCCAAGTTAAAAATTCAAAAGCGATATTTTCTTCCAAACCGGCTTTGACAATTTCATCCAACTCCGTTTCCCACAAATTTTCCAAATTAAAAAAATGCGCTTTAAGCCGAGCATAACGCGCATAAGTTATTTTTGGGAAGTGTGCCAACAGAACTTGATGGTTCACAGATTAAAAATTAATCTATTGCCGACAATCTTTTTATTTCAGTCACGGCATTGTCCAGTGCGGTTTGTAAAATTTTAATCTCCTCCTTGGAGAATTTGTTTAAAACAAAATTACTAATGACGTTTATTTTTTCCGGAGAGGTGGTGGTCGGACCAACCCCGATGCGAATGCGAGTAAAATCTTTGGTGCCGATTTGTTCAATGATAGATTTTACACCGTTGTGTCCAGCCGGCCCACGATTGGTCTGCACGCGAATTTCACCGGTCGGAATATCTTTGTCGTCATGCACCACCACAATATCTTTGGCGGTCAGGCGATAAAAATTGATCATGGCGTGAACCGATGTACCGGAATTATTCATGAAAGTTTGGGGCTTGGCCAAAATAACTTTGTTGCGTCCGATTTTATAATCAAAAATTTCCGCTTGTAATTTTGGAGATTTTTTGGAAGTGAGTTTTTCAGATTCGATCAGTTTGTCCAAAGCCAACCACCCGGCATTATGCCGAGTCATCTCAAATTCTTTGCCTGGATTACCAAGTCCAATGATCAATTTCATACTATCTCTTAGTCTTAGTAAGTTTAATAATAATCGGTGTCGCAAAAAAACTAAATTGCGCTCGCAACCGATTTTCCAAATAATGCACGTAAGAAATGTTGAGCGAAGTCTTGTATTTAATAAACAATTCAAAAATTGGTGGATTGACATTGATCTGACGGAAGCCCAAAATTTTTGGATGATGCACACCTTTGCCACGAGATGGCAAATGATCTTTGGTAACATGACGAATAAATTCTTCGCAAACTTCTTCGGACAACTCGGTGTGTCTTTCTTCCCAAGCTTGTTTGATCAAAGGAAATAGTTGGTGGATGCGATAACTGGTTTTGGAACTCACAAACACAATCGGCGCATAATTGATATGCGGAAAATATTTTAATATTTTTTCTTTGACATCATTGCGGAACGAATCGGTATTGTCTTCACTGAGATCCCATTTGTTCACCACGATGATTACGCTTTTGGTACTCTCACGCAACAACCCACCAAGTTGTTGATCCTGATCGGTAATCGGGGAGGAGGTGTCGAGTAAAAACAAAACAATGTCGGCGCGTTTCATGGTTTCGATACTTTTGCCAATACCCATGCGTTCCAACAAACCGGATACCTTGGCTTTGCGACGAATACCGGCAGTGTCGATAAACAAAATATGTTCACCATCTACCTCTACCAGTGTGTCGTGTGGTTCGCGAGTGGTGTGAGGCATGTCGCTAACAATCACTCGGTCTTCACCGATTAGTTTGTTGAAAAGAGAAGACTTGCCTACATTTGGTTTTCCAAGCAGAGCAACTTTGATCGGTTGAATATCCGGTAAAATTTGAGGTTTTTTCAGCGTCTTTTTTAGGTGTAAAAAAATGTTTTCCATCAGATCTCCCAAGCCTGAACCGTTTTGAGCGGAGATGGCAATCGGTTGGCCAAAACCAAGCTTGAGCCATTCGCGTTCATATTTCAAAGAGTGGTCAACCGGACTGTCGGCTTTGTTGGCCACTAAAATGACTGGGCAATTTTTCTTCTTTTGTAATAAAAGTTTGGCCAGCTCTTTTTCTTGAGGTAATAGGCCTTCTTGAATGTCGGTAACAAATACAATCACATCCGCTTCTTTGAGCGCCGCCGAGGTTTGTTTGATGATATCTTCCTCCAAAGGCACATCATCGGAAAAAGTAAGACCGCCGGTATCTACGATGCGCACATGTTTGCCACGCCAAATCGCTTGACCCTCGTTGCGGGTGCGAGTGGTACCGGGGATACTCGAAACCAGCGCTTTGTTACTTTCGGTCAGGCGGTTGAATAAAGTAGATTTTCCAACGTTAACTCGGCCAACCAAAGCGATGACCGGTAATTCGAGGTTAACTATTTTTGCAGATGTAGCCATATTATTCTTTATTTATCAGTTAAATCAGATCCTAATATAATCAGTATATCGGCTTCTGTGTTAAATTTCAAATTTGGGTTTGTCTGGTCAGTGCTGGAATTTGTGTTAGTACTACCACTTTTTATCCATTCTGGCAAGCCTTTCTCGATCTTGGCGGTAATTTCTTTTTGGAGGGCTAGTACTATATCGTTGGAAATTTTGGTATTTACTACATATATAGTAGTGGTGTCGATCGGACGTTTTGGGCTATTGGCGGCCGGTAATGTGGAGAATCCTTTTTCTTGTAAATTTTGTTGGTATTTTGCCGCCAGTCCAGCGCGCCAGGTGCCGTTTAAAATTTGAATTTTGCCACTAGGGAAAATAGATTTGTTTTCAGTAGATAGATTTTGGGCGATTTTGGTGTGAGAATTGTCGAATACGTCTTGGATGGCGAGGTTGATATTGTCAAAATTGCCGGTGACCGGTGCCAAAATATATGCGCCACTATCTGCAATGTAAGATTTTAAAAATCCGGTTTCAGAATTATCCAATACCAACATTTTAATATTTTTGTCGGCGTCCTTGGCGAGATTGGCCAAATACATAGTCTGACCAAAATTTAAATTGGTGGTGATGTGAGAGGATAGGGATTGCAAAATATTTTGAACACGTACCGGATTGGTATAAGTTCCAACCGATAATAATTTTTCTTTCAAAGCGGAGATCATTAGCTGTTGACGGCGAGAGCGCGCGAAGTCTGAACCTTCGCCATTGTTGCCATGACGAGAGCGAGCAAAATCCAGAGCGCGTTGTCCATCCATGGATTGGACGCCGGTATCAAAAGATATGGTGCGATAAGAAAAATTCGCGCCCGGAAATTCATAATCAACAAACGCGCGCGGTACATTGACCGTCACTCCGCCCACTTCGTCGATAATTTCTTGAAAAGCGGTAAAATCTACGCGAGCATAATAGGGGATATCCATGCCAAATGTTTTGGCAAAAATTTGACGCGCATATTCTCCTCCGGCACCAGGGGTCTGTGCTTCGCCAAAGGCATCGGCTGAATTTATTTTTCTCACACCATGATCATCGATAGTTACACCCAGATCACGTGGTATGGAAATCATCGCCACTTCTTTGGTGCTAGGCTTGATGCTTAAAATAATATTGGTGTCGGATAAATAGGGACCATCATGTCCGGCTCCGCCTATACCCAGCAACAAAATATTGATGCGGTCGTCTTTTTGTCCGTCGAGGATATTGTCGGAATGAAAAATAAAATTTTTGACGGTTTGTAAGATGCCGGTATTTTTGGGTTGTAATGTTTTGAGGTCATAGCTGGTCGCCTCATTTGGCCATTGGGCGAGGGAGTAATTGCGATATACATTACAACCCACTACAAACAATATTCCGATAATAATAAAAAACAGCCAAAATAGTTTTTTTCTTTTTGGCTTAGGTTCGTCCAGTTCCAAATGTTGTGGTTCCAATAAGTTTATTGGTTCTTGTGTCGACATATAGTAGGAAAATTGTATCATAAAAAATCATAATAGGCAACTTCGCGGGGTTGATTTTGTTTTTGGTTTGTGGTAGAGTAATTATGGCCTCTAATCAAGGATGATTAGCTCAGCTGGTTAGAGCGTTGCATTCACATTGCAAAGGTCACTGGTTCAAATCCAGTATCATCCACGGGTTAAAAATTTTTTATGCCAAAAAATATTTTAAAAGAAGAGGTAAATATTGGAGAAGTCCAGTATGAGTGGACTGTCAAAGAATATGAACAGCACGAAAGAGGACGGAAATGGTATTGGGTGATGGGAGTGGTGGGGATAGCCCTGGCAATTTATGGAGTGTTGTCCGCCAATTATTTATTTGCGCTGATCACTGTCTTGTTTGGAATAATTTTATTCATGCAAGATATGGTATCACCGATGGATGTATATTTTGCTGTTACTAATACCGGAGTGGTGATTGGGAAGAAATATTATCGTTATAGTGAGTTATCAAATTTTTGGATAATTTACAATCCGCCATTTACCAAAAATCTATATTTCGCGCAAAATAATGTTTTACATCACCGCGTTCAAGTGCCACTGTATGATTTCGATCCGATGCCGATTCGTGAATATTTAGCTCAATTTTTGGATGAAGATTTGGATCAAGAAGAAGAACCGTTGAGTGAGCGAATGGGTAGAATATTGAAAATTTAGTTGAAAAAGTTCCTGCACCCATCGTTCAATGGATAGGACATTGGCCTGCGAAGCCGAAAATTTAGGTTCGACTCCTAATGGGTGCACCAAACAAAAAATAGCCAAACGGCTGTTTTTTTAATTTATAAAAAAAAGTACAATCATTTTGCCTTTATTTTTTTATTATGTTAAAATTTCTCCATGAAAAATAATAAAATAAAAATTATTGTCTTGGGCTCATCGGCCAGTTCTCCTTTTCCGCGCACGCAGACCAACCGTTTTGGAGATTATTTGGATATTGAAAATTATCAGAAAAAATTTCCTTTGCATGATGATCCACTTTGTTTGGCCGCCCAACACAACACCAAAGATTGTCGCACTCGTTCGTCGGTCGCGATAGTTACGCCCGATCAGACTATTTTGCTTGAGGCCGGACCGGATGTTCGTTATCAATTAAATAAATTTAAAATTCACCCCGATGCGGTCTTTATTACGCACAATCATTTTGATGCCAATTATGGTTTGAAATATTTATCCGGAGTAAAAGTTTACAGTGAGATAGAAGGAAATGTTAAACCGGGGAAGGCGATTAATTTTGGTCAGATTGCGATCACTCCATTTCGCGTGTTGCATGCTACCAATACCACTTGTGTCGGATATGCTATCGATTGGTTGTCTGCCGGCGAGCCAAAACGTTTTGTGTATATGACTGATTTGGGCTCGTTGCAGGGAGTGGAGCGCTATATAAAAAATTGTGATATTTTATTTGCGGATGGCTCTACTTTGACACAAAGTATGCCTAGTCACTTATCTATAATAAAACAACTGGATTTTTATCGAAGTTGGAAGATTAAAAAAGTATTTTTTACCCATATCGGGCATTCGACCATGCCATATGCCGATTTGCGTAAATTTTTAAAAAATAAATATGAAAATGCGGATGTGACTTATGATGGTATGTCTATTGACTTTTTGCTATAATTATGCTAGTATACGTCGTCCGAAGCGTCGCTGATCCATGCAGGATTGGCGGTGTGCCTTCGGCAACATAGGAGGTCTGCCATGAGGCGGTCCACGTTCATTCTGATTCATACGCCGATTGCGATACTCTACTTTGTGGTTGGCATGATGACCAAAGGGCCAATCAGTGCATTCGTCCTGGCGATGGCGCTGATTGTTCTCGCGGTCATGCTCCTCACGGAGCAGGGGGAGTGCTTGGCCAACGTCATCCGGTTCAAGCCTGAACCGGAAACGGAGGAGAAGTAGCCCATGGCGACCAGCGTTCCACCCGAGCAAAAGCGAAGCTCGGGTGGACGCACACATACAAATTTGACTATTTTAATCTGCCTGATATAATGGATGCGTAAACCATTATTTTTTTTATGCAAAATAATCAATTGGATCGTATTATTAGATTAGTTCGTCGTACCGGAGATAGATTTGTGATTATGGACAAGGAAACAGACGAAACCATGGTGATGATGAATTTGGATGAATACGAAAATTTACTAAACGACACTTCTTCATTTGAGGAGTTGGAAGAAGAGGATATGTTAAATAAATTAAATCACGACATTTCTCGTTGGCAGGAGCAAAAGAGTCGCCAGCCAGTGCCGGAAGTTGTCGATGAAATCGAAGATGTTGAGGATAGTGAGTTGGAAGAAGTCGAAAAACCTTTGGAACCTACCGAGCCACTCGAACCACTAGAACCAAGCAATATTCCGCTAGAAACCGGTCAAGTGGAGCAAGTTTTCGGTGAAGAAAGTCTGTCTGGATTGCCAGAAGGCGAGGAAGAAAAGTTTTATCTGGAGCCTATTGAATAACGATTGTATTCATAAAAAAATTATCCACAATTTACACCCCCTTGCAAAATTTTTAAAACCTGTTATAATGCCCACGCTAATCACCTCTATGGTTAGCGTGTTTGTTTACATTTTTATTAAAAATTTAGCGGCTGGACAAAAATCTATCTCGACCACTCGAAGATAGTGCCGTGAACGTATAATCTTATGGCTGAGTTTAGTAGAACAAAGCCCCATGTTAACGTTGGTACCATTGGTCACGTCGATCATGGCAAAACCACTTTAACAGCTGCAATTTTGCAGGTATTAAACGCCCGCGGTGGCGTTGCCCAAAATAAGGGCGTAGGTGATTTGGACAAAGCTCCAGAATCAAAAGCTCGTGGTATTACTATTTCCACAGCTCACGTAGAATACGAATCCGAAAAAAGACATTATGCGCACGTAGATTGTCCAGGCCATGCCGATTATGTAAAAAACATGATCACTGGTGCAGCTCAGATGGATGGTGCTATTTTGGTAGTATCAGCCGCCGATGGTCCGATGCCTCAGACTCGTGAACATATTTTGTTAGCTCGCCAGGTAGGTGTGCCTTATATCGTTGTTTTCTTGAACAAATTAGATATGGCCGATCCTGATTTGGTAGAGTTGGTAGAAGTAGAGGTTCGTGATCTTTTGAATAAATACAAATTCCCTGGCGATACCACTCCTATTATCCGTGGTAGTGCTTTGAAGGCTTTGGAAAACCCAACTGACGAAGTTGCCACCAAGCCAATTATGGATTTGATCAATGTCTTGGATACTTATATCCCAGATCCAGTTCGTGCTATTGATAAGCCATTTTTGATGCCTGTAGAAGACGTGTTTTCTATTGAAGGCCGTGGTACAGTAGTAACTGGTCGTATTGAACGCGGTCAGATCAAGATCAACGATGAAATTTCTATCGTTGGTTTACGCGAAGAACCGATGAAGACTGTTGTTACCGGTATTGAAATGTTTAATAAATCCTTGAAAGAGGGTCAAGCTGGTGATAACGCAGGTATATTGTTGCGTGGCACCAAAAAGGAAGAAGTAGAGCGTGGTATGGTTTTGGCCAAACCGGGTTCTATTACTCCTCATACTGAATTTGAAGCCGAAGTATACGTTTTGAGTAAAGAAGAAGGTGGTCGTCATAAACCATTCTTCAAAGGCTACAAACCACAGTTCTACATTCGAACTACTGATGTAACTGGTGATATTCTCGAGTTACCAGCTGGTGTAGAAATGGTAATGCCTGGCGATACTGTCAATTTGAAGGTCAAGTTGATTAACCCAGTAGCTATGGAAGACAAGATGAACTTCGCTATCCGCGAAGGTGGTCGTACCGTTGGCGCTGGTGTAGTAGTAAAAATTATCAAATAAGATTTTATAGGGGGCGTTTTAAACAACGCCCCCTTAAAATTTGTTCTTTAATTAGCTCTTTAATTTAATAAATAACATGACAACCACAAATCCTACAATTAAACCAAAAGAAGACAAGGTCAAAGAAGAAGCGGTTACTCGTATTCGCGTCAAGATTCGCGCTTATGACAACCGTATTATTGATCAGGCCACTCGCACTATCATTGAAACCGCCGCTCGTAATGATGCCAAAGTAGTTGGTCCGGTACCTTTGCCAACCGAAAAGACCAAATTCACTGTGAATCGCTCTACTTTTGTACACAAAGACGCTCGCGAACAGTTTGAAATGCGTGTTCACAAACGTTTGATCGACATCATGGGTGCTTCTGCCAAATGTGTAGATGCCTTGATGAATTTGAATTTGCCAGCCGGTGTAGATGTGGAAATAAAAATGTAATCGCAGGGCTTGACAGGGGGAAAAGTTTCTGCTATTATTAGCAACACAAAGCCAATCGGTGCCAAGTAAATAAGATTCACACCCGCCTGCGCTAAAGCTACGGCGAGGCAATGAAAAACATTTACACAGCAAAAATTTGGCTAGGAGAATAAGATTTTTACAAATAAAAAACCAAAGCCATCTATAAAATTCACCCATTGGGGGTGAGTCGTGTGCAACCAAAAGTTGTGCACAAGAAGGCTAGAAGCCAGAGCACTGAAGGAATGGGTTTAAACAGTGTTATTGCTTCTAGTTTTTTGTTAAATAATTAATTCAGTTATCTTGTTTATCTCTGTCCGCCTACGCTGAAGCTTCGGCGAGATAAAAAAGCAATGACAACAATTTTTATGAAATTCATTTTAGGAAAGAAAATTGGAATGACACAAGTATTTTTACCATCCGGTGAGGTGGTGCCGGTTACTCGTGTAATAGCTGGTCCGTGTACTATTGTTCAAGTTAAGGAAAAAGAAAAAACTATTCAGCTTGGTTTTGGAGAAAAGAAAGAATTTCGTTTAAACAAACCAGATGCCGGTCATTTGAAAGATTTGACACCAGTAGCTTGGTTGAAAGAATTTGCAATTGAAAAAACTGACAATATCACTCGTGGTGATTTGGTGACCTTAGAAACTTTTGCTATCGGTGATGAAATCGAAGTAACTGGTGTTTCCAAAGGAAAAGGTTTTGCCGGTGTGGTAAAACGTCATCATTTCCGCGGTGGTCCTGCTAGTCACGGTCACAAAGACAATTTGCGTGCCCCAGGTTCCATTGGTGCCGGTGGTGTACAACGTGTTTTCAAAGGTATGCGTATGGCTGGTCGTATGGGTGGTGAACAAGTAACAGTAAAAAATTTGGAAGTAGTGGAAATTCATCCAGAGACCAATGAAATTTATATCAAAGGTGCGGTTCCGGGTGGTCGCAATAGTTTGATTGTGATCCAAGGTGAGGGTATTTTAAAGATTCAAAAAAATGAATCAAAAAATGAACCAAAAGAAGAACCAAAAACAGAACAGGTTGAGGCGGTTACTGTGAACGAATAATTTTAAAGAAGATATACTTATTATGAAAATTAAAGTTTACAATTTAGCTGGCAAAGAAACAGGTGAAATGGAAATATCCGACACTGTGTTTGGCGTAAAAATTAAACCGGAGTTAGTTCATCAAGTTTTTGTACAGCAAACCAACAACCAGCGCGAACCTTGGGCTGATACCAAAAATCGCGGTGAAGTGCAAGGTGGCGGTAAAAAACCTTGGCAACAAAAAGGTACCGGTCGTGCTCGTCATGGTTCTATCCGTTCTCCAATCTGGAAAGGCGGCGGTGTCGCTTTTGGACCATTGACTGACCGTAATTATAAAACAAAAATCAACAAAAAGACTCGTCAGAATGTTATTCGCATGTGTTTGTCTGACAAAGCCCAATCCGGCAATTTGTTGGTTGTAGAGGATTTCAAATTTGAACAACCAAAAACAAAATTATTTGCTAGCTTTTTGAAAAGTTTACCAACTAAGTTAAAAACCTTTTTGGTTTTGACCGCTGAAAAAAATGCTGAAGTGATGCGTATGACTGAAAATCTGAAAAAAGCCAAGACTTTGCGCGCGCAAGATAGCAATGTGATGGATTTACTTTCCAAAGGTGTAATCTTAACATCCAAAGATGGAATTAAGAAAATGGAAGAAATTTTTGGAAAATAATTTACTAATAAGATAGGTTTCCACTTTTGTGGGAATGACAAATAAAACTAATATGGGATTACTTGATCGCTGGTCAAAAAAGAATCAAACCAAACGTTTAGAAAAAACTTCTGAGCCAAAAGCTGAGGCTGAATTAGTCGAAGAAAAAAAAGTGAAAAAAACTACTGCTAAAAAAGTAACCAGTACAGCCGCGATCGAAGATGGTCATGAAGGTCACGATCATTCAGCACACGCTCATACTGCTGACAAAAAAGTTAAAAAAATTATCAACAGCATTTTATTACGCGCTTTGGTCACTGAAAAATCTGCGGTCAAACAAAGCGAAAATAAATATAGTTTTGTAGTGGCCAAAAATGCCAATAAAGCTGTGATTAAAAAAGCGATCGAAGAAGTTTACAAAATTAAACCACTAAGTGTTAATATTATAAATGTTCAAGGCAAAGCAATGCGCTTTGGCAAACATTCAGGTAAGAGAAGTGATTTCAAAAAAGCGATTGTTACTTTACCAAAAGGCAAAACAATCGTAATTCATGAAGGCGTTTAATTACCGAAAATATTTTAAATTATTATGCCGATTAAAGTTTACAAACCAACAACCCCAGGCCGCAGAAAATCCAGTGTGGATGCTTTTTCTGATATTACAAAATTTGAACCGGAGAAATCTTTGGTGACAGTTTTGAAAAGACATTCCGGTCGCAATAACCAAGGTAAATTGTGTGTTCGCCATCAAGGTGGTGGTGTGAAACGTTTTTATCGCTTGGTGGATTTCAAACAAAAGAAGTTTGATGCTCCAGCTACTGTGATCGCTATCGAATATGATCCAAACCGTGGTCCACGTGTGGCTCTGATTGAATATTTGGACAAAACTCGCGCTTATATTTTATGCCCACAAGGTTTGAATGTTGGCGATGTCGTGATGTCATCTGACAAAGCTATTGAAGCCAAAGTGGCCAATCGCATGAAATTGGAACATATTCCAATCGGTTTGTTTGTTTATAGTATTGAAATGACCCCAGGTAAAGGTGGTCAACTCGTGCGCGGTGCCGGTTTGTCCGCTCAGTTTACCGGTATTGAAGGTGAATATGCTCAACTACGATTACCTTCCGGTGAAACTCGCATGGTTCCAAAAGCTTGTTTTGCTTCTATCGGTATGGTTGGTAATGCTGATTATCGTTTGATTCGTTGGGGCAAGGCCGGTCGCATGAGATTGCGCGGTATTCGTCCTCGCGTTAAAGGTAAGAACATGAATCCGGTAGATCACCCGCATGGTGGTGGTGAGGGACACTCTCCAATTGGTCAAAAACGCGGTCCACGTACTATCTATGGAAAAGCCGCTCGCGGTGTGAAGACTCGTAAACCACAGAAATGGAGCAATAAATTTATTATCAGTTCACGTAGAAAAAAAATCTAATTAAAAAATTATGACAAGAAGTTTAAAAAAAGGTCTTTACGTTGATCCACGCATCATGAAGAAAGTGGTCAAAGTAAAAGACAGTGGTAAAAAAACCCCTATCAAAACATGGTCTCGCGCTTGTGTGATTTCTCCGGAAATGGTTGGCGTGACTTTCTTGGTACATAATGGAAAAGATTTTATTAGTGTTTTTGTAGATGAAAATATGGTTGGACACCGTTTGGGTGAATTTTCTCCAACCAAGAAGTTTGTTCGTCATGGTGGTAAGATGGCCAAAGAACAAGAAACAGCCGCTACTGCAGCCGCCGCTCCTAAATCCGCCGATGCTAAGCCGGCCGCCCCTAAAAAATAATCAAAGATAAAAAGATTTTTAAATTTTTTATATGAATCAGGCAGTAACTGCAAAATTAAACTTTTTGAGAATGAGTCCACGCAAAGCGCGATTGGTGGTTGATTTGATTCGCGGTCGCAGAGTAGCCAAGGCTTTGGAAATTTTGACATTGTCCAACAAATTGGCCGCTAGACCGATTATGAAACTTTTGAATTCCGCTATCGCCAATGCCAAACACAATTTTAAGCTAGGACCGGAAAATTTGGTTATATCTACTATTATGGTTGATGGAGGTCCAATGTTGAAACGCTGGATGCCAAAAGCTCATGGCCGCGCTACACCAATTCGTGAACGCACTTCACATATTAGTTTAATTCTTACCGAGGTTGCCAAACCAGTTAAGAAAGTGAAAAAAACATCATAATATAATTTGAATACTATGGGACACAAAGTTCATCCGAAAATTCATCGCACCCCATTCATTTTTGCTTGGGATTCAAAATGGTTTGCTAAAAAAGAGCAGTATCCTAATTTTATCGAACAAGAAATTAAGATTCGAGATTTTTTGGCAAAAAAATTAAAGGAGGCCAGTATCGATGCAGTTAGTATCGAGCGTACTCCTAAAGAATTAGTAGTTACCATTTTGGCCGCTAAGCCAGGTGTGATTATCGGAAGAAATGGTCAAGGTTTGGAAATGGTTCGCAAAGAAATTGAAAAGAAAATTTTACAGTTTAAAACCAAAGTAAAACTAAATATTCAGGCGGTGAATCAACCGGCTTTGTCCGCTCAGATTGTTGGACAGAGTATGGCTTCTGAAATTGAACGTCGTATTCCTTTTCGTCGTGTTATGAAACAAGCGATGGAAAAAGTTATGACTGCTGGTGCTCAAGGTGTGAAATTCGCTGTAGCTGGACGTCTCAACGGTGTAGAAATTGCTCGTCGTGAAGTGATGGGTGCCGGAAAAATGTCCTTGATTACTTTGCGCAGTGATGTAGATTACGCCATTGTTGAAGCCAACACTATTTACGGAAAGATCGGTGTTAAGGTCTGGATTTACAAAGGCGAAGCTTTTGGACGTCGAGATAAATTTGCAAAAAAAGAAGTTGAAAAAGAAAAAACTAAATAAGATTTTTGAAACTGTATGTTGATACCAAAAAAAGTTAAACATAGAAAATGGCAAAAAGGACGCGGTCGTTTTCGTGGTGTTGCTACTCGCAACAATGCGATTGCTTTTGGCCAGTTTGGTTTAAAAAGCACAACTGCCGGTTGGATTAACAGTCGTCAGATTGAATCCGCTCGTCGTGTATTGACTCGTTATGTTCGACGTGGTGGTAAGATTTGGATTCGCGTTTTCCCAGATCGTCCAATTACCAAAAAAGGCAACGAAGTACCAATGGGCGGCGGAAAAGGTTCTCCGGATCATTATGTCGCTGTTATTAAGCCGGGTACGATTATGTTTGAAATGGGTGGTATCACTCGTGAGTCTGCCAAGATTGCTATGGATTTGGCCGGTTACAAATTAGGGGTACGTACTAAATTTATTGAAAAGGCTTAATCTTAAAGATTATATGGAAAAACAAGTAATTAAAAAAATAAGTCGAGAGTTTAAAGGTATAGTAACCAGCGCGGCAATGACTAAAACCATTACTGTGAAGGTTGATAGTATCAAAAAACATACAAAATATCCAAAAAGTTTTACTGTTAGTCGCAAGTATCATGTTCATGATGAACAGCAAGTGGCTAAAGTAGGGGATAAAGTTCGTTTTGTAGAATGTCGTCCGCTATCGGCCACCAAACGTTGGAGACTGGTAGAAGTTTTAAAAGTTAATGGTTAATCAGATTTTTATATGATGCAACATCGCTCAATGTTAAAAGTAGCAGATAATACCGGTGCCAAGAAATTGCAATGCATTCGTGTTTTGGGCGGTTATAAAAAACGCTACGGTCAGATTGGTGATATTATTACCTGCGTAGTAAAAGAAGCTACACCACACGGTATGGTAAAAAAGAGTGAAGTGGTTCATGTAGTAGTGGTTCGTCAATGCAAAGAGATTCGCCGTTCGGATGGTACCTATATTCGTTTTGATGAAAATGCCGGTGTGATTGTGGATCGAAAAACTAAAGAACCAAAAGGCACTCGTATTTTTGGACCGATTGCTCGCGAGTTACGTACCAAAGGTTTTCAAAAAATTATTTCTTTGGCGCCGGAAGTGCTCTAAATTATATATAAGTTTCTGCGAAACTTGAAATTACATCGAGTTTCGCAAAAAGAAATAAATTTCTTTTTAACTCAACTCTAGTAATTATGAAAATTAAATCAAACGACAAAGTAAAAATTATTAAGGGCAAAGATCGCAACAAAGAAGGCAAGATTATTCAGGTTTTTCCAGTTGCCGGTAAAGTTGTAGTAGAAGGATTGAACTTAATGAAAAAACATTTACGCACTCGTAAAGCTGGAGAAAAAGGACAGGTAATTGAGTTGTCCGCTCCGGTACGCGTAGAAAATGTTTCATTAATTTGTCCAAAATGCAATCGCACTACTCGCGTTGGTTTTAAATTAGATGGCAAAGATAAAAAACGCGTTTGCCGCAAATGTAAAGAGTTTATTGATTAATTTTATGACACCTAATTTATACCAAAAATACAAAACAGAAGTAGTGCCGGCTTTGAAAGCTGAACTCAAATTGAAAAACACCATGCAGGTGCCAAAAATTACCAAAGTGGTGATCAATGTTGGTGTTGGTCGTTTTGTAAAAGAAGCAAGTTATATTGAAAATGTAGAAAAAACTTTGTCCAAAATTACCGGTCAGAAACCGATTCGCACCAAAGCTAAAAAAGCTATTTCCAATTTTAAAATTAGACAAGGACAAGAAATCGGTGTGGTAGTAACTTTGCACGGAAAACGCATGTATCAATTTTTAGAAAAATTGGTCAATGTAAGTTTTCCTCGTATTCGCGATTTCCGCGGTATTACCGACAAAGCTTTTGATCGCCAAGGAAATTACACTCTGGGCTTGAAAGAAAATACTGCTTTTCCAGAAGTAAAAACCGGTGAAATTGAAAAAATGCATGGTTTGCAAATTATTATCAACACTACCGCCAAAGATCGTGTTGCCGGAAAAGCATTGTTAACTCATCTAGGATTTCCTTTTATAAAATAATATATGGCAACAGAAGCACAAATTTCCAAATCAAATAAAAAACCAAAATTTTCTACTCGCATTGTCCGACGTTGTTGGAAGTGCGGACGCAAACGCGCCTTTATTCGTCATTTTGGTTTGTGTCGTATTTGCTTTCGTGAATTGGCTAACGCCGGTAAATTACCGGGTGTACGAAAGTCAAGCTGGTAATTAATTTTTATTTTATAACATTAAATAATCAACTGTATTTATGATGACTGATCCAATCGCTGACATGCTCACCCGCATTCGTAATGCATACAAGGTGCGCAAACAAGAAGCGACATTTCCATATTCCAAACTAAAGATGAAAATCTGCGAAATTTTGGTACGTGAAGGATATTTGGAAAAAGTCCAAACTAACGAAGATAAATTTCCACAGATTGTGGTTACTTTGAAATATTCCGGACGTCAAGGTGCTTTGGAAAGTATCAAAAGAATCAGTAAGCCGGGTTCACGTTGTTATGTACAGGCTGATCAACTCACCAAAGTACTCAATGGTTTTGGTGTATCGATTGTGTCCACTTCCAAAGGTATTATGACTGGTAAAGAGGCCCGTGGAGCCAAACTAGGCGGCGAATTAATTTGTGAAGTATATTAATCAGACAGAATTATTAATAAAAACATATGTCTCGTATCGGTAAAAAAATTAGAAAAATTCCACAAGGCGTAACCGTGGAAGTGAAAAATGAAGAATTGGTAGTAAAAGGACCAAAAGGTGAATTGCGCCTAAAATTACACCCACGTATCACAGCGTCTATTGCTGATGGTCAAGTTTCTGTTAGTGTAGTTAGTCCGGAAAATACCAAAGACAAAGCGTTGTGGGGTACATTTTCCAGTATTATTGAAAATATGTTGGATGGTGTGACTACCGGTTTTAAAAAACAACTGGAAATTAACGGTGTCGGTTATAAAGCTTCCTTGAAAGGTGCGAATTTGGTTTTGGAAGTTGGTTTTTCTCATCCGGTAGAATTAATACCGGCTGGTGGTATTAAATTTGAAGTAGAAAAAAATGTGATTACAGTTAGCGGAATTGATAAGCAGATGGTTGGAGAAATGGCCGCTCAAATTCGCAGTACTAAAAAAGTAGAACCTTATAAAGGCAAAGGTATCAAGTATCTTGGTGAAATAGTACGTCGCAAGGCTGGTAAGACTGCCGCTAAAGGGGCTGCATAATTTAGTTTAAAGAATATATAAAAATATGCGTAGATTGACTCAAACAAATAAAAATGAATTACGCCAAGTGCGTCATGCTCGTGTGCGCTCTCATTTGAGTGGCACCAAGTTGAAACCACGCTTGTCTGTTTTTCGTAGTCTAAGAAGTATTACCGCTCAATTGATTAATGATGAAGCCGGTAAAACCCTTGCTCAGGCCAGTGGAAAAGAAGTCGGCAAAGAAAAGGTAGAAGGTTATACTGGAAAGATTTTGACTGCTTTTTTGGTTGGTAAAAAAATTGCTGAAAAAGCTAAAACGGTTGGAATTACCAAGATAGTATTTGATCGTGGTGGTTACCAATATCACGGACGTGTTCAGGCTTTGGCTGATGGTGCTCGCGCCGGTGGCTTGGAATTTTAATTTGTTTTGTAATGTATTGATTTAAATTTATGCAAAAAAGTTTCAAGAGACCAGGTAGACAACAAGAAAAATCCGAGTTTGATTCCAATATTTTGGATTTGGCTCGCGTAACTCGTGTTACCGAAGGTGGAAAACATATGAGTTTTCGTGCTTTGGTAGTAGTTGGTGATCGCAAGGGTCGCGTTGGTTTTGGTGTTGAAAAAGGCAAAGATGTACAGATTGGCGTGGATAAAGCCACTCGTCAAGCCAAAAAGAATTTGATCAAAGTGCCGATTGTTAACGAAACTATTCCACACGCAGTTTACATGAAGTTTAAAGCAGCCAAAGTAATGTTGAAACCAGCTCCAAAAGGTTCTGGTATTATCGCTGGTGGCGCAGTTCGTGTTGTGTTGGATTTGGCCGGTGTTCCAAATGTTTCTTCCAAGATTATTGGTAAAACAAAAAATAAAATTACTATTATCAAGGCGACTTTCGAAGCTTTAAAAGCCTTGCGTTCCAAATAAAAAAACTAAAAATAATTTTTATATGAAATTAGCCATCCATACTCTCAAGGCATCCAAAGGCTCACGCCATACCGCCAAAAAACTTGGTCGTGGTAATGCTTCCGGTCATGGAAATTATTCCGGGCATGGTGGTAAAGGACAAACCGCTCGTTCCGGTGGTAGTCGTGGTTTGAAATTGAAAGGTTTCAAACGTTTGATGCAATCCACTCCAAAATTACGTGGTTTTACCAGTATTGCTACTAGACCATCCGAGGTTTATTTGAGTGATTTGGAAAAACACTTTGCGGTTGGTGAGATCGTAAATTTGATAACTTTGAAAGAAAAAAACATCTTGTCCGCTTCAGTAAAAACTGCTAAAATAGTAGGGACAGGAGAATTAAAGAAAAAATTGACAGTTGAAGGTATCAAAACAACTGCCAGCGCCAAAGTCGCTATCGAAAAAGCCGGAGGAGAAGTTAAATAACCCTTCACTTTATGTGGGAAAAAATTGAACAAGTTTGGAAAATTAAAGATATTAGAAAAAATATCTTATTTGTCTTGGCCATGTTGGTAGTATTTCGTTTGGCTTCACATGTGCCGGTTCCGGGAGTAAATGTCGCCAATTTAAAAAATTATTTGGAAGGCAATCAGATCATGGGGTTGTTGAATGTGTTTTCCGGTGGTACCATGTCAAATTTTTCAGTGATCATGTTGGGTGTGGCTCCGTATATTACGGCTTCTATTATTTTTCAGTTGTTGGCGATGATTGTGCCGGCTTTGGAAGAAATGACTAAAGAAGGTGAATCCGGCCAACAGCGCATCAACATGTATACTAGATATCTGACAGTACCTCTAGCATTTTTGCAATCTTTTGCTATGATCCGTTTGTTGCAAAATTCCTCTCGTCCGATTTTATCGGATTTGACTCCTTTTAGAATGATTACCATTATGGCCACCATTACTGCCGGAACAATGTTTTTGGTGTGGCTCGGTGAATTGATTTCAGAAAAGAAAGTTGGCAACGGGATGTCCTTGTTGATTTTTGCCGGTATCGTTTCTTCTTTGCCAACAATTTTACGCAATGCTTTTATCAACTATACTTCGGCTGATTTTTATACTTTTGTTCTGATGGCCGGTGTAGCGGTTTTGACTGTAGTTGGTGTGGTATTTATCAATGAGGGACAGAGAAATATTCCGGTCAATTATGCCAAACAAATGCGTGGCAATCATGTTTACGGCGGTTCTTCTTCACACTTGCCAATTCGTGTAAATATGTCCGGTGTAATTCCGATTATCTTCGCGATTTCTTTGGTGTTATTTCCACCGATGGTTGCTCAGTTTTTCGTACATGCCCGTAGTGCTTGGTTGTCTGTAATGGCAGTGAAGACTATCGCCTTGTTTCAAAATCAATTATTTTATGGTTGTGCTTATTTCTTGTTAGTATTTTTCTTCACTTATTTCTATACAGCCGTTATTTTCCATCCTCAAAAAATTGCGGAGAATTTGCAACGTCAGGGTGGGTTCGTGCCAGGTATTCGTCCAGGTAAAGAAACTGAAAAATATTTGGGCATGACTGTAAATCGTATCAATTTAATCGGCGCTACTTTCCTAGGTTTGATTGCAGTGTTACCATTGTTGGTCCAAGGGGCTTCGGGTACGACCTCGTTTCAGATTGGTGGTACTAGTTTGTTGATCGTAGTGGCAGTGGCTATCGAAGCGGCCAAACAGATTGAATCTCAGGTGACAATGCATGAGTACGACCGTATTTAAGATTTAATTCTTTATCAAAAAAACACAGGTTACAACCACCTTTTCGCTTTTTTTGCCCGCGAGGGCAAAAGGATGAGCCTCGGCTCATAACCCGCTCAAAGGTAATTGTAACCTGTGTTTTTTTCGTCAGTTTGCAATTTCTGCTGTAAATCGGTATTTTTTTATTCTTTGAAATGGTATATAATTGGTGGTATGAATTTAGAATCTTCAGTATCATCTTTAAATAGGGTGGGGGAGGCGGCGGTGAAGCGATTGGATAAAATCGGTATTCATACTATTGAGGACCTGATTTTTTATTTTCCATTTCGTTATGATGATTATTGTGGAGTTTTGAAAATTAAAGATTTGCAAGAAGGGGCGATGGTTTCGGTGCGTGCTAAGGTGGAATTGATTGCCAATCGTCGTAGTTTTAAAACTCATAAAATTTTGACTGAGGCTTTGGTGTCAGACGATACCGGAAGTTTGCGAATTATGTGGTTTAACCAGCCGTATGTTATCAAAAATATTAAGCCGGGTGATATTTTTTTGTTTACCGGTACTGTCAAGGCGGATATGTTGGGATTACAATTGATTGCCCCCAACTATGAACGCGCTGTTAGTTCAGAAAATGTTTTGACCGCCAAATTGGTGCCGGTTTATTATCTTACCGCCGGTTTGTCGCAAAAACACTTGAGATTTTTAATGAAGCAGGCTCTTTTTGTTGCGCAAAGTTTACCGGATTATTTACCATCTGAAATTTTGGAGGAACAAGATTTTTTACCATTAAATTTGGCTTTGCAAAGAATTCATTTTCCAGAAGATGAAAACGATTTGGCTAATAGTCAAAAGAGGTTAAAGTTTGACGAATTATTTTTGATTCAATTAAAATCTGAATTATCACGACAAAAACGCCAGTTAGAGCAGGCGTCAAAAATTCAATTTAAAGAAAATGAAATAAAAGAATTGGTAAAAAGATTGCCGTTTACCTTAACAAAATCCCAAAAAATATCCACTTGGGAAATTTTGAAAGATTTAGAAAAAAATAATCCAATGAATCGGTTGTTGTCTGGCGATGTGGGGTCGGGCAAGACGGTAGTGGCGGCGATTAGTATGTATTGCGCGGTTTTAAATGGCTTTCAAACAATAATGATGGCACCGACGGAAATTTTGGCCAAACAACATTTTGAAAGTTTAGCAAAATTGTTGGGTAAAAATTTAAATATCGCGTTGTTGACGCGATCGCAGTTTTTGGGGTCAGTGAATAATCAAGTGATAGAATTTAAAAAGAAAAATTTAATTCAGTGTATCGGTGAAGGTCAATTTGAGGTGGTGCTTGGCACGCATGCTTTGTTGTCTGAAAAAATAGTTTTGAATAAATTGGCTTTGGTGGTGATAGATGAACAACATCGTTTTGGAGTGCAACAAAGAAAATTAATAAAAGAAAAAATTACCGGGCTGAATGGTTTGTCGGCGCATTTTTTGAGTATGACTGCGACCCCGATTCCGCGTTCTTTGGCGTTGACTATGTATGGTGATTTGGATTTATCTGTGATTGATGAAATGCCTATCGGTCGTAAGGCGGTGACTGCTCGTTTGGTGGAATCATACAACCGACAAAAGGCCTATGATTTTATCGCGGCACAGGTAAAAAAAGGACGTCAAGCTTTTGTGGTTTGTCCTTTGATTTTGCCAACAAACAATTTAACCGGTGATGATGTTGGTCAGTTGGCGCTGTTTGATTCCGCGAATGAAAAGAAAAGCGTAATGAAAGAATACGAATATTTGTCCAAACAAATTTTCCCAAATTTGAATATTGGATATTTGCACGGTAAGATGCCACCAAAAGAAAAAGATGCGATTATGGAAAAATTTAAAAAAGGTGAAATAAATATTTTAATTTCTACAGCGGTGGTGGAAGTGGGGATAGATATTCCCAACGCCAGCGTGATGATGATTGAAGGGGCAGAGAGGTTTGGCTTGGCGCAACTGCATCAATTTCGTGGGCGAGTGGGTAGAGCCCAACATCAATCATATTGTTTGTTGTCTACTACCAATGAAACCAGCGGTGTCACTTTGGAAAGATTGAAGTTTTTTGAAAAAAATAACAGTGGATTTAAATTGGCGGAAAAAGATTTGGAAACTCGTGGACCGGGCGAAGTTTATGGTACTTCACAAAGTGGTCAGGAGATGTGGCGGTTGGCTCGTCCTACTGATTATGAATTGATAAAAATAGCCAGAACAATGGCAAAAAGATTTGCCATGAAGTTGAAAAAATATCCAAAGTTGAAGGAAAAAATAAAAGATTTTATTACAGAAACCCATTGGGAATAAAGTAAAAAAACCAGCCAAAGGGTTGACTTTTGGCTGGTTTTTGTTTATAATGTCGACGTTTGGTGTTTGTCTGCAAAGTGTGGCGGAAGTTCCGTCGCTTGGTGTGGCTGCGCTAGACCAGAGGAGTAGAGAATGGAAATCTGCTGTATCAAGTTGCCGCGTTTCGCGGTATCTACGGTGTCGAACGGCGAACCAGACCAGCTCATACATGTGAATGTGCGAGCAGGCCGGTATACCAAACAGGTCATCGTTCGAAGGGATGACGCGATTTCCCTGTTGAAGGGATATGCGGGCAACCGCACCATCGATTTCTACGACGCGCTCGATTCGGAAGTCCCGGCCGGACAGATTCTGGCCAAGGATATTCTCGCCGTCAATTTGCCACGGACATCAAGGAAACGGGACGGACTTTACCTTTGTGGCCGTTAGGCGGCGGCTTCTCTGCTCGTAGGCCGCGGATCTCTCGATCCGCGGCCTCAGCATTTATTTAGGCGCTAAAGACGTAAGTTTTTTTCTCCGGATTTAATTTGTAAACTGTCCACGGTCCACTACCATATATTTTATCCAGTTCTTGTAACAAAGAACTTTTTTCATTACTGTGCACTACCAACGTACGAGTGGTTTCATCGGCGTGGGCGACACTGTATGTTAAATCGATGGCTATATAATAACCTTTGTTGTGATTGGCCGGATCGGGTATTTCCAACAGTCCAATACTGTGAAATTTAAAATGAGCAAAAGCGCCTTTGGTTGGATTTTCATTTTCCAAATCAGAATATTTGGCTTGAGGGTATCTTTCAAAAAATTTTTTATCATCATCGTCGGTTTGGTTGACGAGCATTTTGCCAAAATCTTGGGTAGCACTACGACAATTGGCGGCATATTCTTTTTCGGTACCACGGTCGCCTCTCAAAGCAGTTCTATTTTTTGAACGATAAAATTGAGTAATTACTTCGTCGATATCAAGCATAATATTTTCTTTTTCCGGTCCTAGATCCAGACGGACTTTTCCTTCGCGATCCAGATGTTGGGTAACCACTCGTGGTTTGTCTTTTGCTTCGATAGCTGTTCCATGTCTACGTTCGAAAGGCATATGGTTTGGTAATAAATTATTTTTGAATTATTTTTTCTACCACTTCCTGAACATTTTTTATCGGTGCTATTTTTAAACCGGTAATTTTTGGTAATTTTGAAGATAGTGGAACGACCGCTATTTCCAGTCCTAGATTTTTTATTTCAGTTAATCTTTTTTCGGTATGGTTGACCGATCGAACCTCACCGCTTAATCCTACTTCGCCAAAGGCGGCCAAACCGGGTGGTAGGGTTTTGTCTTTTAATCCGGAAGCAATCGCCAATATGACCGCCAAGTCAGCGGCCGGTTCATCTGCGGTTAGACCACCAACAACATTTAAAAAAACATCATAACTGTCCAGTGGTAGTCCGGCTCGACGAGATAAAACACCAATCAGAACTTGTAATCGGTTCAAATCAAAACCGGAGGCGCGACGTTGGGGGAAACCAAAATTGGTTTTGGTAACCAGTGCCTGAATTTCGATGAGCATTGGGCGAGTACCTTCCATGATGGCGGTGATAACTGTGCCGGACACCGGTTCTTTTCTTTCAGAAATCATGACAGCGGACGGATTTTTCACTTCGACCAATCCGTCTTTTTCCATAGTAAATACACCGACTTCATCGGTTGGTCCAAAGCGATTTTTTGCCGCTCGCAAAATACGAAAATCATGGAAGCGGTCACCTTCGAGATAGAGGACAGTGTCCACTAAATGTTCCAAAGTTTTTGGTCCGGCCACACCACCATCTTTGGTAACCTGACCGACCAATATAAAAGTGATATTATTTTTTTTGGCTGCTTCCATGAGTTTCACGGTGCAAGCTCGCACTTGAGATACATTGCCAGCCTCGCCTTCAACTTCGTCAGAATAAACTGTTTGAATGGAATCAATAATCGCCAGTTTGCATTTGCTGGATATGCTGGTAACAATAATACTTTCAATATTTGTAGTGCTGGCCAATTGTAAAGTAGAGGAAGTGATATTCAAACGTGAAGCGCGCATTTTTATTTGTTGGGTAGATTCTTCTCCGGAGAAATATATTGTTTCTGCAATAATATTGGCCAGTTGTAAAGCGAGGGTAGATTTACCGATGCCGGGTTCACCGCCAAGCAATATTAAACTCCCAGGGACTATGCCACCACCCAACACTCTATCCAATTCAGAAATATTAGATTGAAAGCGTTTAAAATTTTGATTGGAAATTTCTTGAAGTTTTTCGGTTTTTATCGGGGAATAATTTTTGGAAATGTCAGCCGTTTCTTTTTCTTTGTTGGTTGGCGCGTTCGTTTTTTCTACCGTGCCCCATTTTCCACATTCCAAACAACGCCCGGTCCATTTTTGGAATTGAGCGCCACAGTTGGAGCAGGTGAAAATAATTGGGTTATTTTTCATGTGATAATTATTTAACCGGACATCGTTCTGCGCCTTTGGCTGGTGGTATACATGGAGACAACCCTGTATAACCGGTAATACGACAATAATTTCCAGCTTTTTGTGCTTCAAAATGCCAATTTTCGGCGCCATATCTTACAAAACCGGCGCTATACATAATAGCAGAGAGGGCGGATACTCCTTGTAGATTGGCGTTGCATTGTTTTGATGCACTGAAAGCGCCATCAGAAAATACTTTACCATCTTTCATTAATACTAAATCTACCGCATATCCGGTACCATGTGGAGAATTACCCGGTTTAGCGACACTACCGGATTTTACTCCTCCGGGTTCTTTATCCGCCAATGCTTTTTGAGAAGCTATACTCCTACATTTTGATCTTACTGAAATTACATATCCTTGAGCTGCCGCTTTTTTACCAGCGTTCATTAATTTATCGGCCGTTATTTTTAAAACAAAATTTTCTCTTAGATCTTTTTTTGCGACTACTGATAACCCCGGACATTTATTGTTTTTGCATGCAGCCACCATGTCAACCCAATTTGATGGGGGAGCGGCGGGGTTGATTTTATCACAAGCACCTTTTTCGCCTTCTACCACTCCGCCAGCCATACCGGCCATGCCAGCTTCCATATCTGAGGTGTCAACGTCGTCAGGAAGATCTTGTTGTTCGATATATTGTACTTTCAACGCCTGAAAATTCACCAAATCCGGATTGATGGTATATAAAATTGTATAAGATCCCCACGCAATCAGTAACCCTACCACAATTTGCCCGATTTTTTTAAAACCGTTGACACGTTCTTCACCACCCATAACTGTTATTTTTACTCCTACTACAATTATCATTATCACCCCAATAATACTGATAGCCACCATGGCTACTTTGTAAATCGCCGACATGTATTCACCAATGTATGGGAGATGGAGAAACCCCTCATCGTCCACACTATTTTCTACATCACTAAATTTTAGTTGAGGAATATTTATTTCTAGAACCGGTTTTCTGATTTGCAAATCGGCTGTGACACCAAAAAAAGATATCGAACTTTTATATTTTTTCATTGAAGCTTCATCTAACCAGCAATAATTATCTTTACAAATACCGATTCCATCAAGACCGCTACAGTCGTTATCTACTTGGCATTTTTTGTCACTTTTTGTGCAGGTAGTTGAACCGCAATTCATCATATCAGCGAAAGAGGTAACGTTGTCGGAATCTTTATAGGCACACAAATGGTAACTACCATCCAAAAAACAAGCACCAGCTTTTCCACTAGCCTGGCAGTCGGAGTCACTCTTACACTCACCAATAATGGTTAAAGTTTCTTTTGGATAGCATATTTTATTTACACATATGGATGTTATTATTATTTCCCCAGATGAACAATCAGATTGTTGCGTACAGGTTTTAGTTTTTATATTTTTTATACATTCATCGTAAGTTTTATACAAAGTATTTGATCCGCAGTCATCAATTTTATTAGAGATACATTTATCGTCTACTTTACAAAATTGTCCCGTAGAAACTGTGGTTTTTTTAGTTTCGCATTTTTCTGATGTCAAAGTAGATGAATCGCCAAAATTAGTTACACCAGCTTTATTAAGAAAGAATTTATTTATCGTTGCTGAACACCCACCACCTTTTTCTACTGGTACAGGTGTACAAGAAAAAGCTTGGTTAGTTTTGTTGTATGTTAAACAGTAAAATTCTTCTATAGTTAAGGGGTCTTTTACAAATTCGCCATTTCCTAATAACATTTTTGTGCTTCGGCAGTAGTGCAAATTATAATCAAATGATTTGAAAGGAGATTTTTCACATTTCCAATCGCCACCATCTTTTGGTGTACCATACTCTGTGGTGCAATCCTCGTCTTTGTAGCAAGTACAAAAATACTGATTTTTTCCATCTTTTGTTAAGGTGGTTTCTTCACAATCTAGGTTGGCTCCTCCATATTCGCAATCAGTGTTGAGAATATCACTTACGCAAGGATCCCCAATTTTACTTTTGGCGGCCATGGCGCTATTTGGCAAAAATACCAAAGCGAAGATTATTGCAAAAAATATTTTTATGATATTTTTATTTTTTGTCATATCATTTAACAATAAACTTCGTTAGCATCTCCGTAATATTTATGTCGTTTTCCAGATTGATTTTTTTGTTGTTCACATAAATTGTCGGAACTTGATCGATGCCGAGTGTCGTGGCCAGCGCGGTGGTGCGAGCGATTTTTTGCGTGGCTTCATCGGAGTTGGCGCATTGCCACCAACTTACCGTGTTTATTTTTAAACCGTCGGCAATTTTTGTGAGATCAGATTCGCTGGAAATATTTTTTTGAGTATTTAAAATATCCGTATACTGCCAATATTTTCCTTGTTTGCCGGCACAAAAGGCGCTACGGTGAGGAAGGTCGTTGATTTTGTAAAATAAATTTTTGCGAGGCATATCTTTTAAAAACAATCGGACATCTTGCGGGTGATCTCTGACAAATTTGGTGATTTCGTAGTATTTAAGTTTGCAGACCGGACAAGAAAAATCACTAAACAACACTATCGTGAGTGGGGCACCCGGATTCCCAAGTATTTGATCATCGTTTTCTATTGGGATTTCATAAAAACCCTCGCTTAATATCGGAGTCGCGTTTGGTGTGACGGTAATTTTTTTGGTTTTAATTATTTGAGCGGCAAAAATTGAACCGGCGATGATTACCGCTAACAGCAATAATAAATAAAATTGTTTGGTTTTGTGCATATTAGCGATAATTAAAATTATAATTTAATTTCAAAGACACCATTTTGTAAAGTGTCGGTGAAGAAAACTTTATTTTTTGCTTGATCGTAATTAATATTTTTTATACTATAATCACCACCCAAAGACACGTTGGTTTTCAAGCCGGTTTTCAAATCAATTTTGTACATGTCATCGTTGTTGTAGGTAGCCACTTCCGGCATTATACCAGCTCCTTGTGGCAGGTCGCGTGGTACGGCGCAAAATAGGGTACTATCACCGGCAAAAGTACATTTGTCTGCCCAAGTATTTAGTTTTAACATTTGACGGTTATTACCAATGCTATCACCGTATGAGTCTGTTATCCAAAGCTCCGGTTTGAAATCACTGCGAGTGCTGTACACACTATACAAAAGTTTTTGACCAGTCGGTGACCATTGTGGTTGGAAACCCAACCCTTCAACAACTGTAGATTTAAAATTTTCTCCGTGTAGTCCAACAAACAATACTTCACGTCTTTCGCCACCAAGCGCTTCACCGGTTTGAGAAAAGGCGACAGTCTGTCGGCTAGGCGACCAGTCAATCTGCACTTTGTCCGCGTTATTTCCCATTGGTTCTACCAGTGTGGTGCCACTACCATCATCGTTGACTGTGACTAACCAACGATTTTCCGGGGATAGGCCGATACTTTTGGCGGCGATTTGAGCGCCGTCAGGTGAAAAGGAAAATTCTTGCCAATGTTTTGGGAGAGTAGTTTGTTTTTGTTTTTCAAAATCATAAACAATTTTGGAACCATCCGGATATTCCAATACTGCTTTGTCGTTTTTGCTTGCCCAAGTAGCGTTGCTGACATTATAAAAAGTCTGATCAGAAAGTGATTTGATTTGTCCATCACTGGTGAGACGATAAAATTTGCCATCGGCAGAATTGTAATAGCGCATATTACCAGCTTGACTGAATCCAGGATAGGTCACAAAATCCGAAGTCAATTTGTTTACCGGTGCGGCTTGGAAGTAACCACCAGGAGTGACTTGAGGAATTGGTAGTGGAGCAGTTTCAACGCCCCGTTCCAGTTGTCCGCCTTCTCTTTTTTCAGCGGTAGTGGTCATGATTCTTTCGCCAGCCCCCGGAAGTTGTCCGGCTTGTTCTGGTGTGATTTCAGCCGATGGAACCGTAGGGGTGGTCGCTTTTTTGAATAATGTATATAGACCAAAACCAATCAAGGCGGCTACGACTAGTAGGGCGATGATTAAAAGAATGCGTTTGAGAACTGGATTCATATATTTAAATTAAATTAAGTTTTTTGTGGTTGATTTTCAGTTTGTTGTTCCTGATTTTGTTGATTTTCTTTGGCTTTTTGTTCATCCAGATATTCTTTTCGAGATCTTCCGGTAGCGGCCATCAGACGGTTTATGGTCAATATTTCTTTTCTCTTTTTTAATCGTTCTTTGGTCGGTTTCAACACTTCCTTTAATTGATCTATTATTTCAGTTACTTCTTTTTCTATTTTATCTACTGCGGCTGTTAACCTGTCTTTTATTATGGCGAAGTTTTTGATCAATAAAATTAAGACTATAAAAGGTGATACAACAATCAACAAAAGTCCAGGAATTACCGCCGCGGCAAAACCGGCCGCTATTATTCTTCCGGTACCGACAAGCGCCATGGATAAAGCAGTGGTAATTTTAGTTGCCTCCAAGGTTACTTTGATAGTTTGCAAAGTAATTAATTTTGTTTCCAGTATAGTAATTTTGGCTTCATCTTTCGCGTTTGATATACCCATGGTCACGCCCATGATGGCACTATAAATTGTTGGTAGAAAACGTCTCAACAACCACATTGCGCCACTAGATTTAACTCCATCCATTTTATTTTCCAATTTTCTCAAATCAGATTCTAGGTCTCTTCGTTTTTTACCAAGTTGTTTCAATCTTGATCGATCACTTTGTAAGCTATTTTTTATATTTTTGCCCAAATTTCCCGGTGCATTTTTAACAGCCTTTACAATATTTTTTGGCGCATCTTTGATCGCCTGTGCGCCACTTTTTATTTTATTAACTCTATCGGTGATACCACCTTTGACACTATCTTTCATTCTTCCACCCAAACTTTTTTTCTTTGCTTTGTCGGAAGCCATATTGGAAGCGGCGGATTCCTCACTGCCAGGAGGTACTTTTTCAGGGGCTTTATCGGTAGTTGGGTGTGGGCCGGTTTCTTCGAGAGCTTTGTCCGGGATAGTTTTTGGGGGAGTGGTGTCACGTTTTGTATCGGTTGGTTCAGGAGGAATTGGTTGCTCGTCCGCGGTATCTTCAGTAGGAGTGGGTGGGGTTTCTTTTTCGGTACCTGGCGGAGGTGTTTGTGGAGATGGGGTAGGAGGTGGAGGAGGAAGGGGTTGAACGGGTTGTTGTTGTGGCGGTGTTGCATCAGGCTGTGGTGAAGTTTCTTCTGGAACAGGCGGAATAGTGGGCGGAAATTTTGGAGTCGGCGGAATTTCTTCCGGAGGTGTGATTTCAGTTTTCGGAGTTTTTATTACCGGGGTTTCTAAACCTAATTGAATTTTTTCATCTTTGATTTTTGCACTGTTAACGCCGGATATACCTGTTATTTCAATATTATTATCGGCAACTAGACCATTTCTTTCTAATTCTTGTCTAATAAGTTTTTGTTCGTCTGGCGTAGCCATACATATTATTTAACAAACAATTGTTTATCCGCAATATCCAGAGTGTATTGTTTTTTATTTTTCTTTTTTAAAATCTCGCTAGTCATTAGTTTTTCCATTTCAGTGCGGAGTTGGCGACGGATAGTGCGGGCATTGGCATTGGTGTTTGGCAACGAGGCGATATATTCGGATAATATTTTTTCTTTGGTTTCTATTTTGGTGTGATACTGTGCCAGCTGTTCATTGAATTTAGTTATTTCCAATTCGGCAATTTTTGCCAGATCATTGGCAGTTAGAGAATTGAATAAACAAACTTTGTCCAGACGGTTTATTATTTCAGGAGAAAAATATTCTTTCAGTTTCTCGCTGATTTTTTTGCTGTAGGCTTCGCTTTGGGAAGCTGTCCCGCCAAAACCAAAATCCGCACGTTTGGCGTCTTGAGCGCCTAGCGAAGTCGTTAGTATTATTATAGCATGTTTTAAAGAAATTTTCTTGCCCGTGGAGTCGGTGATTTCCCCATTTTCCAAAATTTGTAATAATAGCTTGGTGACATCTTTGTGGGCTTTGTCTATTTCGTCAAATAACACCACACAATGTGGGTTGTTTTTTATTTTATCGGTAAAGTTGTTGCTTTCTTTGTAGCCAATATAACCGGCGGGAGAGCCGAGTAATTTGGATACGCCAAAACTTTCGTTGAACTCGCTCATATTTAATTTTATAAACGAGTCTTTGTTTGGATAGAGAGTTTCCGTGATAGTTTTGGCCAATTCAGTTTTTCCCATGCCACTTTGCCCGACAAACATAAAAGAGGCCAGCGGTCTGTCCGGGTGGTTTAATCCCAATCGGGCGCGATTGATGGTTTCAGCGACCTCGTGGATGACATTGTCTTGACCGATTACCAAAGTTTTTAATTTTTCTTCCAGATCCAATAATTCATTTTTTTCTTCCATGATTAGTTCACTTGGTTTGGATCCGATAATTTTGGCGATTTGTTCCAACACATCGTGGTCGGTAATTTCTCCCAAAAATTTAGCTTGTTTTTCTTTGGCGATTTTATTTTCTTTTTCTATTTCTTTGCGTAATTTTTCTTCCTGCATTTTGAGTTTTACCGCTTCATCGAATTTGTCAGATAGGGCGGCGGCTTCTTTGTCTGAAATAATCTTTTCCAATTTTTGTTTTAGGCGTTCTATTTTTCCAATCCAAGAAGAACTTTTGGAGTTGATTCGTTTGGCGGCGGCGGTCTCGTCCAGGATGTCGATCGCTTTGTCCGGTAAAAATTTGTTGGTGATATATCTTTCAGAAAGGCGAACGGCGGCTTCGACGGCTGATTTATTAATTTTAATATTATGGAAAATTTCGTAATTGGTTTTGATACCTTCCAATATTTTGACCGAATCTTCAACTGATGGTTCTTTGACAAAAATTGGCTGAAAACGGCGTTCTAGAGCGGAATCGCTTTCGATGTATTTTTTAAATTCATTTAAAGTCGTAGAACCAACACAACGAATTTGGCCACGCGCCAAGGCCGGTTTTAAAATGTTGGCGGCATCCATAGTGCCTTGGTTACTGCCGGCGCCGACAATGTTGTGTAGTTCGTCAATAAATAAAATAATATTGGGGTTGGCAATGACATCGTCGATTACTTGTCGCAGTCGTCCTTCGAATTCACCGCGATAAATTGTGCCGGCGATCAGCAGTCCCATATCCAACGCGTAGATTTTTTTGTTTAATAAAATATCCGGAACTTTGTTTTGCAAAATACGTTTGGCCAAACCTTCGATGATTGCAGTTTTGCCCACACCCGGATCACCCAGTAATACGGGATTATTTTTGGTGCGACGACAGAGAATTTGGATTAGACGTTCGATTTCATTTTCGCGACCAATAATCGGGTCGATATTTTTTTGCAATTCCGGATTGGTCAAATTGGTGGCAAAAAAATCCAAAGCGGTTTCTTTTTTGTTGTTGCGTTTGTTGGTTTTTGGTAGGGGGGTATTATTATGTTCCGGACCAAACATATTTTCTTGCATTTTGTCTACTGCTTCCATCACCTCGTTTATTTGCGGAAATTGCGAGGTGTTGGTGAGTACCGCGTTTAATTGTTTATAAATATCCGCCAAAGTAAGATGGTTATTTTTCAAAATTAAATTAATAGTAGGATTGTTGAGATCCACAATTCCTTTTAATAAATGTTCGGTACCGATATAGTTGTGGGCATGTTCTTGGGCAATCACCATGGCTTTTTCAATAGCGGTTTTGCAATCCGTAGATATTGGCGGTATTTGCAATTCGGCTGTGCCGGAAGATTTTTTCCCTGTTTTGGTGGCAGTCGGTAGTTCTAAAATTATTTTTTCAACATCTTTCAAGTCTACTTTTAAACGATTCAAAATTTCGGCCGCTACCGAGCCTTTTTGATTCTGCAAAATAAAAAACAGATGGATTGGTTCCACTTCTTTATTTTCCAGTTTGGCGGCTAATTGGAAACTTTTGCTAAGAACGTCTTTGAGGTGGGTGGAAAATCTATCTAATATGGACATAATTACCCAGTTTAGTTGCTTTAAGAATAGGGATATTATATAATAAAAGAGTCTAATTTACAAGCTAAAAAAAGATAAAAATATGTTTCCAAAACAGGTATTTAAAGTCTATGATATCCGCGGTCTAACAGAGGGTGAGTTGAGCGAAGATTTGGCCTATCGGATTGGCAGAGCGTATGGAGTGTTTTTGCGAGAAAGTAGCACTGTCATTCCGATCCGCCAGTCGGCGGGCGAGGAATCCCTCAAAGTGGTGGTCGGGCAAGACATGCGCGCCACCAGTCCGAAATATGCAAAAGAAGTAATTCGCGGGCTAAATGATGAAGGTCTAAATGTGGTAGATATCGGTTTGGCCAGCACGCCACTGTTTAATTTTGCTTGTACTTTTTATCCTGAACATTTGGCTGGTATCATGGTGACTGCCAGCCACAACCCGGCGCAATACAATGGTTTCAAAATGACCCTGCACGATGGTACGCCAGTCGGAGGAAAAACCGGTATGGATACGATTCGCGATTTAGCAGAAAAAAATGAGTGGACATCGGCGAACGCAGAAAATGTCATTCCCGCGAAAGCGGGAATCCAGGCATCAATCACCCAAAAAGATGTCTTCCCAGATTACCTAAACAAAATTTTATCCATTGTAAAACCGGAAGAAATAAAACCATTAAAAATAGTAATTGACGCCGGCAACGGTATGGCCGCCGTCACATTCGTGGAATTATTAAAAAAGTTACCGGTGCAGGTTGAATATTTGTTTTTAAAACCGGATGGAAATTTTCCGAATCACGAGGCCAATCCGTTGAAAACTGAAACATTAAAAACATTGCAGGAAAAAGTAAAAGCCACCGGCGCGGATTTTGGTTTTGCCTTGGATGGAGACGCGGATCGTATGGGTTTAGTAGATGAAAATGGGGAAGTGGTGGAAGCGTCTTTTGTTGGGGCTTTGGCTGGTTTAGAAATTTTACGAGAACACCCTGGTGTACACATGCTTTATGATTTGCGCTCCAGTAAAATTCAGAAAGAAGTTTGGGAAGCCAATGGCGCTACGACCGGTATGTGTCCGGTGGGGCATGCGAATATAAAAAAGATGATGAAAGATCAAAAGGCAGAGTTCGCCAGCGAGCTGTCTTTGCATCTGTATTTTCACTCCATGTGTGATGTGGAATCCACCGATTTGGCCCTGTTATATTTCTTGCGATTGTTATCTCGTAGTGGCAAAAAATTGAGCGAGCTGATCGCGCCGTTGAAAAAATATTTTCATTCCGGTGAGATAAATTTCAAAGTGGCCGACAAAGAAAAAGTGTTGAACAATTTACGTGTTCAATATGGCGATGCAAAAATAACCGAGTTGGATGGATTATCTTTTGAATATCCGACTTGGTGGTTTAATGTACGCGCGAGTAATACTGAGCCGGTTTTGCGGCTGAATTTGGAGGCGGATACCAAGGGTGAAATGGAAGAAAAATTGGTGAATGTGAAAAATATAATCAATGGATAGAATAGTATTATTCAATCACTATCCTAGCATCCAACACTTTTACACCCCTGCCTTTTGGCAATACGAGCAGAGGATTGATATCCAATTCTTTAATATTTGGGAAATCAATCAGTAGTTGAGAAAGACGTCCGAGACAATCTATGAGTGCCTGAGTATCCATTATTGCTTGTCCACGGGCGCCATCTAATATCTTTTTGGATTTTAATTTGTTGATCATTTTTTGGGCGTCGTAGGCGGTGAGAGGTGCCAGTCCAAAAGTTACATCTCTAAAAATCTCCACATAAGTTCCTCCCAGTCCGACCATAATAGTGTTGCCTAGTCCTTGGTCTTTGACACTACCCAAAATCATCTCGACTCCTTTTTCTTTGATCATTTCCATTATTAAAATTCCATCAATTTTGGCGAGGGGAAATTTGTGTTTAATGTTTTTAATCATCTCGGTAAATTTTGTTCCCGCTTCATTTGGCGCAACATTCAGCATCACCCCACCCGCATCGGTTTTGTGTAAGATATTTTGAGAAACAATTTTTAATACGACCGGCTGGCCGATTTTTTTTGCTATTTTTTCGGCCTCGCTGGCAGTTTTGGCGACTTCACTAAGCAATAAAGTAAAACCATAATCTCGTAAAATTGGCAGAGCGTCGGCTTCCGGAAAAATAGTTTGTCCGCGTTTTTTGGCTTCGATAAAATATTTTTCAGCCGCTTTTTTGTTGGTATTTTTAAGATTAAATTTGGTGTTACATTTATCTTTTCGAATATTGGCAAAGTGGGTGAGAGCGTCTAGCGCCTTGGCCGCTTCTTCTGGAAAATTAAAAGTAGACACACCGTTGGCGCGTAGCATTTTTATACTTTTTTCAACCAATTTTCCACCAATGAAACTAGCGACGATTGGTTTTTTGGATTTTTTCTTGGCGTTAATAATCGCTTGAGCGGTCAGGTCAAATTCGGTCATGGATTGAGGTGTCAGTACTACAATAATACTATCGACATTTTTGTCTTTTTCCAAAATATCTATTACTGCTTTGTATCTTTCGGCTTTGGCATCTCCCAAAACATCAATCGGATTATGAAAATTCGCATAGGCTGGTAAAACCTTTCTTAATTTTTTTTCAGTAACCTCAGAAATTTTGGCCATCTGTAATCCACTCAAAACTACTTCGTCGGTAGTTAGTACACCTGGTCCACCCGCATTGGTGATGATTGCCACATGACCGCCTTTTGGTAATTTATTGTGCGTAAAAATTCGTAAGTATTCAAAAAGTTCTGAGATTTTCTCGGCACGAATAATGCCGGCTTGGGAAAATAGTCCTTGGTAAGCACTGTCGTTGCCGGCCAGCGCGCCGGTATGCGAGGCGCTAGCGGAAGCACCGTCGCTAGTGCGTCCGGATTTGATGGCGATGATTGGTTTGGGATTTTTTCCGTGAGTAAGTTTTTTGGCGGCCGCAATTATGGCTGGGGCGTTGGTAAGTTCTTCGACATACATGGCAATCACTTTGGTTTTTTTGTCTTTGGCCAGATATTCAAAAAGATCAGCTTCAGACAACAAAGCTTTGTTACCAACACTGACAAATTTGGAAAAACCGATATCCAGTTTTTGAGCATAGTCCAAAATTGCTGTACAGAGCGCGCCACTTTGGGAGATAAAAGCAATATTGCCAAGCGGGGGCATGATATTGGCAAAAGAGGCATTCATTTTATTTTCCGGATTGATTATTCCCAAACAATTTGGGCCCACCAGAGCGATATTATTTTTTTGGCAGATTTTTTTTATCTGGTTTTCCAAACCAACATTGCCCACTTCTTTGAAACCGGCAGAGATAATAATCACCCCTTTTATTTTTTTCTTGGCAACGGTCTCTAGTACGGTTGGGACGATACCGCTAGGTACAACGATGATAGCCAAGTCTACTTTTTCTTTGATGGCCAACACAAAAGGATAACATTTGAGATCGTAAAGTTCAGTCGCTTTGGGATTGACTGGGAAAATTTTGCCCTTGTATCCTTGAGTAATTAAATTTTTCACAATATCATTACCGACATGGCCAACTTCAGTCGAAGCGCCGATTATGGCAATAGATTTTGGATAAAAAATTGAATTGAGATCCATAAAAAAATCCGTGATAATTATTCACAGATTTATTTTAGCATTTTTTTGGGTTTTTGTATATAATTTTTTAGTTTGTCTATTTTTAGTTCTCAAAAAATTCATCCAAAGATATTTCTGCTTGGCGCAATATATTTCTTAATGTACCGGGCGCTAATTCAGAGTGGTCTGGCACTATTACTGTGACGATTTTCCCATCTATGATTTTCCTTAATTTTTGGTGACTGCCTTTTTGCGATATCAAAACAAATCCTTTTTTATATAAAAAACTTAATATTTCTGATCCTGAAAAGTTGGCCAATCTGTTCATATTAGGCCATCTCAAAATCCAATGTCTTAATCATTGGGTGTTCTTGGTATTGGTCTAAAAATTCTTTTGGCGCGTCTTCTAAATACAGTTCTATTGCTTCGCGTAAATTAGCTTCGGATTCCTCCAAGTTTTTTCCTTGAGAGGTTACCCCTAATTCGGCGCAAAAGGCAACATAGAATTTACCGTCAAAATGATAGGTTGTTGTTAATTTTAAAGTCATAGTATTAACTTGTATTAATAAAGTGATTATACCATAATTCAGCAAAAAGTAAAATTGAATTTTACGCCATCCCACGTAGTTTTTTTATTCTATCTTCAATCGGTGGATGAGTGGAAAAAATTCCAGATAATTTTTTACCGGAAAACGGAGAAGAAATAAATAGGTGCGCGGTGGCTTGGGAGGTACGCGCCATTGGTATATTTTCTGCGCCAATTTTTTCTAATGCGCGTGCCAACCCTTCGGGGTAGCGGGTGAGCAAAGCACCACTGGCATCGGCCAAATATTCACGACGACGAGAAACCGCCAATTTGATAAGTTCGGCAATAATAGGAGATAAAATAGCCAACACAATTCCAATAATCGCAAAAATAGCAAACGCATCGCCACCCTCGCGATCACTACCGCGTCGGCGAAACATTCCACCGCGTAGAAAGATATTGGCCATAATGGAAACCGAACCAACCAAAACCGCGACCAACATCATGAAACGAATGTCGTAATTTTTTATATGTGAAAGTTCATGCGCCAACACACCTTCCAATTCTTCGTTTTGTAATTTTTCAATCGCTCCGCGCGTAATGGCAATAGAAGCGGTGGCCGGATTGCGCCCGGTGGCAAAAGCGTTGATCGCACTTTCTTCCATGATGTAAATTTTTGGCATCGGCACGCCGGCGGTAATACAGAGATTTTCTACCAGATGATAAACATATTTATTGTCGTCGTGTTCCAACGGTTTGGCACCACTGGTCCAGAGGGCGATTTTGTCTCCTTGGAAATATGAAATAGAGGTTATAAAAAGTGAAATAATCACGCCCAAAAAAAGCCCGCCATAGCCATCGCCACCATAACCGCGGTCAAAAACATAGCCCAAACCAACCACCAATCCAGCGGCGAGCATGAGTAAAAATATGGATTTTCGTTTGTTTGAGTCAATTTCTTGGTAGAGCATAGTAATATTAATTTAACCATAAAAAAAGGGGGTTGTAAAGGTGTCGGGTTGACAAAATCAATTTTTTATCATAAAATAACATCACAAATAAATTACCAATTATGTATAAAAACAATTTACAATTTTCCGTTGTTTATCAACAAGATGAAGATGGTGGGTTTATCGCCACTGTTCCGGCATTGCCGGGTTGCCATACTCAAGGTAAGGATTTACCACAAACAATATTGCGTATAAAAGAGGCGGTAGATTTGTATATAGAAAGTTTGAAATCAGACAAATATATCCGTCAGGCAGCGCAAAGACAGGTATTAGTCGGCACTGTAATGGCAAACGGTTAATATGGTAAGTTTCAGTCAACTTCCAAATTTAAAAGCCAAGCAACTAATACATATTTTGGAAAAGATAGGTTTTGAAGTCGCAAGGCAAAAAGGCAGTCATGTAATTTTAATACACGAAAAAAGTAAATTACGCACGGTGGTGCCAATTCATTCAGGTGAAACAATCAAAAAATCTCTTTTGATGGAGATTGTAAAACAGGTAGGTTTATCAGTGGAAGATTTTTTGGAGTTGTTATAAAAATTGTTAAAATCTATAAAATAAATTTGCGGACAAAGTTTAAAAAACACCGACTGCCAAGCCGGTGTTTTAAATATGTGGACAAAAATTTGACCAAATGCTTCGGGGGGGGGTAGAATAGATGTGTTAAATATTTTTTTATTTTTTAATTAAATTATATGGTAGAAGGGTACAAACACAAACCATCATCAGTAGGAGATAAATTAAGAGGAGTTGCTGGTAGAATAGCGATGTTAGGAGGCGCGGCAGGTTTGCTTGGTGGCGTTGAACAGGTTGGTGAACACAGAGGAAAAGAGACTGCTCAAGAAAAAATTATGACAGGAAAAAATAAAAAAGAGGATAATACAAAAAATTTGGAGCAAGAAGTGGAAAATCGTCAGATGCATGTGATCAAAGAGATAGATCAATGTATACATGAATTAGAAAAAATCCCAAAAAATTTAAGTGTATCAGAATTGTCTGATGTGACATTAAAAATGGAAAACATTCTTGATAATTATATTCAGTGGGCTTTTGATGATACTGGAGAACAAACAGATAATACAATTTTGATTTTAGGGAAAATACGCGAATTTGCTACAAAAATTGCCGAAGGACATGTTGATGAAGAAGATGAAAAAAACCAATTTAGAGCATTTATCACAGGAGATGGTGTGCTGGCCTACGAGGCAAAAAAAAGTCCGGATTTTAACATAATGGTTAATGAAGTAATAGCCAAAAAACGACTTGAGTTGATGGAATTTAAAAGATTATTTCTTACAGCTTTTAATAATAGGGATTTTCAAAGAGCAACAATTTACAGTCGTGATATTATATTCCTTGCGGAACAAATTTCGGGTTTGACTGCTAGTATGTACTATGAAAAAGCAGACAGAGCAAAGTTTGGTAGTTATTATAGAAAAAGTGGAGAATTAGGTTTGGGAAGGGGTTTGGATTTGCATAGAGTCAGAGAACATGTTAGTGAAATATCACAAGGTTCTCCAGAAGATTTTACTCGACCAGAATTTCTTACACCCCATGAAATAGATACTTTTATTGATATGCCAAAGTCAGGTTCGTCAAGAAAAACAGAAGAAGAAATCAGAATGCAAAAACAAGCCGATGAAAATAGTCGTGGCACGAGTCCGGCATTTGATTAAAAAATAAAGCCGGCTTACAAATAGCCGGCTTTATTTTTCATATTTTATAGAGGTTTTAAAGTACTAAATCTACACCTGCACTCCCGTCATAATTTTCAGGGTGAAATCGTTTATCATTTTCTAAAACTAATTCTGTATCTTCCTCATTCCACAACCATCCAGTCGCGGTTAAAATCCAGTCTGGTTGAGCTGTATCTTCCATTAGTAGACTGGCATATTCTCCGCGTTGTAAAACGGTATGCTTATCAAATGTTATTCCATACTGATCAATGATCGTCTGTAATTCTTCAAGTATTTTTTTATCGTCCCCATCCAAATTAGTAGTATTGGTTTGAAATTTTATTTTTTGTTCAATGTATCGTTTTAATAAAAAATCGGCAACAGTCAAACTTCCTGTCTTGATCTCCTGCAAAAAGTCAAAAAAAAATTTCTTAGTTAACAAAAAGCTTTTTAATAGCTCTAATTTTTGTGTATCGTTTGCTGTCGTTTTTAGAAGATTAACAATTTTTTGACGGCCATCAAATTTACTGTTTTCAGTTTCTGTTTCCGTTTCAGATTGTTGACCAATCATGTAATTTTTTGCTATCCTGATTTCATCTGCATCCAAATCATTCTTTGAAAGGATTTGATTTAGAAAATGTTCTCTTTTTTTATTAATAATTTCTCCTATAACCCCTGCCCTTTTAAGACGCATCGCCGGCTGATTATGTGAAGGATCGGTTTTTTTGATAACATCTTTCACTAATTGGTAATCAGCTGGGGCCAATTCTTTTTTTGGGTCTTCGCTGGATAAATAAACGCGAGCGATTTCTGCCCAGTATTCAGTGGCTCTTCTAAGTTTCACATTCACATGGGAGTAAGATTCTTTAAAAATTTTATCCCAATCCACGTGTTCAACACGCTCAACATCATTGGATATATATCTATCTGGTGCTTGGCTACGCTCTATTACAGTTTTTTTAAAATTTTCTTTTTCTTCTGTGGTCATGCCGTTATTTGCTTCCCAATCATTGGCATGTGCAATTTCATGTAAGAGAATGTTATCCCACAAATCATAATCGTTGTGATAGTGTGAATTTGATAAAATATAAATTTTACGTATATCTGGTGTGCTTAAATTCGTTATATCGCGTATATGGATAGCTCTGGCACCTTGAGTAGATTGAGATAATGTTCCATAAGAACCTTCAAATCGTAATACAAAAATTTCTCCCAACCAACCTTTTGGCACAGTACTTAAAATAGATGTTACCTGATCCTCTGTGACAGCAGCGTCAAATTTTTTTAAACCTCTCAAACAAATTTCTGGTCCTTCAATTTCTGGTTTTACAATGTCAGGGGTTTCTAAAGGTTGTGTTGGTTTAGAAATGTGACTGTCAATATTTTGTGGTCTGCTTGTCTCGGGCATATTGTTAAAACTTCACCTGCACGTTCTGTCTCTCACCCTCGGCTGCTTGGAAAAATTCGTATTTAGCAAATTTCAAAAAGCCGGCAAACATATTGGTCGGGAATGTCTGAATACTGGTATTGAAGTCGCGCACATTGCCATTGTAAAATCTGCGACTGGCTTGTATTTTATTTTCCGTATCCGAAATTTCATCTTGCAATTGCAAAAAGTTTTGGCTGGCTTTTAATTCCGGATAATTTTCTGTAACCGCAAACAAACTTTTTAAAGTAGAGGACAGAGCGTTTTCCGCTTGTTCGCGTTGTGCCAATGTCGCGCCGGAATTGTCGTGTACCGCCATCGCCGAGGTGCGTGCTTCGGTCAATTTTACCAATGTCTCGCGTTCGTGGGTCATATATCCCTTCACGGTTTCCACCAAGTTTGGGATAAGGTCGTATCGGCGTTTGAGCTGGACATCAATATCAGAAAAGGCCTCGTCCACGCGGTTTTTCCCGCGCACCAGACCATTAAAAACGGCAATTATCCAGATTAGCACTATTGCCAGAACCGCTAAAATAATATAAAGTATAGGCATAAATAAAATGTTTATTAACTGGATTCCCGCGTTCGCGGGAATGACAGTGTGGTTGGGCCGGTGGACGGCTCCGTTTAGTTATTGTATCTAATTTTTTAATATAAATCAAGCCATTATGGCCTCACTCATCTTTTTCATCATCGTATTGGCAATTTTAGTCTTGTCTCACGAGTTCGGTCATTTTATCGCCGCCAAAAAAACAGGCATGACCGTGCACGAATTTGGCTTTGGTTTTCCTCCGAGATTTTTTGGTATTCAATTTTTGAAGGTGAAAGAAATAAAAAAAGTGGCTGAAGTTGAAACAGTGGATGTAAAAGATGAAATGGTGCCGACCGCGGATGGCGGGGAAATTTTGAAAGAAACTATTACCGATACAATTCAAGAAATAGATGTAGTGGAAGAAAAAAGAAAATGGCGTTTTGTGTGGGGCAATCGTGAATTAAATGAGACCGATGAAAATTATGGCACAGTGTATTCGCTCAATTGGATCCCAATGGGTGGGTTTGTAAAAATTAAAGGTGAAAACGGTGAAGAAGAAAATGATCCGCACAGTTTTGCCGCCAAAAAGAATTGGCAAAAAGCGGTAGTGTTGTTTGCAGGCGTGGTGATGAATGTACTTTTGGCCGCCGTGCTTTTGAGTTTGGGATATATGATCGGACTGCCACAATCTTTAGATAAAATGGCGGATGTTTCCAATATAAAAGATAGACGAATAGAAATTTTGGGAGTATTGTCCGGCAAACCGGCAGAAAAAAATGGAGTGTTGGCGGGTGACGCGGTGGTGCAAGTGGGAGAAATGCAAAATCCGCGTCTGACGCAAATGCAGGAATATATTAATGCTAATAAAGATAAAGAAATAGTCTTTAAATTTTTACGCGACGGACAAACAATAGAGAAAAAAATTACACCGTTATATAGCGAGGAAACAAAAAAAGCCGGCATCGGAATTTCCATCGCCGAACTCGGCACGGTAAAATATTCTTTTTTCCGTTCTATTTTTGAAGGAATAAAAGCGACCGGAATATATTTGAAAGAAATTGTTTTGGCGTTTTATTATTTAATCGCCGGTTTGTTTGCCGGAAATGGCGCGGGAGATGCAGTATCAGGCCCAGTGGGAATCGCTGTGATGACCGGCCGAGTGGCGCGCCTTGGTATAATTTATCTCATCCAATTTACCGCAATGTTATCGTTGAATTTGGCGGTGTTTAATGTTTTGCCAATCCCTGCACTTGATGGTGGTCGTCTGCTGTTTCTCGCCATCGCCGCTATTCGCAGAAAACCGGTTTCGCAAAAATTAGAAAATATTTTCCACACGGTTGGTTTTGCTTTGTTGATGTTGTTGGTAGTAGTAGTCACTGTCCGCGACCTTTCAAATTTCAAAGTTCTGATAATTAATTTTTTTAAAAGATTGATGTAATATGTCACGCAAAGGTGAGCCATTTTTAACACCGGAAGATTTGAAAATTAGGGCAAAAGTATGGAAAGAGGATATTGGCGCAGAAGAAAAAGCAACCGCAGATTTATCTGCTGTTGTAGATAATGTTACCAACACCATGACCTTGTCTAATATTTCTGCTTTACAAAATAAAACTGGTGAAAAGGCAGGCTCACGATTTTCTCCCTATGGTTATCAAGCGCGCCGTGTTGAAGGTGGTAGTGTTAGTGGGCTTAGAAGTATAGAATCCAGTCACCAAGAGTCATTTATTAAAAGAGTGGCAGAATTATTAGAAACGAAGAAAAAAGTTAAAATTTTAGATATTGGCGGTGGCGCTGGTTTATATGCGCAACAATTGCGTGATACTTTTGGCGATAAAGTGGATGTATTTACCACAGGAATACGAAAAAGAAATGCTAAATTAGTGCGTCAAGAAGTTGGACAAAAATTGCATAAACAAGATTTAAAATGGCGTTCGGTTTTACAACTTTCAGATTATCCGGAATTTGATTTAATCATAGACACTTTCGGCGAATCAATGTATGGCATGAGGAATGTTAATGAAAACGGCGAATATGATACGGGTTTAAGGATTAAAGACCAAGAAAAATATTTTTCTGCTGTTGCTAAAAAATTATTGCCGGGCGGGTATGCCAGTTTGTTTGGAACTATTGACGCCATGGATTATGATCCGACATTTATGAAAATGATACATCGAGTAGAAAATGAATGTGGTGTAACAGCCAAGGTATATAATTCCGGTATGGTAAAAATTTCAAAACCATTAGAAAATAAATAAAAATGTAATATGCAATCCAAACTTGAACAACTCAAAAGCGAGGCCTTGCTCGCGATAAAATCCGCCAAAGATAAAATGCAGTTGGAGGATTTGGAAAATAAAATATTGGGACGCAAAAGCGGGGAGCTCACCAATTTGCTAAAAGGCCTAAAAGATTTGGCCGATGACGCGCGCAAAGTGGTGGGGCAGGTGGCCAATGAGGTGAAAAAAGAAATTGAAACCGCGATGCAAGATAAGAAAAAAGAATTACAAAGCGCCGATTGGGGCAGTGCTTTGCAAAAAGAAAAAGTAGATATCACCCAGCCGGCTTTACCGCCAACTGAGCGTGGATATTTTCATCCCAATACTATTATTCAAAAGGATTTGGAAGAACTTTTTACTTCCATGGGTTTTATGGTTTTGGACGGTCCAGAATTGGAAAGCGAATATTACAATTTTACCGCGGTGAATATTCCGGCCAGCCATCCGGCGCGTGATATGCAGGATACTTTTTATATTAAAAATCATGGACAAGAATCAGATTCACCCTGGGTCATGCGCACTCACACTTCTTCAATGCAAGTGCGAGCCGCGCAAAAATATGGCGCGCCTTTGCGAGCTATTGTGCCGGGGAAATGTTATCGCAACGAGGCAACCGACGCTCGTCATGAACACACATTTTATCAACTGGAAGGTTTTATAATAGACAAAGAAATAACCTTCGCTCATATGAAAGGTATATTTCAGGCCGTAGCCGATCATTTGTATGGCAAAGGCACCAAAATTCGTTTAATGCCAAAATATTATCCGTTCGTGGAGCCGGGAGTGCGCGGAGAAGTTACTTGTTTCTTGTGTAAAGGAAAGGGTTGTAGAGTTTGTAAAGATAGTGGTTGGTTGGAAGTAATGCCGGGCGGTATGATTCACCCCAATGTTTTGCGCGAAGGAAAAATTGATCCGGATGTTTACCAAGGTTTTGCTTTTGGTTTTGGTTTGTCGCGTTTGGTGATGTTGAAATATGGCATTGAAGATGTTCGTTTACTTGAAAGCGGTGATTTAAAATTTCTAAAACAGTTTTAATATGTTAATCTCATACAATTGGCTAAAACAATATATCAACCTGCCGGATTCTGTGTCTGCGCAAGAAGTGGGAGATAAATTGAAAAATGCGGTGGTGGAGGTGGAAAAGGTGGAAGCGCAGGGGGCGGATTTGGATAAAATTGTGGTTGGCAAAGTGACGAGTGTACAGAAACATCCCAATGCGGATAAATTAAATATTTGTACCGTGGAATTTGGTGAAAAATTTCCAGCGCAGGTGGTTTGTGGTGGAAGTAATGTAGTTGAGGGAATGTTGGTGGCGTTTGCTCCGCTTGGCGCCAAGGTGCGTTGGCATGGCGAGGGTGAATTGGTGGAATTGAAAAAAGCCAAGATTCGCGATATTGAATCTTATGGTATGATTTGCGCTTCTACTGAAATTGGTTTGGGTGCAATGTATCCGCTTAAAAGCGAAAAAGAAATTTTGGATTTAACAGATAAAAATTTAAAAGTGGGTATGCCATTGGCCGAAGCGCTCGGACTTAATGACGCCATTTTTGAAATAGACAACAAATCCCTTTCCAACCGTCCCGATCTATGGGGGCATTATGGTATCGCGCGCGAAGTGGCGGTGTTGTATAATCGCGATTTGAAAAATTATGAGACGAAGAAAATTGGCAGTGGAAAAGGTTTTAAATTGAAAGTGGAAGTGCAAGACAAAAAATCCTGCCCGCGGTATATGGCTGTGGCGGTGGAAAATGTGGTTATCGCGCCATCGCCGGCTTGGTTGCAAAATGCGTTGGTGGCGATTGGTCTGCGCCCGATAAACAACATCGTGGACATTACCAATTTTGTGATGATGGATTTGGGTCAGCCGATGCACGCCTTTGATGCCAAAAATATTGATGGAAAAATTATTGTGCGCAACGCGCAGAACAACGAAAAATTTATTACATTAGACGAACGTGAACATATTTTAAATGAAAATGATTTGGTAATCGCCGATGACCAAAAAGCGATCGCTTTGGCCGGTGTGATGGGTGGTTTGCAAAGTGGCGTAGAGGATAACACCAATACCGTTATTTTTGAATCCGCCAATTTTGATTCTTCCACTGTGCGTAAAACCTCGGTGCGTTTGGGTTTGCGAACAGATAGCGCTCAGCGATTTGAAAAATCTTTGGATCCAAATATGTGCGAGCAGGCGCTGTGTAAAGCGGTGGAATTAACTTTGCAATTATGTCCGGAGGCGAAAGTTGCCAGTCCGGTGTCCGATGTCAAAAGTTTTTCATTGCCGGTTGGCCCGATAGATGTGCCAAAAAATATTTTTGAGAAAAAATTGGGTGTGGTGATTCCGGAAAAAGATATTTTAAACACATTGACTCGGCTTGGTTTTGAAGTGAAAGCCAAAAAAGATATTTACAAAATTACCATTCCAACCTGGCGCGCTACCAGAGATGTCGGTATTGCCGAAGATATTGTGGAAGAAGTTTTGCGTTTTTATGGTTATGAAAATATTGTGTCCGCTTTACCGAGTATGCCGATCACTCCACCGGAGAAAAACCATCTACGCGCGTTGGAACATACGGTCGGTGATGTGTTGGTAAAAAATTTGGCCTACACCGAAACATATAATTATTCTTTTGTCAGTGAACAGCAAATTTTGGCTTTGGGAGATGATTTGAAAAAATATATTGAGCTGGATAATCCGCTTTCCAAAGAGCGACCATATCTGCGTCGCAATTTATTGCCGAATTTGATGGAAAATGTAAAAAATAATATTGCCGATACGGCGGAAGTAAAAATATTTGAAATTGGAAAAGTTTTTTCTACCAATGAAAATGGTCTGCGCGCCAATGCCAATGGAGATGAACTTTTGCCGGGTCAAGATAGTTGGTTGGCCGGTGTGTATGTCGCCAAAAAAGTAGAAACACCATATTGGCAAGCCGTGTCGGTATTGGAAAATATTTTTGCGGAGTTGAAAACGCGCTATGAAATACTACCACCGGATAAAGCGATGGCGTGGGAACATCCATCGCGTTTGGGTTTGGTATCGGTGAAAGGGAAAACCGTTGGTGTTGTTTGTGAAATCAATCCGTTGACAGCAAATAATTTGGGTATTGACCAGCGAGTCGGTGTGTTGCAATTGAATTTATCCGCGTTGTCAGATATTTTGGAAGTACAAAATTTTCAATCACACTACAAACACACGTCAATATATCCAGAGGTAGTGCGCGATTTGGCGTTCTTGGTGAAAAAGGAAATCAGTCACAGAGAAATTAAAGAAGCATTGAAAAATATTGATCCATTGCTAAAAAAAGTGGAGCTGTTCGATGTTTATGAAGGGAAAAATATTGGTGAAGGATACAAAAGTATGGCCTACCACCTGACTTTGGGAAGTGATGATCGCACTTTGACCACTGCCGAGGTTGATACTGCATTCGTCAAAGCGCAAGAAAAGTTAAAAAAACAGTTTGATGTCGAGGTGAGGAAGTGATTATACACAGAAACTCCGCAAAACAACTTGCGGAGTTTTTTTATTTTTCAAATTTGTGGTATAATTTCTATAGTAAGAAACTCGTTTAATATAAAAATTTATCATATGGAGGAAATCAACTACCAAAAAGCGTTAAAAGATCTGGAAGCATCCGAAAAACGCTATCGTCGGTTGTTTGAAACAGCGCAAGACGGTGTTCTTATAATAGATTTTAATACGGGGATAATTTTAGATGTTAATCCATTTTTGGTTGATATGCTGGGCTATTCCAAAGATGATTTATTAAAAAAATATCTTTGGGATGTTGGCTTTTTGAGAGATGTGGTCGCTTCCAAGGAAAATTTTATGGCCTTGCAGACTGAAAAACTTGTTCGTTTTGAAGATTTACCATTGGAAACCAAAGACGGAAAAAGGAAAGACGTAGAATTTGTCGCCAATGCTTATCAGGTAAATGGAGATCATGTGATTCAATGCAATATCCGCGATATCACCGCTCGTAAAAAAGCCGAAAGCCAGTTGAAAGAAAAAATGGAGGAATTAGAAAAAATGAATCAAGCGATGATTGGCAGGGAATTGGAAATGGTAAAGTTGAAGGAAAAAATAAAGGAGTATGAAAATAAAAAGTAAAATCTTTTTAAATTTGTTTTTAATTTCCATTTTTTCTGTGGCAGTAGTGTCCGGCTCTATTTATTATTTCGGTCGTCAAATAATTATAGATAATATTGCCAGTTACAATTATATTTTGGCGCAAAATGATATTGACGCGGTCGATCGTTTTGTTGATCGTCGATTGGAACGATGGCAGTCGTATGTTTCCAGCAACACAGATTTATGGAATGCTTTGCATCAGTCGAATGATAAATTTGCAAAAATGGATGGTCGTGAAGTGTTTATAAAAACTGAAGATGATGCTTGGAAAAAGGAAGACAAAAATACAATCACTCCATTCATGAAAACTATTTTGGAGAATCCTATTTCCGATGGTTTGCGATTGCGTACGGCTTTTTATGAAAAACAATCCGGTTACAAAATCTTTCCTGAATTTTTTGTTACCAACAAATATGGGGCGTTGATAGCCACTACCAATAAGACCACTGACTATCTCCAGTCCGATGAAGATTGGTGGCAAAAGGCCGAAGATGAGGGTGTGTGGGTCGGTGACCTATCTTTTGATGAGAGCAGTGGTGTAAATGGCTTGGAGTTTTGTATTCGCATTGATGATAACGAAGGTAATTTTGTGGGGGTGGCTAAAATTATCTATAATATTAAAGATATTTCCAATATTATTGATAGTGTTATAAAACCACTGGCGAGCGGTGTTGAAATTACCAGTTTAGGTTTTACTCGCAAAACAGTTAATGTTAGTTTGCTCACCAAAGATAGGAAATTAATTTATTCAACGAAAAGTGGTTTTGGTAATTTAAAGGATTATCCTTTTTCTTCCATATTAAATACAATGATTGATAGTCGCAAGCCATATTTGGTGGCTACGGTGGATGGAACAGAAAAACTGTTTAGTCATGGCGATTCTCTCGGGTATAGTGATTTTAAAGGATTTGGTTGGTCGTTGATGGTAGAAAAAGATACACAAGAAGTATTGGCGCCTCTGGGGGTATTGTTGAATTGGTTATTTGTTTCTATTTTGGTAGTTTTTGGTCTCGTAGTTATATTGGCGCTGTGGTTGTCTAGTTCTTTTAATAAACCGATTAAAAAATTAATGCAAAAAGTGGAGCAAGTGGAAAATGGTGACCTAGACATTAAATTAGAATCGTTAAGTCGTGATGAAATTGGTCAATTGGCCAAATCATTTGGAGATATGGTGGTGGCGGTAAAGGAATCTCGTCGAGAAATAAATAAAAAAGTGGAAGAGCAAACCGCGGAAATTAGACAAAAGTCTTCAGATTTAATTGATAAACAAAAAGCCATTTTAAATATTTTGGAAGATGTTAAAACTGAGAAAGAAAATGTTGAACGCGAACGTGACAAAGTGAACGCGATTTTGCATGGTATTGGTGACGGAGTATTTGTGGTGGATAAAGATTATAAAATTACAGTATTCAATTCAGTGGCGGAAAATATTTCCGGTTTTAGCGTGAAAGAAGTGATCGGAAAGCGTTATAATTCGGTATTAAAGTTTGTGTTTGAAAAAGATGAAAAAGTTCAAGACGAATTTGTGCGTAGCGCTATGGAGAGTGGTAGGGTTAAACAAATGTCCAACCATACTGTGATGGTGCGTAAAGATGGTCAGCATATGCCGGTAGCTGATTCGGCGGCTCCGCTAAAAGATGAAAAAGGCAAGGTTGTCGGTTGTGTAGTGGTATTTCGCGATGTTACAAAGGAAAGAGAAATTGATAAAATGAAATCCGAGTTTGTTTCAGTAGCTTCGCATCAATTGAGTACACCGCTTACCGGTATAAAATGGTTTACCGAATTGTTGTTGAAAAATAAATTAAGCCCAACCGCCAAAGATTATGTGAAGCAAATTGCTGTCAGCAATGAGCGCATGGTGCATTTGGTGGATGATCTATTGAATGTTTCGCGCATAGAAACCGGACGAAAGTTCGATATATTACCGGTCGAAGTGGATGTAGTGTCTATTTTAAATCAAGTGATAGACGCCCAAAATGTATTGGCCCCTCTTAAAAAATTAAAAATCGAATTGGAAAAATCTTCTCCCCAAAAATTAATTTTATTGGTGGATGGTGAAAAAATGCGTCAGGTATTTCAAAATCTCGTCAACAATGCCTTTAAATATTCCAAAGAAGGCGGTCATGTCGAAGTTGGTATTAAAGAAGATAAAAATGCGGTGGTTTTTTATGTAAAAGATAGGGGAATTGGAATACCAGAGAATCAACAGCATAGATTATTCGAGAAATTTTTTCGAGCCACCAATGCTTTAACCGCGCATACCGATGGTACCGGTCTAGGTTTGTATATCATAAAAGCGATTGTCGAGGGTCATAAAGGAAAAGTTTGGTTTGAATCAAAAGAAAATGTAGGAACAACTTTCTTTGTTTCTTTACCAATTTTGAGTAAAAAATAAAATATGCCAAAATCAAAATTAATCAGCAAGTGCATGGCCGAGCATGAAAGCGGGCAATGTCACCTTTTTCGTCTGTTTTTTGAATACAGTCCGGATCCGATGTTTATCGAAACTATCGATGGAAAAATACTAGACTGCAATGTGTCTGCTTTGAAAATGTTGGGCTATACCAAACATGAAATGTTGAGTTTGAATGTGGAGGATTTAATCCCAAAAGATAAAAGAAAAATTTTGCCGGAAATAATGAAGAAAATAATTCATGTCGGTTCCGCTGTTTTGGAAAGTGAAAATATCAAAAAAGACGGTTCAGTTGTCCAAGTAGAAGCGCATTTAAAACTGATTCATCAAGAGGGGCGACCACTAATATTTGCGGTAGTTGTAAATATTGGGCACCATAAAAAGATTGAAAAAGATTTAAAAGATAGTGAGGAAAAGTATAGAACTTTGTTTTTGCACCAAGATGCGATCCTTGCTTCTATTCCGGATATTATCATGGAAGTTGATAAAAACAAGGTATATACTTGGGCAAACAAAAAGGGTTTTGAATTTTTTGGAGCTGACGTATTAGGTAAACGAGCGTCTCATTATTTTATAGGCAAACAAGCAACTTACAAAATAGTCGAGCCTCTTTTTGTTGGTACAAAAGATGCTATATATGTGGAAAGTTGGCAAAGAAGAAAGGATGGAGAAAAACGATTGCTGGCTTGGTGGTCCAGATCGTTAAAAGATGATCAAGGAAATATTATTGGCGCAATTTCTACAGCGCGTGATGTTACCGATTATAGGTTGATGGAGGAAAAATTAATAGAAAACAAAAAAAGAGATGAAATCGTCTTTAGTTCAATCGTAGATACAATTTTTGTTTGCGATAAAAAGGGTAAAATTTTAAATTTTAACAAAGCGGCTGAGAATTTGACTGGTATTTCTGCGAAAGAAGCAATCGGGAGTCATTATCACAGAGTGTTTAGTTTTGTTGAAGAGGTTAGCAATAAACCTAGCTATGATTTTATAGTTGAAGCGATAGAAAAAGAAAAAATAATAAAAAATATCAACCACATGATGCTTGTTTTGAAAGATGGGAGAAAGATATCGATATCCGGGTCAACCGCGCCAATAAAGAATACTAAAGAAGGGACGGTTGGATGTGTGGTGACATTGCGAGATATAACAAAAGAAAGAGCGGTGGATAAAACAAAATCAGAATTTGTTTCCGTAGCTTCGCATCAGTTGCGTACACCACTCACTGGTATTAAATGGTTTGTTGAATTGTTATTAAAAAATAAATTAAGTCCAACCGTAAAAGATTATATTGATCAAATCGCTATCAGCAATGAGCGTATGATACGTTTAGTGGACGATTTGTTGAGTGTCTCACACATAGAAACAGGGCGAAGGTTTAATGTGGTTGCAAATGTTGTAGATGTAGTACCTGTTTTAAGACAGATTATGGATGAACAGCGTTTGTTGGCCAAGTTGAAGAAAGTGGAATTAGTGTGCAGTAAAACCGCTCCATTGGAATTAATACTGAAGGTGGATGTAGAAAAAATACGGATAATATTTCAAAATTTAATCAGTAATGCTGTTAAATATTCAAAAAAAGGCGGTAAGGTGGAAGTGGGTTGCGAACAGCAAGACAAACAGGTGGTTTTCTATGTAAGAGACTTTGGTTTTGGTATACCGGATAGTGATAAGCATAGAATTTTTGAAAAGTTTTTTCGTGGTGAAAATGCTTTGTTGGCCAATACCGATGGTACGGGGCTGGGTCTTTTTATCGTGAAGGCGGCCGTAGAAGATCATGGAGGTGAGATTTGGTTTGAATCACAAAAAAATAAAGGTTCAACCTTTTATTTTTCTTTGCCGACGGTGAATAAAAAAAATTGATTTGATTTTTTGTCAGTTTTTTATTTTCGTGATATAATAGTCATAGGTAATTATTTAAAAGAGGGGTATATGTTTACAAACTCAAAAGATATTTTATATTTAGTTATTTCGTTTTGCGTGCTGTGGGTGACTTTTTTCTTGTGTTGGATGTTTTATTATTTGATGCGTTTGTTGCGCAATGCCAATGAGATCGTCGAGGAATTTCGGGTGCGACTGCAGACTTTGACCGAGGCTATAAATTATATTCGCGGAAAAGTGGAACACATGTCCGGTTTGATGACTTTGATTACTGACGGCGCTTCCGGTTTGATTCAAAAAGTAATCGCCAAAAAAACCCACGAATGGGTAGAGGATGGATCCGAAAAGATAAATAAAAGCGCCAAAGAGGCGGTGGCTAGGGCAGTGGCTGTGACTGCTAAAAAAATGAAGAAAGCTACTAAGGCGATCAAAAAATAATAAAAAATACGCACATATAACCACCTTTTCGCTTTTTTCAGCCGCGAGGCTGAAAGGATGAGCCTCGGCTCATAACCCGCTCAAAGGTAATTATATGTGCGTATTTTTTATTATTTTTTTGACTGTGGATAAGGTTTGGAGTATGATTAACAATTATATTTAATTTTTAATTGTGAATATGCAAAATCCGTTCGAAAATGCGTTGGTTCAGTTGGAAAAAGCGGCCAAAATCATGAATCTGGATAAAAATATCTATGAGATATTGAAACAGCCGGATCGTATTTTGATTGTATCAATACCGGTAAAAATGGACAGTGGTGAGGTGAAGGTGTTTACTGGTTATCGTTCTCAATACAACAATGCCATGGGGCCATATAAAGGTGGTATTCGTTATCATGAAAATGTGTCGATTGATGAGGTGAAGGCGTTGTCTTTTTGGATGATGGTCAAGTGCGCTACCGTGAATATTCCGATGGGTGGCGGAAAGGGTGGTATTATCGTAGATTCCAAGAAATTGTCGGTGGGTGAGTTGGAGAGGTTATCGCGTGGTTATATCCAAAAAATTTGGCGTGAAATCGGGTCGGACAAGGATGTACCAGCGCCGGATATGTATACCACTCCGCAAATTATGGGGTGGATGAGGGATGAGTTTGAAAAACTTTTGGGTCAGGCTGATCCGGGGGTAATTACCGGTAAAGCAATCGCGGATGGTGGTAGTGAGGGGCGTGAAACAGCCACGGCTCAGGGTGGGGTTTATGTGGTGCGTGAATTGGCCAAAAAATTAAATTTAAATCCGAGTGAAGTAAAAGTGGTGATCCAGGGCATGGGCAATGTTGGTGGTTTTATGGCCAAATTACTGAGTGCGGATGGTTATAAAATTATTGCGATTAGTGACAGTAAAGGTGGAATATACAATGAAAACGGTTTGGATGTGTCAGCGGTATTTGAACACAAAAAACAAACTGGATCGTTGGTTGGTTTTGTGGGTGCTCAAATTGTTTCCAATGAACAGTTGTTGGAATTGAATACGGATATTTTGGTGCCTTCAGCTATGGAAAACCAAATCACTTCTCAAAATGTCAATAATATCAAAGCGAAAATAATAGTTGAAATGGCCAACGGTCCAACCACTCCGGAAGCGGATGAAATTTTGGCTGGGCGCAATATTATCGTGGTGCCAGATGTTTTGTCCAATGCCGGTGGGGTGACGGTCAGTTGTTTTGAATGGGAACAAAATATTAAAAATGAAAAATGGACTGAGGCGCAAGTGTTTGCGAAGTTAGAGCCGATGATGGTACAGTCCTTTGGTGAGGTTTGGGATACCAAAGAAAAATACCAGATCACTATGCGCGCGGCGGCCTTTGTAAAAGCGATTGAACGAGTAGCCAACAAAATGATTGTTTAAGTAAAATTCGGTTATGTTAGGCAGAGAGCGAATAAAAAAATGGTCACCATATATTTTGGTAATACTTTTATATTCGCTCTCTTTTTTTATCTTAACATATCCGCTGATAAAAAATTTCGGTAGTGGCATTATTGGCTATCAAGGGAGTGACGCGCCGATATTTTTTTGGAATGCTTGGTTTTGGAAACAAAAATTATTAAACTGGGATTGGTCGTATTTTACCAATCTTATTTTTTTTCCATTGTATCCATCAGTACTGTTGCATACCAATACTCAGGTGCAAGGGCTATTGGCGACGATAATCGGATTGGTAACCGGTAATTCGACCTTGGGCTTCAATTTGGTTTTTTGGTTTTCCACGGTGGCGGGCGCGTTTTTTGCGTTTTTATTTTTTAATTTAAAAACAAAAAATACCATCGCGTCTTTTTTGGCCGGACAATATTTTGGCTTTCAGCACTTGTTTGGGATATATAGTTTATTTGGCACCCAAAATGTATTAAGTTTTTGGTATCTTCCGGCTAGTCTTTATTTCTTTGAACTATTTTTAATTAAAGCGAAAAAAAATTATCTGTTTTGGTTGGCGGTAATATTAAGTTTGGCATTTTATAATGAGCTGATAGTTTTTTTATTTTCCATTGCGACCATTTTTTTGTATGGCTTGGGAGTGATGGTTTTGGAAAAAAAGAAAATCAAAACATATTTGATTCCCGCTTTATTAGTCGTTGTTATATTTTTTGTTTTGTCTTTGCCAAAAATATTGGCCATAAATTGGAAAGCCGGTGGAGCAGGGGATACTCCCACACCCACCTTGATGGATGTGGATTATTATCACAGTGATATTATAAATTTATTTCGTCCATCGGTGCATCATTTGATAGGTGATCAACTTGGCCGGTTGGGCGGTAACTTTGCCCTATATAATGGCAACGCATTTTTGGGTTTTTCTTTTTTCTTGGTGTTGTTTATTTGGTTGTTGTATTACAAAAAACATAAATCGTCATCAGAAGATAAAAACAGTTTTTTAATATATAGTTTTGGAGCGGTGATGATATTTTTGTTGGCCTGTGGTCCGTATTTACATTTGTTTGGTTATGCTACCGGTATAGTGATGCCCCACTGGTTTATATTCAAGCTCTGGTCGGGGATAAACAATTTGCGCGTGCCACCACGCTGGCTATTTGTGTTTATATTTTTCATCGCCGGAATTTTGTCGTTGTGGTTAAAAAATATCTTTGAGCATACAACCAAACAAATGAAAATATTTTTAAGTTTAGTTATTTATTCGTTGTTGATTTTTGATTGTTGGTTTGTTCCCAAAAATATTATTTTTACCACCCCTGATTCGCCGGTATTTGAAAAAATCGTCGCGGACAAAAACGGCAGTGTGCTAGAGGTTCCGGTTTTGATTGCGAGCGGTCAGTTCAATTTGAATGGTAGTGAATATTCATCATTGTTGCGCCAAACTTGGCACCAGCACCAACAACTCGGCGGGATGCTCAGTCGTTTGCCGTTTGCTTGGCGAGATTATTATCAACAGGCTCCGGTATTAAAATATTTTATAAATTATGAAACCACACTGGCGGATCAAGCGGATTTGGAAAAAGATAATATAAATAATTTTGTAAAAGTTTATGATTTGCGGTATATTATTTTGGATAAAAGCAAGTTATCTATATCAGATAAAGCGGGAAAAAGTTTGTTAGAATATATTAATAATAAATTAAAGTTTAAAGTTTATTTTGAAGATGATAAATATTTGGTATTTATCGTCAAATAAATTTATAATAAAAATATGCCTGAATTACCGGAAGTAGAAACAATTCGCCGTGATTTGGAAAATAAAATTACCGGTGAAAAAATTAAAGATATTAAAATTTTGGCTACCAAAAGCATTCACAATAAATCTTCGGATTTTTTAAAAGTTTTGGTGGGTAATAATTTTAAACATATTGAACGCCGTGGTAAGTTGTTGATGTTGGCTTTGAGTAAAGTGGATAAATTTGCCTATCTGTTGGTGCATTTGAAAATGACCGGACAATTAATTTATCGTAACAAAAAACAATTGTTGGTTGGTGGCCATAGTCAAACTGGCATGACTACTGGGGTACCCAACAAATTCACACGCGCCATCTTCGTGTTTAGTAATGGTGGGCAGTTATTTTTCAACGATTTGCGTCGGTTTGGATATTTGAAATTGGTGTCGAAAGAAGAAAAAGAAAAAATAGTGACTAACAATTTTGGTATTGAACCGTTAACGCCGGATTATACTTTGGAAGCGTTTGCCGATTTATTCAAAAAGCGTCAGACCAATATCAAGGCACTGCTTTTGAATCAAAAATTAATTGCCGGTATTGGCAATATTTATGCCGACGAGACTTGTTTTGAAGCTCGGATTTTACCGTTTAGAAAAGTATCAAGCTTGACTGGACAAGAAATTAAAAAACTTTATCGAGCGATTGAACATGTTTTAAAATTATCTATAAAAAACCGTGGAACAACCTTTAATAATTATGTAGATAGTGATGGTAATATCGGTAGTCATATTAATTTTTTAAAAGTGTATGGACGAGCTGGTCAAAAATGTAGGCGTTGTCGGCATATTATTTTAAAGAAAAAACATGCCGGGCGCGGTACGCATTATTGCGCTAATTGCCAGAAATAATTTATGAATTTGCCCGGCTGTACTGTTACCCTATGTACTTATAATCGTTTGGCATCTTTGAAAAAGAGTTTGAGTTCTTTGTTGTCTTTGGATTATCCGGAATTTGAAATTGTGATTATCAATGATGCTTCTACCGACGGCACTGCCAAGTATCTAGCTACTTTAAAGGATCCAAAAATAAAAATAGTCAATCATCAAAAAAATCTCGGTTTAAGCGAAGCGAGAAATAGCGGAATTAAATCTGCTCATTATGATTTTATTGCATCGATAGATGATGATTGTGTAGCCGATAAAAATTGGTTAAAAAATTTAATGACCGGTTTTACTTCCGACGAAATCGCTTTTGTGTTTGGACAGGTTTTTTATATCTCAGAAAATTATCACGGATATTTTCCGGAAAGATTGGTGCAAAATATCGGAGCTCGTTGGCCGATGGGAGGTAATATCGTTTATCGTAAAAAAGTTTTTGATAAAATCGGTTATCTAAATTCGGATTTTTTTTATTTCAACAACGAAGACAGTGAAATTGCTATTCGAGCGGTGGCCAATGGTTTTGGATATGCGCGCGCTAGCAACGCGATTATTATTCATGAGTCGGCCAACTGGAATGTGCAATCACTGTGGCGCTCAGCTCGTAACGGGGCAGTGTGGCCAAAGCTAAAAAAACTCTACCCCAAACATTATTTGCATTTCCGCCCAAAAATATTATGGGGGTTGGTTGTTTTACCATGGGATTATTTTTTTATTCTTACTTTACCGGTCTGCGTTCCGATATTATTGGTACGTTACGTGGTTCATGGTAAACGTGATTTTAAAATATTTTTTGCCAAGTGGCCGATTTTGCTGTTTTTGCGTCGCTATTATATTTGGAAGGAAGCGGTCAAAAATAAAGTTTGGATGTTTTGAGTTTGGTGACATCCTTGCAATTTCTGCCTATTTTAGATAAGATAGTTGGGTATTTATTATCATTATGAAAAAGTATAACCATCAGGAAGTTGAAAAAAAATGGAAGAAAAAGTGGGAGGATAGTGAAATTTACAAAACAGCGGATACTTCGGATAAACCAAAATATTATGTTTTGGATATGTTTCCGTATCCGTCTGGCGCCGGTTTGCATGTTGGTCATCCCAAAGGATATATTGCTACAGATATTATTGCGCGTCAAAAAATGATGCAAGGTTACAATGTACTTCACCCGATGGGTTGGGACGCGTTTGGTTTGCCGGCAGAAAATTATGCCATCGCGAACAAAGTGCATCCGAGTGTGGCCACGGCCAAAAACATCAAAACTTTCAAAAAGCAATTGGGTTTGCTTGGTTTTACCTATGATTGGAATCGCGAAGTGAATACTACCGACCCGGCATATTACAAATGGACACAATGGGCATTTGTTCAAATGTTTAAAAAAGGTTTGGCTTATGAATCTTTTGAGCCGATCAACTGGTGTCCGAGTTGTCAGACCGGTTTGGCCAACGAAGATTTGAACGATGGAAAATGTGAGCGCTGTGGTAGTGAGATTGAACACAAGCCGATGCGCCAATGGGTTTTGAAAATTACTGATTATGCGGAGAGGTTATTGAAAGATTTAGAAAAATTACCACAATGGCCGGAACATATTAAAAAAATGCAGAGTGATTGGATTGGAAAGAGTGAAGGGGCGGAAGTGGATTTTACGATTGTCATCCCGAGCGAAGCCGAGGGATCCCTCCACTCGTTGCGACACTCAGTCGGGATGACAACTCTCAAAGTATTCACCACTCGTCCGGATACTTTGTTTGGTGCGACCTATATGGTAATAGCGCCGGAACATAAAATTTTAGAACAATTAAAAGAAAAAATTTCCAATTGGACAGAAGTGCAAAAATATATTACCGATGCGAATAAAAAATCCGATTTGGAACGCACGGATTTGGCCAAAGAAAAAACCGGCGTGCGAATCAAAGGTGTGGAAGCGATAAATCCAGTCACGGAAGAATCGTTACCAATTTTTGTAGCTGATTATGTTTTGGCCGGTTATGGTACCGGAGCGATCATGTCTGTACCAGCGCACGATGAACGAGATTGGGAATTTGCTAAAAAATATAAACTACCGATAGTAGATGTAGTATTGCCAATGGATAAAAACGGCGCTGTTCTTTTTGATGCCAACAATTTAAGTGAAAGTGCTTTTTGTGAAAATGGTGTGGCGGTGAATTCGGACTTTTTAAATAATTTACCTACCGAAGAAGCCAAAGAAAAAATGATTGGATGGTTGGAAGAAAAAGGAATAGGCAAAAGGAAAGTACAATACAAATTACGCGATTGGGTTTTTTCTCGTCAGCGTTATTGGGGTGAGCCGATTCCTTTGGTAAAATGTGAAAAATGTGGTTGGATCCCAGTTCCGGAAAATGAATTACCGCTTGAACTTCCAAAAGTAAAAAATTACGCACCTAGTGGTACCGGGGAATCACCGCTCGCCACTATCGACAAATGGGTAAATACCAAATGTCCGCAGTGTGGTGGCAAAGCCCAACATGAAACCAACACCATGCCACAGTGGGCGGGGAGTTGTTGGTATTATTTACGCTATGAAGATCCACACAATGAAAAAGAATTGGTAAACAAAAACAAAGAAAAATATTGGAGTCCGGTAGATTTGTATGTTGGTGGAGCCGAGCATGCCACGCGTCATTTGATCTACGCGCGTTTTTGGCATAAATTTTTATTTGATATCGGTGTGGTGCAAAACGACGAACCGTTTACTCGTTTGCAAAATGTCGGTTTAATTTTGGCCGAAGATGGACGCAAAATGAGTAAGCGCTGGAACAATGTGATCAACCCCGACGATGTGGTAAAAGAATACGGTGCCGACGCCATGCGTTTGTATGAAATGTTTATGGGACCATTTGATCAGCCATGTGCTTGGAATACTCAAGGGTTGGTAGGTATGAAAAGATTTTTGGAAAGAGTTTGGGGGTTGTTGGGGAAAAATACCGGATCCCCGATCGGGTCGGGGATGACAAGTGGTGCTATAACTCTATTACATCAGACAATAGAAAAAGTTTCAAAAGATATTGAAACACTTTCTTTCAACACCGCCATCGCCAAGATGATGGAGTTGGTGAATGAGTTTAATAAACATGAGCAAATCACCACAAAAGATTTGAAAACTTTTTTACAATTACTCGCTCCCTTTGCCCCTCATATTAGTGAAGAATTATGGGGCGTGTTGGGAGAAAAAGAAAGCATATTCAAGTCAGTTTGGCCAAAACATGATCCGGAACTGGCAAAAGATGTTGAAATTACTCTGGCTGTGCAGATAAATGGTAAATTACGCGACACCATCACCGTGTCTGCTGATATTTCCGAAGAACAAGCCAAACAAACTGCTTTATCTAGTGAAAAAGTAAAAAAATGGCTGGAAAACAAACCCCCTCAAAAGGTGATTTATGTTAAAGGGAAACTGATCAGTATAGTAGTGTAAAAGTTAATCACAGGTCAACAGCCTGTGATTTTGTTTTTTCCAATAATATGTTATAATATACTCAAGCTTAAAAAGGTGGGGCTGTTTTTATCTTAGTTCGGTTTTTTTATGTTTGGAAGAAAAAAAGTTATATCTAAAAAAATATTGATCGTAGAAGATGATTCGTTATTGGTCAAAGTTTTGTCCGCTAGTTTTTTAGAAGAAAAATTTCAGGTAGTTACGGTTGAAAATGGTTTGGAAGTGATGGAGGCGGTAAAGAAATTTTCTCCCGATATGATTTTGTTGGATTTGATCATCCCCGGCATTGATGGATTTGCCGTTCTCAAACAACTCAAAGAAGATGATGCTACCAAAAATATTCCGGTAGCTATTATGTCCAATTTGGGTTCAGTTAGTGATGTGAAATCCACCAAAGCGCTTGGCGCCGATGAATATTTCATCAAGGCCAATACCGAGATGGAAAAAATAGTTAAATATGTTAAAAATAAACTAAAAATTTAATATGCCAAAATCAGAAAAAAAGACGATACTAATAGTAGAGGATGACGAGGTGTTGTTGCGCGCTTTGTATCTGATGTTTCACAAAAGTGAATATACGATTGCGTCGGCTACCGATGGTGATACCGCTCTCAAGATGACACAGCGCTTGAAACCGGATTTGGTTCTGCTTGATTTACTGTTGCCAAAGATGAATGGTTTTCATTATTTAAAGTTTTTAAAAGATCAGCCGGATATCAAAAATATTCCAGTTATTGTTTTGTCCAATTTAGGAGATAAAGAAAACATAGAAAAAGCAAAGGCATTGGGAGCCCTTGACTATTATATCAAATCAGACACAGATTTGACTGTGTTGGCCGACAAAGTAAAGAAACTTTTAAAAGGTTAATTTACCCTAAAAAACAAGGAGATGAAAAATAGATGGTTAAACTTAGTGTTGCTTTTAACCAATCGGATTTACACCAAGAAACAGCTGATAATAGAACAAAGCGGGTTGGGGGCAGTTTATAATATTTTTCTTTTGATCGTCCTAGAAATAGTGCTGGCGGTTATTTCTTTACCTCTTTATATCAGTCTTCGCTCCGCTTCGGTCACGGCATTTTTATCTGAAAAGGGGAGTTATGCCAAAGTAGATTTCGATTACAATATTCGACGTATTCTCACTTTGACCGGTGTTGGTATCGTGGCGTTGATTTGGGTGATTAAATTATCGCTCATTATTTTGTTACCAAAAATTTATGGCCCATTACCGCTTTATGTGGTGACTGATTTTCGACCGGCGGATATTTTGTCCAAAGAATTGGTGATGGCTGAGACGGGCATCCAGACAGCGCGTATTATGAAAACAATGCCCAAACCGGAAGTGACCGGAGTAACCAAATTAAAAGGCGGTGATTATACTTTTTTGGGTACCGGCCAACCAAATTCCACAGTGATTTTGTTATTGACTGACAAACAAACGGCCATTTATTCAGGTTTGACTGATAAGAGCGGTAAGTGGGAAATAGACTATTCTCAGAGTAAATTCAAACTCGGTCCGGGCAATCATTCGGTGATCGTTTTTGGTTATGATCAAAAGCTCGGAGTACGCAGTGAAACCGGTTTGGAGCAATTTTTTAAGGTGCAGACTTCTTTGATGGACAGTTTGGTTGCTAATGTAGATGTGCTGGCCAATTGGTCCGTGGTAATTATTATTTTACTGGGAGTATTTTTGACTTTTTTAACTTTATAATATGGCCACTCGTTGGCTCAATTTTTTCTTTCGTTTTTCCGGATATGTTTTTGGTTTAAAACAAAAGATTGTTAAATCAGATAGTTTGTGGAAAGTTATTCCCGAAGCCATTTTTTTGCTTTTGTTAGAATTTAGTTTTGCGATAGTTTCTTTGCCGATGTATTTACTGGTGCCACCGGAAAAAGTACAAGAGACCGGCGCTATTTTTCCTAGCGCAAATAAAGAAAAACCTCAAATTAGCACCTATGTTGTCAGACGAAAAATCAGTTTGGTCACTACTTTGAGCGCGGCTATAATATTTTTTTCTAAATTAATTTTTGTTGGGATTGTTTCTTTTTATTTGTTGGGCGCGCAACAACTTTTGGCGTCTACCCAAGATTGGGATTTTACCACTTCTTCTCAATATATTACCAGCAGTTCATCGATTGAATTTGTTGGCGGAACTGCGCAATTAAAAGATTTAGGGGCTACTGTTACCGGTTCTACTATCAACGCCGGCGTTACTACCACTGGTAATAACTGGGCATATAATGATTGGACAGACCCATCAAATGTGGTCGTGGGTGGAACTAGGCAGACATCCAATGGAAATCCGGGACCATACTTAAATGTGAATATTGCGATCACCGGTTCGGCAACCCAAAATAGAACAGGCGCCGGCTATTGGACGCAATCATTTGTTACTACGGTCGCCTCGCCAGACACAGCCACTTTGAATTTGGATTGGAAGTCCATTACCTATACATCACCAACTGCTCCAGCCACTTATCGGCTATATGCTTTTATTGATACATCTCCCACTACGACTCCACCCTCGTCCACCAGCACCGCGGTTTGGAATAGTGGGGAAATCACCGGTACTACCAATTGGGCAAGTATTTCAGCAGTGAATATCGCCAGTAAAGTTCCAACAGCCGGTACCTATTATTTAAAAATTGCCGCCTATGCCACTAGTCCAAAAGTGGCTACAAGTTTTTCCTATATTTCCGGTTTTGACAATATTATTGTAAATTGGTCAAAGGTTACCCATGTTTATGATTCTACAAAACCAACTGTTACCCCGAGTAGTTCGTTGACCATGGCCAAGACGGTGAGTTGGAATTCTTTTGCTGAAACAGCGACAAAAAATGGTGGTGAAATTTATTATCAATTAACCGGAGATGATGGCAGTACTTGGAAATATTGGAATGGTTCGGCTTGGGCTACGGCCAGTGCGTCAAATTATAATATTGCCACCGATGTAAATACTTATATTGGTAGTTTTGCGACCAGTAGTAACCAAATTAAATTTAAAGCATTTTTATCCAGTAGTGGCAGTCAGCAGGTGATTTTGGACAATGTGGCGATTGGTTACACGGAAAATTTACCACCGACAGTGGCAAATTTAGCGCCGGCGCAAAACATACAAAATGGGTATGTATTTGTAAATTATAATTTACAAGATACCGAAAGCGATCCGTCCAGTTTAGTCAATTATGAATATTCATTAACCGGTGCGTTTGCCGGTGAACAGGTGGCGATGACCGCCTCGACGACTGACCCGGCACATAGTGGTATTTCAAATTTGACCACATCACCGGCAGGGGTGGCGCATACTTTTGTTTGGGATGCCAAATCACAGTTGGGGGCAGTATACAACACCAGTGTATATGTAAGAATGCGCGGTAACGACAGTATCCAAAGTGGCGCCTATACGACTTCGACGGTATTCACGGTAGATTATGTAAATCCAGTAGTAACAAATGTTTCGGCGACTCAACCTTTGAATACTACAACCGTGCAAATCAGCTATGATCTTTCTGACAATACAACAGATAATTTATTTACAGATTTTCAAGTGTCTGGTGATGGTGGATCTACTTGGGCGGTCGCGACTTCATCCGCCAGCGGAGCGGTTGGTAGCGGAGTAACCGCTGGAGCAGGCAAAATAATCTATTGGAATGCCGGTACAAATTATGGTGGTCATCAGCAAAGTAATATGCAGGTGCGTGTGCGAGCCAAAGATAAATGGCAAAATATTGATGGGTTTGTTACTTCGACCAATTTTTCATTGGATACTTTGGCGCCAGCGACTTTGGTAACTGCGGATTTAAAAGCTCAACCAAATGCGGGCGATACGACGGTTTTAATTGGTGGCAGTTTCACTGAAGTAAATCCAAGTACCAATACTTTTTATGCGGCAGTGACCGGTGGCGCTTATGATGGCGCTACTATCGGCACTCTCAATTCCGCCAGTCCTTCGAATCAAGCGACAACGGTAACGACATCTCTCAAAGGCAATGATTATATTTCCAAAGTAAAAATCACCCATACGGATAAATATGGACAATCTTTTGATAATGAAAATACATCACCAAGCACCACTTTTAAATTTGTAAAACCATACACACCGGCCGCACCAACTTTATCTAACCCGATAACTACTCATTTGGATTTGGTGGTGAATTCAAATGTAAACGAAGCTAGTGGTTTGGAATATGCTATTTATGAAACCACGACGGCGAAATATGTCCAAAGTAATGGGACACTCGGTGTGTCGGCCGTTTGGCAAACTTCCGTGGCTTGGGGCACCAAAACCGTAACTGGTCTATCTTCACCGGTTTCACAATATATTTTTCAAGTAAAATCTCGCAATACTTCAGATGGCGCGCATGCTGTTTCGTCTGAATCGGCATTTTCGGCGACCGCTCAAATTCCGAACACAGCTCCGTCAATCGCTTTAAATACTTACGCTCAAACTACAGATGGCACTGATTATGTGACGATTGCCTACACCGGTACCGATGGTCAAGGTGATATTAGTGGTGTACCGACCTACCAATATTCTACCGATAATGCAACGTGGCATACTATGACACAAAAATCCGGTGTGGGAAGTAGTGGAACTTCCAGTTTGGTATTTTTACCAACCGGTAGCGCTTATAATTTTGCTTGGGATTCAAATGCTGATTTACCGACTGTCGAAACTTCCACAACAAAAATCCGTTTGAAACCAAATGATTCTTTGATTGACGGTAGTACGGTAACATCAAACGCGTTTACGGTTGATCATAAGGCGCCGGTAATTTCAGCCGTGACCGCATTGCAGGGTGCAGGTACACGCACGGTAACTTTTTCATATACTCTAACAGATGCAAATACTTCTTTTGTAGATTTACAAGTTTCAAATGATGGCGGTATGACTTGGGCGATTGCAACTTCAACTGTGAGTGGAAGTGTAGGGGCGGGTGTAACACCAGGGGCAGGGAAGATAATTACTTGGAATGTGGCAACAGATTTCAACGAACAGTACAATACCAACATGAAAGTGCACATTCGGGCGCGCGATAGTTTTGGTAACCAAGGTGTATATGATCCATCTTCCCCGTTTACTGTGGATACTCATGCACCGGTGATTTCCAATATTACAGCTGTTCAGGACTCATCCGCTGACACCTTTACTTTTCATTATGATATCAGTGAGGATGCCAGCAACTCGACTTTGGTGCTTGCCATTTCATCCAATGGCGGTTCAACTTGGGTGGTGGCCACTTCTACCGCTACCGGAGATATTGGTTCAGTCGCGAATGGCACGAATAAAACTATTACTTGGAACGGCGCGACCGATTTCGCCGATCAAGAAAAAACCAACATGCAAATTCGTTTGACTGCGAACGATCAATATGACAATAGTAGTAATTTGGCTTCAGGTAATTTTAATTTGGATACTTATGCGCCACGCGTGACGGCGGTGAGTGGACTCCAATCTACTGGAAATACCACTGTCGGTTTTTCTTATACTTTGACCGATCAAAATAGTTCTTTGGTGCAGATAGATATTTCTTCTGATGGTGGTTCGACTTGGAATGTGCCTTCTTCCAGTCTCACCGGTGATATTGGCAATGTCAGTCCGGGTTCAAAATCTATCACTTGGAATGCGAAAACAGATTTTTCAAATCAACAAATCAGCAACATGCGCGTACGCGTACGCGGTAAAGATATTTTCAACAATCAATCCGGAAATACAACCTCGACAAATTTTTCTTTAGATACTCTAAATCCGGCTTCATTAGTAATAACAGATTTGAAAGCTCAGCCATTGGCTGGTGATACGGCGGTTTTAATCGGCGGATCATTTACCGAGGTAAACCCGAATACCAATATTTTTTCTGTGGCTATTGATGGTGGGTCCTATGGTTCCGGTGTTGCCGGTACCGTAAATACCGCCTCTCCGTCTGATCAATCAACCGCGGTGGGTGTTACTTTAAAAGGCAATGATTATATTTCCAAAGTAAAAATTACTCATACTGATGATTATGGTCAAGCGACCGATAATGAAAACACCTCACCAAGTACAACTTTTAAATATGTAAAACCATATACACCGGCCGCTCCAACCGTGGACAACCCAACAGTTGGTACGGTTGATGCCTTGATTAATAAAAATGTAAATGAAGCGGATGGTTTGGAGTACGCGATTTATGAAACTTCACAAAGTAAATATGTTCAAGCCAACGGTACTTTGGGAACAGGAGCGGTATGGCAACCGTTGGGTGTGTTGGTAGGACAGTGGGGAGAATTTTTATCAGTGTCCGGAAAAGTGCGAGTAAATAGTTTGGCTACTCATTCTTATCTTTATCAATTTGAAATAAAATCACGCAATAGTAGTGATGGAGCGCACTTGACCAGTAGTGAGAGCGCATTTTCTGCCGGCGCATCGTCTGCCAATCAGTCGCCGGTGATTACGATAAATTCGGCCAGCCAAACCACTGACGGTAGTAAATATATACCAATTAATTATACCGGTTCTGATTTGGAAAGCGAAACAAATGTTTTGGTAAAATTTGAATATTCCACTGATAATTCCAACTGGCACACAATGACTGAAAAATCCGGTGTGGGAAGCAACGGTACCACCGGCTTAGCTTTTGTTTATACCGGCACCGCGCATTTATTTGCTTGGGATGTTGGCACGGATTTAGCCAACACTGAAGACAACACAGTATATGTACGTTTGCAAGCCAACGATGGTACAAGCAGTGGCAATGTTGCAACCGTATCGGCATTTACCGTGGATACCAAAAACCCATCGATTGCTTCACTGACCGCCAATCAAGTCTTGGGTCTACATAATGTATCCATCGGTTATAATCTGACAGATTTAAATACATCCACAGTGATATTAAATATTTCATCTGATGGTGGTTCGACTTGGAATATTACTTCTTCAACAGTGAGTGGGGCGGTGGGAGTGGGAGTGACACCGGGTGATGGCAAGAGTATTACTTGGAATGCGTTGGCGGATTTTGCCAATCAGGAAAGTTCAAACATGAAAGTGCGTCTGCGCGCGACTGATAGTTTTGGTAATCAAGATATATTTGTAACATCATCTGCTTTTATCGCCGATACCAAAGTTCCAGTGGTTAGCAATGTTTCAGCAGTACAAAATAGCGGTAATAATTTTGTGACTGTGGGCTACGATCTGTCTGATGCCAGCACGTCAACGGTTTACTTGGAAGTTTCATCTGACAGTGGGTCGTCTTGGACGGTTACATCTACCAATGTTAGTGGAAATGTCGGCGCGAACGTGACACCGGGAAGTGACAAAACAATTACTTGGAATGCCGGCATAGATTTTCCAAGTCAACAAGTAGCTACCATGAGAGTACGTGTTAAAGCTACAGATGTTTATAATAATGCCGGTGAAAATACGGAGTCGGCAGATTTTGCCTTGGACAGTAAAGCGCCACTTTTGACAAACGTATCGGCCGCGCAAGTAATCGGTTCAGACAATTTTAATTTTACGTATGATTTATTTGACAGCGCAAATGTAATAATTTCTTTGGACATTTCTTCCAACGGCGGTTCTACTTGGACAGTGGCGACATCTAGCTTGTCTGGAGCAGTTGGATCCGGTGTAGCTCCCGGTTTTGGAAAAACTGTTTCTTGGAACGGTGCGGTTGATTTCAACAGTCAGCAAAAAAATAACATGAAAATTCGAATTCGGGGTACTGACATTTTCAATAATACCAGTATAAATTTTGAATCAGATGTATTTAATTTGGATACTTTGGCACCAGCTACCGCAATCGGTGTTGATGTAAAATCTCAACCCAATGCCGGAGACACAACTGTATTGGTCGGTGGATCATTTACTGAAACAAATCCATCTGCCAATATTTTTGTAGTGGCGATTAATGATGGTGCTTATGTCGCTTCGACTACCGGTCAGTCCGGTACTGCCACCCCAGCGGATCAAGCAACCGGGGTTGGGACAACATTGACCGGCAGTGATTATATTTCCAAAGTAAAGATAGTGGAAACTGATAATTTTGGTCATAATTCTACCAATGAAAATACCTCACCAAATACAACTTATAAATATGTAAAACCGTATACACCATCCGCGCCGACTGTAAATAATCCACAAAATACTTCTCTTGATGTGACAGTAAATGCAAATATTAGTGAATCATCCACGGTTGAATATGCAATAATGGAAGTTTCTACCAATAAGTATGTTCAAACCAATGGTACTTTGGCCAGTAGTACAGTTTGGAAAACTTTGGGCGTTGGAGCCGGTCAATGGGGGAATACCAGTGGAGTATCGGGAAAAATTACTGTCAGTAGTTTGAATTCTCCGGTAGCAAATTATAGTTTCAAAGTAAAGTCGCGCAATCCTTCTGATGTGGCGCATGCTATTAGTAGTGAAAGTGATTTTTCTAATATTACTACTATTACAAATAGTGCGCCAACAATTTCGATTGTGTCTGCTAGTCAGTCCAACAATACCAATTATGTTGTAATTAATTACACCGGTACGGATGGGCAAAATGATACCAACAATTTAACCGGTTACCAATTTTCAACCAACACTACAAATTGGTTTACAATGACCGAAAAATCCGGTGTGGGTAGCAGTGGTACAAATAATTTAATTTTTAGTTCGACCGGCACCGCCTTTAATTTTGCTTGGAACATCGCGGTAGATTTACCAAATACGGAAGTGCCGACCGTTTATGCGCGCTTGCAATCCAGCGATACTTTGGCTAGTAGTAATTTGGCAGTGTCCTCAGCTTTTTCAGTCGATACTGTCGGGCCGGTTGTTTCCAATATTCTTGTTAGCCAAACTCCAAATACAAACAATGTCGTGATCAATTATGATTTGTCAGATAATTCAGGAAGTAACAATACGGTAATTTTGCAAATTTCTTCAAACGGTGGTTCGACATGGACAGTACCTACCACAACTTTGAGTGGCGAAGTAGGAACCGGAGTTAGTGTTGGTACCGGTAAGACTGTAATTTGGAACGTCGGTGTAGATTACAACAATCAAGAAAACGATGTGATGAAAGTGCGTATAGTTGGTATTGATCGTTTTGACAATATTGGAAGCTTTGTTTCTTCAGATGATTTTACAGTGGACACCAAAGCGCCAGTCGTGAGTATTGATTCCATTATACAGGAGGCTGGCGATGGGGTAATTGACGTCTCATATGATATTTCTGATCATACCATGTCGGGAAATTTTGTAGATATGCAAATTTCAGATGATGGCGGTGCTACTTGGAATGTAGTGACTACTACTGTAGGTGGTGATATTGGTGCCGGTGTGCCATCGGATGGTGAAACTTTTGATTGGAACGCTAAAGTTGATTTTCCAAATCAAGAACAATCCGACATGAGAGTGAAAGTAAGAGCCAGAGATTACTTTGGCAACCAAGGTGTATTTGTTTCATCAGGAAATTTTTCAGTGGATACCAAAGGACCGGTGGTTTCATCGGTGACCGCTTCACAATCTACCGGTACCTCCACTATTACTATTAATTATAATTTAACTGATTTAACCGCCTCAAATTTAGATGTTATTCTTGATGTTTCAGATGACGGTGGATTTTCATGGACGGTGGCTACCACCACTCTCGCGGGAAATATTGGTGGGTCACAAACAACCGGCAGTGGAAAAACAATCACCTGGAATTCAAACGTAGATTATCCTGGAATATATAACACGGCAATGCAGGTACGCGTTCGTGCTATTGATACTTGGAATAATGTTGGCAGTAATGAGGCTTCTTCAAACTTTACAGTTGATACAGCAGTTCCTTCTATTTCCAATATTACCGCTTCACAAACAGTTGGATCCAATAGTGTAACAGTTCATTATGATCTTTCTGATGACACCACAACCAATCTCACGGTAGCTTTGGATATTTCTTCGGATAATGGATCTACATGGACAGTCGCTACTACCACATTATCCGGAAATATTGGCAGTGGTCAAACGACTGGTGTAAACAAAACAATTACTTGGAATGCCGGAATTGATTTTGCTAATCAATACAATACTGTAATGAAAGTTCGTGTCCGAGCGCTTGATTATTATACCAATTTTGCCAGTGCAATTTTGGGAACTGCTTTTACTCTTGACACCAAGAATCCGGTTGTTTCAAATGTAGTCGCGGAACAAACTGTGGGTACGACCAACTTTGTGATTAACTATGATCTAAATGATGATAACATTTCCAATCTGACAGTAGCTCTGGATATTTCTTCGGACAATGGTTCTACCTGGACAGTCGCTACTAGTACATTGTCCGGCAATGTCGGTGTAGGTCAGGATGTGGGTACAAACAAAGCAATCACCTGGAATGCTGGAACGGATTACAATTCTCAATATAAAACACAAATGAAAGTGCGCGTGAGAGCGGTTGATAACTATTCCAATTCAAGTGGTAATGTTAATTCAAGTGCCTTTGGGTTGGACACCAAAAATCCTATCATCAGCAATCTCACTGCCATACAAAATGTTGGTTACAATAATGTGGTGATTGGTTATGATTTAACAGAGGACACTACTTCAAGTATTGTGGTTGCTTTGGATATTTCCAACAACAGTGGTTCTACTTGGACAGTGGCGACTACCACTCTGACTGGCAATATTGGAAGTGGTCAAACTGCGGGTAACGGTAAAAGTATAATCTGGTATGCGGATACTGATTTTGACAATCAATACAAAACCGGCATGAGAGTTCGTTTGCGAGCTATTGATATTTTCAATAATCAAAGTGGTGACACAGAAACTTCCGACTTTACTTTGGATACCGCCAATCCGGTTGTTTCCAATGTCATAGCCGGTCAAACTTTGGGTTCGGATAGTGTTACAATAAATTATGATTTAGCTGATAATTCTACAGACAATGTTTTGGTCGTTTTGGATGTTTCATCTGACAATGGTTCTTCATGGACGGTAGCTACTTCTTCTTTGTCCGGTGATATCGGAACAAGTCAGACGACCGGTTCAAATAAATCAGTTACTTGGAATGCCGGAGGGGATTTTGGTGAGCAGTACAACAACAACATGCAAGTTCGTGTGCGAGCAATGGATAAATTTACCAATTGGGGTACTTATGTAAGTTCCTCAAATTTCATGGTTGATACCAAAGCGCCGGTTATTTTAACTTTAGCGAATTTGAAGGCTCAGCCTAATGCCGGCGACACCACAGTTTTGATCGGTGGAAACTTTTCTGAAGATAATCCGGACACCAATGATTTTTACGTGGCAAATAATGGCGGGAGTTACAGTGTGGCCACGGCAGGAGATAATAATACCGCCAACCCGTCTGACCAAATCACTGCTGTCGGCTCAACCTTGAAAGGCAGTAGCTATATTTCTAAAGTAAAGATATTACATACGGATGATTTTGGAAATATAAAATCAAATGAAAACATTAATCCTGCCAGTGGTTATAAATATGTAAAACCATACACACCGGCAACTTTGACAGTAAATAACCCTACTTCCAGTTCGGTAGACGTCGCAGTGAATAAAAATACCAACGAAGTGTCAGGTTTGGAATATGCGATTTATGAAAATTCAACCGGTAAATATGTGCAGACAGATGGCACGCTCAATACTGATGCCGTTTGGCAAACCGGAGCAAGTTGGGGTACAAAAACTGTGATCGGTTTGAGTTCACCTGTGTCCGTTTATGTTTTTCAAACCAAATCCAGAAATAGCGCCGATACTGCTCATGCCACATCCAGCGAGAGTTCTTTGTCCGCTGGTGCTTCGGCCGGTAATAATTCACCGGTAATTTCTATAAATTCTGTTGTCCAAAGCGCAGGCTCGAATTATGTGATGATCAATTATACCGGTTCAGATAATGAAAACGATGTGGTAAATTTGGTCAACTACGAATATTCATTAAATGATGTCGATTGGTTTGCGATGACCGAAAAATCCGGTGTTGGCAGTGATGGTAAAACCAATTTGGCCTTTACTTCCGGTGGAACGGCATTGGTATTTGCTTGGAATGCAGGCGCTGATTTATCTAATGTAGAGGATGCATCGGTGTATATTCGTCTTAGAGGTAATGACGGTGTCCTTAATGGCAATTTGGAACAAAGTTCCGCTTTTGCGCTGGATTTGAAAGTACCAACCATTAGTAATATTAGCGCGAGTCAAGTAATTGATAGTAGTACAGTCGCTATCGCTTATGATTTATCTGATCTCACCGCTACAAGCAATACAGTTGTAATGGATATTTCTTCAGACAATGGATCGACTTGGACAATAGCGACTACAACCTTATCCGGTAATATTGGCAGTGGACAAAATGTTGGGGTTGGAAATACCATTAGTTGGAATGCGGGAGTAGATTTTGCTGATCAATATAGTACACAAATGAAAGTTAGAATACGAGCGGTTGATTATTATGGAAATCAAAACGGCAGTGTTGTTTCAGGAGCCTTTACGGTTGATACCGCCGCTCCAATAATAACCAATGTATCAGCTTCACAAATTTCCAACACCAACAATGTATCAATAACTTACGATTTGGCTGACACAAATAATTCAACCGTGGCAATTGATATTTCAGAAGATGGTGGGTCAACTTGGGCAGTAACCGATATTTCAGTTGCCGGTAATATTGGAGCGGGTGTTGCGCCGGGTACCGGTAAAACAATTGTTTGGAATGCCGGCACGGATTTTGGCGGGCAATCACAATCGGATATGCGTGTGAGAGTGAGAGCTACTGATACTTATGGAGAAACTAGCGCCAATGTGTCATCGGCAAATTTCTCGGTTGATACCGCTGTTGCTTTGTTGACAAATGTTTCGGCTACTCAGTCTATTGGATCAACCAACGTGATAATAAATTATGATTTAGCAGATTCAAATAATTCAACCGTTGTGATTGATATTTCTGATGATGGTGGATCAACATGGACCGTCACGGATACTTCTGTTTCCGGAAATATTGGCACCGGTGTCACACCTGGCAACGGTAAATCTATAACTTGGAACGCTGACACGGATTTTGATTATCAATATCAAACAGATATGCGTGTGAGAGTACGCGCGACTGATGTGTATGGCAATCAAACCGCATATGTTGAATCTTCCAATTTTATTTTGGACACGGATAATCCGGTAGTAACAAATGTGGCTGTGGCGCAGACGGTTGGAACAAAAAATGTAGTTATTACATATGATATCGCGGAAAATAATAATTCAACTGTGGCGATTGATATTTCAGAAGACGGTGGATCAACATGGACCGTCACGGATACTTCGGTTTCCGGAAATATTGGCGCCGGTGTCACACCAGGCACGGGTAAATCTATCACTTGGAATGCCGGCGCTGATTTTAATGGGCAGGCACAATCCGACATTCGAGTTAGAGTTCGAAGTGTAGATATTTTTGGTAATCAAGGAAATTATATCGAATCAAATAATTTTGCTCTGGACACTGCCACTCCGGTGATATCAAATATTTCAGCCGGTCAATCGGCAGGTAGTAATAATGTAACTGTGGTCTATGATTTATCTGACGACAATACTTCCAATCTCAATGTTGCGTTGGATATATCTTCAGACAATGGGGTTACTTGGACGGTAGCGACCAGTACGGTGAGTGGCAATATTGGCGGTAGTCAAACCGCCGGTTTTGGAAAGAGTATTTCCTGGAATGCCGGTACAGATTTTTCGAATCAGTTTAGTGAAAATTTCCGAATACGTTTAAGAGCCTATGATATTTTTGGCAACCAAAGTAATAATTTTAGTTCGCCATTATTTACAGTAGACACACAAGCGCCGACTGTTTCTGGTGTGGTCGCTTCGCAGTCCGGCAATGGTGTAGTGGTGGTGAATTATAGTTTGGTTGATAATTCAGCCTTTAACAATTCTGTGACAATTGGTATTTCCGATGACGATGGCATTTCTTGGAATGTGGTAACTACTTCTGTAAGCGGGGATGTTGGAGTCAACCAAAATACGGGTGTGCGTACTTTTGTTTGGGACGCGCCAATTGATTTTTACAGCCAACTTAATTCAGGCATGAAAGTACGTGTGCGAGCCACGGACACCTTTGGTAATCAAGGAAGTTTTGTTCAATCATCTGCCTTTAGTTTGGATACCAAAGCTCCGGTGATTAGTAATGTTGCTGTCACACAAACTCTCAGTACGGATACAATTGTTGTTCATTATGATTTAACTGAAAATACTACGACATCTACTGTATCAGTGGAAGCCTCAGATGATGGTGGTTTGACATGGAATGTGACTATCACAAGTTTGACCGGCTCCGTTGGCAATGTTACAGCGGGTAGTAAAACCATCAATTGGAATGCCGGCGCGGATTTTGTTAATCAGGAAAAAAATAATATGCGTGTTCGTTTACACGCCTCGGACACTTTTGGTAATCTGAGCAGTAATTTTAGTTCAAGTGATTTTGTGCTCGACACCAAGGCTCCGGTTGGATTAGCTACAATCAGTAAATTTAGTTCAGCCACCGGCTCGGTTACTTTAAATTGGTCTGCGGGAGTGACTGATATCAATTTCAATCATTATGAAATTTGGCATGGAACGAACCAAAGTGATGTAAACAATCGCACCAGTTCAGCTTTGAAATGGAGCACGACCGACGATTCGGGATTGTCCAATATTTTGACCATTTCCACAGTTATTACCGGTATTCCAACCGACGGAGATTATTTTGTGAAGATATTTGCTGTTGATGACTATAATCACGAAGCTACTATTCCAAGTATTGCGGTGTTTCAAACCGCAGTTACACCGGTGACAGTAATTACCAGCGGTGGTGGTGGTGGCTTTGTCGCTCCGATAATTACTCGTTTGAGTCGTCCGATTTTAGATCCGATTGTTCCAATGGAAAAACAAACCAAAGTAAAAGTTTCCGGTTTGTCTGATCCACGAAGCAAAATTGATATTTATGATAATAATACATTTTTAACTCGTCTTGATTCAGTCGCGGACAATAATGGTATGTTTAGCCAAGATGTTACCTTTGATGAAGGGTTTCATTCTTTGACAGCGCGCGCGGTTGATTTCAATAATAATGCCAGTAGTTTTTCCGATGCGATTAGTTTTTCAATTATTATTACACCGCAGATTGTTCCAACAGTAATCAGTCCGATTGTAAATCCAACTCCAACATCGGTAACAGTGGTACCTTCGCGAGCGACCACTCCATCCGCGCCGACTGTGTCTACGGTTGTATCGCCGGCTGTTCCTCCCGCTTCTTTAATACGTGTCAATACAGAGGCGGTGGAAGTGCCTGGTTTACCAGTGCCACAGGTGAGTAGTGTAGTGGTTCCTCCAGCCAATGTAGCCGGAGGCGCAGTTAGTGTGACACCGGTTGTGCCGGCAAATGCGACGGTCAATGATGTGATTAGTTTTTCCGGTGTAGCTCTTCCAAATCAAGATGTGGTGGTTTATGTTCATAGTGAACAAGGTCTGATTTACCGCACCCATACCAATGATAAAGGAGTTTGGCAAATAAATCATTCACAGGGCGATGTTGAATTAGCGCCGGGAGATCATACTATTTTCGCAGTGGCCATCGATCCGGTTTCAAAAGTGAAAAGCCGTCCTAGCTCCGTTACCATCTTTACGGTTAAAAGAAATTTATGGGTAACTATCTTTAAATATTTAAACATTCAAACCACTGTGGTTAGTCTGGGAGTTTTGTTGATAACAATATTGTGGTTGTATAGAATGAATAAAAAAACAATAATTTAAATATTATTTAATACATACGTTATGCAAAAGATTCTTATCGTGGAGGATGATAATATTTTGGCCAAAGCGTTTTCTATCGCTTTGACTGAAGATGGTTACGATATCCAGGTGGCGACAGATGGTGAAGAGGCTATTAAAAAGATAAAACAGATTAAACCGGATTTGGTTTTGTTGGATCTGATTATACCTCAAAAATCCGGAGAAGAAGTTTTGGCAGAAATCAAAAAAGATTCAGAACTAAAAGACATACCGGTTTTGGTATTGACTGTAAAATCAGATTCAGCCTCGATCAGCCGTTGTGTGGCTCTGGGGGTTCGTGGTTATTTTATAAAAGCTCATTATTCTTTGGAAGATATTTCCAAAGAAGTTAAAAAAGTTTTGAACGGAAAATAATTATCTGAATATCGCCAACTCAAAAAGTAGGACATTTCTAGTGTTCTGCTTTTGTTTTATTTTTGGGGTGGCGATTTTCTCCGTAAATGTCGAGGCAAATAACCGGCAATTTTATTTGTTTTTATGTTTGTTCTTAGTTTTATTTTTTTTAACATTTTTTTGGTCGGACTTGTTCAAAAGATTTATTTTAATTTGCGCCCTGTTTTTTATTTTAGGTGGCTTGCGGTTTTATTGGTCGCTACCTAGTTTCCAAGAAAATAAAATAATTTATTATAATGGTCAGACGGTAAATTTGGTTGGAAAAGTAGCTCAAGAAGTCGCGGTAAAGGAAAATAATAATCAAGCAGTGGTGTCGGTATCGATGGTTGGTGATAAAAAAGTAACCGGCAAGGTGTTGTTATTTTTGCCACCTTATACCGATTTGCAGTTTGGTGATCGAATTCAGATGGAGTGTAAATTGGAAAAGCCGGTTGGTTCAGAAAGTTTTGTTAATTATGATAAATATTTAGCTCGTGATGGTATTTGGTCACAATGCAGTTGGCCTAAAATTATAAAATTGTCGTATCGACCTTCGTGGATAGAAAATATTATTATAAAATTTTATAATTTTAAACAAACAATTCAAATTCAAGTCGATAAGCTTTGGACGGAGCCGGAGAGTTCTTTGATGGCTGGTTTGCTTTATGGAGCACGAGCCGGTTTTAGCTCGGAAGTAAATAATGATTTTAGTCGAGCGGGCATTACCCATATTGTGGCGATTTCCGGTTATAATATTAGCGTGGTGGCCAGTGTGTTGATGGGCGGATTGTTGATGATCGGCCTGAATCGGCGGAGGGCTTTTTGGTTTGCAATGTTTGGTATTATTTTATTTGTTTTGTTTACCGGAGCATCTGCTTCAGTAGTTCGTGCTGGTGTAATGGGCGTGATAGTGTTGTTGGCTTCCCAGTTGGGTCGGCTGTCTAGGATCGGTAATGTGTTGGTTTTTACGGCGGCCGTGATGTTGTTGCTCAATCCATTTGTGTTGGTGTGGGATGCCGGTTTCCAACTGTCTTTTTTGTCCACTCTTGGTTTGATTTATTTATCGCCAATATTAAATAATTATTTTGTTTTAGACAGCAAAAATGTTTTTATAAAAAATTTAAAAGAAAATTTTACTACCACTATGTCAGCGATTTTGGCTACTTTGCCACTTATTTTATTTCAATTTGGACGTTTGTCGGTAGTGGCACCGGTAGCAAATTTGTTGATTGTTTGGACAGTGCCTTATCTAATGTTAGCTGGTTTTATAGCTATAATTTTGAGTTGGCTGTGTTTTCCTTTGGCATGGCTGGTTGCGGGTGTAGCTTATTTGGGGTTAAAATATGTTATAATGATGTCACATGGGTTGGCATCGTGGTCGTTGGCGAGTGTTGGGTTTTCGGTGTCTTGGCCGGTGATGGCGGTTCTTTATTTATTGATTATATCTTGGGTTTTTAGACGGGTTGGATAGGTGTTGGTTTTCTTGCGCTCAAACTTGTGCCGAATTGTTCGTTTTTCAGATATAGCCAGTGTTGTTCTCGGCACTTCGGACAATTCGCGCTGCGAAAATCAACACCTATCCGACCCTTTAATTCTGGTTTACTGTTAATACTATTAAACTTTTAAATTATATAAACTAGCCGAATGGATATTAATTTTCGCCGCGCGAATTGTTTGAAGTAGCGAGAACCAAAAATGCTGTCTGCAGGACGATGAATTCGCTACAAGTTTGAGCGCAAGAAAATTTATATCCACGAGGCGTAAAAATACATGATAAAAAATATGGCAAAGATAAAAATTTTAAATTCGATGGCCGGTTACGATTTGGCGGCACCGGATTACGATAAAAAAGAAAAGTATCTGAATAGTTTTGAACAAAATAAATTATTACCACTGTTTGGAAACGTGAAAGGCAAAAAAATATTGGATGTCGGAGCAGGAACGGGGCGACTGGCGCTGGCTTTGTCAAAAGCTGGGGCGCAAATCACTGCTTTGGATGTTTCGTTTGAAATGTTGAAGGTGTTGTCCGGTAAAAACAAAAAGATTGAGACGTTGGTGGGGGAGGCGGAAAATCTACCATTTGAAGATGGTGTGTTTGATTTTGTGACCGCTACTTTTTTGGTGGTGCATTTAAAAAATCCCCTATCTTTTTTTGACGAGGCTTATCGGGTATTAAAAAATGACGGGAAATTGATTGTTACCAATATCAACCAAAAGGAAGCACCGGAGGTGAAAACCAAACAAGGGAAAATAAAAATTGAATCTTTTTATCATCGTCCGGAGAAAATTATCGAAGATTTGGAAAGTTTGGCTTTTAAGATCGAGAAAAATATTTTTGTTTACGAAAACGATATTTGGATAAATCAGATAGTGGTAGCTGGTAAATAATTTTTTTATGGAGGGGAGGAATAAAAAATTATTAATTATATTGGTAAGTTTTTTGGCGCTGGTTTTGGCTGGTTTTTTTTATTTAAAAAGTTTTTCTTCAAAATTTTATAATTCGGTAACTTTTTTTGATGTCGGTCAAGGTGACGCGGCTTTAATCACCTTTGATAATGGTCAAAAAATGTTGGTAGATTGTGGAATTAATCGTAAAATTTTATCTAAACTTGGCTCAGCCTTATCTTTTTTTGATCGAACGATAGATTATTTGGTAATTACTCATCCCGACGGTGATCATTATGGCGGGTGTCCGGCTGTATTACAAAGATATGATGTCAAAAATATTATCATCAATGGTGAAAAAAAATCGGATGATCCGTTTTGGGTGGCATGGCAGAAATATCAACAATTGGAGCAGGCTCAAAATAAAACTATTTCCGGCAAAGAAACAATGATTATCGGCAGTAGTCGGTTGGAATTTTTATCACCTGATGAAAGTTTGGAGCTGGATCCAAGTAAATCTGTCGGCAACAACCGCTCGATAGTTTTTTTATTAAAAAATAATTTAGGAAAATTTTTATTTACCGGTGACATGGAAACGGTGCTCGAAGAAGCTTTGGTAAATAAATTTTGTTTAAACACTTCGTACTGCAGTGCTCTTAAAGCTGATTATCTAAAAGTAGGACACCATGGCAGTGATAGTTCGTCTGGAGTAAGTTTTTTGCAAATAGTTGAACCCAAGTATGCGATTATCTCAGTAGGACCAAATAAATACGGTCATCCATCATTGCGCACCTTGCGTAAATTGACTAGGGTAGGAGCGACGATCTGGCGCACCGACCAATTAAATGATATAATAGTGAAATGAAAAAGCTTGTTTTACTATTTTTAGTTGTATGTTTATTTTCTGCCAACAAAGTATTGGCGGTAGGTGTAGTTGATTCAGATGGTGATGGCCTAAACGATGAGCTAGAATTAAAATTGGGTACGGATGTTCAGAATCCGGATAGTGATGGTGATGGTTTCAAAGATGGGGAAGAGGTGTTCAATGGATACAATCCACTAGTCGGTGATCGTGATCAAAGTCTAAAACGCAGGGTAGAGGTGGATCTGAGCACGCAAAAAATAAAATATTATTTTAACAATGTTTTAATTGGTGTCGCTCCGGTTTCGACCGGTGTGGTTGGTCACGATACCCCTACCGGTCAGTTTAATATTATTCGCAAATTACCGGTTTATCGTTATGTTGGTCCGGGATATAATTTACCTAATACCAAATGGAATTTAGAGTTTAAACGTAGTTTTTATTTGCATGGCGCTTATTGGCACAATCAGTTTGGTATTCGACCGATGAGTCATGGTTGCGTGAATATTGGTTATAAAGATGCGGAAAAAATTTACAAATTCTTGAAAGTGGGCGATAGTGTAAAAATCAGCGGCAAAACCCCGCGTCATTCCTTGGCTAAAAAATAAGGGATTGCGTATTTGACATTTTTTTCAAAAACTGGTATATTGACATACAGAACATAAAGCACTTCTGTAGAGGGTGCTTTTTTTAATAAGTTAATTTAATTTATATATTTATGTCAGAAATTACAAAGGCCATCCAACTGTTGTGTGAGGAAAAAAATTTATCTTCGGAAGCAGTCATGGAAACCATAGAAACCGCTTTGGCAGCCGCTTATCGCAAAGATTTTGGCAATAAGCAACAAAATATCAAGGTAAAATTTGATCCGGAAACTGCGGATATGCAGGCTTGGGATATCAAAACAGTAGTCGAGGATATCGATGAAGAGGTTTTAAAAAATGCTCAAGAGGAAATGACCCGTCGTCGTGAAAAAGCGCGTGAAGAGGATCGTGAATTAACCGAAGAAGAGATGTCCGATTTGCCTCATTTTAATCCAAAAACCGAGTTGATGATTACCGAAGCTAAAAAGATTAATAAAAAAGTAAAAATTGGCGAGGTGATGGAAATTCCACTGGAAATTCCAGGATCTTTTGGGCGTATGGCCGCTCAGACAGCCAAGCAGGTGATTATTCAAAAGATTCGCGAAGCGGAACGTAATATGGTTTTTGGTGACTTCAAAGGACAAGAAGGTCAAATTATCATGGGCACGATTCAGCGCGCTGAAGGTCGTAAAGTTTTGGTAGATTTGGGAAAGGTTACCGGTTTGCTATTGGGTGAACAACAAATTGAACGTGAACATTATCGCCCGGGTGCTCGTATGAAATTTTATGTGTTGTCTGTAAATATGGGTCCGCGCGGTCCGGAAATTTTGCTATCACGTTCTTCCAGCCGATTGGTGGAAGAGATTTTTAAACAAGAAATCCCGGAAATTGAAAGTGGTGTGGTAAAAATAAAAGGCGTAGCCCGTGATGCCGGTTATCGCAGTAAGGTGGCGGTGCAAACCGATGACGAAGCGATTGATCCGGTCGGAGCTTGTATTGGTCAACGTGGAAGTCGTATCAATACTATTATCGAAGAATTGGGCGGAGAAAAAATCGATATCATTGAATTTAAAGATGACATTTCTACCTATATAATAAAAGCACTTTCCCCGGCCAAAGTTTCCTCGGTTGAATTAAATGAAACTGAAAAAACTGCCGATGTGATGGTGGCTTCTGATCAATTTTCTCTGGCGATTGGTCGCAGTGGACAAAATGTGCGTTTGGCCAGTGAATTGACCGGTTGGAGAATAAATTTGAAAGATTTGGGTGGTGATCAGGTGGTGGATAGCGCGGAATTGTCAACTGAACCAACTACAACAGAAGTTTCTGCGGAACCGGAAGCTCCTTCAGAATCCAAAGAAGAATAAAAATACATATTATGTTTTCAAATATTTTTCACGTTATTTTATACCAACCATTATTTAATATATTTGTTGGTCTATACAATATTTTACCGGGTCACGATGTTGGTCTGGTAATTGTAGTGGTAACGGTATTGTTGCGCTTGTTGGTTTATCCTCTAACCGCATCTTCCATAAAAGCTCAACGATCTTTGCAAGAGCTTCAGCCAAAAATGGAGGCATTAAAAAAACAATACGCCGGCGATCAACAAAAAATAGCTCAGGCGACAATGGAATTATATAAAAACAACAAGGTGAATCCGTTTGCTTCATGTTTGCCTCTGTTGGTTCAATTACCAATTTTAATTGCCCTTTATTGGGTAATGCGCGATGGTTTGGCTTCGACCGATCTGGCCAAATCACTTTATTCTTTTGTTGCCAACCCTGGTACTATCAACCCAGTTTCATTTGGGTTTTTGAATTTATCCAAACCAAACGTGGTTTTGGCAGTTTTAGCCGGTGTTGCTCAGTTTTTGCAAGCCAAAACCATGATTCGCCAAGCGCCACCAAAATCAGCCGGTGAGGGAGGTAAAGATGAAAACATGATGGCAATGATGAACAAGCAGATGTTGTATTTGATGCCAGCGATGACTGTGCTTATCGGTTTTAGTTTGCCGGCCGGGCTGACATTATATTGGTTTTGGAGTACAATTTTAATGGCTGGTCAACAATATTATATGTCCAAGAAAAATCCAGTTGTTGTGGATATTGGTTTGCTGGATAATAAAGTAATCGAAGGTGAAGTGGTAAAAAAATAAATTTTGTATGATTATCAATTTGCATCAATTAAAAAAATTACCGGTAATTACGAAATCGGGAATAAAATTGGGCAAGATCAGTGAAATAAATTTTTTGGTGGAAACTCAAACTGTTTATCAATATATTGTACGATCGTCTTTTTTAGGCGGTCGTATTTTTTTAATTCAAACCAATCAGGTTTTGGAAATCAGCGATAAAATAATAGTGGATGATGCGGTAGTGGCAGAAAAAAGTGTGGTGGCGGATGTTTCAAATAAATTTATCCATAATAAAATTTTAGGCGGGGTAGCAACCAGCGAAATTAATGGTGGAAAAGTTGTATGAAAAAGGCGGTTTTGCGTACTTTGGCTTATTTTGATCTAAGCGCATATCCTCTGACAGCTATTGAAATAAAAAATTGGCTTTATCAATGTGAATTTGCTGACTTGTCTAACTTGTTATTGGTTTTAGAAGAAATGAAAAAGGCCAATCAGATAGAAGAAAAATACAGTTATTTTTATTTGCCTAAAAGAGAGGTAACGGTAGAAAACAGGCGACGCAATTTGGTGACTTCGGAATTAAAATTAAAAAAAGCGCGTCGGGCGGTCAAGTTTATTCGTGGCGTTCCATTTTTGCAGGCAATTTTTGTTTGTAATACAGTGGCAGCCGGCACTTCAGCCGTGGATAGTGATATTGATTTTTTTATTATCGCCAAGAGTAAGCGTGTCTGGTTGGTTAGATTTTTTACCAATCTTATTCTGCGTGTATTTAATTTGCGTACCTACGGAGATAAAAATCGTGATAAAATTTGTCTGTCATTTTTTGTTGATGATGACAATTTGAATTTGGAGAAACTAAAGGCCAACGATCAGGATATCCATTTTGCTTATTGGATTACGCAGATGGTGCCAATTTATGATCCGGATAATTATTGGAAAAGTTTTTTGTCAGCCAATTATTGGTTGACAGATTATTTCCCAAATTTATTAAATAATTTTAGTTTTTTAAATTTAGTCGGACGAGGTAATATTGCGAGAATATGGAAAAAAATATGGGAGACGATGTGGTTTGGATCATACGGTAATTTGTTGGAAAAACAAGCGCGTGATTGGCAAATGCTAAAAATGAAATTGAGTGTCAAAGAAAAGTCAAAATTAAATGACAATGGAGTGGTGTTGACTGAGGGGATAATAAAATTACACGAAAATGATACTCGCTTAGACTGTGAAAAACAATGGGAAGAAAGATCGCAGTCGGCGTTAAATTCATTATGAACATACATATTAGTCAAATAAAAAATTTTTTACTTTTGTTGTTATTATTTGTTTTGCCTTGGCAAACTAGGTTGATTTACCAAACCGCGTATTTGGGTAATGATTTTTGGGAGTATGGCAGTTTGTCTTTGTATGGCACCGAAATTTTGTTAGGCGTTATTATTTTATTATTTTTGGTTGACAAAATTCGTACCGGTTTTCATGATCTTTTCATTACACATTTTGACAAAAAACGTTTAGCGATAATAGTGGCTGGTTTTTTAGTTATTCTTTCGTTGTATTATTTTTCTAGCGCCAACCATGCCGTTACTTGGCAATATTTGAATTGGTTAATATATGGAGCTTGCTTGTTTTTTATTATTTTGGAAAGTCGTTTGAGTTTTAAAAAATTATCACTATGTATTTGGGCAGGGGGATTGTTTCAAGCGGTTTTGGGAATATGGCAATTTTTTAGTCAATATATTTCCGCCAACAAATGGTTGGGTATGGCGGTGCAAGACCCGCGTCAGCTGGGAGTGGCCGTGGTAGAATTTGGAGATGAACGTTGGCTACGTGCTTATGGCGCGTTTGGTTGGCCAAATTCTTTGGGGATATATTTGGCTGTAGTTTTTGTTTTGGGGGTAATTTTAATTTGTCATTCCCGCGAAAGCGGGAATCTAACAGAAAAAACAGATCCCCGTTTTCACGGGGATGACATATTGTTGATTGGACAAATAATAATTTTGTCCGGATTATTTCTGTCTTTCGCTCGCGGAGCATGGCTGGCAGTGGCCGTCGGTTTGTGTATTTTGGGCTTTAAAAAATATAAGGAAAAAACTTTTTGGCAACAAGTCGGTATTTGTGGGGTAACTTTTTTGATGTTATTGATTATCTTTAAACCATTGGTTTTTTCCCGATTGGATTTTCAAAATCGTTTAGAAAAAATATCTATTTCACAGCGTGTGAATCAATGGTCGGAATTTCAACAAGTTTGGTCTAAAAATTATCTAGTTGGCACCGGTCCGGGCAATTACACAGCCGTTTTACGCAACCTTTATCCAAAATATTTTGTCGGAGATTTAAAACCGGTACATAATATATTTTTGTTGTTTATAGCTGAATGGGGGTTGATTGGAGTAATTTTATTATCAGTATTTTTGTTTTACAGCAAAAAAATATTAGATTGGTCATTTGCTCCATCGATAGTTCTATTAGTTGCCGGTTTGTTTGATCACTGGAGTTTGAGCACATTTACCGGCTTGATGTTTTTTTGTGTGATTATTGGTTTGTCGGTAAAGCAATTGTATGACTGTAAATAAAACTATTATGTTAAGCACAAAAAGTATTTGGCAAAACACAAAAACCTTTTTTCCTTTATTTGAGAGTTTTATTGAAAAAAGTGATAACCCTCGACCGGTAGTTTGTATAGTTGGCGCCTCCGACGGTAGATTTGTTGTTCCTTTGGCCAGAAAGAATTATGATATTATCGCAGTTGAAAATGATCCCATCATGATAAATGGTGGTGTTGTGGAAGGTCCAAACAAAACAAAAATAAATGTACTTGGTTTAAAAGAAAGATTAAAGATCGAACAATTATCATCGTCTGTTAAAATAATTGAAAATAATTTTCTTGATGCGGATTTACCTTTTTTAGTGGATGCTGTCTTTACAAGTTCGACATGGGATTGTACTATCAATCACAACAGTTCATTAAAAGAGTATATCAATAAAATGCAGGTCATACTAAAACCATCAGGTTTGTTTTGTGCAGAGTACATGATGCCGTGTGAAGAAAAACATCTAAATGTCGAACATTTTTTGGATGAAAGAAAGATAAATAATTTTTTCAATGAAGATTGGCAAATACTCGAAGAGTTTTTTACTCCAGTTTTTATTGACGAACCCCATGTTGGTAAAATTTTTCCTCACAATCACCGAATGGGATTTTTTGTGGCTAAAAAAATTAAATAATATTTAAGTATAAATTAATATATGGAAAAAGAACGTTTCAAAATTCCTGCCGCAGGTCACTTGTTTTTAATTAAAGATGGGAAAATATTATTGCATTTAAGAAAAAATAGCAGTTTCGAAAATATGTATGGGGTGATTGGCGGTCATCTGGATGGTGGTGAAAGTGCGATGAATTCTATAATCAGGGAAGCAAAAGAAGAAGTAGGGATCAATATTAAATATGAAGATTTGAAAATAGCCACTATTTCACATAGTAATGCCAACAATAAAGAATACATACAATTTTTCTTTTTTTGTGATAAATGGGATGGTGATTTACAAAATATGGAGCTGGATAAATGTGCTGACTTAAAATTTTTTTCAACAAAAGACCTACCTGAAAATATTGTGCCTTATATTAAAAAAGCTATCGAGTGTGCCGAATCTGGCGTTACTTATTTCGAGTTTGGATGGTAATTTGATCATTCGGTGTCCTCTAATCGATAATTGACTACCACCATCAAAAGTGATAGTCTTTTTATAAGCCAAAATCAACCAACATAGGGGGGGGAGAATGATACTCAATATCTTTGGCGGTGGAGGTAGTGGAAAAACCACCCTCCAGTTTGCTCTCTTGGAGCAGACGGGTTTCGTAAATCTCGTTCCTTTCACTACTCGAGCTAGGAGGTCTCGAGAACAAGATGGAGTTCATTACCACTTTGTAACGCCTGAGGTGTTCGAACAATCCAACCTAGTAATGAAGCGTTTTGCCAACAACTCAATGTATGGCGTGGCACTTCAAGATATCACAATGACTGGAATTGTTATCACCACTCTTGATCTCAACGGCATAGCCGAGTTGGAGAGATTGAAAGTGGACGCCAGGGTCGTATTTTTGAACATTTCTGAGGCGGTGCGAATCGAACGCATGTTGGGTCGTGGCGATGATCCAACAACAGTAATGAGTCGGATTAAAATGGATCGGGAACATATTTGTTACCCAAAAACCATTTACCCTGTTCTGGAGATACGGGAGGAAAACTTCAGACAGAACTTCGATCAGGTGTTGAATTTTGTCAAATGACGCAAGTCGGTCGGGTGGGCGAATATCGTCCACCCGACCGACGGAATTAACTTTGTATTTGTATTATGAACTCAGAAGAATTACAAAATTTAAAAATTCCACTTAAATTAGACCCAACCAAATGGAAAGAAAACAATTATGGTCCATACTATAAAACTTTTTTACTTTTTATAACCAATCAATGTAATCTGCGTTGCGCCAGTTGTTTTAATAAGAGTAATGTGGGAAATTCAGAAGAGATGAGTTTTGAATATATCAAGGCAATAGTCGATAATAATCCGCAAGTAGATAAATATGACATAATGGGTGGTGAGCCGTTAATGCATTCAGAATTGGACAAAATTTTATCTTATTTGGAAGAAAAAAATAAAAAAATAGGGTTATATACAAATGGCATTCTTTTGGACAAATTAAAGACTACATATAAAAATCTAAAACTCAACATGTCCTTTCATTCGATTGGGGCAATGGACGCATCGCTCAAACCGATAAGATTGATAACCAAACAAATAAAGAAATTTCAGAATATATATCCAATTAAATTGTGTTATTTAATATCCAAATACAATAAAGAATTTTTAAAACCATTTGCGAAATACATTGAGGAAAATTTTGATAATTTATCTAAGTTAACAATTGGGGCTTTGCGAGACGAATCTGATTATTGGAATAATGAATGTGCAAATATTTTACCGCTGGAGGAATATGTGATACTTATACAAGATTTTTTAAATACATATGACGGTAAATTAAATGTTGATATTTTTACCGAAGGTGTTATTTTTACACCCAATCTACCGAAGTCACAACCCAATCAAATTAATCGTTTTAAATGTGTCTTTGTTGGTAATAAATATACCGAATGTTTGTATGATGTGGGGATGGATTCGAAATTAGATTTCGACCCCCAGCTACCAATTGTATTCTGTGATTACGATAAATGTCCTCGTTATAATCGAGAAAATTGTCTTACTGATAAAATAAAATTATTGAGAATTCAAAATGTAATTTAGATATGGTCATTGACACAATTTTAACCCCAGAGTAAACTTCATAAGCACCAAGAAACCAGAGCTGGGAACAGACTCTCTCGCACGCTATAGTTCCGGGCTAGACCATAGACAGGCATAGTCCGGACAATAAGTAGACGGCGAGCAAAGTTCGTTCCCAACCTTGGCTTTTTGTTTAATATTTATTTAATTTTACATAATATGAATATCAAACCATTGGGCGACCGAGTTTTGGTAAAACCGGCCAAAGAAGAGGAAGTTACCGCTTCGGGCATTTTGTTACCTTCTACCGTGGACAAAGATAAAAAGGCTGAAGGTGAAATTGTGGCCGTGGGAAATGGTGAGGCTATTGCCAGATTGAATCTAAAAGTAGGCGATAGAGTATTGTTTAAAAAATGGGGTGGGGAGGAAGTCAAAATCGGTTCAGGTTCCAGCGAAGAAACCTTCAAAATTTTGTATGTGGGATCAGGTGAAGATAAAAATGATATTGTTGCCACCATCTCATAATATATAATTTGTCGTTTGGTGGTAGGCCTTTTGGCGGGTTATGAGCCGAGGCTCATCCCTGAACTCCTCGCGGAGTGAGGAAAGCCAAAAGGCCTACCACCAAACTCTTTAATTTTTTAAATTATTATTTATATGGCAAAACAAATTTTATACAGTGACGATGCTCGTCACAAACTTTTGAATGGTGTAAATATTTTGGCCAATGCAGTGAAAGTAACTTTGGGGCCTCGCGGTCGTAATGTTGTTTTGGATAAAGGTTATGGCGCTCCGACTATTACCAAAGACGGTGTGACTGTTGCCAAAGAAATCGAAGTGGAAGATAAATTTGAAAATGCCGGAGTAGAATTGGTCAAAGAAGTGGCTAGTAAAACCAATGACGATGTCGGCGATGGTACTACTACTGCTACAGTTTTGGCTCAGGCGATTGTCCGTGAAGGTTTAAAAAATGTTACGGCTGGAGCAAACCCAGTCGCTCTCAAACGTGGTATAGACAAGGCTGTCGAAGCAATCGTCAAAGAGTTGAAAGAAAATATTTCCAAACCGGTGGATGAAGATGAGATTGCCAATGTGGCTGCTATCTCCGCCAACGACAAAGAAATTGGCAAGAAAATTGCTGACGCAATGAAAGCGGTTGGAAAAGATGGAGTAATCACCGTAGAAGAATCCCAATCTTTTGGTATGGAAATCGAAACTGTGCAGGGCATGCGTTTTGACAAGGGGTATGTTTCTCCATATATGGTTACAAATTCCGATCGTATGGAAGCGGAATATGTTGATCCATATATTTTAATTACCGATAAAAAAATTAGTTCGATTCATGATGTTTTGCCAGTGTTGGAAAAAATCGCTCAAAGCGGAAAAAAAGATTTAGTAATTATTGCCGATGATGTTGACGGTGAGGCCTTGGCAACTTTTGTGGTAAACAAATTGCGTGGCACATTCAATGTGTTGGCGGTAAAGGCTCCCGGATTTGGTGATCGTCGCAAGGAAATGTTGCAAGATATTGCGGTATTGACTGGCGGTAAAGTGATCACTGAAGAAATTGGTTTGAAATTGGACGCGACTACTTTGGAAGATTTGGGTCAGGCTCACAAAGTTACTTCCAACAAAGAAAATACTACAATTGTAAAAGGAAAAGGCGATGAAAATGCCGTCAAAGATCGTGTGATTCAAATTAAAAAGTTGATCGAGTTGAGTGACAGTGATTTTGATAAAGAAAAATTACAAGAACGTTTGGCCAAATTGGCCGGCGGGGTAGCTATCATCCGTGTGGGTGCGGCTACTGAAACTGAGATGAAAGAAATAAAACATCGCATTGAAGATGCGGTAGGAGCAACCAAGGCGGCGGTGGAAGAAGGTGTAGTGCCAGGCGGTGGTGTAGCTTTGATTCGCGCCGCTAGAGTTTTGGAAGGAATGGAATTGACTCTCGAAGAGCAAGTAGCGGTGAAAATTTTACGTCGCGCGCTCGAGGAACCACTTCGCCAAATTGCTGAAAATGCTGGTGTGGATGGAAGTGTAGTAGTGGAAGAAGTTCGCAAATTGTCAGGCAATATGGGCTACAATGCGCAAACTGAAAAATATGAGGATTTGGTAAAATCCGGCATTATTGATCCAACCAAAGTTACTCGCAGTGCTTTGCAAAACGCCGCTTCGATTGCCGGAATGTTCTTGACCACTGAGGCGATTGTAACTGATTTGCCAAAGAAAGAAGAACCGGCTATGCCTCCAATGGGTGGTGGAATGGGCGGAGGCATGGGCGGGATGTATTAAAATATGCGGACTAAAATTCTTTCCCAAAAGCAACCACCGATTGTTGGTCTAGCTTTTGTTTTGAATTTAATTGGCAAAAAAGTTAAAGTTACAGTAGATCGACCGTTGGGAAGTACCCACCCAAAATTTGATTATAAATATCCGGTAAATTACGGTTATGTTGAAAATTTTATTTCCGGCGACGGCGATTTTCTGGATGCCTATATTTTGTTTGAGAAAAAACCACTAAAAGAATACAGTGGTGTAGTTGGTGCAGTCATACATCGTTTGGATGACAATGATGATAAATTGATTGTATTGCCTCGTGGTAAAAAAGTGGACGTAGATGTCATTAAAAAATCTCTGTGGTTTCAGGAAAAATATTTTTGCAGTGTAATTTTTGCTAATAAAAAAATAGCCATTTTCAATCATTCGGTCAAAAAAATATAAAATAAGTTGCTTTCATTTGTTGTATTGCATTTTGCGTTTGCTTGGAGTAAAATATATCTACTCAGTTTTTGTAATAAATATTTATGATGCAACCATTGATTGATTTTTTTTCCGGATTTCCTCCTCAGTTGGCAACAGTTTTTTTGGCGATGACTCCAGTAGGTGAGTTGCGCTTGGCTTTGCCGGTAGCCTTGTTGGTTTACAAGATGCCGTTGTTTGAGGCAATGTTTTGGTCAATATTAGGCAATATGATTCCCGCTTTAATAATCTTACATTTTTCTGATGTTTTTCATATTTGGATACAAAAGAGGTCTGGTTATTTTTCCAAAAAATGGATCAATGTTTTGGCTCGAGCGCAATCAAAATTTTCTGGTGATTATGCAAAATACGGCCTTATTGGTTTGATGATTTTTATTGGCATTCCAATTCCCGGTACCGGCGCTTTTACCGGCGCTTTGGCAGCTTTTGTGTTTGGTATTCCTTTTAAAAAATCATGGCCTTATGTTTTGGGAGGAGTATTTATTGCCGCATGCGCCACATCCGCAATTACTCTTGGTTTGGTGAAAATTTTTTAATATGAATTTGGATAAATTGCAGGTGTTGAACAAAAAGATTGAGGAGGCGATGAATCTTTTAAAATTAACGGATCTAAAAAATAAAGCCCAGCAACTTGAAGAGCAAATGAATGTTGCTGATTTTTGGTCTGATCAAAAACGCGCGCAAAATATTTCTCAAGATTACCAAAATATAAAATCTGAAGTGGAGAAGTGGGAAGAAATAAAAAAGCAAGCTGGTGACTTGTTGGAAATGGCACAGAGTGGCGACGCGAGTTTGGAAAAAGAAATAGAAAACCAAACCGATCAACTGTATAAAAAATTTCAAGAATACGAATTGTTTTTGTTGCTCAATGGTCCATACGATCAAAACAACGCGATTGTGGCGATTCACGCCGGTAGTGGTGGCACCGAAGCGCAAGATTGGGCGGAAATGCTATTGCGGATGATTACTAGGTTTTGTGAAAAACAAAATTGGCGTATAGAAATTTTAGACGAAAGTCGTGGGGCTGAAGCGGGCTACAAATCAATCACTTTTCGTGTGACTGGTCGCTATGCTTTTGGTTATCTAAAATCCGAGCATGGCGTGCATCGCCTGGTGCGTATCTCACCCTTTGATGCGGAAAAAATGCGTCACACCTCGTTTGCTTTGATGGAAGTGTTGCCGGAATTGGATGATAAAGTAGAAATAAATATTGACTCCAAAGATTTGCGTATTGATACTTTTATGAGTGGAGGCAAAGGCGGTCAGAGTGTAAATACTACCTATAGCGCGGTGCGTATTGTGCATATCCCTACTGGCATCAGTGTGTCGTGTCAAAACGAACGTTCGCAAATGCAAAACAAAGAAACCGCCATGAAAATTTTGAAGGCCAAACTGTTTCGTCTAGAAGAAGAAAAGCGCGCCAAAGAGCATCTGGAATTGCGTGGGGAATATAAATCCGCTGAATGGGGAAATCAGATTCGTTCATATGTTTTGCACCCGTATCATTTGGTGAAGGATCATCGTACGGAGTATGAATCTACCGATCCTGAGGGTGTCTTGGAGGGTGAATTATTACCACTGTGTGAGGCTTATTTAAAATGGATTAAAATTTAGTTTGGTTACAGCCGTGGTAGATTGTTTTGAGCTTTTTTCGACCGCGAGGTCGAAAGGATGAGCCTCGGCTCATAACCCGCTCAAAATAATCTACCACGGCTGTAAAGTGCAATTTATGAATGTAATGTATGAGTACAATCTAGGTGTAATTACTTCCGAGATTTTGAACGGTAGGGTTTTGGTTTTTCCTACGGAGACTTCTTATGGTATGGGGTGTGATGCTACCAATCAAGAATCGGTGGATAAGATTTTTAAAATAAAAGGGCGAGTGGAGGATAAACCGCTTTTGATCGTCGTGGATAGTATTGTCAGTGCCAAAAAATATTTGCGTTGGAATAAGACATTAGAAAAACTGGCACAAAAATATTGGCCGGGACCACTCACAATAGTGGGGGAATATGTCGGCGGTAATTTGGCCAAGGGTGTGGTAGGAAAAGACAACACAATTGCCGTGCGGGTGTCAAATTATTTATTTCTAAAATCAGTCACTCAAAAAATTCAACGTCCGCTGGTCGCTACTTCCGCCAATTTAGCCGGCGCGCCAGCCTTGTTTAATCCCGAAGAAATTATAAAAGTTTTTAAAGACCAAACCGACCAACCGGATATTATTTTGAATTTTGGTATTTTACCAATTTTGTCAGCCACAACTCTAGTAGGCGTAGTTGATAATAAAATAAAATTACTGAGACAAGGAAACCTAGTTATCAATACAAAAGAATGAGACATTTGGTTGATTTGAGCGGGTTATGAGCCGAGGCTCATCCTTTCAGCCTCGCGGCTGAAAAAAGCGAAAACAACCAATTGTCTCATGATGAAAACACAAGATAAACTTTTTTATGAATGAAAAACTTTTTAACATCGACTACCTCAAACACCTTTGTCAAAAGTACAGTTTACGTCCATCCAAAGAATATGGCCAAAATTATCTAATCAACCCGGAAGTCATAGACACTATGATTACCGTCAGCGGTGTAAATAAAAAAGACACAGTCGTGGAAGTTGGTCCGGGATTTGGTATCCTCACTTTAAGTTTGATGGAAAAAGTAAAAAAATTACTCGCTTTTGAAATTGAAATAAAACTCAAACCGTATTGGGAGGAAATCACCACACGTTTATCACAAAGTAAAGAAAATAATTTAGAAGTTGTCTGGGGAAATGTTTTACGAACTGATCCAAAAACCTTTCCCAAGAATTATAAAGTAGTCGCTAACTTACCCTATCAGATAACTTCACCGGTCTTAAAATTATTTCTGGAAGATTTGGAAAACAAACCAAAAGAAATGACTTTAATGGTACAAAAAGAAGTAGCCCAGAGGATTTGTGCCAAACCGGGGGATATGTCGGTACTTGGTCTATCGGTGCAATATTTTGGTCAAGCGGAAATAGTCGGCGAAGTTAAAAAAAATAATTTTTGGCCGGTACCACAAGTAGATTCCGCGATAATAAAAATAATTTTATCAAAAAGAACCACAACCAAAGCGGAAGATCAAGCATTTTTCAGATTAGTAAAAATCGGCTTCGCTCAAAAAAGAAAATTACTGATAAAAAATTTATTGCCGACAATCGGTAAACAACATAAAGAAAAGTTTTTGTCCGAACTGAAAAAGATGGGTTTTACCGAGACAGTGCGCGCCCAAGAATTGAGTGTCGCGAATTGGCAACAACTAGTGAAGATATCCACATTACTCTAATGTGGATTTTTGTGTTATAATATTATAAAACAATTGGGCTTATGGTAGATATTGAACAACCCGTCAACAACGGCTTATCCAAAGAGCAAAAGATAGGTTTTATCTTGTTGCTAGCTTTTGCTATTTTTGCGATTGGTTTGGGTATATTGCAAATTCGCAATACGATGTATGGGCATTTTGCGTTGAACAACCAAATTCCAAGTGTTTTAAAAGATCAGGTAAATACAGTTGATGCTTTGCGTTTTCGCGATACCGACAAAGATGGCATCAGCGATTTTGATGAATTATATATTTACGGCACCAGTCCATATTTGGCCGATTCAGATAGTGATGGTGTTCTCGATGGAGAAGAAATCAAAAAAGGCCTCAACCCAGACTGCGCCGAGGGTACAGATTGTTCGTTTACCTCCGAGGCGGCGGTAGTGGTGACAAATGTGAGTAGTACCGATGCTTCGTTGGTGGTACCAGCCGATCAGCCGGCAGCGGATTTGGAACAGGCTATCCAAGATCCTGTGCAAGTGCGCAAAATGTTGATCAGCGCCGGAGTAAGCCAAGATGTAGTAGATAAATTTTCCGACATTGAATTGATGAAAATGATTACCGAGATTATGGCACCATCTTCGACAGCCAATAATATCAAAAGTTTAAATACAAATATTTCAGTTTCAGGAACCAAAAAATAATTTCTAACAAAATATGTTTTTTCAAAAAATAAAAAAATTGACGATTGGTTTTGTGTTATCTGTTTTAATTTTTTCGTCAGTCGTTGGTTTTTTTATTTCTGCTGAACCGGCCAACGCCCAAGGTCCGGTACTTATATCCGGCGATATTCCAAGACAAGCCAGTGCTATCAAGGACATGATCAAAAACGGCTGGAAAATAGCCGTGCTCAATGCCGCTCAACAAGCCGTGTCTTATTTTTTACGTAAAGTTGCCTACGATACTGCCATGTATATTGCGTCCGGCAATAAAGGACAGGGTGCGTTTGTGCAAAGCAAAGGTTTTGGAGATTATTTGGCTTCAGCCGGTTCGGAGGCTGCCGGTACGGCGATCGAACAGCTCGGCAAAGGATTTGGATTGGATCTCTGTAAAATTCCTGATGTAAAAATAGATTTAGCCTTGCGTATTGGCTTGCATTACAATTATGCTTTGGGAAGTCAACCTAGAAAGCCAGCCTGTAATTTGACAACCTTTGCCCAAAATTGGGGGAGTGACGCTTGGGCTAGTAAATACGGCGGTGGAAGCGGTCCTGGTGGTTTTGATGTCAACAAAGTTTTCAATAAAACTCTTGTGGTTGATGATGCTCCGATGGGGGTAGTACTAAAAACTACCGAAAAAATAGATCGTTTGGTAGTTAGACAAACCAATGCCGCTCAAGCTGACCGTGAAGAAGGCGCCGGTTTCAAACCAGCAACTCGGTTGGTTTCCGGTGATATAAAAACACCTAGTCAAACAATCAAAAAACAGGCAGAAGACAATTCTCCTAGTGAACAAAACAAAAAAAGTCAGGCGCAAGTAGCGGCGGCGATGGGTTCGGGAGCGTATGAAATTCTTCCATCGACTTTGTCCTTGTTTTTAAATACTTTGGCCGGGCAGATGTTGAAAAATTTTAAAGAAAACGGCATGTTGCCAGGTGGTCTTTGTGTGGGAAGTTTTGGTGGACCGGATTGTAAAGGCGGTCAAGGTAGTCAAGCTACAAATTTTGAGGCCGGTACATCAGTCAGTGGGCGTGCCGCCGCCGAAGCGACCTTTAGTGACTTTTTGACTATCAAATTGGACACATTATCTACTTATGATATTTTGGCTGAATTAAACAGCTGTGAATCTCACGGCCTATACAACTGTCGCGCTGATGGTGGAATAATATTGGCGTTACAACAAGCCAAACAAGAAGATCCGTTCACCATCCAAGAAGCTATGGACAAAGGTTGGTTAAAACGCGAGTGGAAATTGATTCCACCTTCACGCGTGGCCGACAACCAAATCGGAAATGATGCTGATAAAAATTGTTACAACAACAATTATTGCTACAGCAATCTTCAAGTATTACGTCAGTTGCGTATTTTCCCATTGGGCATGGAAATTGCCGCCAAAAATAGTGATCCGGATCGCCCATGGACATTGAAAGAAGTTGTTGATGGTTTTTATAAATGTAATTACGAAAAAACTCCGGACGGTACAGTAGTTGGTATAAACTATGATCCGGAAAATTATCCACTTTGTCATTTGGTGGATCCAAACTGGGTGATCAAATTGGAACAAACTCGTTGTGATGCCAAAGCGTACAGTTCAGTGCCATTGAGCGCGGATGTGCCGGATCGTGTAAACGAATGTGTGGATCTCAAGACTTGTATCGGTGTGGACAAAGATAAAAATTGTGTCGGTTATGGTAATTGTGTGCGTGAAAAAAATGTATGGAAATTTGACGCAAAATCTTGTGATGCGCGCAATGTCACTTGTCGGGCTTTTACAGATAGTGCCGGCAAATCCGTTGCGTATTTGTATCGCACATTGGATACCGGTGATTGCAATCAGGATACGGCCGGTTGTACCGCATATAGTTTGGAGCAAGACAATGCTGGTTGGGAACCATTGGCAAAAACAGGTTATGGTAGTTATTCTACTGGTATTTATTTAAATAAAAATGTTTCGACCGCCTGTTCGGCCAATTCAGCTGGTTGTACGGCTCTCAAATTACCGGTTGATACTGATCCAAATCAAAATAATTTTTATCCGATAAAAAAAGCGCCGGATTATTTGAATTGTTATGATAAAAATGCTGACAGAACAGATGGCATTCAATGGCCAAAAACATTTTCAGATATTTACCAATTAAAACCACGTCCGGAGTGTAGAGATTACGCTCAAGTTTGTATTGCCGACGAAGTTGGTTGCGCCACCTACAAACTGGCCGATGATCCCGAGGCTCTACCTATTCCGGGTAAATTTACCCCGACAGAAACAGCTAGTGGTGTTCTTCAAAATTGGAACGATCAATGTAATCAAAAATGTGCCGGTTATGCGGCTTATCGTGAAATGCCGTCGAATTATTCTGCCGGAAATCCATTGGCATATATTATTCCACCATCCAAATACAACAACGGTGAATCCGGAGCGACTTGCGGTGAAGATGAAGTTGGTTGCAGTAGTTTCACCAATATGGCCACTACTGAAGGTGGCGGTGAAAAGGTAGAAAATTTTACCGATTTACGCGCTTGTATAAAACCGGATGTAAACAAACAAAAGAATTTTTATACTTATGAAGGTTCGACACTCGGTGGTTACCAACTGCAATCATATACTTTGGAAAAAGATGTAGACGGCGGACCAAAGACTGTATTTAACACACCACAAGACAAAATCGATGCCGGTCTATACAAATGTAATGCTGATCTATACAAACTTCACCAAGAAGATACCGAATGTCATCAATTCAACGATGACAGAGGCAACATCTACTACGCGATGATGTCGCATACTATCGTAGTATCGACAGATTGCACACCGTATCGTCTCAACAGTACGGAATTAGCCGGTCCGAAGCAATGTTTTAATAATGGTGAATATAACGAAAAAGATGGCGCCTGCTATTACAACGGTCTGCCATCAGGGGTAAAAGTAAGCACTCAAAATAGCGTGTCTTGTGATGCAAAAGTGGTATCTTGTCGTGCCTACAAAGGGAATAATGGTAATAATATCAAGACGGTAAATATTGCCGGAAACAATCCGGTGGAAACTTTTGAAAATCAATCGGATGTTACCGCTGCCAATGGCTGGAGAACAACTGACGGCAATATCAACTGGTCAGCCGAATCCACTCGCGCCGGTGAACATTCATTGGGGTATGTTGGGGGTGGAAAAGTATATCAAACTGTTGATCTCAAACATGACAGTCTGGATTTGCAGGGTAACACTAGTTATAGTTTGAGTTTTTGGGCAAAAGGCAATGGTGTGAATGTAGATGTGTCGATGACGGATGTCAAAAATAATATTGTTACCGCCGGCACAATTACCGCCAACACTTCATGGCAACAGTTCACCTTCAATTTGGTTGAATTGCAATCTTCAGGCACCAGTACTATCAATTTCAAATTAAATAAAAGCGGTAATTTATTCTTGGATAATATTCGTTTGACCAAAGTGTCCGATTTGTTGTATTTGGTAAAAGATTCTTTGAAAGTTGATCCGATTTGTGATGACAACCAAACAGACAATTTGCCGGGCGTGGCTTTGGGTTGTAATGCTTACGAAGGACCGTTAAATAGTAACGGAGACAATCTTTTCTTCCTTACCAATTTCAGTTTCTTGTGTCGTGAGGGAGCGATTGGTTGTACGGCATTTATGGATACATATAACAAAATCACCGACAGTGGTCCACGCGCATACAATGTTAGTCTGATCGGAAAAACCGGTACAGAAGTCATCGCGCAAATCGGTGGTGATTCATACAAATGTCAAATAGAACAAGGCAAGACAAGTTGTTTTGTAAATGTCAAAGGACACACCAAAGATGAGATAGAAAAAGCCACTGGCGCAAAAGCAGAATTTGGAAATTCTACTTATTATATCCCAGCCGACACGGACAGTGCCGACCCGATTTATCTAGTAGCCAAAAATGACCAAGTGGACTATACCTGTAATTCTGCGGACTTGGGTTGTACTTATGCTGGTATGCAAAAAAGCACACCTAGTGGTGATCAATTTACAACAACAACCATAAAACTAGATCCAGCTCAACTGGAAACCGGTGGTTCTGATGCCAGTGGCAATCCATTGCCGGTAATATTATGTCAACAACAGGCATTGGGTTGTGGTGTTTTTGGTTCCAGTCTAGGTGACGCGTATTTCAAAGATCCGGCTGTGATTGGCGCCAAAATCTGTGCATATAATCCAAGTGTCACAAAAAATAACAACAAAGTAAGTGGTTGGTTTTGGAAAGGCGTCGGTGTGTGCGGTAATACCTCCAAAACTTGTTCTGAAGATAGCGATTGCACAGATCCGAAATCCAACACCTGTATAGACAAAGACGTCCAACCATGTTATCCGGATTATCTCCAAAATGGAAACAGCTACGGCCTCTGGTCATACGGCAACAAAGATAAATACAACAATTTCGTCGGTGAATGTCCTGCTGAGGAAGATGCCTGTACCGAATTTGTCGATCGCAACGACAATGACAAGTCATATCCATTTATCAAAGACAGCAAAATATCCGAAGGGGATTGTGGTGGAATGGTGAGCCAAAAAGCCGGCTGTGCTATTTTTGATCAAACCGACAATCCAAATAAATTTTGGAACACCGCCGCGACATATAGACTAAGTGATAACTCTGCCCCAGGTCAATTCAGAGATATGTCCAAAGGCACAAAAGTCCAACCACAGAATATGGGGGACAAAAACAATGCGAATGTTATAATCAAGGTAAAAAGAGATAGAGAGTGCGCGGAGTGGTTGCAGTGTAGATCGCCTCATCCGGTTATAGATGAAAGTTCAGGTGTGTGGAAACAATCTTGTCAAATGATAGGGCGTTGTAATAAGTTGGAAACTGGAGTAGGGAGTGATTCTTCCATGTGTGGAAATTTCAATGACAACAAACATGAATTTTCCAATCAAATATTAACTGAAAAATTGTACCAAACCAGAGATGTATCATGGGAAGGTATGGATTTGTCAGGTTTTTCCGTTTTGAATACCTATCCGTTGGAAGAAATGACACAAGTTAATATTGGTAGTGGTTCTTCAGAAAATTGGGTTTTAGCCAAAACTGTGCCTTGCGGAGGAAATAATTGTGCTTATGCCAGTCAGCCAAAACTTTTTGTATGTAAGGATGATAAATTGCCATGTGGCGCTTCTAAAGAAGGTAAATGTATCAATGGAAATTGCATTAAAAATATTGCTGAAAATGAAGAAAAAAACCAAGCCCAACAAACCAGTGTGGTAGTAACCGATTTTATAGGAGATTCTTGTCGCGCTTATCCGGAAAAAGACTCACCATTCCCAAATATTCCGTCAGTAGGTCAGAGCAAGAATTTTTCTACTGTTAATATTTGCAGTGAGGGTAATAAAACTTCCGGAACAGATGCGTATAAATGCGAGTGTGATTATTTAAAAGTGACTTATCAGAGCATAATAAAATATTTTAATTTAGATAATCCTAATAGTGTTAAACCTATAAGTGGTTCAGAGTCCGGCAAGGCTCCAGTCGGTATTTGTTTGGGTGGAGATTCGAATGGTGCAAAATGCGCGTCGGATAGTGAATGTCTAAATAAATCAGGAAACCCAGATGGATCTTGTCAAATGCAGGATCGTGAATCCAAAGTTATCGGTTGGCATGGGTTTTGTATAGAACAGGATAAGTCTAGGGCTGTAAACGCTGACAACTCGCAGTACCCTTGTTTGACATGGTATCCAGTAGACAATGTTTTGGGTACACCGGACATAAACGGCAATCATGTTGAGGCCGGATATGTTCCACCAGATAAAACTGACCCATTCTATTGTTTGCAGGCAAATATGTATGTACAACCAAAGGTATTTAGAGTATGTAAAAAATCACCTGATTTAGTATGTGATAATGAAAGTTGCGCAGATAAATATAAGACTACATATGATTCAAATAATAAAGTTGTTTATAACCCTTGTCCGGAGGGATATCATACTGGTGTTAATAATGGTGTTTATCGTATTGATTGTGGAAATCCTAGCGATGATCCGGATGTAATGACGGACTGTACTTCGGGAGGGTGGAGTACAAACGGTTGTAATATTAGATGTGAATTAGATAGTCCAAGTGATGATTTGTGGATTTTAAAATCAAAGTATGCCGTCAAAGGCTTGGTTGATTATGCTTACAAATCATCTTTGTATAAACAACAAGCAGTCGCCTGTTCTTTTGTTGTAGAAATGAAAGACTCGATAGCCTACACGAATCGTTTATGGGAAAAAAGTGGTTATACTATTGATGCTTCCACTACAGCCTATCAAAACAAACTAAATTATAAATTTGATAGTTCAAAAGCACCATTTGGTTATGCTGCTAATCCGGGAAATAAATTTTTGCCAGTTCCTTGGTGTTCAAGTCCATCTAGCGATGTGTTTGCTATGCCTAAATCAGATAATGGTTGTGAAAATAATTATTTACCAAGCGATAATGATAATTTTGGTCGTCCTTATTCCGGTTGGCAGTTTGGATCAAATGGTTCTGCTTGTGCAACCAGTGCAGATTGCAATCAACAAGTGAATTGTGGCAATAAAAGTAAATGCATGCGCCAATGTACAACAGATAGTGATTGTGTAGGAATGGAAATACCAACAGACTCCAGTGGATCCCCTATATTTCCTCCTAAAAAACCATCATGCAATTTATCTACGCACTATTGCTACGGTATTGCTGTATCAGTGGGACCAGTAGATCCATGTCTTTCGTCAGTAGGAGAACAATTAGAAAATGCCACGTGTGGAGAAAAAAATAAATTAAATTTTTGTGTTGGTACGTGTGGTAATAACAGCAACCAAACGTGTGCTACAACTGAAGATTGCTACGCACAGCTATGTTCCAACGGCTCTTGTTTGAATAAAGATCAAAAAGAGTCAGATGACAATAATGCTCTCAAAGATTACAACGAAGAAACCGTTAAAGGTGCGTGGAGTCTTTTGAGTCAATTGTTTGTCACCTTAAAAGATGATGCTGCTAAATTTTTTAAAGATAAAGGATTTCAAGATTCAAAAGCGGATTTTATTGCTACAAAAAATTTAACCAGCAAGAGTGGTGTGTCTAAAGTTCCAAAAGTTCATCCAGTAGGTGATTGTGTTGGCAGTGAACGATGTAAAGAAATAAACACGAATGCTATTTCAATAAATGGCAAATATGACCAGAATGTAATACTTACAAATAGTCCGGCATATGTAGAGACGAAATTTTTTGCTTATGCTGACAAGGATCAGATGCCGATAAAACAGATAACCGTGGATTGGAACGACGACACCACAGCGGTTAAATTAGGTGGTCCAAATAGTTTTTATCGCAATCGAAGAGGTACGGTAAATGGCCAGTGCGCCACTTCTATTAATTTTGAAGGAAAGAAGTGTGTTGCACCTCTGTTTGATATGGAAAAAACAGATAGATTTTTTTCAGACATGTCAGTGGCAGTGGTGGGAGGTAAACAATTGTATGATCTCCACGCTTGGAATGAAGTAAATTGTGATACCGACAAAGATTGTCAAAATCTTTATCAATGTCAAAGCAATGATTTCGCTTCTAATTTCGGTCATGTTCTAAGTAGGTCTTGTGATAATAGTTATTATAATTTTGGACATTATTATATTTGTGATAAAAATAGTGACAAATATGATCCGACATGCTCTGTAGCCACAGAAAAAGAGAAACAGTATTTCTCTGATGGATGTTGTGTGTTCCAACCAAAAGTACAAGTATTAGACAATTGGGGGTGGTGCAATGGGAAGTGTCCGGGAGGGGCAGATGGGACGGATGGGTGTTATAATGGAAAAGATAATAATGGCAAACCAATTTTTGAATGTAGTAATTTCATTAGTAATAATCCTTACACCAGTTTTGGTTCCAAAGTATTAGTAGCACCAAACAATAGTGTTGTTAACAATTTAACTTTTTAGTTATTAAAATAAAAAAACAAAAAACATCCAGATTAAAAATGGATGTTTTTTATTATCCTCAATATTCAAATAAAAATATTTAAAAACTAAGGTTTGCCCGCGGCTGTCAGGGGATGACAGCTTTGCAGATGCGGGCAAGAGAGGGGAACTGTTTGTCGGCGAGCAAGGTGGCCAAGTCAAGTGTCTGCATCACTTGACCTTGCGGGTGAAGCCACCACATTCGCCACCGAAGTCTTCGGGGCAGGTGTACATGTGAGTGAAGTCGCTGTTTAACTTTACGTTTTCTTCGTAAACAGCAACATGATCAACGAACAGCACATAGCACTTGCCATTCTTGTCATGTTCGGTTTTCACCTCACACTCTTCCCACCAGTTCTGGTCCGAAGACCAGATTCCTTCGATCAAACCTTCATACTTGCACTTCTCTGTAGTCTCGCCGTCATTCGCTACGGTCGAGTCGCTCGAGTCAGTGCTACTGTCGGTGGAATCGCTGGTGCCGTCGTTGCCGACGGCATCCTTGCTGTCCGAACTGCCGTCGTGCGAGCCAATCTCTTTGCTCGCGTCGATCTTGGCATCAACTTCCGGTTCCGGTGGTGGACATGGCTTCCCAGTCTCACAACCGGAAACCAAAAACAGGTTTGGATTACATCCGCTGGCGAACACCACCAGACAGACAGCGGCCACGAGGACCGCCAGACACCGTGCCATTTTCATGGCCTGCCTCACCAACCCCGTGGTCCGGGATTCGCAATCACCGTGTATCTTTGGGTTGTGCGAAGTTGCACTACTTTGGATTACGGTGGTATGTTTGTTTGTCTAGATTCCCGTTTTCACAGGAATGACCAGTCGCAAACAAACATTCCACCGCAATCTCGCTCACTTTTTCCTCTCTCTTGGTTGTTGGCTGTATTTAGTTCTCGTATTTAAACAAAAACCAAAACAACACTTTTCAAAGAACGAACCTGAGACGATACCACATTCCAGTGGTTTTGTCAACTATGAGTCTCTCTCTTTTAGCTTGTTTTAGGTAAATATACCTATATACTGACATATTTTATACCTGTGGACAAGTGGGTGGTGGATAACTCCCCAACCGTGCTGGTTAATTTGTGGATTGTACATCCACAAATTTTGACAAATTTATGGATATGTGTTTTAATATATTTAATTCAATATTATTTATTTAACCTAATTTTACGTATGATAAAAAGATTTTATAATGATTTAGACAAATGGATAAAACCAGGCAAAGCCCTAATTATTTATGGTCCACGCCGAGCCGGCAAAACTACGTTACTACGTAATTTTTTGGCTACTACCAAATATAAATATAAATTGGATTCAGGTGATAATATTTCAACACAACAAATATTAAGCTCGCGTGATTTTAAAACAATTTTAGGCTATGTGGAGGGTTATGAATTATTGGCAATAGATGAAGCGCAAAATATTCCTGATATTGGCTTTGGATTAAAAATACTTACAGACGAACGACCGGATTTGCGCATTATTGCCACGGGGTCATCTTCTTTTGATTTATCCAGACAAGTGGGCGAGCCACTTACCGGTAGAAAGAATACGGTTATTTTATATCCTTTTGCGCAAATGGAACTTTTGAATAAGTATAATCATTTTGAATTAAAACAAAACTTAGCGGATTTTCTAATTTTTGGATCTTATCCGGAAGTAGTTATGACGAAAAACAGAATTGATAAAATCACTCTTTTAGAAGAGTTGATGAATTCTTACTTATTGAAAGATATATTGTCTTTAGAAAAAGTAAAAGGATCAAAAGTGTTGCTCGATTTAGTCAAGTTGTTGGCTTTTCAAATCGGCAATGAAGTATCTCTAAACGAAATGGCAAGTCAGTTGAGTTTGGATGTAAAAACAGTTGCGCGTTATTTGGATTTATTAGAAAAAAGTTTTGTGATTATTTCTTTGGGTGGTTATGGTAGTAACTTACGAAAAGAGGTCAGTACTAAAAAGAAATATTATTTTTTGGATACTGGTATTCGCAACGTGGTGATTTCCCAATTTAACAGTTTAGAGGATCGCAATGATATTGGGTTTTTGTGGGAAAATTTCATAGCGGTTGAAAGATTGAAAAATAGATCTTATAATAATATTTATGGCGGTTATTATTTTTGGAGAACTTACGAACAGGAAGAAATTGATTTAGTGGAAGATCGTGATGGAAAATTGTTTGGCAGTGAATGCAAATGGTCAGCTCAGAAAGGCGAAAAAACTTTTGCCCCTAAAACTTGGACAAAAGAATATCCAAAGGCCGGTTTCAAAGTGATTACCCCTGAAAATTATTTGGATTTTATTGCTTAACAACTTATCTTTTTGGTTCTGCCGTTCATGGTAAAACTACCAAATATAGTGATATTGATGTCGCTGTAGTCTCTCAAAAACAGGGAAATTTTTGGGAGGATCGTCAACGTTTGTCCGTAGCTGGTTTACAAGTAGACAATCGAATTGAATCGCATTTTTTTTCAAGAAAAGATTTTTCAGATTTAAATGATCCTTTAGTATACGAAATTCGTAAAACAGGGATTAGGATTGTATAAGTATTATAACACCTAACTACGTCAAATTGACGTAGTTTTTTGTTTGAGCTGTGTATTTTTTAGCTTGTTTTAGGTAAATATACCTATATACTGACATATTTTATACCTGTGGACAAGGTTGTTGTGGATAACTATTTTTCGACCAATATTACCATTTGTCCACTATTCTTAAATGTGGTATAATATCCGTGTAATATTATTCAAAAACATGTTCTCAACTTTCAGGCAGAGAACGATTGCTGTGTATCATTTTCTTAAAGCGCGCCGACCGCATTTGGGTGTTTTTGTTTTTGTGTCAATTTTGTTTTTGGCGGGTTATTTATCTGCTGGGATATATGCGTCCAATACTGGACATTTGAGCATTTTTAGTCCACAGACTGTATTGGCCGCTGATCCTCCAGCCACTACCCCTGCTTCCACTCCAGCCGCCGCCGCTTCTCCAGAAGTAGGCATGTTGATGGGATGGATAATCGGACTACTTTTGGCCGGCGCCTCACTCATGTTGCGTTTGGCGATTTTTTGTTTAGCTTTTATTATTCAGATTGCCGGTTACAATGGTTACCTTAGTTCTACAGCGGTAAATGTCGGTTGGGTGATGGTGCGAGATATTACCAATATGTTTTTTGTGGTGATTTTGTTATTGGTTGCGTTTGGTACTATTTTGGGATTGGAGCAATATGAATGGAAAAAAATGTTAGTGAAATTTTTCTTGGCCGCGGTGTTGGTGAATTTCAGCCGTATAATTTGTGGAGTGATTATCGACGTCGGTCAAGTGGTGATGATCACTTTCGTCAACGGTATCGCCGCGACTGCCGGTGGAAATTTGATCAACGCGTTTAGCATGGACAAGATTTTTTCTTTGTCTCAAAATTCTTCTTCCACCACAATCACCGATACCAAAGAATTGTTTATCGCAGCGGTGGCAGCGATAACTTTTTCAGCGATTATTTTGGCGATGATGCTAGTATTTGTATTTATGTTGACCGCACGTTTGATTGTACTTTGGATTTTAATTGTTTTATCTCCATTTGCCTTTGTGCTCAGTGTGATTCCGCAAACTCAAAAATTTGCTTCACAATGGTGGAGTGAATTTGGCAACCATGTAGTGGTTGGTCCGGCGGTGGTATTTTTTATGTGGCTATCTTTTGCGGTGGTTGGCAGTGGACAGATCAATGCCGAAATTTCCGGTAGTAGCGCGACACCTGAAAATGCAAAAATCGGAGACAAAGATTCAGCCGGTATTGGCGATGTTATGGATTGGAATAAAATGTCCAATTTTGCGATTGCGATTGGTATTTTGTTGGTGGGCGCGAAAACAGCCCAGTCACTTGGTACGATAGGTGGTAGTGCGATGAGCAAAGCAACCGACTTCGGCAAGAAAGTGGCGATGGTGGCCTCTGGCGCGAGCGCGGCCATGTGGGCGGGTGGCAAAGCCAAACAGGGAGCTATTGCTTCTGCCAAATGGGGAGCGATGAATGTGCCGTTGATTGGTGGCCAATCTTGGCAGAGACGCGGGTTGGCGGCGAAAGATAAATTGTTGCAAGGGGCTGAATGGTATAACAAAAAAATAGGATCAAAAGTTGGTCTTGGATTGCAATTTGGACATCATGAAAAAATGATGAAAGAACGACAGGCAGCGATTGAAGTACGCAAAGGTAATTTATCCAGTAGTGTCAAAGGTTACCAAGGGTGGGGAAAGGAAAAAAAGCCTGGCAGTGTGGAGGAATATCGCGCCTATGTGGATAATATAACAGGTATGCAAATGGTGACCAAAGAAGGTTCGGAAGCATTGCGCACCTCGCGCAAATCGGCCGCTCAACGAGAAACTTTGGAACAAAAACCGGAATTGCGCGAGAAATATGCTTTGCGTACCACCGCGCAAAAAGTTGAAGCAGCTAAATTGGAACAGGCCAAATCACAGATTGAGCTTGATGTTGTTCAGGGAGATTTGGTAAAAGGAATAGCAGGCGCTCCTGGTGGTGGAGAACGACTGGTTGAGTCTTTGTATGGTAGAGATGCAACTCAAAAAGCGCTAATCGCTGAACGTGGTGGCAAAGTGGAAAAAATTACCCAAATGCGCACAAAAGAAAGTTCTGTTGTGGAAGATCAAGCCGCCGAATTGGTATCGTTAGAAAATTCTATAAAAACACTGACCGCGGCCTTGGACGGGCTCGCACCTGACGGTAAGAATGCCTCCGCGACATACAACTCATTGCCTAAAGATTTACAAGAGAAAGTATTAGGAGACAGAAAAACACTAGAGGGTGAAGAAAGGTTTAAAAAAGTCACAGGTAATGATCTGGCCGCGAGGGAGGCAATTATTGAGGTGGTTACCGATTCGTTGAATAAAACCAAAGAAAAATATGAACAAGAGAAATTGAAATTCGGTGACGTTCAAATTGGTGTTGGAGGAGATTTTGGTAAACAGCTTGCTTTGTTAGAAGCGATTCAAAAAGAAATTGCTAAAGAAAATAAAAAGAGCGGTACGGGTGATTGGGCAGGTATTCTTAAGAATTTTGAAGGTACTATAGAAGAAGTTGGGTTTGACAGCAAACTCGGGACCAAACAGTTTGATAGGGATTTCATAAATAGAAATCAGGGTCGCAATTTAGAATCGGCGGCCTTGGCTTTGAAAAATATGCAAAGACAAAAAGAGGCATATGAAAAAAATCCACTTGCAAATGCGGCACCAAATTTAGCAATCGCCGCCAGTAAATCCAGTATCGAACTGATATCCAAACAAAAGCGTGAAATTTCCGGCAATATAAACATAAGTGAAGTTTCCGGTAGTCCTGCCAAGGCAAGCACTTTGAAAGACATTGTAAGCAAAGCCGGATTAGCGCCTGGTGCTATTGATAGTGGTTTAGATGATAGAGCAATAGAAGAAGCATTGAGGAAAATCAAAGCTTCACAGACAGACATTGATCCCAAGTTAAATGACTTAGGAATAAACATGGAGGCAATTGAAAAAATGTTTAAAGAATTAAAGCGCGGTGGTGATCCGGCAGTACAACGTCTTGTTAAAAGCATGCTGTAATAATTAATTTTGTTTAATATGAGCAAAACAGAAGCAATGGGTAAGGGTGGGGAGGAAAGAAAATTTGTGCCTAGTTTGGCACAGGCTGCTGAAGCGGCTATTAGAGCAAAGTGGCCGGAAATAGTCACCGCGAGAGCCGCGGTAGCATCAGACGAGAGACAAATTTTTGGTGCTCTAGCCGATGATACTTTTAAACAGAAAATAAAACAAAAAGCCCTGTTTGATCGCTATGGAATTACTGTTCCGACAGATGCCGGAGTCGCCGCGGTCGAAAAAATAAAAGCTAAATATTTTAGTAAGATGGACAAAGATCAGTTGGTGGATTCGTTTAAAAGTATGACCAGTCGTATTTCTGTAAAGCGTCGCGAAGATCCGAATTATGCCAGTAGCACCGAACATCAAGAGGATAAGTATTGGTTGTTTGCATTATTGCAGAGAATGCAAGACACGAGGTACCTAGATGATCCTCAAGGTACGGCCGAAGAAGAAATAATGTCAGATATCGCTTCTGCTATGGGTGATTCCAGTGAGTATTCAAGTTATTTGGAATCTTATCGCAATAGTAAACGTGATCAACCTACTGTGGCCAATTCCAATTCCGAGCAAGGTTTTGATCTGAACGATATCTTGGGAAACGGTTCAAAAAAAGAAGCTCTCAAATCCGCTCTAACCAAGATTAGTCTGACCGCCGATTTGTTGAGTTCGACAATAAGTCCAAATGAAATCGAAAGTTTGCTGTTGCAAGTAGACAGAGGATTGACCAATTATGATTTGAATCCGATTGGTATCAGTGCCAATGATCTAAAGCTATTTATTAGAAATTTACCGTCAGCCGGTTCCAGAACAATAAATGATTTAAAAACCATTATTTCTTAATTGATATTTTATGAGTGATGCACGTACAGGAGATACAGTAAGAGGAGGAATCGATCTCACACCTAGAGCGGCAGGTGATCATGTTACCAGTCTTATTTTAGAAAATAAGCCGGAGAATTTACCGGAACACATTAAAAGTAGATTGGCTTTAGATTTGGATAAAAATAAAACAGCCGATTATAGTCGTATGAATTTGACTGAAGTGTTTTCAGTGTTTGGTTGTGATACCGCGCAAACTATCAATCATTGGCGTGTGGCCAAAATATTAGATGGTGTAAATTTTGCCTCTCGAGAATTAAAAATTTGTGATGGTATTGGTTATGGCGAGGTAATCGAAAAAGTTTACAAGCGTATAGAAGAGGGAAAAGTAGATGAAAAATTTATTACGATAAAAGTTCTTAGTCCTGATTCACCAAATGAAGAGGTGGAAACAAATGCCAGTTTGGCGGATATGGCATATCTCATCGATGTGGTTTCGGCCAATCGAAATTTGGGAACTTACAAAACTGATTTACGCCGAGTTGTTTTTAATTATTTTACCGGAAAAAGTTTGGAGGTAGAAGTCGGTGGCTTAGAGGGTCAAGAAAAACAGAAAGTAGATTTGTTGGATAAGAAAAACAATCCGCGCGATGATTTTGCTGATTTGGATATAAAATCTTATTTGGCATTTATCAAAAAAACGGACACCCAAGTTGGCTTGCAAATGTTGCAGGCTTGGGTTTATACCTCAGCTCAACATCGTGAAATGGGTGGTCAGGCAGAAGTGGTTCGGCAAACAGATGGCACATTAATTTTTATTCCGCTCAGTGGACGTATGGCCTCGGAGCGTACTTTGACCGAATTACAAAAAAGTGGAACAGGTGGAATGGATGGTCAGCCACAAGAGGTGGGTGAGATGGATGAAAATACCGGCGTAACTGTACGTTTTAGAATAGCTGATTTGGAACAAAGAAAAAGAGGTGGAAATATTCGTAATGTTAGTAAATCACAGCGTTTGGCCAAAGCCATGTGCGGTTTGACTTCCAAAGAGAACGGTAATGACAATATTCAGGCAGAAATGATTGGTAAAGAAAAAAAGAAAGTTGTTTATCTTTGTGGACAAAATTTGGGTGGGAAAGTTATTGATGGTATAGGAAATCATTACAACAAAACAATGAAAGCGGTGCGTGGTTTTGGGCTAAGTAAAGATGAGGCCGCTGATATTGCTTTTACTGATGTGTTTGCCCCTTGTATTGTCAACAATGAAAACGATTGGCTGGATGCGTTGGGGGTAAGTTTTAGTATGGGTAAAACGGGTAGTACGTCATTGATTAATAATAAAGAAAATTTCGGAGAACATGTTTTGAGAATCAGATGTCGTAATTGGGAAAAATCAAACGAAGGTTACCCGATTGAATGGATGACCTTTACCGGTATGACCGGTGAAAAAGGATTGCGCGCTTATGTGGCTTGGCGTGCCGGACGTGGAGATATTGATCAAGCCGGTGCGGTGCGTTTTGCTGATGCTGAATTGATTGAAGACAATGCAAAGGGTGAAGCTAAATATGAAGAGTATGTAAAAAGCACTATCAACGATGTGGAAGGCAGGAAAATTAGAGAATTATTGGAATATGTTTTGGGTGATGGGGGAGATAAATTGGTTGATCGTTTTGTCGCCAATGGTGGTGAAACCGCAGAGTTTGAAAATGTAATCAAGAGAGGTAATAAAGTTGTCAAAAAAGAGGTCTTGGCTTTTGATGATTATTTAGCGCCACGTTTTACTGAAAAACGTGAAGCGGCTGATCCAAGGGTACGCGAATTGCTTATGGAAATTTATGATGGTGTGGATATTGATTGGACAGATACCAGAGACGTAGATCCTGAAGCAGTAATTGGCGGTTTGTTGGTAATGTTGCGAAAATTACCAAAGAAAGAAAGAGAAAAAATACAAAAGTAAAATTTTTAAATTTGCCTTTAAAAATTATGGATAATCCATTTGAAATAAAATTAGCGGAAATTTGCGCCAAAGCGGTCGGTGATGAAACCAGTAAAAAGGCGGCGCTGGCCAGGTGTGCTAATTTTGGTTTGTCCAATCGAGAAGAGTTTTTACTGAATTCTATTTTTGGACCAACACCGGATAATGTTCTGATTCTTTTGGATTTGTATGATACTTATCTGCCATATGTGCGAGGGCAAAAAGACAATGGTCGTTTTATTGCCGATTGGGACAGCGCCAATAAATTAATTTTGGATGCGATTAATTTGGATACGGTTGAAATGTTTGGAATGTTTCTGCGTTCAATCTTTGTCTGGAATGGAGAAAAAAAATATGAATCCGCCGTGCGCGAAGTGCTTCGAAAATTCGAAGATTATACTGCCGGCACTCTCGAATTTGATGAAATATCTGTATTTTGGTCGGAGGTTTATTACAAATTAATTCTTTTGATAGTTGCTGAAAATTTGAGTTTTCTGACCGAAGAAATGCAGAAGTTTTTTATCAATTCAAAAATGCTTTTTGAAGCGATTGCTTCTGGTGTTGATTTGGATCAAAAAATCAATCAATCAATCAATTATTTTGATTACTTGGATCTTCGTCGTGAATTAGCTTCTACCTTCGCCGTTTTTCTTTATGTCAACGAACAAAACATCGGCTTTAATCCCGCCACCGGCGAACCGGTTAAACTGGCTTTTTGGATTGATAAATTCAGAGTTTATAGTAATAAAAAATTTGATGGTTTGAGTTTGATAAATTTTATTCAAGACGAGAAAACTTGGGGTGAATTCAACGATGGTTTCAGTCGAATGATAATCAATAGCGTTTTGATGATATACGGTCATCTGGTAAGCGGATATTATGTATATCCACCGGCTAGTGAAGAGGTGGTGCGAAGCGCGCCGGTGAAAAAGATTGAACCGGAAACGCCGACATACGGCGATATCAGAAAACTAGTGGAAGAAAAAACATCTCAATTGACCGACGATGATAAACCAACAGAAATTATTAATTTGTTAAATAATTTTTCTGTACAGTATAATGATCCGACAATATTGGATTTATATTATTTTGACGAACCAAGTGGTGAGTTTAAATGGAGGGAATAAATATGGTAGACACACAACCGACAATTTTAGTAAAAAAAGCCGACGGCACGACCGAGCGGATTACTTTGGCTGAATTAAAAGCACGCCAGACCAAACCGGTTGCTGTGGTAGCTACTATTGTTCCTGAAAAAATAAAAATTGAGGAACCAAAAATTGAGTTGTCAAAAATTGAACAACCAAAAATTGAAAAACCACATGGTCTGGTGATTGGTCCAATTGAAAAAAATTTACCGGAATTAAATGTATTGGCACAAAACAAAATAGTTCAAGCCCCATTAAAATCCGAAGATTTAAAACCACTCCTTCATGAAGTCGCGCCAGATAGCCCGCATACTGATAGCAATATTGCCACCGCCCGTGTTGATCAAGTTTCCAAAATAATTCTCGGTTTATCGTTTAAAGTACCACCACAATTTGAAAATCGTTTGCGTAGCGGTGTGCAGTTGCGTTTGAAAGATATTCGCAGTGAAGCGGACACTCGTGATTTGTGCCTACGATCCATCAAAGACGGTGGTTTGGGTCTGACGCAATCGCAGGCGGATGAATTGGTGTCCAAAACACATCCTACCGCATCACCTCTAGTCAAAAAAGATCAGATATCACATGCGCCGATTTTGCCACCAATGCCGGTAATAGAAATTATGAAAAAAAGTGACAAGGAAGCGGCGGTAGAAAAATTTCTCAATCCAATTCGTTCCAACCCGCCACAATCTTTGAAGCCTTTGATGCATGACGTGAAAGCCAAGCCGGCATCGATGAGCCCACTTGATGAAATTCAGTATTTTTCTTTGATTGATCTGCGTCGTTTGTCTTCTCAACCATCAGAAGCGGTGAGTCGTTTGAAACAAAAATTTGTGAATTTAAAAGATGAATCATTTTTGTTGTTTATGGATTCATGGAATGCTTGGCGCAATAGTCCGCTTTACCAAAGTTATACGGAAGTAGTGGATTCGGCTCTGTCGCAAAAATTAAGTTTAAATACAGTTTTGGATTCCAAAGAAAAAATTTCACTTCCAGAGATTGAAGCATTGGTCAAAATGGAAAAAGAATTAGATATTTAAAGTATGGAACAGTTTGTCGTGCCACAATTTATCGACGTTGAAGATAAAATTTTCGGACCGGTAACCGCGCGTCAGTTTGTTATTTTATTGGTGGCAGGTTTGGTTTTATTTGTCGCGTATAAAATAGCCGATCTCACTTTGTTTATTTTTATGTTAGCTACTATTGGAGGGGGTTCTTTGATTTTGGCTTTTGTAAAAATTAACGGACAAGCTTTTCATTATTTTCTTTTAAATTTATTTCAGACATTACGTCGCCCCAGTCGTCGTATTTGGTATAAGAGTGACAGCAAAGAAGAGCTTGAGGAATTGCGTAAAGGTGAAAAAATTGAGATAATGGAGAAGCCTTCTGAGATACCGAGATTATCTTACAATCGTATTCGTGATTTATCGTTGGCGGTGAATACCGGTGGTTATTATAAGCCGGAAGAATAAAATAGATTCCCGCTTTCGCGGGAATGACATATACATTATGAAGAACAAAAAAGCGGCGGCCAAAAAATCTACACTTCCTGCGGCTCAGCGTTTTATAAACATATCTGAAATAAAACAGGATTCTTTGGTTTTGAAAGATGGAACTTTGCGCGCGATTTTAATGGTGTCGAGTATTAATTTTGCTTTAAAAAATGAGGACGAACAAAATGCTACTATTTCCGCGTATGTTAGTTTTTTAAATTCTTTGGACCATCCTTTGCAAGTGGTGATTCAATCGCGTGAATTGTATATCCAGCCTTATTTGCAAGATTTAATAAAGCGTGAACATGAACAGACAAACGAGTTATTGCGCGCTCAAATTGCGGATTATCGTTCATTCGTGACGGAGCTGGTGGAAATGGGGGAGATTATGAGTAAAAATTTTTATGTAGTGGTGCCATATGATCCATTGTCCAACAAGCAAAAAAGTTTTTGGTCACGTTTGAGCGAAGTTTTCAATCCGGTAATCACGGTAAAATTAAAAGCGGAACGTTTCGCCAAACGTAAATATGATTTGGATCAGCGGGTGCGTCAGGTGGAATCCGGTCTGCGAAGTATCGGGTTGGAAGTTGTGCGTTTGGATACACAATCATTGGTGGAGGTATTATATTCGACTTATAATCCGGATATCGCTCTCACCGAGCGTTTGACACCGCTTAACGAAATGAAATTAGAATAATATGGCTTTTAAACCACAATTTGGACAAAATAATGCAACTGATATTTCTTTGCTTGGAAAAGAAACCAGCCAGTTGGAAAAGGAAGCGGCGATTTCGGCTATTACACTGGAAGAAGAGCGGGTTTATCGCGAGGGTGTAGTGTCGTTAAAAGATATTATTGCTCCGGCTTCTTTAAATGTTGAATCAAGTTTTATTCAACTGGGTACCACTTTTGCGCGCACGATTTTTATCATGAATTATCCGCGTTATATTTCTATTGGATGGAGTTCGCCGGTTATAAACATGTCTATCAACATGGATATCTCGATGTTTTTTTATCCGGTAAAGGCGGCGATTATTTTGAAACAATTAAAAAATAAAGTGGGCGCGCTCGAAGCTCAGATCAATGCCGATTCTGAAAAAGGCTCGCCACGTGATCCGATTCGTGAAACCGCTTTGCGCGATGTAGAGGAGTTGCGTGACAATCTTACTCAGGGTACGGAGCATTTTTTCCAATTTTCTTTTTATGTTACGATTTATACAAAAAATAAAGAAAAACTGGATCAACTTTCCGAGGATATCGAAAGTATTTTTGGCAGTAAATTAATTTTATCTCGCAAAGTTTTGTATCAAGCGGAACAAGGTTTTAACTCTACGATGCCTTTGTGCAATGATGAATTGATGATTGCCTACAACATGAATTCATCACCGATTGCCGCGTCGTTTCCTTTTATTTCGGCCGAGCTTACTTCCGACAATGGAATTTTGTATGGCGTTAATCGTCATAACAATAGTTTGATTTTGTTTGATCGTTTCTCCATGCAAAATGCCAACATGGTAGTGTTTGCGACTTCCGGTGCCGGTAAAAGTTATGCTATCAAATTGGAAATTTTGCGATCCTTGATGATGGGTGTGGATATTATCGTGATTGATCCGGAAATGGAATACAAACATTTGTCTGATGCGGTTGGGGGAACTTACATCAACATTTCTTTGTCTTCAGAAAGTAAAGTTAATCCGTTTGATCTACCCCGTCCAATGGGACAGGAAGTAGCTGTAGATGATATTATTCGCAGTGCGGTTATTACCGTGAAAGGTTTGTTGCGTATTATGCTTGGGGGAATTACTACGGAGCAGGATTCGATTATTGATCGAGCTTTGATTGAAACTTATGCCAAAAAAGATATTACTCCGGATGCCGATTTGCTTACCGTTCAGCCCCCGATTATGCAAGATTTGCAAGAAGTTTTGGAAGGTATGGAAGGTTCCAATGATTTGGTATTAAAATTACAAAAATATACCGAAGGTACGTTTAGTGGATTATTCAATTCGCCGACCAATGTAGAAATGAAAAATCAACTGGTGGTATATAGTGTGCGTGATTTGGAAGATGAATTGCGTCCACTCGCGATTTACGCCATTATCAATTATATTTGGAACGTAGTACGCAGTGAACGCAAAAAACGTATTTTGATTATTGATGAGGCGTGGTGGTTGATGCAACACGAAGATAGTGCGCGTTTTATTTTTGCTCTGATCAAACGCTGTCGTAAATATTTCTTGGGCGTCACCACTATTACTCAGGATGTAAATGATTTTTTACATTCTCAATACGGACAGGCGATAGTGAACAACTCAGCCTTGCAGTTGTTATTGCGTCAATCGCCGGCGGCGGTAGAAAATATACAAAAAGTTTTCATGTTGACTGACAGTGAAAAATATTTATTGTTGGAAAGTGGTCCGGGTGAAGGGATATTTTTTGCCGGATTAAAACACGCGGCCATCAAAGTAGTGGCCTCATATACCGAAGATCAGTTGGTCACTACCAACCCACAACAATTGCTCGACATTGAGCGAGCCAAAGAAGAATTCGAAAAACAAACAAAATAATTTTAATATTTTTTTATGCTTTCATTGCGCGCTAGAATTTTTATCATTATCAGCTTAATAGTTTTGGTAATTTTAGGTATCAGTCTTTTTTTGTTGGTGCGAGCAAAAAAGCAAGCGGCGACCACAGCCGGTCAGCCGGTCGCAGGTGAAAATTTACCGGTAGCCAATGGTTTGCCGGCCGTCGCGCCCACTCCGGTGACCGATGTTTCCGGCAACATAAAAGTAAATCCGGTTTCTTCAGTGGAAACTCAAAAAAATGCTGCTGAACAAATTGCCAAGATATTTTTTGAACGTTACAATTCTTATTCATCCGAGAGTCAATATCAAAATGTACGTGATGTGCAGGCATTGGTGTCCAAATCATATTGGACTCAATTAAGCGCAAAATTACCTTCAGTGAAAACTGTTCAAAATACAGTCGCTCCATTTTCTTCCACCATTACCAAAGCTTATAGTTCAAAATTATCTTCATGGAGTGAACAATCGGCCATAGTGGATTTGCAAGTAAAAATTTTGGAAGAAAGAAATGGTATAGTAGGCAATCGTGATCAGCAAGCCACAGTATATTTGGTGAAAGATGGACAAAATTGGTTGGTGGATAAATTTGAATGGGGGAAATAGTCTATGAATTTATGGAGGGGATTGGTTCAAGTATCCAAGGATTATTTATTTCCGATATTTTGTTTGGAATGTAAAGTTGAAGGGCAATGGTGGTGTGAAAATTGTTTAAAAAAATATACTGTGATGGGAGTATATTATTGTCCGATTTGTCATGTTTCCAATTCCAATGGTCAGCCGTGTGGTCGTTGCAAAGCCGTTTCACTATTAAATAGTGTCACGGCTTTTTTAGACTACAATGATGAAGCGGTCATCGGCCAATTAATTCGTCAATTCAAATATAATTTTGCTTTTGATATTGTATCCGTGTGGGAAAAAATGATTGATTTATTTTTGTTGGATATTATAAAGAAAATGGATATTTCAGCGGAATGTTTTACTATTATTCCGGTGCCACTTCATATCAAAAGAGAACGCGAACGTGGTTTTAATCAAGCCAATTTGGTGGCACAATTAATTTTTAAAAAATTGGACACTGAGCGTTTGGTGGGTTTTGATAATAAAAGTTTTCAAAGAAAAAAATACACCCAACAGCAAGCCAAATTGAATCGCGTTGATCGACTAAACAACCTCAAAGAAGCGTTTGTTTGGTCTGGAAAAGAATCCGCCCCCAAAAATATTTTGTTGGTAGATGATGTATACACCAGTGGTACTACGATGCAAGAGTGTGCCACAGTATTGAAAAAGTTTGGCACGCAAAAAGTGTATGGTTTTACTTTGGCGCGTGATTGATGTTTTGCCAGACATTGGCTTGTTTGTCGGAATATACTTTTTTCCAATTACTGGAAGTGTTTAAATCTTTTTCCAATTGAGTTTGTTCCAAACAAGAAGCTATTATTGCGGATTTTCCAAACATCCAATTATTGACCGCATCCGGTTTGGCGATGGAAATAAAATTTGTTTGTGTCCAAAGGATGTAGTCAACTCCGTCGTTTTCGATTTCTTTTAATCCGTTAGGTTTGGTCAAGATTTCTCCATAATGTTCCAACATTGTTTTTTGTGTGTCATACATCCAAGTGGCGGTACCGCGACCATCAAAATAGATAAGAGCGTTTGGCACTGTCCAATTTAAATATCCTCCCCAGTTGAAAGCGTTAAAAATTTTGGTTGGCTGTTTGACATTTGTTTGCGACCAATTTACCGCCGAGTAAGGAAAAGAATTTTTTTCAGCTAAATATTTATCTTTCCAAACATCGCCGGTAAAATGAAGATTGTTCAAATAATAAAGTGATAGTAACACCAAAGTTGAAATTGAAAAAAAATAAAAACTTTTTTTAACAAAATTATCGCTTAAAAAATTAATTTTAGATAATTCCGTTTGTATCAACTTGATCACAGCCGACAAAACCACGGCGGATAATAACCCCATAAAAATAGCTTGTCGTTTGTAAGCGACGGCGACATAGAAAAACGCCAAGAAAATCAGTAGGTGAGTGAAGCCGACTTTCTTTTTAACAAAACCATAAACCACAAATACCAGAGCGATAGTTTGGATGACTAAAATTTTCCAAAAAATCGGAAAAGTATAACTTGGCAACCATTCATTCGTATGCAGTTTATAATAATTTTGACCAAAATATTGAATGATCTCTTGCCAGATTTTTATACCATAAGGATTGACGGTGATCAAAAGCGCGGCGGTGATTTGAGTCAGAATTATTTTATATATTAAATTGTTAGGTAATTTTTCTTCATTTAGATATGGGAAATATTTTTTAGGGATAAATTTGACAATCAGCGCGCTCCCCAGATAAATATTTAAAATAATAAAACCCAAAATCCAACTACCATGTAAAGCCGACCACAACCAAAACATTGGTGGTATGACATACAGCCACCGCTGATTTTTTTTAGCTTTTTCTATTAGAAAAAAAGTAAGCGCGGTAAACAACGAAGTGAACATCGCCAGACGCGTCACAAAAATATGAGTGATCGTCCATTGACACAATAAAGTGACGGCCAAAAAAGTCGAAGTGATTTTTTTTAAAAAAGTTTTGCCAATCAATAAAAATGCCAAAGTAATCGGTATGGCAGTCAGTAAATTTAACCACCAATATCCCAGTTTTGAATAAACCAACCAAAACAACCAGTCGCCACCCCACTCATGATTGGTCCAGGGTGAGCCGTATTTGGAATAGGTGTAGGTGTCGGTATAGGGGAAAGCGCCGGTATGGAGCTCTTGTCCAAAACGCAGGTGCCAACCTAGATCATTGTCGAAGCTATTGGAAACTATGGCTAACGGTAGCAAAAAACTGAGAAGTAAAAGTAAATAAAAGATAATTTTTCGCATAAAGACGTCTGTTGACTATTTTAATTTTTCTGCTACAATTATAACACAATTTTAAAACCTTGGAGAGGTGGCTGAGTGGTCTAAAGCGGCACACTGCTAATGTGTTGTACGGCGTTAAAACCGTACCGTGGGTTCAAATCCCACCCTCTCCGCTTTCACCTCGCCATAGCTCCGAAAGGAGCGACGGCGGGTCGTTAGTTTTACCACCAACCCAGTTTGCTTCTTAAGTCTGTGGCGAGGTTTCAGCGAGACAATGTCCGTCCTCGCTTCGCCGAAGCTTTAGCGAAGGCGGGTATGTATGAACAGATCATAATTATTTAAGAAGGGAATTATGTATTATGTTTATGGTTTAAAATGTAAGGATGGTTTTTATATTGGCTGTACTTCAGATCTAAAAGAAAGATATTCTAGACATCAAAAAGGTCAAGTGCCAGCTACGACCAAACGTTTGCCAGTAGAACTTGTTGTTTACTTTGCCTTCAAAGACAAGTATTTGGCATTTAATTTTGAAAGATATTTAAAATCCGGTTCTGGAAGGGTGTTTATCAAAAAACATCTTAGGATTTGAAATACACCAATATAATATTTAGGAGGTAGGTGTTGGAAATACAATTTTATATTTTATTTTTTTTGATTGACTTTTGAACTTAAAAAGCTTATGATTAAATTAAATAATAAAATGTTTTTATGAGAATAAAAAAAATTGAGAATATAAATAAAGGTAAAAATATCAAAGCAGATCTTTATTCTAGACCAAATGCCATGAATGGAAAATACAAAATCGGTCAACTTGGACTAGACAATTTTGCAACGATTCAAAATGATGATATTTTTTTTCTAGAGACGCTGGAGATGAAAGCCAACCTAGCTGACAAAATGATTACAGAAGCTGAATTGCTTGGTAAAAATACGAACGATTTGAATGTGATGAAGAATTTGGGGGCAGAAATAAATGCTTTAGCCACACCACTTCATAAAAGTGAGGTGATAATGACCGCGATTTTTGTTGCTCTACGATTATCGGTGTATTATGGTGTAGCTATGGGTATTTGGTGGTTGGTTTTAGGAAAAAGTTTTTTAGGCCTTGGTTTTTATAGCGTTATAGCGATAGTATTTTTAATTAGCTTATTTTTTGCTTCACCTCTCATTTTTCAAAGGACAAAAGAATCTTTAAGAGATCAAATAGTCGGTATGGGAGTCATTTGGGTACCTTTGGGTGTTCTGATTAGTATTATAGGTATAATAGCTTTTGTGTTAAGAGTGATGTTTTTTTAGAAAAATATGAACGGATATCTGGAGTATGTTATTGAAAATTGTCAGTTCGCTTTCGATGAGCTTTGTAAAGTAAACAAAGAATTACTTGTTGGAATGGATCCCAAGTCTAACGCCAATGTAAATCATCTGGGTGCGATGAATAGAATGATACAGGATTATTTAGTTATCCGTGTCGGTGGATTGTTTGATAGAACTGAGCAAAAAATAAAGGGAGGGATTGATGAAGTAATTTCTTTTGAAAAAATATTTTCTGGCAACAAGGACTATGAAAGTATTAAGGAGCAAGAGATCATAAAATATATTATTAGGCAAAGGCATAATTTTGTTGCACATAACAATACGAGTTATATCGAAAATAATTTTCCCGTAACATCCAAAATTTGTGATTCTGACTTGAAAAACTTACTTGAAAGATTGAATCAATTATTGTAATTTAATTTAAGCGGCACATCATTTTTATAGGAACAAAATTTGATTTATGATTATAAAATAGGAGTAGTAAAATATTTAAGTCAGTTTAGCTGGGTATAAGTTTTTGTTTGATTTCTAATTAATTTGATAATATTTTAAAAGTAACAAAATAAAATTTATGAAAAAAATCATCCAAGTTTTTTCACTTCTTTTAGTGGTTTTAGTCTTAGGTGGGTGTAACTATAAAATTGTAAAAGATCCAGAATATGTAAAAGTTGGTATGTTATCTGATAGAATGGATTCGGAAATTCGTTTGATAGGTGATTTGGTTAAATCTGGAGAAAAGATTGCGGTTTATGAGCATAATTTGTACGAAACACTTAACGGAGAAAATTTGTATGATAAAAATGGTGGATGGTTGCTAAAACAAGAGTATTATTGCTCAAAAAATATTTCCAGTCAGGTTGAAACTATTTCTAAAAAAACAGGAATAACTCAATATAAAGGGAATTATAACCTTGTTTCTTTGGAAGAATTTAAAAAATATTTATTACAAAATAATGCTAACTGTGTGCAGGTTCTTGGTTTAGAGCATTCTGGGGTGACAACAAAAGTATTGTCTTTGGGGTTTGAGGCTGATGATATGGCGATATGGAAAAGTCGCTAATCATATTTTTTGAACTTTACACCACCCGATTATTTCCGCAAATATCCGCGTAGTACTCCGCCGAACTGCGTGGTTTGCGTTCAAAGGTTTGGTAATCTACTTCATACAATCCAAATTTTGGGTGGAAGCCATGCGCCCATTCGAAATTGTCTATCAGTGACCAGTGGAAATATCCTTTTACATCAGCCCCCTCGCCGATTGCTCGATAAACATTTTTTAAAATTTCTCTAATATACCAAGAACGATGTTGATCGCCTCGGTCAGCTAAACCGTTTTCGGTGATATAAATCGGTTTGTTATATTTTTTTAAATCATTCAGTAAAAAATACATTCCTTCCGGATGCAGACCCCAGTTCAAATCCGAAGATTTTTCGTATTGATAATTTTTACTTAAACCGTAATTTATTTCATTGTGAAAATAATAATTCAATCCGACAAAATCTTGACAATCGTTAATTTTATTTAAAAACCTGTCATTCCACCACCAATCTGCCACTTTTTTGAGTAGGCGATTGGCAAGGCGATTTTTATACGCTTCGAAATAAGTGTTGTGACTGGCAATTCCAACCTGATTGTTGGAATCAATTGATTTTAATATTTTATAAGTACTACAGTGGGCATCGATCAAATTGGACAGCACCTGATAATAGACCAACGGATTTTTCTTTTGTGGTGGCCATTCACCGGTGAGAAAACTCATCCCGGCATAGACTGTCGGCTCATTGAGTGTCATCCAAAAATTTACTTCGGAATTTAAATGCGCGCCAACTTTTTGGACAAATCTATCAAAATATTTTATTATTTTTTTTGATTGCCAACCACCCAAATCACGCAACCAAATCGGTAATGGCCAATGCCACAGTGTAACAAATGGTTCGATATGATGCGCGCGCAGTTTTTTGATAAAGTCCAGATAATAATCCAGAGCGGTTTGGTCAAATTTTCCATTCTCCGGTTCAATACGCGACCAATCTACCGAAAAACGATAAGCGTTTAAATTCAGCTCACGCATGCAAGCAATATCCGCATTGTTATTTTCAAAAGAATTAGCCGCTGATCCGGAAATGAATTCAAAATGGTTGAGTTGTTTATCTGTTAAATGTTTCAATCGCAAAGTGGATTTTTCCCACTCACTCCAATCGTTGGTTAGTCCACCTTCAATCTGGTGAGCTGAAGTGGCGCATCCCCAAAAAAATTGTGGTGGAAATTTTAAGTCTGTTTCCATATTGTATTAGAATAATTAACTATTGGCATTTTAGCAGAAAGGGCGCAAAACGACAACCCACTTTTTATTTTTTGCATATTACTGTATAATAAATAACAGATTATAATATTATGCAAAATTCAGATCAAAAATTTTCTTTGCCGCTGGATGACTCCGGTGATGATTTTTCTATTTTGGCGGATTTTATGAAAAACGGTAGTGAGGCCGGTGGTTCGGTTTCGCCGGAAGGTCAGTTGGCTATCGATGTGGTTCAAACCGTCAACGAAGTGATAGTCATCGCCCCGATGGCCGGATGTCGCAGTGAAAATTTGGAATTGCATTTGCACAACGATGTCCTCACTATTCGTGGCGAACGCAAACCGCCGATTGATCAAGAAGTGGATTATTTTTACAAAGAATGTTATTGGGGGAAATTTTCACGCACGATTGTTTTGCCGGTAGAAGTAAAAGTAGAAATGGCCAGAGCGGAATTCAAAAATGGTGTCCTGACCGTGGTTTTGCCAAAAACAAAAGTAGATGGTAATATCCCAATCATTGTAGTAGAAGAATAAATATGGCGAAAATTAAATTAGACAACCCAGAAAAATTACCGGAGATGTTGTTACCGGAGAAAAAACACAGACCTTGGCTAAAAATTGTCATCATTATTTTTTTGATTTTATTTGTAGTGTCAGGCGCGGTATTTGGCGGGTCAGCTTGGTATATTCAAAAATATCAGAACAAAATTTATCCGGGGGTTTATGCCGGACATTATCATGTGGGAAAAATGTCGCGTGATGATTTGAGAAATTTCATCGAAACCACCAACAACCGTCTGGCCAAAGAAGGTTTGAATTTGGAGGTTGATGTCAATGGTAAAAAATCCGCGGTAAAAATCAACACAGTTTCTTTTGGGGAAAATTCCATCGAATTGGTAAAATTGGATAGTTATGTGTTGTGGCAAAATACTTACGCGATGGGTCGTACCGGAAATTGGGCAACGCGTCTGTTTTCACCTTTGTATTTTAGATTATTCAACCAAAATCTATCTGTACCGGTCAAAACAGATTGGGTGAATTTGTTGGATAGCCTAAAAGACAACCTTTCCAAATTGGTAGATGCCCCTCGTGATGCCGGTATTAAAATTACAAATTTTGCACCAGTTAGTTATGAGGTAGTGCCGGAAAGTTCCGGTTTGGTTTTCAAATATGAAGATATTATCAAACAGATACAAGATAATCTGGCAGAGTTGTATTTGGGAAATATTGCGATTCAGGCTCAACAATTTGATCCTACCATCAAAACTGCCGATGTAGTCAAGGCGGCCGAAAATCTTTCCGGTTTTTTGAGTTATGGAGATATTGGTTTGAATTATGTTGATCCTCAAACCAAAATACGTCGTGATTGGAATTTGTCCGTTGATCAATATTCACCATGGTTGGAAATACAAAATGATGAAAATAATCAGCCGATTTTTGTATTGAATCACGAAAAAGTCAAAACTTATTTGGAAGGCCTGCGTTATTTGGTAGATAAAGTTCCCCAAGATGCCAAATTTTCTATTGCCGCTGATCAAAAAGTAAAAGAATTTCAAGCTAGCCAAACCGGATTAACTCTCAATGTTGAAAAAACACTTCAAGATTTAAACAACGCTTTCAGACAAAGAAATTATCATTCCACTGAAATTATCAAGACAGTCAGTTTGACAGTCGATACGGCTGAGCCGGTAGTCAAAACGGCGAATGTAAATAGTTTGGGCATTGAAGATGTTATTGGATCCGGTTATTCCACTTTTAAAGATAGCCACACCAATCGTATTAAAAATATTGCGCATGCCGTAGAGAGATTGAATGGTACTTTGATCAAACCGGACGAAGAATTTTCGGCTATCAAATATGCCGGACCGTTTACCGCGGAAAATGGGTATTTGCCGGAGGCGGTTATCAAAGGTACAGAAATTAAAAATGAAATTGGTGGAGGTATGTGTCAGATTGGTACCACGCTATTTCGCATGGCTATGAATTCGGGGATGAATATTACTCAGCGTCAAAATCATTCATTGGTAGTGAGTTATTATGCCGATCCGGTCAATGGTAATCCGGGTACAGACGCGGCGTTGTATGAACCTATTTTAGATTTGAAATTTATCAACGATACCGGAAATTATTTATTATTGCAGACAGATATTGATTACAAAAAACAACAACTTACTTTTACACTTTGGGGTAAACCGGACGGGCGCAAAGGTTGGTTTACACATCCATTGGTCAAAAAATGGATTCCATACGGTGACCCGCAAGAGATAAAAACCGACAAAGTGAAACCGGGAGTAACCAAATGTCAGGTGGCATATCGTGGGGCAGTGGCCAGCTTTACTTATTCACGTGTAACTCCTAGCGGAGAAAAGATCGACAGGGTATTTGAAAGTTATTATCGACCGTTGCCAAAAATTTGTATGATCGGAGTGGATCCGGCCACACTATGTAAACCGGGGGAACAATGTGTAGCGTCGCCGGTAGTCAATTTAGACACGATAGAGTCGGCTCCGGAAATTAGCGCGCCGATACCTACCGCGACTACAACCAATTAAAAATAAAAACCACCGGCTTAATTCAGCTGGTGGTTTTAAAATTGTTGGGGAAGTTATCCCCATAGAAACCGCACCCAAGAAGATGTATCGGTGGAGAAGATTAGCCGAAGCCAGTTCTATCCGTCAACACATCTCCATGCTTGTAGTGGATACGGGTCGGTGCTAATTATATCTAACTTGACATGAATTGATAATTGGCACTGACCTGGATCCTAATACCCATAGAGGGTGGTAATGCGTGTTTATCGTGCTTCTGATTGAATCGGAAACGTTTCACTTTTAGCAACTGTAAATGATACCACAAATCGATAGTTTTGTCAATAGGGGGAGTGGGGTATCAAAAAACCGCCATTTTCAGGCGATTTTTGAGGTTTTTTTAGAAAATGGGTTATCCTACTATTTTATCTACCAGTCCATATTTGATCGCCTCTGTCGCACTCATAAAGTTGTCACGGTCGGTATCTTTTTCGATAGTGGCGATATCTTGACCGGTGTGATCAGACAAAATCTTATTCAGTTGTTGTTTCATACGCAAAATACGTTCAGCGTGGATTTTGATATCACTAGCTTGTCCTTCCATTCCACCCATGACCTGATGAATCATCACCTCGGCGTTGGGTAAAATCAGACGTTTGCCTTTGGTTCCTGACGCGAGCAATACTGCGGACATGCTGGCAGCCATCCCAATACAAATAGTGGATACATCGGATTTTATATATTTTATCGTGTCATAAATCGCCATACCGGCGGATACTGATCCCCCTGGAGAGTTGATATATATTTTAATGTCGGTTTCCGGATTTTGATTTTCCAAAAACAACAGCTGAGCGATCACAATATTGGCAACATGATCGTCGATTGGTTGTCCCAAGAAAATAATACGGTCCACCAACAAGCGGGAATAAATGTCATAAGCACGTTCGCCATAGCTGGTTTTTTCGATAACGGTTGGGATTAAGATTTGAGATTTGATGTCAGACATATTTTTTAAGTTATTTTATTTTACAATTCTACTAGTATTGGCTGGATAAGTCAAAAAAATTACAGTGTTGTTATTTTTTTCATCACCTCATCAATCGTGCCGGCAATGGAAAACCCGGCCGCTTTTTTGTGTCCGCCACCGCCTAGTTTTTTGGCCAAAGCCGAAACATCCACGTCATCTTTGGTAGTGCGAAAACTCCCTTTAATTTTTCCGTCTTGAGTTTCTTTTAAAATTAAAGACATTTTACCTTCATCCAAATTATTCAAAAAATTGGCAATCCCTTCGCTGTCAGTTTCGTCCACTTGATGGACTTTCAAATCCACTTGAGTAATATAGGTATAGACCATATCCAGAGCCTCGTGTTTGTTGAGACGATTCAAAATTTCTCCCCAAAGACGGAGTAAGTTGATGGATTTATTGCGCACCACTTGTTCGTTGATCATATTCAGATTACCACCTTTGCGAATCAGATCGCCGGCGGCCGCCATAGCGGTATCACTAGTTGCGGAGTTGGTGAAATTGTCGGTGTCGGTAATAATGCCGGTCAATAGAGCGGTAGCCATGCGATGGCTGATATGTACTTGGACATGTCGTAAAAAATTATAAACTATTTCAGCGGTTGAACTGGCTGTAGGATTCACCAAATTGAGGTGGCCGTATTTTTGATTGGTGTGATGATGGTCGATGTTGATAATTTCGGCCGAGTGATTTTTTACAAAACTATGAATACCGGCATATTGTAAATCACCGGAATCCAATACGATAATAGTATCCAGATCAGGATTAGAAAAAATTTCCGGATTGGTTTGAAGTTTTTCACTGTGTGGCAAAAAGGCCAATTTGGGGTTCAAAGGAGTAAGACAAAAAATCTCAGTTTTTAAACCGATTTTTTGCAGGTGTTCAAATAACGCGCAGGCTGACCCCAAAGCATCACCGTCGGCATTTTGATGAGCCACGATGACGATGGTGTGAGCGCGTTTTATTCGATCATAAATTTGTAAAGCTATTTTTCTCATTTCTCAGAATTTTATAATTTAAATTGAGAACAGGGGAGAATATCACACAAATAACGGTCTGTCAACAGTTGCGCCTCAGTTGGATTTTGTGATATAATAAGTCACAATTGTGTTATGTATTTGAAACGATTGGAAATTCAAGGTTTTAAATCTTTTGCCGGCAAAACGGTGTTGGATTTTTTGCCTCCAAAAAATGGGCGATTTAGTATTACCGCGGTGGTTGGTCCGAATGGATCGGGGAAGTCCAATGTGGTGGATGCTTTGCGCTGGGTAATGGGAGAACAGAGTATCAAAACTTTGCGCGGTAAAAAAAGTGAAGATATTATTTTTGGCGGTTCAGACCTCAAAGGACAGTTGGGGGCGTGCGAGGTTTCGATGATTTTGGACAATAGTGATGATCGAGTGCAAATAGATTTGCCGGAAATTGTGATTACTCGTCGTTTATACCGCAGTGGCGAGGGTGAATATATGATCAACAACAATCCGGTGCGTTTGTTGGATATCCATTTGCTATTGGCCAAAGCCCAGTTTGGTCAACATTCATATAGTATTATCGGGCAGGGGACAATCGATCGGTTGCTGACAGTCAGTACCGCGGAAAGAAAAGATTTTTTGGATGAAGCTTCGGGGATCAAAGAACATCAAATAAAACAACATCAGGCGAATCTCAAATTGGCTCGTACCGCCGAAAACATGTCGCAGGTAGAAATGTTACTCAAAGAAGTGGATCCACGTTTGCGATTGCTGTCCAAACAAGTGCGCAAGTTGGAACAGCGCCATGAAGTAGAAATAAATTTACGAGAAACACAAGAAAAATATTATGGATCATTGTATGGTGCCAACAAAAAAGAAATGGATCGCTTGGAGTTGGAAGTAAACAATTTGGACGCGCAATACAAAAATACTTTCAAAGAATTGGAAGACACTCAGTTGGAATTGTCAGAGTTGGCGCGCAGTGAAAGTCGTCAAGAAGTTTTTGTTAAATTACAAGAAAAATATCAGGCGGTTGTTCGAACCAAAAATGAATGGGAGAGGCAGTTGGCGGTTATTTCTGGGAAAATTCAAAACGCGTACAGTGAACTTGGAAAACAAAATATCGGTTGGCTGGAAAAGAAAGTAGCTGAACTAAAAGTTGTCGGCGAACGGTTTTTTCAAGAACAAAATAATTTAGAAAATGAATTGGCCAAAGCGGAAAAAATATTGAGTGAGAACAATGCCAAATTGGCGGAATTGTCGCGAGATAAAACCCAAGCGGCGGTTCGATTATCTCAACTGCAAGTCAAACAATACGAACAAAAATCCGAACGCCAATATTTGGAATTTAGCGGTTTGACTGCCGTGAAAACAGTGTTGGAAAATAAAAATCGTTTGGGAAAAGTGTATGGTTTGGTGGCGGAGTTGGGAGAGGTGGAAAGTGAATATCGTACCGCGCTGGAAGTATCGGCCGGACAGCATTTGTCTTCTTTGGTGGTGGCGGATGAAAGTGTGGCCAGATCAGCGATTGAATTTTTGCGTGAACAAAAAATGGGGGTGGCGACATTTTTGCCAACCAACAAAATTTTTGGGCGAGATATTAGCGGGGATATTCAATCACTATTGGTTGAAGATGGGGTAGTGGGGCTCGCGATTGATTTGGTAAAATTTGATGAAAAATTTCGCAATATTTTTTCTTTTATTTTTGGTGATACTATTATTGTAAAAAATTTGGCGGTGGCACAGCGGTTGGGTGTCGGACGGGCGCGCATGGTGACGCTCGATGGTGATGTGGTAGAGCGTCGCGGGGTGATGAAAGGTGGTTGGCGCGGACAGAAAAAAATGCATTTGAGTTTTTCCGGACGGACTATTTTTTCCGATGGTGAAGGTCAAAATTATCAGGAGGAATTGATCAGACAAGAAAGTAATTTTAAAGATTTTGAGACCAAGCTTGATCAAGCCAAGACCGTCGCGTTGTTGTCTCAAATGGACAAAGAAAAACTGTTGGGCAAGTTGGAATCGTTGCGCTCTGATCAGAAAAAAAATCAGGATGAAATGTCGGAGATGGAGCGCGAACTGAATTTCTTGCAGATGAGTCCGGAGGAATATGGTGCGCATTTGTCGGAGCTGGAAAAAGAAAAAGAAAAAATAAAATTGGAAATTAAAAATAGTGGAGCAGAGGCGGAAAAAATCGAAGAAGAAATAAAACAATTCAATGATAGTGAAGAAGAAAAAAAACAACGCGTGTTTGGTTTGCAAGAATCAATGCAAAAAAAGCAATTGGCAGTGAATGGAATATTGTCCGCGCGCAATGAATACAAAATTCAATTGGCAAAATTGGAAACAAAAAATGAAGACTTATCCAACGAAGTAAGTAGCGAAATGAGTCTATCGTTGGCGGCTTTGGCCGAACGGTCGTTAATCATACTCACTCAGTCTGAATTGGAGTCGAGCGCCACCGCAATTCAAAAATTAAAATACCAACTTAGTCTGATAGGTGGTATCGATGAAGATGTAGTAAAAGAATATGAAACCACCAAAGAGCGTTATGACTTTTTGAATAGTCAATTGAAAGACTTGACGACGGCCACCGATGATCTCTCCAAAATGGTGGAAGAACTCGATGAAATTATGAAGAAAAAACGCGCGACGGCGTTTAAACAAATTCGCAAAGAGTTCGATCGTTATTTCAAAATATTATTTAGCGGTGGTAGCGCGCAACTCGAAGAAATTTATGGTGAACCGGAAAGTGAAGACGAACCTGTCGTTTCTTTGAACAACACTGTCATTCCGAGTGAAACCGAGGAATCCCTCAAAAATAACAAATCAAAAAAACACGAAAAAATCCTCACCGGTATCGATATCGCCGTCAACCCCCCTGGTAAAAAAATAAAAAATATCAGCGCCTTATCCGGTGGTGAACGCACCCTAACTTCGATCGCTTTGATCTGTGCGATTTTGAACTGCAACCCATCACCATTTGTAGTGATGGACGAAGTGGAAGCGGCGCTTGACGAGACCAATACCCTGCGTTTTGCCGATATTATGAGCGAATTAGCCACAAAATCCCAGTTTATTATCATTACCCACAATCGTGCTACGATGCACAGCGCTGACGCCCTATATGGTGTAACGATGGGTGATGAAGGTATTTCCAAATTGTTAAGTGTTAATATTGGCGAAGTCGAGGTTGACAAAAATGCTCAAATATAGTATATTATTTTGGCTCTCGTTATCGTCAATAAAAAGAAAATTTTTATATAAATAAAACTAGTTATGTTAGCTATTCGATTACAACGTATTGGAAAAAAGAAATTTGCCACTTATCGTATTATTGTGTCTGAAAAAGCACGAGATACCCAAGGTAATCATTTGGAACAAGTTGGCACCTACAATCCGCACGCCAAAGAAAATCAATTTTTGCCGGTGGTGGATAGGATAAAATATTGGATGAGTAAAGGAGCTGTGCCTTCTGAAACTATCCACAATTTATTGGTGACCAACAAATTGATTGAAGGTAAGAAAAAGAAATCGGTATTTATCAGCAAAAGACGCGCCGCCAAATTGGCTGAAAAAAAGAAAACAGCCTAAAATTTGACGAGTTCTTTTGAAAGATGATAAAATAAGAATGCAGAGCTGGTGGACATATCCACACGTCGACAGACTGCCGATATGAAAAAATAATGATAATACTATGGAAGCAGATCAGATGTTTGTAGAGGCACTCGTGAAAGCGATTGTCAACAACCCAGACAAAGTAAAAACCGACCGCACTATCGATGAGCGCGGCGTGCTCATTACTTTGGATGTTGATCCAGCAGACATGGGCTATGTCATCGGACGAGGCGGTCAAACCGCTCGTTCTATCCGCACCTTGCTCAAGATCGTAGGCGCCAAGCACAATGCTCGCGTGAACCTAAAGATCAATGAGCCGGTAGGCGGTCGTGGTCCGCGCCCTATGCCTATGCAAAGTGCCGCCGCGCCAATTGACACTAGTGCTGTGGATGATCTAGGAATCTAAAATTCAAAAAACAAAAACACCAGTAACAACCACCTTTTCGCTTTTTTTGCCCGCGAGGGCAAAAGGATGAGCCTCGGGCTCATAACCCGCTCAAAGGTAATTGTTACTGGTGTTTTTGTTTTTTTGTCATTCCGAGCACCCGCTTCGCGAGTATAAACTCCGCCGAGGAATCCCTTATTAAGTTATCCACATGTTCTTGACCGAGTATTTTGTCTAATTTAAAACAAGCTATTAGTTAAAATACTAGTATTTTAACTAATAGACACAATTATAATGGACGAATTTGCGAATTTTCTCCAACGTGGTATTATATAGACAATCATTTTTTTGTATGCGTTTAGAAAAATATTCCATTGATAAACTCAAAAAAGAGCTTAAAAAAATTGTAAGTCAATATTTGAATTTAAAGAATTATCGTCTTTTTTTCTTTGGATCAAGAGTTACAGGCAAAGGAAATAATGTTTCGGATATAGATGTTGGTATTGAAGGCCACGAAGAAATTCCGCTCGAAATTATGTCTAAAATAAAAGAAGATGTGGAAAATTTACCGATTTTGTATAAAATGGAAATTATGGATTTCAAAAGAGCATCGCGAGATTTTTTGACAGTAGCTTTGCAAAATATTGAAGAAATTAAATAAATAACAAACACTTGTATGTCAAAACTGGAAGCCCAATTGATCCAAATGGAAAACGCGTTGAATAAATTAAAAGAGGTTTTGGCTTTGCCAGAGACAGAAATAGTGCGCGATTCTGCGATTCAACGTTTTGAATTTACTTTGGACTTAACATGGAAAACAACAAAAACGTATTTGGAAGAGAAGGAAGGTGTCGTGTGTGTTTCTCCAAAAGAATGTTTTAGGGAAGCGTTTAGGCAGGGTTTAATAAATTATGACAGCGAGTGGATTACTATGGTTGATTTACGCAATGAAACGGTTCATACATACAATGAAGAAAATGCGCAAAAAATTTATCTACAGTTATCTTCAACAATTGGAAAATTTGAAGAGTTACTAAATAAATTAAAGCAGTAAACATACTTATCCACATGTTGGGGGGGGCGGATGTTTGTGAGTAAATATATAAAGTGGTATAATATGTGTGTAGGTAAAAAACCTATTTATTAATTAATTATTTTTTTCATAAAATGTATCCTATGAAATATTTTTCATTAGGCAAAAAACTATTGCTATTAGGCAGTTTTGTTTTGCTTGGGGTTTTGTTAAATGGTGGTAGCGCAAGTGCCCAGACAGGGCCTTGTTATTGGGTAGCTGGTTCGGCTGCAAATTATAGTAGTACTACAGCATGGTTGGATGGTGCGGGTGACGCATGTGTTCCAGAAATAGCACCAGGCTTAGTGTTCAAAGCCGCTTCTTCTACCGCGGATATAACTTTTGATGTTAGCACCACAACTCCGAATATGAGTTTTGATAGTACTTATTCTGGTGAAGCGTATATTGCGGCTGGCATAACAGTCACTTCTACTGGCTCAATCACTTTCACAGGTACAGGAACTAACGGTTTTAATATACTTGCTGGATCCACTTTGAATGTTGCCTCTAATCTTGGTGTGTCTTCTACTTTTGTTATAGCTAGTACCGGTGTATTGAATTTGGGTGGAAATTTGACGGTATCTGGAACACTAAGTGCTGCTTTAGGTACTGCGACGGTTAATTTTACTAGTACGACTGCAACCACTCAAACTATTGGTGGTCCAGGAAGTATTACGTTTGGAACTTTGAATGTAAATGGTAGTACTGTAACCCTCGGTTCATCGGTTACGACTACAGGTGATGTGACAGTGGCGAGTGGAAAGACACTTGCTTTGGCAGGAAATAGTTTGGTGGCGTCTGGGAATATTACCAACACAGGTGGTACGATTACTCAAACCGGCGGTGTGGTGACTATGACTGGTGCAAGTAAAACTTTGGGTGGGGTAGGTGGTACTACAAATTTATATGATTTAGTTGTAAGTAGTACGCTTGTTAGCTTGGCTGGTAATGTTACTACCACAGGTGCTTTGACAGTTGCTAGTGCCAGTTCGGTTTTGGCTTTAGGCACAAAGAATCTAGTCGTCAGTAGTAGTTTTGCCGGTTTGGGTACGGTCACTCAAACATCCGGATCTGTTACAATGATCGGAGAGGGGAATTTGGGAGGAACAAGTTTGACAATGGGTATTTCTGATTTGATAATTACCGGTACTACGACTTTAGCGGGTACTGTGACTGCTTCTACTACAGTTGTGTCTGGGGTATTGAATGGTGGTGACGCAAAAACACTGTCTGTTTCTGGTTCCGGCACCCCATTATCTATAACCGGTACCTTTAATCCGGGAACCTCCAATGTAAATTTTACAAATGTCAGTGTTAATATACCGACAGCTACTTATTATTCCTTGACTTATAATTGTGCTGGTTATGGTTGTGGCACAGCGACTTTAATTGGTAACGTTACAAGTACCAATTTGTATAATAGTATGGGAACTTTAGCTTTTGGAAATTATAATGTTTTTGTAAGCACAACTTTCCAAAATTACGATATTATTACTCAATCTGGTGGCAGTACAACTTTGAATGGATCCGCTGTAAGCTTAAATCCAGGCAACACGGCAACAACAACATTATATAATTTAATTATCAGTTCAAATGTTACCAGTTCAAATACAGGCACTCTGACCGTCAATAATTTAACTGTTGATACAGGCAAAGAACTGATGCTGACTGCCGGTTTAACTATTGATATCACAGGCACAGGTACGCCGTTTGTTAACAATGGTACTTTGGCTGGTACATCAACTATTAAATATTCGGGCGCAACAGTATACATCGCTTCTTCTACTTATTATAACTTGACGGTTGATAGTGCTTCGTCTACTTTGTTGGATACTACTAACATAAACAATGCGTTAATAATTAATTCTGGAAAAACATTGAATATAGGCGGTTTTGCACTTAATGTGACAGGCAATGCGACAAATTCAGGTAATTTTATTATAAATGGCGGGTCAGGAAATGGCACAGCTGATATAACAGGTGATTTTACTGCGACTGGTGATGTAAATATTATTGCCGAAGGAGAATTGTTAGTGGGCGCTACTTCTACTTTATCATCCACAACATTAACCAGTGGTAATTTTTCTACAAAGAACCTTTATGTTAGTAATAGTGGTCATGTTGTAGATAACGGCACAGGAACTATAACTATTTTAGGCAGTGGTGTGTTAAATGTTGGGACAGGCGCCAACTTGAGCGCTTATGATTTATCCGTTGGTACTTCATCTGGCACTGTGACAACCACAGGCAATGTTACAACCACCCATGTCTTGACTATTGGGAGTGCTGGAACTTTAAATGCTGGTAGCGGTGTCTTTACATTCACCGCCACTAGTACACCTTTTGTAATGGCAGGTGGAACATTTAATGCAAATACCTCAGAATTTGTTTATGCTGGTGCCACAGCCAACGTTGCTTCAACTACTTATTACAATTTGACAGTTAACGGAAGTCAGTCTTTGGTTGGAAATGTGACTACGACAAATGTTTTGACTATCGGAACCGGTGGTACATTAGATGCTGGTGCATACACCATCCGATTAACCGGCACAGGTACCCCATTGGTAAACAGTGGTACATTCACCGCCTCAACTTCCGCGGTCATATTCTCCGGTACCACATCCAATGTTCCTGCCGCCACTTACTATGATTTGACAACCAATGGTACTACTCAAACACTTGTCGGTAATGTTACCTCCACTCACGTCTTGACAAATGGAAGTGGTACATTAGATGCTGGTGCATACACCATCCGATTAACCGGCACAGGTACCCCATTGGTAAACAGTGGTACATTCACCGCCTCAACTTCCGCGGTCATATTCTCCGGTGCCACCTCCAACGTTCCTGCCGCCACATATTATGATTTGAAAACAAATGGTTCTCAAACATTGACAGGAAGTGTTACGTCAACTCACTTTTTGACCATCGGTGCAGCAGGTACATTAAATGCCGGCGCGCATAGTATCCGATTTACAGGAACAGGTTTGCCGTTAGTTATAACTACTGGAGGCACTTTCACCGCCTCAACTTCTGCCGTTTATTACACCGGTGCTACATATGTCGCACCCGCAATTTACTACGATTTAATAATCAACGGTACTACAGCATTAATGGGCAACGTAACCTCAACTCATGTCTTGACAGTTGGAAGCGGTACTTTGAGTAATGGTTATATTATTACGCTTACAGGTGACGGAACCCCATTTGTAAAAACTGGCGCGTTCACATCAGGTGATACATCGGAAGTAAAATATACCAATACCGGAACAGTAACTATCGCCGGTGCTACATATGATAAACTTACTCTTAGCGCAGGTACATACAATCTAGGTGCAAATGCTACAACAACAAATACATTCACTAATGGCGGAACATTTGTTTTGGGAGATTATTATTTGGTCGCCAATGGTACTTATACAAACAACAACACGGTGACAGGTATTAGTCATGTTAAGAAATTATCTACTGGCGGACTTGCTGGTGCTCCTTATGTCAGTGGTACAGGTAATGGTACAGGAAATAATATAACATTGTCTATTTTTGATCCGACTGCCAATGCGTCTTCATCGGTTAAGGAAACCATTTCAGTTACTTTAACAGCTACTTCAAATTTAAGTGACAGCGAAACAATCACTTTAACCGAAGATGCGGTTTCTTCTGGTAATTTTACTGCAACAATTCCATTCTATATTATAAATGCAAAGACGGAAAATAATAACAAGGTAGATGTTTCAAGCAATGGTACTTTGGCTTTATCATATTCAAAAAGTGGTCTTACTTTAGCAGATTCTATATCTACTACATTTACCGGTCCTAGTTTCTTTGGCGGTAGTTCTCCTGGTGGCGCTGGTACAGCCCCTTCGGTTTCATCTGAGGCTACAGCAGCTACCATTTCTACCGACGGCACAGCAACTACCCAGACAATCACATTGAATTTCTCCACTACAAACGCCACTCAAGTTGCCATTTCCGAAGATATTGGTTTTGCCGGAGCAAGTTGGGATACATATAGTGCTAGCAAACAGTTTACTCTTTCATCAGGTGCCGGCGCAAAGACAATATATGTCAAATTCCGTTCAGATAGTGGCGGTATTACCAGTGTATATACTTTGAAAACAAATTTAGTTGCCGGGTATGTTCCTGCCACCAAAGTAGTTACTCCACCTGCAGTCACCGCACCGGTTGTATCCACTCCTGCTGAATCAGCCACAACTCCGGTATCTGCAACCGTTCCGGTTTTCGAAGTTGCCAGTCCAGATTCAGCTATTATTATTCCAGCAATTAAAAAATTGACATACAAACCAGGAGAAGTTGTTAAATTCAAATATACATACAAAAATACTACTTCCGCCACCCAAAAAATAAAAGTAGTTCGTCAGTTGCTCGATGCAAATGGTAAAGTGTTAGCCACTTCCAATGGTTCAGCCACCTTAAATAAAGGCAAATTATTTACCAGTGCACCTTCACAGACCCTTGGAACCAAACTTGCCGATGGAACCTATACACTCGTGGTAAAAGTATTGGATAGCAAAAACAACGTCTTAGATCAAAATAGTTTTGATGTTGTAGTCGCCAAACCTCTGCCTCCACCGGCCATCATCGCCAATTATCCTGATTCCAAAGTTGTGATAACCGGTTTGAAATTGGATTATAAAGTAGGAAACACAGTGAAGTATGCATATTCCTACAAGAATGAAACCGGCAAATCTTTGAAGATAAAAATCACCCGTCAATTGGTAGATGCCAATGACAAAGTAGTAACTCAATCCTCCGGCACCAGAACTTTGACCAAAGGCCAGAACTTCAAGTTTAGTGTCAGCGATGTATTGGGCAAGAAACTAGCAACCGGAGTTTATACCATAAAGATCAAAGTATTTGATTCCAAAAATGTTATTTTGGATGAAAACAGCTTTGATGTGACAGTGAATAAATAAAAAGAAATAGTTAAAAACAAACCAAACAAGAGCCTCGCTTCAATGCCGGCTCTTGTTTTTTATCTTTTTTAATAGTATAATCAAGTTTATGAAATTCGACATCCTGACACTTTTTCCAGACGCAATTCACAACTACTCAGAAGTGAGTATTCTTGGTCGTGCCCAAAAAAGTAGGCAGATAGATATCCGTGCTCACGATATCCGTGATTTTACTTTGGATAAACAACATCATGTGGATGACAAGCCATATGGTGGTGGGGCGGGTATGGTGTTGCAGGTGGAGCCAATTTATCGTTGTTTGGAGAGTTTGGGGTTGGTGAAAGATGGAAAACCCGCCTTCGCCAAGGCTTCGGCGAGGCGAAGAATAATAATCATGGATCCGGACGGAAAAAAGTTTGATCAAAAAATGGCTCACAAATTTTCCAAGTTGGATAATTTAGTTTTAATTTGCGGACGCTATGAAGGTTTCGATGAGCGAGTATATAAATTTATTGATGAAAGAATTTCGGTAGGGGATTTTGTTTTGGCTGGCGGAGAGTTGCCAGCACTAACTATTGTTGAATCCACTGCGCGTCTTATCCCAGGGGTATTGGGCAATAAAGAATCTTTAACAGAAGAAACATTTGTAGAGGGTGTAATAGAATACCCACAATACACTCGCCCCGAAGATTTTATGGGTTTAAAAGTACCAAAAATTTTATTATCCGGAGATCATAAAAAAATAGAGCAATGGCGTCAAAAAAATACCAAGCGATCAGTAAAAAGTTAAGTTAGATTTTATCCACAACTTAGCCACTTTTCCGCTATTGACAGTCTTTTATCTCTATGCTATTATGTAAAAGCTTTAAAGAAAACCCTGCAAACAAAAGTACTTCCAAAATTAAATCATTTTTCTAAGTCCGCTTAACAGATTCCCGCATTTGCGAGAATGACAACGAGTTGATACTGGAAAGAGAAAAGAGTAAGTCAAATTGGCTTCCTCTTTTTTCTTTCAACAGTGAAAGAAAATGAACCTTGACAATACAAACGTGACAAAGACCATATTATATACAATTTAATTTGTATAAAATTAAACTGTCTATTCAACAACAAATATATTAAATAGTTCGGATTTATTTCCGA
>Ga0172379_10000193_pt1 | contig 163215 bp, 120 predicted proteins | sample GrowelOW334metaG_FD_119756 | JGI IMG/M metagenome (GOLD analysis project Ga0172379, IMG submission 119756) | Groundwater microbial communities from an aquifer near a municipal landfill in Southern Ontario, Canada - Groundwater well OW334 metaG | ecosystem: Environmental > Aquatic > Deep...
CCGGGCAGTTCTGGACCCGCGGCGGCCTGCGCCACTTGGATGGTTTGGAAGAAGCTCGCGACAACGGCCACTGGGATGAACTCTGGCTCACGGCTTGATGGCGCGGGTGCCAAGTTGCGCCCAATTGCACGCTCTCTCCTTCTCATTTCTGATTTCTGCCCGCCAATGAACACTCCACTATTTTCAATCCCGTCTGTCCTTACTGAATTCCGTTTTCACTGCACGGCGTTCGGTGTCGGTGAGGGCTGGCTTCCTCTGGACGGCGCCGAACGTGACCGGAATTCCCGGTAATGCTCCGGGCACATTCTTAAAGTCAAAATCCTTCACTGCCTCAGCAGCCAGTGTCGCGAGGCGGTAGTGCAGGCGATAGGCAGTCAGTGCGTGCTCGTTGGGATTGCCGTGGTAGCGGTTGCACAGAAAAATAACAAAGGTGCGCGAGAACGGATCAATCCACAGCGCCTAGCCGGTCCAGCCCGCATGGCCATAGCCGCCCACCGGAAACAAGGCGCCACGCTGGAACGAGTAATCATGTGGTGGAGAATGATAGGGCGAGTCGATGTCCCAGCCCAAGCCACGCCGCACGGGCAGATTCCCCGCGCCGGGGCAGCGCAAGCCGGACGGACTTTGCACGCTGGTCATCTGTCGGACGGTTGCGGCACGTAACACCCGGATGCCGTCGAGTTCACCGAGGTTGAGCATCATGCGTGCGAACCGCGCGAGATCATGAGTGGTGGTGAATAGTGATGCATGGCCCGCAACTCCACCCATGAGACGCGCCATGTTGTCATCAACCAGGCCTCGCCCTGGCGAACTCGTCGGCGCCACTCGGCACAGATGCCTGCCTGCGGGACGGAACACCGTGTCTTGCATTTGCAGCGGGCGGAAAAGTTCCGTCATGCAGAAGTCATCCAGTGTTTTGCCCGTGACGCGCTCAATCACAACCCCGAGCAACATGGTGCCCACGCTGCTGTAGGCAAAAGCAGAACCAGGCTCGAACGCGGGTCGTTCACGACAAGCCAGTGCAACGGCCTCGTCGCGACTGCTGAAGGGCTGGGTTTTCGGATCCAGGTTCGTTCTCAAGCCAGAAGTGTGCAGCAGCAGATGCAGGATGGAGATCTTCTCGCGGCCTTCACCGGTGAACCCAGGCAGGTGTTTCGATACAGGATCATCGAGTCTCATCAAGCCACCCTCCACCGCTTTCATGGCCGCGCTCGCAGCGGCGACGACCTTGGTGATGGAGGCGACGTCGAACAACGTGTCCTCGGTCATTGGCTCCAGCGTTGGACCCAACGAGCGTTGCCCATAAGCCCTATGATAAGCTACGCCATTCCGCTCCACCCAGAGTGCCGCGCCCACCAGCTTCGAGTTCGTGATCGCCCCTTCAATTACGGCATCCATAGCGGCGAGCTTCTCCAGTCGGAACGTGCCTTGTAGGCGAGGGCGTTCGGCCTTGGGAGACTGAACATCGGTCTCAGCAGCAGAGGCGGAAACCAGCGGGGCTGCCAGCAGGATGAAGAAGGTAAAGAGTGTATTCATGGGCATGACTTTATGGACAACTCATGGTTGCGACAATAACGGACCTTGACGCCTGCGGTGAGACGGCTGTCAACGATCATTTCAGTGTCCCGATGTTCGCCGCGTCGTGCAGCGCCTTCATCTCAGCGTCGGTGAGCGCGCGGTTGAAGACGGCTAGGCCGCCAAACCTGCCTTTCGTCGTCGCCCCTTCGGGGAATAGTGAGCCGGCGGCGTAGCGGGCGCCGACGCAGAAGTCGGAACCGCCCATCGGCTTGGTCTTCGCGTGCAGCGCGGGGTCGTAGCGGAAGATGCCGCGGCCGTGGAAATACGGGTTCATGCCGCGGTCCCTGCCGCCGGGGCCTTCGTGGGTGAAGTAACGGTCGCTGCGCTTGTCCTTCGCGGGGTCGAGTCGGCGCGCGTCGAGCACGCCGTTGATGTAGGCGCGGATGTATTTCGAGTCGTAGGTGAAACCCAGTGTCACCCATTGTTCCTCCGGCACCTCGTGTGCCGTCACGGCATAATCGCAGCACCACGGAAACGCGCTGCCGTCGGCCCGGCGCGTGACGCCGCCCTCGTTGGAAATGTGCGGCACGAGCCGGCGTTCGCCGCCATAGGTGGGCATGTTCAGGAGCATCGCGTATTGGCGCGTGCCGCCGTCGTCGTGCTCGCCTTTGCCCTCGCACCACATCCCCGCGACGGTGCGGCTCACCTCGAGGTCAATGAGCCGCACGACGGCGAACATCGAGACCTGCGCGTCCTTGCCGGAGATGTTGAGGTCGCCCGTCTCGGCGTAGCGGATGCGGAGGAACTGTTTGCCGTTCAACTCCGCCGAGTAGCCGGAGAATAGCCCGCCCGCGACGCGGGCAATGGGGCCGCCGACCTCAACGAGCGGATGCTTCTCCTTCGTGCCGCTGGAAACGCGCGGCTGGCCGCCCTCCTCGCCGAACGTCCAGAACGCGACGAGGCCGGGCATCTTCTCGACGACGGCGCGGTTGCCGATTGGGTCGGCGGCGCAAGCGAGCGATGTGGCAGCAAGCAAAGATGCGGCAGTCTTCATAAGGCGGTGTGTCTCAGTGCAACAATTCCACCCGATTCATCATAACGGCTTGGCCGCGCAGCAACACGCGATCACCGCGCACGGCGGCTTTCACCACGCCGCCGCGCGCGCTGGCTTGGTAAGCGGTGAAGTCGCTTTTGCCCAGCTTTGCCTGCCAGTAGGGGCCGAGGGTGCAGTGGGCGGAGCCGGTGACCGGGTCTTCATTGACGCCTACCGTTGGAGCAAAGAAGCGCGACATAAAATCAAACTCCGGCGACTTGCCGAGGCAGGTGACGATTATGCCGCGCTCCGTCAACGGAGCGAGCACGGTGAAGTTCGGCTTCAGCCCGCGCAGCGTGTGTTCGTCCGCCACTTCCACGAGATGATCCGTCCCGTTGCCGCCGGTCCAGAGTAGCTCTGCGCCGAGTGCATCGCTCAATCCGGGCGGCGTCGCGCAAGGCGCGGTTGGCGTGGCCGGGAAGTCCATCTCGATCCAGTCGCCTGCGCGCCGACATGTCAGCCAGCCGCTCAACGTGTGGAAGCGCGCGGGCTGGTCGGCGGCCAGCGCGCCGGTTTCCCAGAGCGTGTGCGCGCTGGCAAGCGTCGCGTGTCCGCAGAGCTTCACCTCCACAGCCGGCGTAAACCATCGCAATGAGTAACCGCCAGCGATAGGATGCAGGAAGGCCGTCTCGGAAAGATTCATCTCGCGGGCGACCAGTTGCATCCAGACTTCATCAGTGGGTTCGCCGAGCACGCACACGGCGGCGGGATTGCCGGCGAATGGTCTGTTGGTGAAGGCATCAACGACATGGAGCGTGGGATGACGCTGAACCTGGGATGAGGCGGATGAATTCACGGCCTAGAAATACCCGCCCTTCTCCGTGATCTGGTGGATGCTCTGCCCTTCGGCGACCCAGCCGAAAATCTTCTTCTCATTGGCGCGGATCTCCTCGGCGCGGACCAGCACGTCGTGGGCGATGTCGCGCGGGACACAGACCACGCCGTCGCAGTCCGCGAAGACCACGTCGCCGGGCTTGATCACCACGTCGCCGATCTTGATCGGCACCTGATAGTGCGTGATGAGGCAGCGGCCGAGCGAGCCGTTCGGGATGCGGTGTTTGTAATAGACCGGGAACGGCTTCTCCAGAATCTGCTTCGTGTCGCGGATGCCGCCGTCAATGCACGCCGCCTTCACGCCCTTGCCGTAGGCGGTCGCGGTCATCACGCCGCCCCAAAGCGTGGCCTTCTCGTCGTTGGAAGTGTCCCAGACCACGAACGTGTCCTCGCCCATCTCGTCGAGCATCTGCGTGCGGAACGTCATCTCGCCAGTGATCTTCACGTTCGGCGCGCTCTTGACGGTGAACGCGATGCCGGCCACGACATCGCTGTCGCGCAACGGCCGCAGGTGCCCCGGCAGCGACTGGTCGAGCAGGCAGAACTCGCGCAGCACGTCGCTGATCGCGCCCGTGTAAAGCTGCTCGTAGCGTTTGAGCAGTTCCTTGACAGGCACGGGGAACGGTTGGGTGGAGACACCCTCGCGCTGGGCGATGAGCTTCTCCAGTTTCATCATCTTTGCTTCTTTTTGCAGCAGGTTTTCGTTTTTCATAAATTTGGACAGTAGTTGTTAGTAACGCTCATCGAACAATCGTGCCATACACAGGTCATCCACACTTGTGTCGCCGATTCGCACCGCACCGCGCCGGCAGCCTTCGAGGACGAAACCGAATTGCTTGTAAAGCTTGATGGCAGCCACATTCGTCGCAAAGACGCCCAGTTCCACGCGCCGCAGCGTCGGACGGTCCTTCACCCACTCGAACAGCCAGTTCAGCAGCGCGCGCCCGATGCCCCGTCGCCGATACTCGCGCAACACTGTCATGCCAAACTTGCCGCAGTGCGCCGCTCGCCGTCGCGTCTCGACTCGGAAAGTGAGCATGCCAACGATGCGCCCATCTTGCTCGGCCAGCAGCAACACTGAGTTGGACGTCTCCGTGTGCAGTCGGATAAACTTCTCCTCCTCGACCACTGACGGCACAGTCTCGAAACCGTAAACGAACGGGCAGTCTTCTTCCATGAAAGCCGCTACAAAGCGTTGCAACGCCTCCGCATCCGTTGGGACGGCGGGACGAACCTCAATACAATTGCTGTTGCTCATAGGTTGTCTTGCTCCTTCTTTGGCACTCAGACGGCCGCGAGACTCTTCCGCAGCACGTCCATTGTCTCGCGCTGGCGCTGCTGGACGACCGCGCGGGCGTTCGCGGCCTTCGCTTTCGCGGCAGCGGGGTCTTTGGCAAACGCCAGCACCATTGGAACGACTCGCTTGATGTCGTCTTCGTTGTCGAAGTCGAAGAGCCAGTCGCCGAGGCCGATGTCGCGCCACATGATGCCTTTGCTGGTCTGCTCTGCGAACCGACAGACGATGGCGGGGATGCCGTTGCCGAGCGCCATGATCGGGCTGTGCATCTCGGAGCCGAAGATGCCGGCGGAGCGGACGTAGGTGCTGAGGGCTTCGTCCGTCAGCCAGTATTTCTCGTGCCAGACGACGCGCGCTTTCACGTCGGCGGGCAGCTTGTCGTAGAGCATCTCCTTGCCGACCGCCATCTGCGTGGCGTCCTCGGGGCAAAGCAGCACCTTCAGAGGCGTCTGGCGCACCACAGCGATGATGGCCTCACGCAACGGTGCGTGGTCGTGCTCCTTCATGGCCTCGTTGCGCGCGTGCTTCTTCTCGTCGAACGCGAAGCCCTTCTTGACCTTCCAGTAAGGCGTGAATCGGAAACGCGATAAACAGCAGAGGAACCTTCCTTCTTCCAGCCCGTTGGCTTTCAGGAAGGCCGTCGCCGGGCCGTCGTTGCGCAGGTCCACCCCAAACGCGCCGTCGGGGCCAAACTCCATCACCGGGCAGTGAACACCATTCGCCTTCGCGAACGCGAGCGAGACGGAATCGCGAAAGAACACGAACTTCGCCGCGTTCATCAATTCGACCGCGCCTGGGCTGGCATAGCCCATCGTGATGCCGTAGATGCCGTAAGGCTTGCCGGTCTCCTTGTGCCACTTCGCGACATCCTTCGCCGCCACGAATGACGGGCCGGAGCCGTGCAGCAGGAAATCGCACTCGGCGAACGCGGTCTTGATCGCATTCGCCCCCTCGACGATGGCCACCTTTGGGAACCGCCGGCGCAGCATCTCGTCCACGCCGTTGTCCACCTTGCTTGGCCAGAGCCGCACCTCGGCTTCGGGCAGATACTTCTCCAGCAATGTCAGCACGCCCGGCGTGTGGCCGATGTCGCCGATGTTGACGGTCTGCCACGACGAGCGCAGCACGATGCGCGGCGGGCGTTTGTCCGCGGCGCGCAGCAACGGCGCGAGCGCGGCAGCGATTGTGGTCTGGACAAAGGTTCGTCGGTTCATAGTAATCATAGTAGTCGTCTCGCTCCGCGAGACGAGTATTTGTAAATGATGCCCTCTCGCGGAGCGAGAGGACTACTTTTCATAAATCTCCACGCGATCCAGTTCCGCCGGGCCGTTCCAGAGCAGTTTCAAGCAGCGGTTGCCGGCGGGCACGGCGCACTCGTATTCCACCATCGTGCGACGCTGGCCGCGGGCGGGACCGCTGGGCGGACTCGCGAGGCGGCGCTCGATCCGCGCTGGCTGTAATGCGGTGAACGTCCTGCCGTCGTCGGAAACTTGCAGCGTCAGGTCGGCCGTGTCCTTCGCGAAAAATGTGACCACCTTCACCGACTCGATGGGGGCGGAGACTTTGTAGCTGAGCCAGTCGTTGGTGTTGCCCTTGGCGCGGAAGAGGTATTCGGCGTAGAAGGCGTTATAGTCGTTGTTGAGCTTCAAACCGTCAGACTTGGCGTGGACGCGCGAAAAATCCTGCAGCTCGTCGGCGAGGCAAACGCGTTTCACCTTTACCGGCCCGACGACATTCGAGGGCTGCGACGCGCCGGACACGTTGCGCGCAGTGACGCGGTAGAACCATGTCTGGCCGGTGCGCGCAGTCGTGTCGCTGAACAGGGGGCGATAGGCGATGTCGGCGTCCGAGACGTTCTTCGCGATGGTTTTCCACGGGCCACCGGCTTTCGGCGCACGCTCGATGTCGTAGCCGCTCGCGCCCGCCGAGCCGCGCCACGATATCATCGGCACGCCGCCGATCGGTAAAAGTGTTGGCGCATCGGGCACGGCCACCGGCGGCACCGCTTGCCCCTGAATCCTGAACGCGGCTTCGCGCATCGCAGTCATGATGCCGATTTCGTCTTGAGCGTCCGCGCTGGGGAAACCAGGCCAGTGATAAGCCCACACGGCCGGGTAAGTGAAAATCTGATGCCAGTAGAAGCCGCCATCACGATGATGCGAATACATGCTCCAGAGAAGCGCCCCGGCGGCGCCCGAATCCTCCACAGCCGCCAGGAACTCGCGCAACTTGGCCCCCGCGTTGTCGCGAGTGAACTGCTTGCCGTCCACGTAGGGTCCGAACTCGCCGATCACGAACGGCTGCTTGTGCTTCAGGCGCAGGGTTTCTTCGCGACACAGTGCGGCATAATCAGGTTCGCGGCCCGGATAGTAGTGGCGGTTGAAGATGTCAATGTTCGGGTCGAGCCGCGCCGGGTCCGGGCGATGCGATGACCAGGTGTGGATGATGAGGTGGTTCGGATCGAGACTCTTGATGAAAGCCGCCATCTCAGCGCACCACGCTTCGGGCGCGTCCTCCATCTCGTTGCCGAACTGCCACGCGAAGACGGCCTTGTCGTCTTTGTAGCACCCGCCCGTGATCGAGTTCCTGCGTTCGAGAATCAGCCGAACCATATCCTTAAAGTCCTGCTTGAGTTGCGGGTCGGTCCAGAATTCCTGGCGTTTTTTGCCGCGGTGCGCCGCGAAGGTGCCGAAGCCGCCGAGGAAATTATCCTGCGCCGCCGAGATGCTGAGGATGTAGCGCACACCGTAGCGATGCCCCAGCGCCAGCAGGTGGTCGAGCGCCCGGAACGCCTCCTCGTTCAACTGACCCGGACCGAGGATGTAGTGCCACGGCGTGGCCTGCTCGCGCGGCCCGCGCATGGCCAGACACCACGTGCGCGCCACACGCAGGTTCATTTGCGCCAGCGTCTTCACGCCGTCCTCCTGTTCCCACGGCGTTGGCAGCGTCATGCGTTCCTTCAGGAACAGAGTGTAATCATACGGCAGCAGCAATCCCGGCATATTCGCGCCGATGAAACGGAACTCCTTGTCGCCGTCCATCAGCTTGTCGCCTTTGCGGGTGATGAAGTGCTGGAAGCGGCTGTCAGCCGCGGAAGCAAGCGGCAACAGACCAAGCAGACAAGTCAGCGTGAAAACGGTTCTTCTGTTCATAGTTATTTCTTTGTCTTTACCCTCATTCTTTGACTGGCAATGCGTAATACGCGAATTCCGCAAAAAAGAACTCCGACATGTGGAGCTTTGAATAGTCGTAATGGCGGATCGCGCGCTCGACGACATCGCGTCCCGTGCCGTCGCCCGCGAGAGCGATAATCGCCGCGGCCGCGAGCGAGTTTCTCATGTAGCGGGCCTCGTAATGCTTTCGCTCGCCTCGCTTTGACTTGTCTGCGATTCCAGACAGTCTTTGGGCTTCAGCCTGCGTGGGCTGAGGAAACCAAGTGGAATAAACTGCCCGCCAGTTGGCGTTCCCAAAGACTTTCGTGTCGTTGTTGTCGAACGCCTTGTGCGCCTCGATGGCCGCGAGGGATTGTCTGGCGTTGATGGCCAGGCCGGCGCGGTATTGCGTCCGAAGGGACTCGTCGGTTTCCATCGCGACGAGTTGTGCCAGTGAACCTTGCGACCCGACATAGATCCATTGCTGATAATCATCAATGCCTTTGATCGCCTCGCGGTCGGGACCGTAGCCCGCGGCACAAATCTGGACGCGCGTCTTGTCGCAATTCGCAGGACGCTCGACGAGCGCCTTGCGGTAGCGTTCGAGCCAGACACCGTCGCGCGTCACGTCATACATGGCCCGGAGCATGAACAGATACCGGACGGCGTCGCGGAAAAGGTGCCCTTGGAAAGCGCCCCGGAACTGGCCTTTGAAAGCGCCATCACAGGGACACCTCCACGCTTTGGCTTCAAGGACGTCCGCCACCTCGCGCATCTTCTTCACAACTCGCTTGCGCTCCGCGTCGGAAGGAATGCCGCTCATGCAATAGGCGTGGAGGCCGTAGAACCACGGATGCGTTTGGTCGTCTGAACCGAGGGGATAATGGCACTTGCCATCCGTGCCCATGCCCCGTGCGATAAAGCCGCGCACATCGGAAACCGATGCGCATTTGAGAAGCCCCAATGCAAGACGTCGCGCATTGGCCTTGTCCACAGCAACTCCGCTGCGGCGGGCGCGCTCGCAGGCCGCTGGAAGATACAAGCCCGTGAACATCGGCCCGTTCTCGATCGGGCTCCACCAGCCGATGGCATTCGGCCGCCCCAGCTTGCAGTCCTCAGGAGTGGGGATCTCGCCGATGTAATCGAGAATGACACCGTGCCGATCAATGCGCTTGCTCCAAAGTTCCGCGTGGGCTTGCTCCACGGCATCGAGCAGGGAACTTTGGGCAGCGAGCACGACTCCGCATGGCATCGCGACGATCGTCGAGAGGATTACGATCAGCCCGAATCGAGGCATGGGCATTAGATTCATGAGCTGGGATTTCATGCAGTTCGAAATCACGCTTGTTCAAACCCCCGACGCCGCCGAGAAGCCGCCGTCCACGGCCACGGTGATACCGGTGACGAACGCGGCCCGCTCGTCATCCAGCAGCCAGCAAACGGTGCCGAGAAGGTCCTGCGCCTCGCCGAAGCGTTTCATCGGCGTGTGGGCCATCACGTTCTGGCCGCGCGCAGTCAAGCCGCCGTCGTCGGTCATGAGAATCTTGCGGCTGCGCTCGTTGGCGAAGAAACCGGGCGCGACGGCATTCACGCGGATGCCGGTGGGCGCGAGATAAGCCGCCAGCCACTGCGTGAGGTTGACCACGCCGGCCTTGGACAGCGAGTAGGCGAGGTTCTTCGTAAGCGGCCGGTAGCTGTTCATGGAGGCGAAGTTCACAATCGCGCCGCGGCCCTGTTGCGCCATCTCCCGGCCAAACACCTGACACGGAATAAGCGTGCCGATGGTGTTCAACTTGATGACGTCGAGCATGCGGTCGGGGTCAAGGTTGAAAAAGCCGCGCAGGTTTTCCGGCCGTGCGTCGCTGATCTCCGCGGGCTGGAACTCCGTGGTGGTCGTCACCGCATCGTTGCGGTTGCCACCGGCGCCGTTCACCAGCAACGCACACGGTCCCAGTTCCCGCGCGATGCGCTGGCGTGCGGTTTCGATCGCGGTCGCGTCGGTGACATCCACGCTCAGCGGCAACGCCGTGCCGCCGCTGGCGCGAATAGCCGCGGCGACTGGCTCCAGTTTTTCCACGGTGCGGCCGAGCAAGGCGACTTTCGCGCCGAGCCGGGCGAGTTCGACGGCGACGGCGGAACAGAGCGTCCCGCCCGCACCTGTCACAACAGCGGTTTTGTTTTTGAAAATGGTTTCGTTCATTCGTCAGTTCTCCTGCGTGCTTCCAGTTTCGCGAGCCTGTTTGATCCGACCGACGCAAAACACCAGCGTCAGGCACGCCAGCAACGGGAGGATGCCAATGGTCCAAAACACCGGCGCGTAACCGGCCTTGTCCACGAACAGGCCCGCTGCAAACGTGAACACCGCGCCACCGAGGCTGGAACCTGTGCCGGTTAACCCGACCGCCGTGGCCAGAGTCTGCGCCGGGAAAATGTCCGCGTGCAAGGCGTAGATGTTCGCGCTCCACATGCCGAAGCCGAACGTCGCCACGCAGACCCATGCGATGGCCGTCGCGGGCGTCGGTGCGCCGACCACCATCAGTCCGGCGCTCATCATCAGCCCGCCACACACCATCACGCTCTTGCGGGCAAACCCGGACCCCATGCCACGCGCCAGCAACCAATCCGAAGTCATGCCGCCAACCACCTTGCCAAAATCCACCGTCAGGTAGGGAATCCAGCCGTAAAACCCGATCTCCTTCAGCGAGAACCCGCGCGCCTTGCTCAAGTAATCCGGCAGCCAGAACACATAGAACCACCACACCGGCGTCGCCAGCATCCGCGTGACCAGCATTCCCCAGACAGTCCCAGCACCAATCATCCCGCGCAGCGCAGCGCCAAACGAGCCGCTCTTCTTCGGGACCGACCCGACTTCCGCCAGCACCTTCGCGCGATCCTCCTCCGACAGCCACCGATGATGCTCTGGTTCGTCATAGACCTTCAGCCATCCGATCAGCCACACGAATCCAATCACCGCCGTCCCGGCAAACGCGGCGCGCCAGCCGAACTGCAACGCCAGCAGCGCGACGAGTGGCGGCGCCAGCACCGCGCCGAGCGCCGCGCCACTGTCAAAGACCGCCATCGCCATGCCGCGGCGGCGCGGCGGAAACCAACGCGCCACGGCCTTCGCGCCGGCGGGCCAGTTCCCCGCTTCGCTCAGCGCCAGCAGACAACGAAACACGCCGAGGCTCATCGCGCCGCGCGCAAAGGCGTGAGCCAACGCTGAGAGCGACCAACCCACGACAAAGTAGCTGAAACTGCGGCGCACGCCGATCCGGTCAATGACCATGCCCGCGCCGAGCTGGGCGACCGTGTAAGCGAGCATGAACACCATCGTGATGGCGCCGTAGTCCGCGCTGGTGAGGCCGAGGTCCGCGCGCAACGTCGGCAGCAACACCGACAGCGCCTGCCGATCCAGATAGTTGATTGTCGTGGAGAGAAACAGCAGCCCCAGAATCAGCCAGCGTAATCGTTCAAGTCGCATAAGTTCTGAATGCTCCGATCGCTGCCCCTATTACGCCAGCACCTTCAGTAACCACGCACGGCTTTCCTCGATCAGTTTCTGGCCTTCGTCCGCGCTGAACTCGCCTTCGGTTTCGAGCGAGAGCACACCGCTGTAACCGTGCCGCTTCAACACGTCCAGACAGCCCTTCAGATTCACCTCGCCTTTGCCGAGAGCGACGCACTTCGCACCCACCACATCCTTGACGTGAACGTGAACGACGCGGTCCACCACGGCCGCGAGCGTAGCCACCTCGTCCTGCCGCTTGCCGAACGGCGTCCACGAATACGCGCCCGCAACGGTCTCCACATACGTCGCGCGATGGACGTTGGCCGTGTCGTAATTGATGCCGAGCCATTTGGAGACCGAGAGGGCCATGATCTTCTTCAGCCCGTCGGCGGTGAGCGAAAACGTCCCGTGCGGCTCGATGGCCAGATAGACGTGGCTCCGCTCAGCCACCTCTAAAATCTGCGCGAGCCGGTCGCGCATCAGCTTCAACGCATCGTCGTCAGACATGTCCTTGGGCTTCTTGCCGTCGCCGGCGTTGACCACAGGAATGCCCGCCTCTCCCGCCCAACGGATGGTCTGCGTGATGCCCTCGACGCTCTTCGCGTCCGGGATGATCGCGCCGTGTTGCGCCCAGAGCGCGGTCACGCCCTTGAAGCCGAACTCCTTCACGCGCCGCTTGAACTTCTCCGGGTCGTCCTTCCACGGGTCCACATGCGGACACCACGGTCCCGTCGCCTGCGGCTCGACATGCTCGTAGCCAGCCCGCGCAATCCGCTGCATCGCCTCCTCCAGCGACTGCTTGCGAAACGTGACAGTGCCGCAGCCGATGCGCAAAGCCTTGGCTGTGTCGCCGTTCGCTGCGAAACTGGCAAGCAACGAGCCGCCCACGGAAACGATTGAGGTTCTCAAAAAGTCTCTGCGCGAGAGACCATGCACGTGATTTGGTTGATTCGAGTTGTTGTTCATAGGTGCATTCCTTACTTCTCCGTCCGCACGGTCACGATCTCGTGCGCTCTCGTGGCAACCACGCCGTCAACGGCTTCACCGCCGGTCAGCTTCTCCATCATGTCCGACCGACGCACGGCGCTGGCCGTGGGAGACAACGCGGCTCGCACGCTGCAAGGCTGGCCGGCGGGTTCATACCAACGCGCGACCACACCCTTGCCGTCTTCGGCTTGCTTCAAGCACGTCAGCAGCGCGTCACCTTTGCCCGATGCGACGGTGACCGTGGCCAGCGATTGCCGCTTCGGCAACGACTTCTGGCTCCATGTGTCGTTCACCGTGTAAGCGAGCAGCGGCTGCGTTACTTCCCAGCCGACGCGCGGGACGCGCGCCGCCTGCCACGGGTTGCCGTGCGGATAGAACCGGAAGTTAAAAACCAGACCCACCCGCAAGTCGGGGCCGTTTGTCGCGGGATCGGGCGGCCGCATCCGGCCGCCGCGCAGGAGGCAGCAACGCACGGCCGCGCCGGTGTCCCCATCGTCCACGCGCGTCCAGCGATGCGAAGTCGCCATCGCCACGCCGCGCGTGCCGTCGCCGACATCGAGCCAACGAGAAATCTCACGCGTGCGCTCCCACGAAGCGCGCGAACCTTCGTCGCCGCCGATGGGGCCGCTGCCGGGCATCAACTGCTCCGCGCCAAACGCCCCGGCGCCGAACGGCAGGCCGTAGGCGGCGCGGGCGTTCTTCAGCGGCACCTGATACGCCAGTTCGATTCGCCCGAACTTCCGCAAGTCCCAGTCAATTCGCACTTCGACATCCACCCACGGCAGGTCGCGGTGCAGCGTGTAGCGCAACTCCGCCGGCGCGCCCAGCACGCTGCCGCGCACGGCTGCCGATGTCAGCACCGGGCCATCCGCCAACAGGCGCACCGCTTCGGGGCCGGCGGGCACGAACGGCTCGATCTTCTCGCGCGCAGGATCGTCCACCGACAACCCCAGCGGCGGACGGCGGCACACCTCCGGTAGCTCCTGACGTCCGTTGAGGCCCAAACCGTCCACGGCGACGGCCGCCTTGCCACGCAGCGAAGTGAGTTTCGTCAAGCCGGTGGCGCGCTCGATGGCGACGCGCACCGCGCCATTCTCCAGAACCAACTCAGGCGACTCCGCCTCAAACCAGACGCGCTGGACCGCGCGCGGCCGGCCGGTGGCCCACTTCGTCTCAATTATGGCGGCTTCAGCGGGCGTCGCGGGTTCGAGCGTGTAGCTGGCGTAGCCGAGGGCCGGCACATTTCGAGCAACGAACGCGAAATCAAACTCACCGAGCGTGTTGCGCCGGTCGGCCGTGATCTGGAACGGCACGGGTTGGCCGTCGGGGCCGCGCAACATCATCGCGCCGCCGCGCGGAAAGATGTCGTGTTCCGTGCCGCTGGCGGCTTCGTATCGGTTGACATGGGCATGGACTACATCGGAGCGGTCCCAGTTCAGCGTGTTGAACACAACGACCGGCACGCTCTCGTGCGGCGCCTCCACGCGCTCGGCCAGCGCGGCCATCGCCTGCGACGCGAGCACCTGCGCGCGATGCTGGACATTGCGACGCTCGGCAAACTTGCGTGCCTGGCCGCCACCGGCACCCTGGCCGCCGTAGTTGTGGTCGCGGGCGAGCAGCAGCGATTTCCATATCTGCTCCAACTCGGCCTGCGGATACGGCCGGCCCGCGCGGAGCCACGCGAGCGTGGACAACCGCTCTGCCGCGTCGAGCGCCCACGTCGCCACCGCGTCCCATCGGCTCACGTGAGCATGCGCCGGCTCCAGATACGGCCATGTCGAGGGCAGTTCGCCGCGCATCACCGGCGCTTTGTCGGCGACGCCCGCCGCTCGGATCGTGCGGAAGTAGGTGGTCGGCGTCGTGATGGCCAATTGCTGTTGCTTGGAAGCCTCCGCGTTCCATGCGCGCACGGTCGGTGCGAGGTTGGGCGGCGGCAGCCATTGGTCGCTGCCGTAATAGAACAACGGCGGCACGCCACTCTTGGCCGCATCCGCCAGCCGCTCGGTTAAGCCGCGCTTGCGCATCGTAGCCACGTCGAGGTGAGCGCCGTAACCGGAGGCCTGGTTGTAACCTTTTGAACTCCACGTCAGCACGCGCGCGCCGCCGGGCGACTCATACCAGAACAGCGCGTCCGGTGCCGCGCTGCGGGTCAGCACGAGATTGCGGATGCCGAGTCCGGCGCAGAGCTGCGGCAACTGCGGAACGACGCCGGGGATGTCGGTGAGTTGGAGCGTCTCCAGTTCGAGCTTGTAGCGGTCGCGCGCGTAGGCTTTTGCATAGAGAATATTGCGAACGAGATCTTCCTCGTCCTCCTGCGTGACATAGAGGCCGCTCCACTCAGCACCGAGTTCCACGCGCCCCGCGCGGATGTGCTCATCGAGCTTGGCGGCTTGTTCGGGATGCATCGCGCGGTAGGCTTCCAGGAAAAGCACGTATTCCACGAGAAACCGGAAGTCCGGCTGCTTCTCCAGAAGGTCGAGCGTCCCGGCGAAGACTTTTCCGCCTCGCGAGAGACATTCCTCGACCGTGCCCATGAACGTGAGGTCGAGGTGCGACATCGGCGCGACGTAGGCGGCAGCTTGCGGTCGCTCTTCGCTTTTGGCGCGCGCGGCGCGCGGCTCCTCGGCACTAGCCGAAACCGCCAGCACTGCCAATGCGCCAGCCAGGAATGTTCGAACCGTTTTCATGTGGGAACCTGCGCACACTGCTTTTCGGAATGGGGTTGAGGGTGGCGGTTCGGTTTTCGGTGTGGATGGTTTCATAGTGTCCATTTCTTACTTCGCCGCAACTTCATACCATAGTGTCTGGCTTTGCGGTCCGAGGGTGACCCGAGCGCGGCCCCGGTCATCACCTTGAACCGGCAGCGGGGTCTTGCGTTTGCCGCGTTCGTCCAGCGCCCATGCTTTCACCGACTTTGCAGGCAGAGGCAAGGTGATGCACGCCGGGATTCCTTCGACCAGGGACGGCGCCTCGCCCCAGTCTTTCCCCACGGTGCTCTTCTCCGCGTTCTTCCACCCCATTTTCGTGTTTTCCGCATGGCCCGTGGCGGTGATGAGCAACCGGCAAGGTGCAGCGATCCGCTCGCCTTCCATGACCGTCACAGTGATGGCGCTCCAACCGTTTTGAAGCGTTGGTCCTGGCTCCACAACCACGCCGTCCAACTCAAAGCGATTGCCGCCACTGTAGCCGATGACGGCCTTGCTCTTGGGCGCATTGACGGTGACCACCCCGCGTGCTTTCTTGCTCACGTCCCACACCAGTTCTCCGCTGTCGGAGACAAACCGGTCGCCTTCGATTTTCACTTGATCCGGCCGCAGCGCGCCGTCAGGCACGACCTTCCCCTCTGTAGCGATGGCTACGCGGTGGACCAAGGCCGCCTCCGCCTGCACACCGGCCTTACCGGCGTCCACCATATTCCAAGCCCGCGCACCTCGGAGTGCCTCAATCTCGCGATCCCTGCTCAACGTTGCTACGATCTGCTCTTTGGCCGACTTCACATCGCCGCGCATGAACATGGCAGCGGCAGGAATCAGGGTGAGCATCTTGGTCGGGTGCTGGCTGAGGTCTATGTTACCGGTGATCCGCCGTGTGTCCCAAACACCGTCGCTCGAATACCGGGTTGCCGAGAGATAATCCCAATCCTGGAAGGCGGCATAAGCGGCCCGTAGCGTATGCACTTCGCTCACACACGTTTTGGGGCCTTCCGGCTTGTAGGGATGCCCGTATTCAGTGACGCTGAAGGGCTTGCCCAACACGCGCCGCAACGCCATGTCGGGAATCGTCCCGCCGCGTTCGTTGACCATACTGGGGCCCAAGGATCCTTTCGGCCCCCAGTAGGCGTGCATGTCCACGCAGTCCAATTTGGCCATCAAGTTCGGCGTGCTGTTGCGGGACATCGTGCCTATGACCATCGCCCCGATCTTCAACTCGTTTTTCAGACAGCGATTCATCGCCTGCCAGTAACGATCTTCCGTATCCCAGAGAAACCGCAACCAATCGCCAATGGCCTTTTCGGTGCGCTGGGCAGTTTCTGCCTTCGGCATCAGGCAGATCGAACCGTCTTCGAGTCGTTCATCGTTGCCCACTCCGCGTGGAAAAACCGGACGGAGCGACGTTCCAGCCAGCCAGTAGGAACCGCTCTCGGCTGGCGGAATGAAGGCCAAACGCACCCCCTCTGCATTCCCGTCGAGACGGGTGACAACCCTCACCTGCTCCCATTGGGTCGTAAGGCTCACGATCTTACTGAAGCCGCCGCTGTGGAGGTTGATCTCGCACTTTTTGGCTGCCTTTGCCCAGAACGTGAGCACGTAAGGATGCCCGGCTTCCACGTGAACGCCAGCCTGTTCGAACCGGATATGCCAATTAAGAGCACCCGGCTTCGTAATCGCAACGCGGATAGACCTTCCACCGCGCAGATTGTCAGGCGTGTCCTCGGTCACGGTCGCCGTCGCTTTCGCGCCGGGGTTGCGCGCCAATCGCCACCCCTCCACGCCGCGCGAAAAGTCAGCGTTCACCAGAATCTCGGCTCCTGGCGGCTCCTCCTTTCCACCCCACGCCGCCCGCAGTTTGTCGGTCGTGCCATAACGTTTGCGCAGCCAATCGTTCCACTGGCCTTTCAGTTCGGACTGGAAGATGTCCGGCAGTTCATCCACTTTTCCCCATAGCCACGCATGGATTAACCCGTTCTCGTTGTTGATTTCGACAAACGCCACGGCCGGATCTTTCGCATAGGTCGCGTTCATGTAGGGGTTGTGGTGCGCCAGCAGCTTCCGCGCATACTCCTTCTGCAATTCCAGCATCGTCGCATCGAAGAATCCGACCACGTGCCGGTCTTGATATGCGGTGCCGTTCAATCGCTCGATCTCCTTCGGCAGGCCGTCGGCGGCGTTGAACGCGCGATAATTGAGCAGGCAGAGTTTGACATAGATGCCGTTGCGCTTCAGTTGGGCGGTGAAGTAGTCAAGACGGTCAAGGGCTTCGGGGTCGAGATGGCGGGTATCCGGCACGTTGGGGTCGAAAATGCCCTTGGGAAACCGTGCAATGTCCATGATGTGAAAGCGGACGATGTTGATGCCGAACTTGGCCATTCGGGGGGCGATTTGCTCCGCATCTTCCTTGCGCGGAAAGTTGGCGGCGCCACCCAGGTCCACGCCGAACAAGCGGATGCGCTTCGTGCCGGCGTAGAGATGTCCATCCGCGCCGGCGCGAAGGTGTCCGAACTTGCCCGCCGGCTTGTGCAGCCAGCCGCTGAGATTCGCAACACTCGGCGTCGCGTCATCCCAAGGCAAGACAAAGGAAAACAAGCCTGCTGGCGGTCGCTCGCCCGCCAACGTCAGCGAGCCTTCCAAGGCACACAGCACTGCAAACCCCGTCACGATTCGCGAATATAGGGAACGTCCGAAAACTGCCTTTCGGAATCGGGCTGATGGTGATGCTTCGGTTTTCGGTGCGGCTGCATTCATGGTGGCGGCGGCTGTTTGTGTCTTCATGGCGGCTGCCTCCTCATTCACTGTCCGAACTCCAGGTAGCCGAACCGCGAGGGTTGATGGAAGCCGGGCAGGCGCGTGGGCGACCAGCTCAGTTGTTGCTCGGGGTTGTTCGTGCCGCGCGAGAAGCGGTAGAAGTTGCTGCGCCAGACGGTGCCAGGCTTCGGCGCAGGCACGCCGAGGTCGGAGAACGGCAGCGTGACCTCGACGGTCCAGCCACGATCCACGTCCGCGCTGTTGCCAACCGTGCCGTTCACGCACACAGCGCTTTGCATTCCTTTCGCGGTGCAGCTCCAATCGCCGGTGAACTTTTGCGAGCGGCCGTCGGGGCAGAGTTGGTTGTGAATGATGGCATCGAACACGCCGCCCAGCGGATTCCATTGCAGCTCGAAATACTGTTCCAACTTGTCGGGCGTGACGAAGAACTCCACGACCTCCTCCTCCCAGAACCTGCTGTCGCGCTTGGTCAACGTGGCCTGAATATCACGGTCGGTGCAGACCCAGCCGAGATGGATCGCGGTGTGGTCATACCACAGGCGGACTTCCGTGGCCTCCGAATCGCGTCCCTCGCCGCGGTTGGAAAGAAACGGCTTGAGCACCGCTGCACGCTGCCACACGGGTTCGTCCAACCGTCCATCAATGTTCAGTGTGCCGGAGAGTTTGGGCACAACGGCGCGACGCGGTTCAGACGAAATCGTGGCTGCTTCAAGCGGCCTGTTCATCATCCAAACGAAAGCAATCGAGCAAGCGATGATCAGCGCATCAGCGGTTGAGGAAGTTTTCAGTTTAATCGGTTCTCTCCTCTTGTTCACGGAAGCGCCATGCCACCATCCACAAGCAAGTCCACGCCCGTGATGTAACGACTAGCGTCCGAGCAGAGCAGCAACGCCGCGCCGACGCAGTCCTCGGTCTCGCCGAAGGAACGCAGCGGAATGATGCTGCGCACGCGCTCCGCGTAAGTTTCGTCGGCAAGCACGGGCGTATTGCGGTCGGTGAGGATCACGCCGGGCGCGAGGTTGTTGATGGTGATGCCGTCGGGGCCAAGTTGCTTGGCGAGGTTGCGAACGAGGTTTTCCTGCGCGGACTTGCTCGCCGCATAGACGACCATGTCGGGGTGGGGACGCTGTTGCTGGACACTGCCGATGGTCAGGATGCGGCCCCACTTCTTCGCGCGCATGGACGGCACGGCGGCTTGGATCATGCGCACCGTCGCGTGGAAGTTCACCTGCATCTGCTGCTCGGCTTCCGCCTGCGTGACTTGCGCCCACGGCTTGCGAATCTGGATGGAGGCATTGGCCACGAGAATGTCGAGCGTGCCGATTGCGGCTGTCGCGTCGGCAACGAGCCGCGCTGGGACATCGGGATTGCTCAGATCGCCCGTCACCGCCACGCTGCGCGGCGAAAGCTTGCGCACCTCGGCGAGTGTTTCATCGAGCGCCTTGGCCGGTTTCGTGCCATGCACGGCTACAGATGCACCGCACTCAGCCAAGCCCAGTGCGATGGCGCGACCAATACCGCGCGAGGAACCGGTCACCAACGCGGCGCGGCCGGAGAGATCAAACAGTTTTGGGATGCTCATAATTTTTTCTCCATTTCAGGCCTATCCTCTACCGAACAACCCGGGCTTCGCGAAGAAGCTGTTTCGCTCGCCCAAGACTTGTGTCTGTCAGGAGGAGGTATGTGCGCGGGCCGACAACCAACTCGGAAGAACTGCCGTCGGACACGCACGGCAGCCGGGTGCTGAAGGGGCGCATTGCGACCAGCCCGCCGATGGGCAACCGCAGACACAGTTTTCCCTTAACCGCCCAGACCAGCGCGTAGCAGTCTGCCGGTTTGTCAGCGCGACGGAATAGGAATGCTTTCGCGGCCCCTTGGGCGAAGCCAGCCAACTCTTCAGTTTCCACCAACTCGTAGCGGCTTTGTTCGTTGATGAACAGGTGATGCTCGCGGCGGTCGGCGAGGATCCGCCGTTGCGACTCGGTCAGGTTCCGGTTGTCGCGGGAGTTTTGGTAAATGGCCCGTTGCTCGAAACAGGAAACGTAGTGCGCATCCTGCGGCGCGACGTTGCGCAGCCGCCGCCGATCGGCGTCGGAGAGCTGATTGCCGAGCCGGGCGTCCTCCCAAATCTTGATCGCCGCCAGACAGTCTTCGGCGCGCGGGTTCGATTGGAAGTCCTCCAGAGTTGCGTGGAGAGAGATGGGACAATCCCAGGCCGCCGCGCGACTGGCGATGTATTCATAGATGTCCGGTCCTGCGCAGCCCAGTTTGGTGCGACCGAAACGCCCCACCCATCCGAAGTCAATGCGCGAGAAATCCCTCGCGCGCGCCGCTGCGGTCGGGCAGGGCATCAGCCGGCAGAAGTCCTTCATGCCGTCGAGTGTGGCCACGTTATCGTAGGCGTTGGCCCGGCTTATCATGTGCCAACTGAAGTGTGTGTAGTGGGCCGCTTCGCACACCGGCGGCGGCGGGTCCAGCAGTCGGAACACCCGAAGTTGCGACGCGGCGGTGTGATACCAGAATGGCTCGTGAACGTCTTCCGCGCCATCGAAGTAAACCATGTCGTAAGGGCCGGTCTGGCTGTAGATGTCGGCCAGCCGGTGGGCCACTTCGTCCTGGATGTCGGTGGTCTGGTCGAGGCGGATGAAGTCCGGCCACGTGTCCACGTCGAGCAAGCCAAGCTTCGTTCCCGCCGCCCGTGATGCCGCGTGCGTGCCGAGATGTCCGCGCCGGCAGCCGGCAAACTGGAATGGCGCACGGCTGGTGTAGCTCTCATATTCGATTAGTTCCTTGCCAATCTTCAGGAGCCGGCGGCCTTTGTCCAACGTGCAGCCGGCGGGGTCCTCGCGCACAGACAGCGCCGCAGCGTCGGCTGTCAGGTCGCCGGCCAGCGTGAACGTGCGAACCGTATGCAACCGGTCGTCGGGCACGGGACTCACGAAAGGATCTATTTTGGCGGCCTTGCTGTAATGGATGTGCAGCCCGGTTTTCAAGCCGGCTGCACGGATCGCGTCGGTGACTCGCTTCAGGTCGGCCATCCCGTTCGGAAACCGGTCGTTCCACTCGAAATGCCCTGCGCCTTTCGAGAACGCTTTGTAGGAAAGCAGGATCATGCGGAACCCACCCAGCTTGGCCCAGCGGATATACTGGTCAATGTTCTGCGGGTCGGGGCGGGCGGCCCAGAGGTAGGAGAGCCGTTGGAGCGGCGAGCGGCGGAACGTCACGCCGGACGGCAGGTGGAAGTCGCGCTCCACCTTGGCCATCGCGTCGAGAAACTTGGTTTTCGGATCGTGGCACCCAAACAGCACCGCCGTGGCACCGCGGAAACCGACGGCAGCCTCGGCGGCGGCCGTCATCTGCACGTGGCGCTCTTGCGGTAGCATCTCGATGTTCGTCTGAACATTGCCACCACAGAGACAGACGCCAAACTGGTCGTCATACGCGAGGTTGACCCACTGCCCCAGCATCGGCAGTCGGCGGACATTCAGCCGCAGAAACTCGATCCGGTCAATCGGCTCTCCTTCCACGCCAAGAAGTTCGAAAGCCAGATAATCGCCGGTGCTACGCACGCGATAGGCGGCCTTGACGTTGGCCGCGCCGAACTCGATCGTGAGCCTGTCGTCCTGCTGCCGCACGCGGGTGGCGTCGAAATGCGAGCCGCCTTGGTAAACCCACCGCCCGATAACCGCAGCGTGCGGGCCTTCTGCTGTGGGAACCGCCCGACCACCGCGATAGACCGTCGCCACCGGACAGGGCCGAGCAGCGATTGCATACTCGACGTTGTCCCGTTTGGCAACGAGACTGCGCAGCGTGGCGTCCTCGCCAATCTCCAGCCGCAAGTGATCGGTCTCGAACGTCACAGCGCCGCTGGCTTGGGGAGCAAGAACCGCCAGCACAAGCAGCAAAACGAGAGGAGCAAGCCGGCTGAATGAATTGAGGAGTCTGCGGATATTCATAGTTTGCTCCGTCATTCGATTGAAATCCTCAGCGCCTGCATGACGCCCTTTGTGTAGCCGATGGCAAGAAGCCGGCCGAGCGATTCGTAGCCGGGCTGGTCGTTCTTTTCGCCGGCCATCGTCGGCACATGGTCCACACGCAGCGGGCCGGTAAAGCCGAGTTCGTGATAGAGCTTCAACATCGCCGGCATGTCGGTGGTGCCGTCGTCGTGGAAGGTTTCCTCAAACCGCTCGGCCGTGCCGCGCACGTCGCGAAAGTGGACGAAGAATATCTTTCCCTGCGCCGCAAACCGCCGCGCCCACGCCGCCACGTCGCAGCCCATCAGCTTGAAATTGGCCTGGCAGAACGTGACGCCGTTGTTTGGACTCGGCGCGAGTGCCATCGCGCGCTCGAAGTTCTCCGGCTTGTAGAGGATGCGGGCGATGCCGCGAAGCTTCGGCAGCGGCGGATCATCAGGATGCATGCCCATCTGCACGCCGGCCTTCTCAGCCACCGGCATTACGCGCCGGATGAAATAGGCGTAGTTCTCCCAGATGCGTTCCTCGCTGACCTCGCCGGCGGTCGTCAGCGACGCCGGCACGTCGGCGACGTCGAAGCGCGACGTGAGCGCGCCGCCACGCGTGGGCACATCACCGTGCGTGCGATGCCAGCCGATGCCGGCCATGAAGTTGTAGCAGAGCAGCGGGATGCCCAGATCGCCCATGTTGCGGAGCATCTGGCAATACCGCTCGATATCCTCGTCGCGCCCGTCGCGGCCGAGCTTGATCCGGCTCATGTCAAACTCGTCGCCTTCCAGCCCATAGAGTGTGATGCCGGCCTCGGCGAACCGCGCCTGGATCGTTCGCAGCGAGTCCATGTCCCACGGCGGCTTCAAGCCGGTCAGTTCCGGCGCGCACTTGCAGATGGCGTGGCGCACGTCCATCTGGCGAGCGAGTTGCCACTGCACATTCGGACGCGCGGGAAGGAAGTCAGCGAGTTTCATTTCGCGATGCTCAAACGTTTGGCCTCTGCGTTCCACGCGCTGACGGTGAGCGTGGCTTGCGCGTGCTGGCCGGGGTCGCGCCAGAGAACTTCCACTTGCAACTCGCGCTCTTCGCCCGGTGCCAGCCAAAAGAAGTTGTCGGTGGCGTAGAACGCGCGCTTGGTGCCTTCGATGTCGAGGCGTGTGTTGAAGGCAGGCTTGCCGCCGGTGTTCTTGACGTGAACGCGCAGTTGGCTGCGGTCGGCAGCGAGCGGCATCTGCCCGACGAGCGACGCCGTCAGCGAAGTCGGCTGCGACGCGGTCTGCGGTTTGAGCCACGGACCCTTGTCGAACGCAAGCGCGGGCTGCGGCGTCGCGCGGTATTTGTTGCGGAAGGCCTCGTCGCTCATTCGCGACAGGCAGCGCGGCCAATAGACCGAGCGCGAGACGAGTTGGCCGCCGTCGGCGCGGAGTTCGGCGACGATGAAGAAGAACTTGTCGTTGAGGCTGTCGGAAATCGTGAAGTTGCCAAAGTCGAGCGCGGCCACCGACGGGCCGGGTTGGAGGCTCACAGACTGCGTCTTGCGCCACAGCGATGCAAAGCCGGCGTCGAGGATTTCCACCGACGCCTTCAGGCCCTTTCGTGCGGCGGCGGGCGCGTGGGTGACGTGGACGGCCAGCGGCACTTGTTCGCCTTTGGCCCACATCAGTTCCGGCAGCTTCACGAGCACGTGGGTCGGCTCGTAGGTGCGCTTGAGGAAATAATACGGTGCGGTCGGCTGGCCAAAGCCGTCCACGAGCATGATGGCGATGACGGGCCACGGGCGTTTGAAAACCCACGGCATCAGGCCGGCGGTGACCGGGTAGTTCGCCTGCACATGCTCGGAGAATATCTGGTAGAACTCGCCCGCACCGATCTGCGTGCCTTCGGCGAGCGCGGCCAACGAGGGCGCCTTCATATCGTCAATGTGCGACGCGCGGCTGAGCATCCGTGGCACGCGGTTTGGATCGTATTCGACGAAGTGATGCATCAGTTCCGGATGCTGCTTCGGGAACGACTTCTCAAACATCTCAATGAGCGGCTTGTCGAGTTCGGCGGTGTTCACCGTCTCGTGGATGCCCGACGGCTCCGGGATGTTGTGCATGCCGGTTTCGGCGATGTAAGGCACGAGCCGATACAGTTTCCCATACCACGTCGGGTCCATGTCGGGATAGGCGTGCAGGCTACCGCCGTCAGGACTGGTGCGCCGCATCGGCCGCGTCGGGTCGAAGTCGGCCACGCAACGCTCGAAGATACCGAGCGTCGCCGCGTTGCCGAGCGAGTAAGGGTTGAACTCGTTGCCGCCGCACCAGAGCACGAGCGACGGATGGTTTCGCAGGCGGAAGATCGTCTGCATCACCTGCGCCTCCCACACGTCCTGCGGCCACTCCGGCGTGTCGCGGTTGCCGATGGGGAAATCCTGCCAGACCATCACGCCGAGTTCGTTGCAGGTGTCGTAAAACTCTTCCGTCTCCAAGAGGCCGCCGCCCCAGATGCGGAAGAACTGAATGCCGGCGGCCTTCGCCGCGCCGATGAGCCAGCGGTAACGCTCGCGCGGCAGGTCGAGCAGGATGTCGGCGGGCATCCAGTTCATGCCTTTCACGAAGAGCGGCCGGCCGTTGACAACGAACTGCCAATCGGCCCAGCGGTCAGTGGTGCGCGGGCCGGGCGTCGGCGTCGTGCGGATGGTGCGGATGCCGTAGTCGAATTCCATTGCGTCCTCGGCGTTGCCCTCGCGGATGAGCGTGAGCTTGGCGCGGTAGAGATTCGGCTCGCCCATGCCGTTCGGCCACCAGAGCTTCGGTTTGGCGACGGTGAATGACTGCTTCACGAAGTTGCGCCCCGCGAAGGTCTGGAGCGGGAAGGTTTGGTCGAAGGCAATCTTGCCGGAACCCTTCTCCGCGAGTTCCACGCGCAACGCAAAACGCGACTTGCTGGGCTGCGAGCCGGCCCAGCCACGCGAACCGTCCACCAACTGCGAGTTCTTCCATGGATGGAGTTGCAACTGCAGCGAGTTCGTTCCCGCAAAAACCTCGGCGCTCAACGTCAGCCTCGCGGCCTTTTCGTCCGCCGCCTCGGTCACCAGAAACGGCCGCTCCATGTGGCCCAGCGGCACGATCTCGATGCGCGCCCCGCGCCACATGCCGAGCGGAAAAAACATCTCGCCACCCGTGCCGCCTGCGATGACCCACGGCTTGATCACCGGACCCTCCGGCCCGCGCGGCTTCCAATCCGCCTTGTTGCCGAAGTTGCCTGCTTTCACCTCGACGACGAGTTCGTTCGCCGCGCCGAACTTCGCGTGCTTGCTGATCTCGATGTCAGGCCCGCCAAACATGCCCTCGTGCCGGCCCAGCAGCTTGCCGTTGAGCCAGACGCGGGCGAAGTAATCAATGCCGTCGAAGCAGAGGAACACGCAGCCGTCGCCCTTCTTCGCCGGCAACTCGACCGTGCGCCGGTAATACCAGACCTTCTGGTCCACCCAGTCGTATTGCTTCGAGTTCAAATGTTCGTAGGGATGGCCGCACTTGCCCGCGCGGTGCAACGCCCACTGGACCGTGCTCGGCACCTGCGCCGCAAACCAGTTTGTCATCGTGTTCAGTTCCGTCGAGGCATCCACCGCCGTATCGCGCCAACCGAGCTGCCACTCGCCGTCGAGCGCGATGTGCTGCGCACCGGCGCGCGGCGTGATCCGATAAGGCTGCCAGAGACCGGCGACGGCGTTGGTGCGCGTGGACGGCACCGGGGCGGCGTCGGCCAGGGCCGCACCGAGGAGTGTGGTCGTCAGAAAAAAGGCGATTCGTTTCATCATGGATTGATCAATCCTGCTTGGCTTCGTGAACGTAGTCTTTCGTGAAACATGTCTTCGTCGCGATCAAGATGAGCGCCCCACCGGCCAAATAAACGAACGCCAGTGACGACAAGCCGATGTCGAGGCTGATGTGTTGCTTCACGTAGCCCAACAGCACCGGCGAGGTCGCACCGACCGTGAACGCGCAGCAGAGCATCAACCCCGTGGCCGACGAGCGATACTTCGGCGGAATCACGTCGAAGAGTGCAGCAAAGAGGTTCGAGTCGTAGATGCCGCGGAAGAAACCGAAGCCCGCCAGCGCGACATAGACCATCGTCAGGTTCGATGACGTGCCCATCAACCAGATGAACGGCGCGCCGAGCAGCAAGCCGAGGTATTCCATCTCCATTCGGATCGTCGGCCGCCGCGCCGCGAGCCGGTCGGAGACGCGCCCGCCAACCATCACACCGACGAAAGCGAAGATGTAATGCCAGAGCATCGAGTTCAGCGCGGCGTCTTTGACGGAGAGATGGAACTTCTCGTAGAGGAACGTCGGCATCCAAGTCATGTAGCCGACACCGGCAAACACCATCCCGCCAAACGCAACGCTGAGGAAATAGAGCGTCGGCGTGCGCAGGACGTTGCGGAGCACTTCGCCAAGTTTCACCTGTGGCTCCGGGGGCTGGTTGTCCTGCCGGACGGCTTCGAAATCACGATGTTCGTTCCGCAGCCGCATCGCAACCACCACCGCCATCAACAACCCGAACGAGCCGAACGTATAGAACGTCGCGCGCCAACCGTGGCTTTCGCCGACCCAGCCCGCGATCCAACTGCTTGCGATGATGCCGACGTAGAGTGAACTCTGATGCACCGCCATCGCCTGCGCGCGTGTGTTGTGGTGGTATTGGCCGATGAGCGAGTTGGCCGCCGGATAGTAGAACGCCTCGCCAACACCGGTCGCCACGCTGCGGAAGAGGATCAGCAACAGGATGCTGGTGCTGAACCCAGTGCAGAGCGTGCCGGCGCTGAACGTCAGCAGACTCAGGCAGACGATCCACTTCTTCGTAACGAAATCGCCAAGACAACCCGCCAGCGGCACGAACACGCCATAGAGGAGCGTAAAAGCAGTCGCGACCATGCCCAACTCCACATCGCTCACCTTCAGGTCGGCTTTGATCAGCGGCAGCACCGCATTGTAAATCTGCCGGTCGCCCTGGTTGAGAAAATACGCCACCCACAGGATGAGCAGCAGTTCCCATTTGTAGAAGCGAGGTTGCTTGTTCATGACGGCCTAGTATCAGTGTTTTGAGAAGGTAACGATCCGTGTTCCATACGGCTCAATCGGCAACGTGAACCTGGCTGGGTCGAGTTGCGCGACTTCCGGCTGGCCGTGCAGACGCGTTTTCCACGCCCCATGTAACGCCGGCTGTTCGATTTCGAATGTCATATCTTTTGAGGTGGGATTCATGAGCAAGAGCAGTCTCTGGTCGCGATACTCGAACGCAGCCCAATGCTCCGGTCTTCCGCCAACCACTCGAACAGTCTGGTCGCAGCGTTGGCCTTTGCGGAAGACGTCCTCATAGGTGGCGATGATCTCGGCGGCTTCGCTGGTGTAGTAGAACGTGCCACCGTCCATCGTTGGCAGATACCAGATGAGCACGCCGTTGCAACCGCCATCAACAAACTGTTGCAGCAGTCGGTTGCGCCAACCCAACGGGTTTGGCGTGATTGCAAGACTTGAGCGCATCCAGCCGTCAGTGGCTCGCATAGGCACCGGCGTGAGGTAGTAGTTGTGACCGCCGATGAACGGCACCTTGCCCAGCGCCTCGCGCGTCGCCTCAATCATCTTCCGCGACCCGCCGTAGCCGGCAATGGCCAGGTCGAGGTGCGGCGCCAACAGCGCCCAATCCACGCCATACTGCGCCCGCGTCTCGGCAGACTGGTAACCGCTATAGACCGAGAACTCGATGGGCCGGCGGCATCGTTTCAGTGCGGCACGCACGCGCCCCACGAGTTCGGCGTTCTGCCAGCAACGAAACATCACCCACGCATCCTTGTGCTTGGCCAGGATGGTTTGCACATCGAGCTTTTCGTCCACTGCGATGGCTTGTTGCTTGCGAAACCCGGCCAGACACCGCAAACAGAGACAGAACCCGCGCATTAATTTGCCACCTTCGCTCGACGAACAGACCGGTTGCTCGATGTCCCAGTTGACGGCCGTGTAACGGTCGCGCTTCACCAATTCCACCAATTCGTCCTCCATCGCCTGCCGCATTCCGTCTCCCTCAGACGAAAGCAGCCACGTCGGGCAGAAGATTTTGTCGCTGACCGGCTTGCCGTCGTAACCAATGGCCTGTAATTCCGGCTGTTGGTCCAGTGTCTCGCGCGCCTTGCCGCGCGCCTCGAATGGATGGCCCGGTTTATTTAACCACACACGATGGCCTCGCGGTCCGAGCAGTTTCACCACACCGTTATGCACACTGCCGTAGGTCCAGGTCATGCCACTGCGCCACAAGTTGTCAGCAATGGCTGCGGTCACCTTCGGCTCGCCATAGGTCGTCTCGTAAAAGCACGGTGCGATGCGAGCCTGCTTCGGCCGGACGTTCTTCAGCGGCGGAAGAATGATCAGTTCGGTCTGGCGCGTCTCCGATGCGGCGCCGTTGCTCGCGCGAACCGAGGTGAAGATGCGGCTGGTTCCTTCCGGCGCATTTTGCTCGGCACGGAACAGGAGCGCGGCGATGTGCTGCGCGCCGGCGACGCCGATTTTTTCGGCTTTGAGGTCGAGTTCGACGACATAATCCTTCGCCGGTTCCACCGGCGAAGGCTTCAGTTCGGGATCCATCCAGAGCGCCTGCTGGCGTTCGGCGATTTCCGGCGGACAGACAAACTTCGCGCAACGGCTACCGTCCTTGCTCTCGGGTTTCAGAAAGTGCGACTTCCACTGCGGCTCGTCGAACGTGCCTGCGGTCAGCAGGTTCTCCTGCCGATCCGATCGGCGGAAGACGACGTTATCCACCCAGAACGTCCCGCTGATGCCGCGCCCCTGCCATTTAATGATCAACGGTTTCGCCTGCGCCGCGTTGGGCGGCGACTTGATCGTCGCGCGCACGCGCTTCCAGTCGTGCGTGCCGCCGCGAGAGATTGCCGGTTGATACCGGATTAGTTTGCCGTTCGCATCCTGCCAGCAAATCGAAAGCTCGAAGCCGAGCGACGGATACGCGTCGTATTCGAGCACGGTCCGGCCGTAAGCGACACCATCGCGCATTTCGCCCGCCTCGGTGCGAACGCGCGCGGGTGGGTTGCCGAGGGTCGGCTCCACGGCGACGAACCGCAGATAGCGCGGCGTTTCCACAACGAGTTGATAGTTGTCGGTCGGCCCCGCTATCTCCGGCAGATACGGCTTGAGCAACTGCGCCGAGCCGCGCGGGACATAAACCTTCGTCAGGTTCGGGAAGAAGGTCGCTTCTTCCGCCGCGGATGCAGCAACCGCGAAGAACGCAAGAGCCGTGCAGCCTGCAAGCAAATGAAGTCGCGGAGTGTTCATTGGAGAATCACTTTCAGCGCCACGTCATTCACAATTGGCGGCAGCTTGTATTTCACCGTCTGCGACGCCGAGCGCGCGTTCGTCGTCGAAATGACTTTGCCGCTCCGCGTGTCCCAAAGCTCAACGCGATACGTGCCGTCCTTCTTCACCGGCACGGCGAGTTCCGCGCCACTGATCGTTGGCGGCTTCTTGCCTTGGTGTCCGGCCTCATACCAACTGTAGAAACGGTTTTGCACCCACGCGAGCGTCTTGCCGTCGGATTGCAGGCAGAACCCGCGCAGGTCCGCGTGCGACACCGTCGGCGTCGCCATCTCCCAGCGCGGTTTGGTGAGCGATTCGCCGGCGAGATAGTTGCGCATGGCGGCGGCGTGGCACATCTGGTTCCGCTGGACGATGAACGCGCCGAGCCACTCGGTGCCACCGACGGCGTTTTTCAGAAACAGGCTGATCCACAAATGATTGTGGAACGAGATTGCCTCCGGGAACTTCCAGCGCTCGCCGGTGAGGTAGTAGAGCGCGCGCTTCGGGCCATAGGAGTCTTCCGGCTTGGTCCACTCGACCATGCCGCCCTCTGGGTTGATCAACGGGCAGTTGAACTGGCCGTATTTCTGCATCAACTCCAGGCTCAACGTCACCGCGTCCACCTCGCGCTTGAAATACCAGTCGGGGATGATGATCGCGTCGCCACCCTCCGCGATCGAGCGCGGGCCTTCGCACATGATGTGTGGATGCTGGTAAACGTCAATCGTGCGCACGTAGTGCTGCAGCTCCTTGATCCACGAGCGCACCATCAACGGCGAGAAACGCGATCCCGCCTGCCCCTCGTCGCCGATGGCCCACACCAGCAACGCCGGGCTGTCGCTCATCCGCGCGACGAAGTAACGGAGGTGGTCGCGCTGCATCTCCAGCGCGCGCTCGTTGACGTAAAGCTCCTCGATGCTCCCGCATGGTCCGCCCTGCGCCTTGGAGTAAGGCAGCGTGTCCAGACCGTAGATCGTCGAGCGGCACAGGTCGTCGTAGCAGGTGACCCAATAGATGCCGAGTGCCTCCAGCGTGCGCAGCCGATGCTCGCACTTCCACGCGACGTGCTGGTCAATGTAGCCGCCCCGCGTGTAAAGCCGGCCAAAGAACTCCGCAAGGCAGTAGTCGTAGTTTGAGCCGCCCTCAGCCTTGCGACGGTAGTAGTCGTCGAGCCGGCGCGTGGAAACGTGGCGCGGGTTGCCGCCGAAAATGTAGTTTGAGTCGCGAAACCAGCCGCTCGGTCCGACGCCGAAATAGGATTCGCCGTTGTCGAACTCAAAGAAACGCGAACCGCTCTTGCTCACGCGCAGGAAACCTTTTCGCTTGGAGTCAATGACTTCGAGTTTGTGGTCGGGAGTGCGACGAACGCCGGTCTTGTCCTGCGCCAGCACGTGAAGCTTGTGAACGCCGACTTCGCGGGGCCGGTAGTAGAGCCGCCACGGGCTGCATCGCTTCGGCAGCAGGATTTCCTCTGTCTCGCCGATGGCGACCGACGTGAAGTCCTGCCAGAAGAACGCCGGCACCTTCTCTGTCCTTCCGGACGGTGTTTCCACTACCGCCTGCACGTTAACCTGACGTGGGTCAAACGCATTGTCGTAGCTCGCCGCCACCTCAACCGGAATCGTCAGCAACTCAAACCGCTCCGCGCGCACCGGCAACTTGTCGCAGCGCACGGCCAATGGCCGTTCGTCCCGCGTCGGACAGACTTCGTCGAGTTGCACGCGATGCGGGCCGGCTGCTCTTGCCACGCCTGCCGGGAAAACGAGAATCAGCTCGTCGTCGCGGAGGATGTAAGGAGGCACCTCCATCGCGCGCAGTTCCGCTGCGGCAAACGCCGTCTTCTCTCCGCGCGCGAGCAAGGCATCGCCCAAGTGTAGCGCGACGGCGAACGGTCCCGCCGCGTCGCCCGCCAGTGCAATGCCGCCGCACGCCGTCCGCTCGAACGGCAGCGTGCGATACAGGAACACATTCCCCAACACCCCGCCGCCGCGCGCTTGAGCCGAGTCGTTCACGCGCACCATTAACAGGTTCTCGTCGCCGAAGCGGACCTGCGGCGTGAGGTCCACGTTGACCGGTTCGGGCACGCGCGCGCCCCAGTGATACATGTGTCGCGCAAGGTGCGTTCCGTTGAGATAGAAGTCGGCTGCATCGTCCACCGCCGTGCAGAAGAATCCCAGCCGATAGCCTTTCAGTTTAGCCGGCACGCGAAACCGCAGTCGTAGCCACGTCACCTTGTCGTTGAGTTCCGGGTGGCCGAGCGGCTCCCAACGACGCCCTACGCGGATTGGTTTCCAACCTTCCGCCTTGCTAACCGCTTCGCATTCGGTCTTCGCCCGCTCTGCGTCGCGTGCCATATCGGCGGTGCTGCGGCCAAACCCGACCTTCGTCGTCCACTGCGCGTCCCTGGCGAGATACTCCCAGTCGTCCTGCCGCAAGTCCACCAGCAGCTTGTCGGCGCTGAATACAACACCGGACTCGCTGCCAAACGCTGCCGGTAGGCCAATCAAGATGGCAAGCAACGAAACACACAAAGTGAACAGTTTGGCATTCATGTCTTCATTTCCTTTCGCTGCCGCTCTCCGGCAGCAACTGCTTTAAGTTCTTCTCCAGATGAGCCGCCAGCGGACGCTTGCTCGTCAGGTCCCACAGCGTCGCGTTCATCTGGCGCAACGCGAACGTCGTCACCAGCCAGCCTTGAACCCAGCCGGTCTCGATGGACCATGCGCCCCAACCGGCATCGGCGTTGGAGGCCCAGTAGTCCCATCGGCCGAAGTCGAACGCGCGGAACCACGTCCCGTCCAGTTCCGGCCGCTGCTCGCTGCGCGTCTGGATGCGACAGAGGAACGCGGCCAGCCGATCCTCGGCCTTGCGCCACTCCGCGTCGCCGGTTGCCGCGGCGGCTTCGTGCAGGCCGATGAAACCGGAGTTGAGCGTGTAGAGCAAATCGCACGCGGGATCGCCATTGGACTGGATCAGCGGCGTCTCGGTGGTGCCGTAAGATTCATTCGATGGCTTTGCGCGGAAATGCTCCTTCCCTGGCGCGCCGAGTTCCTCCCCCACCGCGCCGCAGGACGCCTGGCTCTTGAGAAAGTCGCCAACGATGCGCCGCAGCCACTCGCGGTGCTCCGGCGTGTCCTCAACGCGCACCAGCCACGCCAGCGGCAACATCAGCCGGGCCCGCTCCTGTTGCAGACCGTTCCACCATTTCAACTTGTCCGGATACGCCTCCATCAAGAGCCGCAGTGCCGTGCGCGTGCGCTCGAGCAACGGACGATAGCCAGTCGCTTTGTAGGTGACGAGGTTGGCGGCCAGCAGTTGCGCCGTCGGATGGCACGACAGGTTCAGATGCGGCTCGTTGAAAAAATATTGCCAACCTTTCTGTTCGAGCGTCTTCGCAGTCAACACCGAGGCTCGCAGACCGTGGCGGCCGGTCGTGCGAAAGTTCGCCAGTATCGCCCGCAACATTCGATCATCCCAGCAGTCATCGCCAAGCAGCGTAGCGGCCGCCATGATGGACATGCAAATTCGCGCGCTGATGACGCCGTAGAAATCCTGGCGCTGGTCCGTCGGCTCGACCAGCGTCGGCGAACAGCACCAGCCGATCAACCCGAACGCGGGATGTGCCGGGTTACGCCACGGCGCGGTCGCGTCGAACTTGAAGAGCACGAAATCGGCAAGATTCCGGCCGATCTTGATTTGGTTCGCATCATTCAGAAGTTTGCCACCGAGAACAAACGCCGCAACTTCTTCACCCGTGCAATCGGTTCGCAAACACCACCGCACCGTTTGGCTGCCGTCGAAGTGAATCTTCGATTTGTAGCCTTCCAGAATCCCTGCGCTGCCGTCGCCGGCCGGCAAGTTGAATCGTTGCCCAGCTTTGCTGGCTGTCGCGCGTTCCGGCGTGAATCTCTTGGCCTGCGCCTCTAGCCCCCAGTCCTTGTCCCGCCACGACGAATGAATCAACATCCGCGCCTTAATCATCCACTCATTGCCCCGGCGGACGGCCTCGCGCTCGGCGTTACCCGGCAACGGCTCTTGCGCACCATAACTCGGGCGCACCACCGGCATCCACTTGAACTGCGACACAACGAGGTCCGGTTGCACCCAGCCGAGAATCATCCGCCACACCGGTTCCCAAGCGTCGGTGGGGCCGTAGCGCGCGGTGACGAATTGACTGAGTTTCGCCGTCGCGACGAGAATCTTCGCTTTGGGATGTTCGAACAGAATCGGCCAGACATCCTTCTGCGGCAGTCCATAGACGGCCGTGTCGAAGCCCGCCACCTTGGCTACGACGATATGCGGCTTCTCCGCCGCGGCAGGCACGAAGTAGCAATCGTGGATGCCGACGATCCGCATTGGCTGGAGCCTTGGCCCGAATGCGTTGGAGATGATCACGCCTCGCTCCCACTTCGTGTCGCGCGGTTGGCCGACCTCAAGCTGGGGCAGCACCGCCGGATACTCCACGTAGAGCCGCAACTTCTTGCGTGCCGCCGTCTCGAACACTTGCGGCTCGATTTGCTGCGTCTTGGCTGGATATCCGTCCGCCAACAGCAACACGCCTGAGCCTTCCGGTGCCGCTTCGACAGCCGCCGGCGGCGTGTCGTGACGCGGACACTTCATGCCGCAGTCCGCCAGCACACGATACAGATCGTTGTCCGCCGCACACGAGAACACCGGCGTGGAGTGCTCCGCGGCCAGGGCCGACAACGTGCACAGCGAAACGGCACCAAGCAGTGCAAACAATGAATGTATTGTGATCATTATTCTTGGAAGCCGCTCCGTCACTCCACCCACACCATCCGCATCCGCATTGGCTGGAGCGGAACCGTGAGTTTACCGTCGGCGCAGTTCAGCGCCTCGCGAGTCAACGCGTCGGTCGCGGACTTTGCGGACATGCCGAGGCGAGCGAAATCCACTGTGACTTGCGCGGTCGCGGGTTGGTCGGCGGAAAGGTTTGAAACGACCAGTAGCGCGTGTCCGCCTTTGCCTCTTGCGCCGGGGCGTGCGTAAAGGCTCACCTTTACGGATTCCGACTGCGTGGTCGCCAGCGGCTTCGTCTCCCAATACGGATGCCACTCGGCCTTGCCGACGCCAAAGCGGGTCATTACGTTCCAGATCGGCGACATCTTTTCCAGCGAGGCGATGCCGCAGGGGCGCACGCGCACGTCGTGCAGCATCGAGAACGCGAGCGCGTGGTCGAACGTCCACTGCGGCGGGCGTTCGTAGGCCAGGAATTCGCACGGCACGCCGAAGTTGCGACCCATAAACTCCGCCCGCAGCGCGCCGAGCGGCAGGGCCTTCAGCGGATCACCCGACAACTCGCCGCCGGCGAATTGCTCGCCATCCCAATACGAGTCGGCGAACGCGAGCGTCGGCGTCGCGCAGCAAGTGCTTTGGTGGGCGTTGATGAGGCCGCCGCGAGGGTGGAACATGCCGTAGAGCCGCTGCATGAACTGCCGCACGCCGAAGATCGGATACGTCGGCCGCAGCGTGCCGTCGGCGGCGCGATAGCCGCAACCGTGCCGCTCGTTGTAACATGCCCACGGTTCAACGGTGCCGTCGAGATAGACGCCGTCGAAGCCGTAGCGTTTCGCCGCGCGCTCGATGCCGTCGGCGAGCCGGTCGCGCCAGACGCTGTTGTAGCAGACCTTGAAGTCGCGCTGCTCCGGATGGCGATACCAGCCGGGCGTGATGTCGCCCTTGCTGTTCTTCACCAGAATCTCATCGTGCAACTCCGCCCATTCCGACGCGAGCGGCGAGAACTCGTAGCCGTGATAAACGAGCACCTTCATGCCGCGCTGATGGCACGCGCTGACGATGCGCTTGAAGTCAGACTCCGGGAACGTCATCGGGTAGTTCTGGATCGGCGCCCAATCTTCGTGGAAGACCGCCGTCTTCGCGCCAAGCTTCGCGCCGCGGTCGAGCACGGCGATCGGGTTGCGGTCGGGGAACGCGCGATGGCACAACCACCATTCCTTCGGGATGGGCAACGTCGAGCCGACGCCGAGCTGCGGCACGTGCCAGATGCGCCATTCGTGGAAATCCTTCGGCCACGGTTTCACCGGCGTCGCTTGAAAGCCGAACGTGAACGTGACCGGCAGCTTCACCGCAACTGGGAGCGGCGGTTTTCCAACTGCCACACCTTGTTCCAGCAGCCGCACGCGCAGCAAAACCTCGCTGCCTTGCACGACGACCTCCATGACGCGGTCGGTAGCCTGCGGTTGCCAGCCTTTGTCGGACTCGGCGAACCAGCCCAGCCCGCTGTCTTCGCGACCGAGCCATACGAACGGCTTGAAGGGCAACGTGAGACCGGCTTCCGGCAACTCGCCGCTGTTCTTCGATTTGCCCCACTGGCCGGGAAAGTAGTGGAACAGGCTGACACGCTCGCGTTTAATCGGCACCTCCAGCCAGAGTTGTTCGAGCTTCGGCGTCATCTTGCGCTGCGGCAGCACCACGAGGTCCACGCGCATCAGACCGTCAAACTCGACCCGCGTAGTGGTGTTGACGATGAGATCGTCGCTCGCCTGCCAGCCGGTGACGATGGCGTGCGATTTGTCCGCGCGAAATACGAAGTTGCCACCACGTTTCCACTCGATCGGCTTGCCGCTGACCTTGCCGACAAGGCGAATCGGCGCGGCCAGAATCTCGCCGCCCGCCGTGACGATTGAGTTTGGAAGCGCGCTGGCGAACTTGTGTGATCGCCCCCAGACGCCGACTTCGACGCCGGACGCGCTGGTCTTCACCGTTACAGGCGTCCACGGCGCGATCAGCTTGGGTGATTCGGCTGCCTGCGCGCCAACGAGCGACGCACACAGCAATGCGACGGCAAACAACGCGAGCGATTTGGTTTTCATGGTCATCATCTCCATTTCACTTCGGCAGCATCTGCGCGCACATCATCAGGCAGCGGGGCAGATGGAAGAAACCCTTGAACATCGTGCCTTTGCAGAACATGAACGTCGTGCCGTCCGGCAGCACGTGCGGATACCATTCCGGAAACTCCGGGTCGCGGAAATGCCGCCACGCCCACGCGTCAATCTTCCGAAACCAGTCGGCGAAGAACTCGTCGCCGGAGAGCTTCCACGCATACAGGGACGCGATGAGCGCCTCGTTCTGGCACCACCACGTCTTGAGGTATTGCTTGCCGTCGAGCAGCGGCAAGCCGCGCGCGTCTTTGAAATAGAGAATGCCGCCGTGGACTGGGTCCCAAGCGTATTGCAGGATGGTGCGCGTCAGCTCGAGGCATCGCGCGGTCATCGCGCGGTCGTTCGCGCTCTCGGCGTATTGCATGACGAACCACATGCCCTCCAGCGCGTGGCCGGGATTCAGCAGCCGCCCGTTGCCGGAACCGAGGTCGGGTTTGCCGTCGGCCGGCATGCTCTCGAACATCATCCGATGCTCGCGCCTCCAGAAATGACTGAGCACCGTCTCGGCCGCCTGACGCAGCACGCCGTCGTAGTCCTTCGTCCGCAGCGCGCGCTGGAGGACGAAGAGGACATTGACCAAAATCATGTAGTGCGCCAGCGCCATTGGGCCGCCCTTCTCCACCGCCGCAAACCCGGCGCGATAGCTCGCCGTCGCCTGCAACGCGATCTCCCGATAGCGCGACTGCGGGTCGGCTCGATACAACTCCGCTGCGCCGATGGCCGCGAACGAATCAGTAAACACCGTGTAGCCGCCAAACTCGCGCAGTCCCGGCGACCCGTCGCGCTTCAGCGAGAAATAGCAGTGCCCGTCAGGCCGGAACGAATGCTGGCTCAGGAAGTCGAATCCGCGTCGCGCGTGCTCCAGCCACCCTGGGCGCGAGTAAGGCGAATTGCAGAGTGCGGCGAACATAAAGACCGCGCGCCACTGCATCCAAAGATACTTCTCCGCCTCCAGCAACTCGCCTTTGCGCCCGACGACGCTGAAGTAGCCGCCGTGCTCGCGGTCAATGCCATGCTCCGTCCAGAACGGCACGACCCGTTCCAACAACTCGTTCTCGTATCGGACGCGATAGCTTTTCATGGCTTGGCGCTAAACTCGATCATACAGACGGCCCTCGGCGGCAGTTCCAACCGGACAGCCGGCTCGCGAACGTCAAACCGTCCCAAGCGATGTCGGCCGGTCTCGTCGGTGCGATACATCGCGCAGCCGTCCTTCAATCCATACGCGTTCGCGTTGATCGGCAGGCGCAGCGTGAGCTTTTCATCGCTGATGCTCGCGAGCGCGATGCCCACGTCGCCATCGGGCGCGCGCCATGCGCCGGCCAGTGCCACGGGATAGGTCCGCTTGGACTCCTTGAGCGGCGTGTAGGTGCCGACATTGGCGACATCAATCTCCTGCTGTGGCACGTCAAGCGTCGGCGGGCGGAGCCATGTGCCGTGGAGGAGATATTTCAGCGTCCGCATCCGCGTGCGCACCATGCGCGTCACGAAATCCATTTCCTCGGCGCGTTCTTTCAGATGCGACGGCAGGAAGTTGGCGAGCATCGGCTGCATGCCCCACGCAAACGTCCGCGCGTGATCGAGGTAGAACTGCTTGGCGAACTTCCGGTCCAGCAGCGCCAGACGGCCCGGCGGCACGAGTTCCTGCGGCCATTTTTCGTCGTAGGGCGGATGCGCCAGCCCGGCCATGCTGCCGAAGACCACCGCGCTGTCATGATACACGGCGTGGTAGAACGGGATGATTTCCCAATCCGGCCCCATGCCGATACGGTCGGCGCTCACGTTCAGACCCAAGGTCATGTCAATGCTCCCGATCCACGGTTCGCCGCAGTATTCGCCACCGAGGGCAACAGGGCCGCGCGACGAGCTGCGATCGCGGATCTCCGCGGCCAGCATCGCGAGGCCGTCGGTCCAATACCGGCCGGGGCCAACGATATGGCCGTGGCTCGGATCGTGGCAGCTCGCCATCACACCGACTTGATCCATGTAAATACCGGAGGGCTTGAGGTCGCAGAGGGCTTCCTGCGCAATGTCGGCGTATCTGTCGCGCCAGAATCGCGTGCCGATGCACATCGGCGCACAGGGCGCTTTCATGAAGACGTTATAGGTTTCCGTGCGGACCTTGCCGTCCTTGCCCTTGACCGCGTGGACCTCGGCGCACTCGTTGGTCCAGCTTCGCGTCTGCGTTCCCCAGAGGCGTTGGTTCATGTAGAGAATCGCGTTCACGTCCTGCCGCTGCGCAGCGGCCAGCGCGGCCTTGAACGACCCGGCGCCTTCGCGCGGCGGCAGGTATTCCGGAAAACCGGCGTCGTAGGGGCAGTTGTGCCACCAGTGCCACAGCACGCTCACCGGCGCTCGTAGATGCTTTCGCAACACCGTCGCCGGCCCGAGCACTTGCTGCGACCGACCGCGGTTCCACAGCCAAAGCCCGGTTTGCCGCAGCCATGCTGGGCTAAGCTGGCGGCGAAGCCGTCCGCGCTCCGCAAAGGTTTTCGCCGTGGGCAACTCGCGATACATCTCTGCCGCCGTCATCCAGTCGCCGCGAAACGTTCCAAGCACCGCGGTAAATGGGAGCCGGAACTCAGTCATCTCGGCAGCTTCTTGTTCCGGTTCATGCAGAATCTCGAAATGAACCTGCCCTTTTCCGTCGCCCCAGACCGCAAATTCCTTGCGATAGCCTTCGATGTCGTCGCAGGCTGCGTAGAAGCCGGGGCCGTCCTGTTGATAGAGAGCCAGACACTGCAACACCAATGGGAACGGATAACCCCAGGAGAGGCGCAACCCCTTGTTGCCCTTGCCCTGCATCAGCTTGCGCGGGTCGCGGGAAAGGATGCCCAGCACTTTTGGCACGGCGAGTATCTCAGCAGTTCGCTCCCGCAAGCTGGCGACACGGGGAAACCGAATCCGCTTCAGTCGGACGTTCTTCGGCTTCGCGACAGACAATTCCCATCGACTGAGCGCCGCGTCTTGTTGGCCGAGTCGGGCAACGACTTCCACGCGCAAAGGCTCCATCCCGCCGGCCCCAACCTTGTCCCACACTAAACGCAAGCCGGGTTGGTTGCCTGTCATGCGCTCAATCTTCGGCGACCCTGCGCGTTCGGCAGTCAACTCTTGCGAGGTTTCGCCGCTGCCGACCGAGATTTGCCACAGCCCCAAGGGCACAGTGTTGTCAGCGATCTGATTATAGCCGTCGTGAATCAACTCGCGAAGCGAGCCGGTGGCCGAATCGAGGCCGATTTGCAGTTTGCCATCCGCAACGCGACTCAGCGCCGGGTTGGCGCCTGACGCTGACGAAACCAACAGCGACAGCAACAGGCCAAGCACTGACGACATCAGTTTGAGTTTCATGGTTGTTTCCTTTGGTGACTACTTGTTCAAGTCTTTGTCGCACCCTTCTGTTTGCGAAGCCGTTCCAGCGTCACCGCCACGGGCGATAGGCGCTCGCCAGCAACCACCGGCGTCTGCGCGAGCTGCGCGCGACTCTTATGCAGTTCGTAGCAGGCCTCGGCATAATCCAAACCAGCCAGTTCGGCCACCAGGCGTGTGCCGCGGTCAATGAGCTTCTTGTTGCTCGTCTCCACATAGGACATCCAGTTGCTCACCACGCGCCCCAGCCGCGCCACCGTGGCCGTCGAGATGGTGTTGAGCACGAGCTTGATGGCGAGATGGTCCCAAAGTCGAATCGGCGACGGCGGCAACTTGCAAACGACGTGGCAGAAGTTGCCGGCTGCTGCCGTTGGTCCCACCGCCAACACAGCACGCGCCGGGAATTTCGTCGCAGCCGACACGAACGCATCGCCCAAAGCTGTGCCCGGCCCGCTCGTGGCGCACTCCTCGCCAGCGAGAACCAGCGCCGCGCAGTCACCTGAGCCAGAGTAACGCGAGGGATCGTCTTCGTTGCCGACGAGAAACTTGAAAAGTTCCTCGCGGTTCAGCACCGGGGGGGTGCGCCAGATGCGTTCGGCCGCGCCCATCTTCTGGTAGAGATCTGCGTCCCAGGTCAAGCAGCGCGGCTCGCGTCCGAGCATGCGTCGCCAGGTCTCGGCGGTCGAATACAGCGGGTTCTTTACGAAAGCCATCGGTCGCGGCGAACGCGAGTCGTCGCACTTGCGGAAAGGCGGCAGCGAGAACGTCGGCGCGCGCTCCGTGGTGTCGGTAAAGATGTCGAGCAGGAACTCGTTGCCGAAATACGTCATCGCGTTCTTGTCGCGGCAGACCGACTCCTCCATCTCCACCCACCGCGCCATCGCCTCCACCGCGGCCGGCTGTGCGAGGTCGCGCAGCAGCGAAGCGAAACGCGCCACGTATTCCTCGCTTTGCTTCTGGCCCCCAAGCGCCATCTCCAGCGCCGCGCCAATCACCAACAACTCCGACGTGGTCGCCTGCATCCGCGTCGAGCCTGCGACAGCCATCGGGCCGGACGACAGGTCGAGCTTGACGATGCGCGGCTCCTCGATCACGCGCCGCGACCGCTCCACGTGCGCGGCCAGCACGTCCATCGGATTGTTGCAGGCAAAGAACACCTCAGCGCCCGCCTCCAACGCCTGCCAAGCCGTGCCGATCACCGACGACGTTTCGCCGCCCTCGGTGATTGCCACTAGCACGTCGCCGCGCCCAAGGCCCGCTTCCACGGCCTGCTGTCGGCCAAAGGTCACGTAGTCCTCAAAAAACTCCACCGAACGCACCAGCGCGTAATCACCGCCCGTCATGATGCTCAGCGCGGTGCCCCCGCCTTGCGACGCCCGATAAGCTGCCTCCAGCAAAATGCTCAGCCGCCCCGTCGCGCCACAACCGCTGAAACAAATGCGACCACCGCGCTTGATCGCCGCCGTCAGTGATTCCACGAACCGCCGAAACTCGTCCGTCGCGAACACACGCCGTGCCGTCACCGTCACGTCATCGTCCACGAGCTGGAGCATCCGGATGCCCGCACGCGTGTCCTTCGCGATTATCTCAGCCAGACCACGCGTCTTCGGGTGCGATTGCTCCGTCGGCAGTGCGCCGAGATGAAACGCCTTCTCATTGTTCACAAAATGTTCTGCTTCACGCCTTGCGTCGTCCATGTCTGTTCTCCGTTCTAATCAACTTCCGCCGGCAATTCGAACGTGTTCCAGCCGGCGCGCTCGAACTTGCCGTTCGACGGCACGAGCTTGTTCGCAGCCTTCGTCTTCTTCACGTCGGGCCAGCTTAGGTTTTCGAGGATCATCAGTTGTGTCTCCGAATGACTGCTTCTGAGGCGCTTCGTGAGCGATATTCGCGACTACGGTTTTTTCCCAACGAAGTAACCGAACGCTTGAAGGTCCAACGCCAGCTTGCCGGCCGTCGGGGCGGTCTTGGCGCCGTCGGACAACAAGGGACCGAACTTTCCCGGCAGCGCGACCTGTGCCTTGAGCTTGCGATTGGTGAGATTGGCTACCGTCACGATCTCTTCGCTGCCGGCGCGGCGGAGGAACGAGATGACCGAGTCGGGCTGGTCGTTGTCGAGCCAGAGGACTTCGCCGCCGGTGAGCGCCGGCTCGGTGCGGCGCAACTGGCAGAGCCTTTGGTGGAACGTGAACTTTGCCTTCGCCTTCGGCAGGCAGGCGGCCTCCCATCGAACCGGCCAGCGCGCGTAAATGCTCTGCAACGACGTGTCGCCGATCTCCTGGCCGTTGTAGAGCAACGGCACACCGTCGAGCGTGAAGTGGACGGCGGTCATGGCCGCCGCGCCGCGTTCGCCGAGGACCACCTCCGCGCGCAGCAGGTCGTTGACGATGTCGTGATTCTCGGTGTAGCGAATGAGCCGTGCGCCGCGCGGGCGCTCGTCGCGCATCTTCCGCCAGATCGCGCGCAGCAACGATGCGGGCTCGCCGCGCGCGAAGACGGCCTGGACCGCGTGGAGCCACGTGAAGTTGTAGTTGATGTCGAACGCCTTGAGTTGGTCGTCCTTGCGCTCGCCTTCGGCGAGCATGACGAGATCGGGCCGGAGCGGTTCGATCTGCGCGCGGGCCTCCTCCCAGAAATCCAGCGGCACGGCGTCGGACACGTCGCAGCGAAAGCCGTCCACGTCGAAGTCCTTAACCCAATGCTTCATGTTCGCCCAGAGATGCTCGCGGAGCTGGCGGTTGTTGAAGTCAAAGACCGGGAAGTTCCATTGGCCGGTCGAAATCTTTCCCAACGCGTCACGCTTGAAGAACTCCGGATGCTTCGTCAGCGGCGACGTTGGCCCGCAGTGGAAATAGACGAGGTCCATCAGCACGCGCATCCCCAACTTGTGGGCCGTTGCGATGAACGCTCGCAGGTCGGCCTCGCTGCCATACTCCGGGTCCACGCGGTTGTAGTCCTTGATGCGATACGGATTGCGCGGGTTGTTGGTGCCAGATGCCTTCTGGCGTTTGCTCCAGAACTCCTGCCGCATGTCGGGGTCTTGAAGCTGGACGGGGCAAAGATAGATGATGTTCGCGCCGAGTTCCGCGACCTGCGGCAGGCGCTTCGTCGCCGCGCGCAGCGTCCCCTCCGGCGTGAACCCGCGCAACCAGACCTGATACATGACGCCGCGCGTCAGCCATTCCGGCGACGACCGCGCCTGGAGCAACGCCAGGTTCTGTGTCGGCTCAGCAGCGTGGGCGTTGGCGCCCCACAGCAGAAACACGAGCATCCATCGAACGAGAGACCGGTTGTTCTGCATACTTTGCTTTCTTTTCATGACGTATTGCGTGGTGAGAATCCGACTAATCCACCTCTGCCGGCAGTTCGAACGTGTTCCAGCCGGCGCGCTCGAACTTGCCGTCGGCAGGCACGAGCTTGCGCAGGATGGAAGCCGTCGCGGCGCGGGAAAGCGAGCCTTCGGCTTGCCTCAGGCCGAGCGCGGCCTGATCCTTCGACCAAACGCAGGCGGCGGTGAAGTGCAGCGTCGGGATGCTCTGAACCAGATGATGCCACGTCGTCATGAGCAGGCCGGCGCTGTTGTTCGCAATGGCGGCCTTGGCGAGCGCGCGGATGTTCGCCGGCGAGTTCCACGGGCACGCAATGGTCTCGAAGCCATGCTCGCGGAAGTGCGCCAGCGTCGGGATTTCGCCTTTCACGTCGTAGTGCCAGTCGTTGATGATGATCTTGCGCGAGATGCGGTCGAGTGCGAGGTGCGTCGGCAACGTCGGCGAGCCGTTGGCGGCAAAGCCCGACGGCCACTTCGCGCGCTCCAGCAACGCGTCGCCCCACATCATGGCACGCCGACCGCGCTTCTCGATGTGGGCGGCGAGGTTGTTGATGTGGTCGGCGAAGAGTTTCACTCGGTCGGTCTGACGGCAACGGTCACAAGTCGCGTGCGAGTAAGCCTCGTCGCAGCCGATGTGGAAGTATTTCCCCGGCCCGGCGAACTCCATCAGTTCGTCGGCCACACGCCGCAGCAGGTCCTGCGAGCGCGGGTTGGTCAGGCACCACGTCCAACCGTCCGGCTCGAACAACGATGCCAGCCGCGGATTCTGGTCGAGCACGACGTGGCGCCCGTGCTTGATGCGGCAGGCCGTGGCGTGGCCCCACGAGTTAAACATCGGGATGACCTCCATCCCCATGTCGCGGGCAATGGCGACAAGCTTGCCCGCCTGCGCTTTCGACCACGCTTCCGGCCACGACAGCTCCTTCAACGCGTCGAGCTTCAACATGCCCCAGAACTCCAGCACGACGTGCGTGAACTTGAGGAACGCCGCGAGCCGGATCGCCTTCTCGATCATCACCGGTGGCGTCTCGTGGAAAATGCAAAGGTGCAGCCCGCGGAACTTCAGCGCCGGCCAATCCTGAACTTCGACGTGCGGCAGCGTGAACGCGAGGCCGCCGCCCGCCGCATCGTCGGCGTCAAGCAGTTGCAGCATCGTGAACCAAGCGTGGCGCGCGCCCGTCGCATCTGCCGCGCTCGCCGCGATGCCCGACGCGTCCACTTTGAGCGCGTAGGTGGCGTTCGCTTCGCGTTGCGGCAGCTTGCCGCCAGCCAGCGTGAACTCGCCGGCCTTCAGCGCCGCATCGTGCGTCACGGCCAGTTCCACGGTGCCAAACGTGAACCGCTTCCACGTGTCCTTCATCATCTCAACGACGCCCGCGTCGCAGTCGCGCCCCACCGACAGCATCGCGCGTTTGCTGAGGCTCAGCGTCCCCGTGCCCCACGCGACCTTGTTGGGATACGGATGAATGCTGCGAGGCATAAGGCCGGTCTCGGCTTTCTCAGCAGCCTGCGCGATTCGGTTGAACGCCGTTGCAGACAAGACTGCTGCGGTCGTTTTCAGGAACTCGCGGCGCGAGGTGGTCGTTTCATTCGATGTTGTTTGCGATGCCGTTTTCATAGCTTGGAATCACTGTGTTGTCGGACCATCGGGCATTTCAGACAAAGTTCGCCAGAATCTCTAGAATTCCACGGTCAACCGTTCCGAATTGGCTAATGAGGTCGCGCCGGGCCATCTCCACATCATGCGCCGGGACATAATCCGACACATGCTGATACCGGCCCATCCGCCTGCCCACGATGAAGGCTTCCCGGTCGGACGGATTCATGTTCAGGAAGCGATCAATCGGCTCAAGCATCCGTTGCTTGTCGCCGGGCAGTCTCCCGGCCACATCTTCCAGCAGGTTCATGATGTGATCGCTCTGCACTGTGCTCGTGATGCCGTCCAAGTGTTCGAGGCAGGCTTTGATTTCGCGGACCTTCTCCTCTTCGGTGAGGGGCACCCATCGTCCCTCTGTCATCATGCGATGGAGCGGCGTGCCCGGCACCGGCACCGTGCTGCGAATCCGAATGAACGTCGGGTTGACGGCAACGAGAACCGCCGCCGACTCGACAGCATGTTCCCCGGACAACTCCCGCCCGCCGAGGCCCGGCATGAAATACTCCGAGAGTTCCATCCCGGCGGCCATGACATGGCGGCCCGACCGAATCTGCTCGTCTTGCGTGACGCCTTTTTGGACGAGGGAGAGAACGGCGTTGGAACCCGATTCCATGCCGATGTGAATCCGGTTGAGGCCGGCGGCCCGCAGCGATTTCAACTCATCCAGCGACTTGCGGCTGATCGTCTTGGCCCGCGCATAGGAGGTGATCCGGGTGATGGTGGGAAAGGCCGCTCGCGCGTGATGCAGTATCTCCACCAACTGCTCTGTGCGCAGCACCATTGCGTCAGCGTCCTGCAAGAAAAGGCCTTGCAGGCCGTGGCACATCCAGAACGCCACTTGTCGTGCGCACTCGCCATCCACCTCACTATCGCGGTCCAAGCTCCTGACGGCATCAATAACCGCGCCGCGATCTGCCTTGGCACCGGGCGCGGTATTCATGCAACGGCGAATCCTGTCGGCGATGGCGGTCATCGCGTCTATGTCCCTCTTGATTTCATCAACCTTCCGGATTGAAAACCGTTCGTGCTTATACACCGGGCAGAAGGCGCACTTGTTCCAGTGGCAATTGCGAGTGATCCTGAGAAGGATGCTCTCGGCTTCACTGGGTGGCCGTATCGGGCCGGTTTCAAAACAGCTCATGGCGTCGAAGTCAGTAAGGTTCCAAACAGCTTCCGTGTCTAATCGAAAGTTTCGCGGATGCTTTCGGCGGGCGCGAATTTGTTCACGACCCTCGCCTTCTTCACGTCAGTCCAGCTTGGGTTTTCGAGGATCATGGTTGTGTCTCCGAATGAGTATTTCCGAGGCTCTTCGTGAGCGATGTTCGCGACTATGGTTTCTTTCCAACGAAGTAACCGAACGATTCAAGATCCAACGCCAGCTTGCCGGCCGTCGGGGCGGTCTTGGCACCGTCGGACAACAAGAGACCGAACTTTCCCGGCAGCGCGACCTGTGCCTTGAGCTTGCGATTGGTGAGATTGGCTACCGTCACGATCTCTTCGCTGCCGGCGCGGCGGAGGAACGAGACGACCGAGTCGGGCTGGTCGTTGTCGAGCCAGAGGACTTCGCCGTCGGTGAGCGCCGGCTCGGTGTGCCGCAGGTGACAGAGCTTCTGGTAGAATGTGAACTTGGACTTGGATTTCGGCCGACCGGCGGCCTCCCATCGGACCGGCCAGCGGGCGTAGATGCTTTGCGGTGAGGTGTCGCTGATCTCCTGGCCGTTGTAAAGGAACGGAACGCCATCGAGGGTGAAGTTGATGACTGACATCGCCGCGGCACCGCGTTCGCCGCACATCACCTCGGCCCGGAGCATGTCGTTGACGAGGTCGTGATTCTCCGTGTAGCGGATGAACCTCGTGCCACGCGGATGCTCGGCGCGCTGCCTCTCCCAAAATCTGGCTAACGATGACGCCGGTTCGCCGCGCTCGAACACGGTGAGCACCGTTCGATGCCAGTAGTAGCCGTAGTTGATGTCGAACGCTTTCACCTGATTGGCCGGTTTGTAGCCTTCGGCCAGGAGCACCAACTCTGGCCGGAGCGGTTCCAGCCGCGTGCGCGCTTCCTCCCAGAAATCCAGCGGCACGGCGTCCGACGAATCACACCGAAAACCGTCCACGTGGAAGTCCTTCACCCAGTGCATCATGTTGGTCCAGAAATACTGGCGGAGTTGGCGGTTGTTCAAGTTCAGCATGGGGAAGTTATACCCGGCGATCACCACCTTCCCGGACGCGTCGTGCTTGTAGAACTCGGGGTGTTTCATCAGCACGCACGTCGGCCCCGTGTGCATGTAAACCAAGTCCATCAACACGCGCAGGCCCAGTTTGTGCGCGGTGGTTATGAAATCGCGCAGATCGGCCTCGCTGCCGAACTCCGGATCCACACGATTGAAATCCTTGATGCGGTAGGGATTTCGCGGATTGTTGGTGCCGGAGGCTTTTTGGCGCGGGCTCCAGAACTGCTGCCTCATGTCGGCATCCTGAAGACAGACAGGACTGAGGTAGATGATGTTCGCGCCGAGTTCTGCCACTTGCGGCAACCGCTTCGCCGCGGCGCGCAGAGTGCCCTCCGGCGTGAAAGACCGCAACCAGACTTGATACATCACGCCGCGCGTCAGCCACTCCGGCGACGGGCGGGCTTGAAGCGACGCCAGATTCTGTGTCGGCTCAGCAGCAGGGGCGTTGGCGCCCCACAGCAGAAACACGAGCATCCATCGAGCGAGGGACCGTTTGCTTTTCACGGAAAAACCTCCGGCAACCGTCTTTCTGAACCATGCGGAGGATTGAGGTTCGGTCTTGGGCGTGGTCGCAGTCATGGTGACTTCTTTCGCCGTTGATTCGACGCGTTGGTTTTCATGGCATGGCTTTCAGCAATATCGCGACCAGCTTCCGCGTCTGATCGAGAGTCTGGCGCAGGCTTTCGGCTGAGCGTGCCCGCGCGGGTGCCATGTCGGCTAGCGGCGTGTCGTAAAAATGATCTTGGATCGTCTTCCGCGCGGCAGTGAACGACGCGGGGCGGGTCCACGACTTCTTCTTTTGCCCCGACTGCAACTGGCTGTTGACCCATTTCCAGTATTCGCCCAACTCCGGCTGATAAACGTGGCGCACCAGTTCGTATTGATGGGCGCGGCAGTAGCCGTTCTCTGAGTTGCCTTTCAGCGTCTGTTCGGTATGTGGGTTGATCTGCGGTTTGACGCCGCCAAGTTCGCGGGCGCGTTCCAACCGCTTCATGGTCGCGTGGAGCGAGAAGTCGTCGCTGAGCACCACCAAGTCGCCGAGTTGCTGCATCAGGCCCTTGCTGACGGTCTCCATCTGCCGCGCGGCGGCTTCGTCCCACGATTGCATCGCCACGCAGCCGCGCATCAGCGACGCCTTCAGCGCGCGATTGATGATGGTGCGGGCGATGTCAATCGCATCGCGCCGCCAGAGTTCGTTCGCGTAGCCGGCGTCCGCGGATTGCGCAAGCTGCTCCAGAACTGTCGGCGCTTCGCGCAGCGGGGGCACGAGCCGCTGCAACTCCTCGCCATAGAGACGAACGCGCTCGTCGGTCAGGTTTGTGTAGTTGGCATCGGTAAGAAGCCGGAAATGAGGGTCGAACTGCACGGCCAACCGCGACGGCTTTTGGCCGACGCCAACGTGAGTCCAGTGATGCGTGGCAGCAATGGGCAGGAACGGCTGCCAGATTTTCTCCATGCTCTTGGCGAGGGCTGCCGGATAGCGGCCCGAGCAAAAGCGGCCCACGAACGCATTCGCGTCGAGTTCGTCCGGATGCCAGCCGTTTGCGGCGAGATACTCCAGCAGCAGTGTGTTGTTATGCGAGATCTCCGGCCAGAGCACGAGGCCGAGACATTGCGGGTCTTGCGCCGCTTCGCCGATGCGCTCCTGCAGGACGTGATAATCCTCGCGCATCTCGCTGTCGGCGGCGAAGGCATGGAACACGCCGAAGATCCACGGAAACTTCTTGTAGGCGTCCCACTCGTGATACGTCTTCCGGTCGAGCAGATCGGCGGTGTAGTCGAGCAGAATCGTGCGCTGCGGGTCGAACTCCTTGAGGAGGTTCTGCACGTTCTCGCTCTTCCACTTATACATCAAGTCCCAGCTCGCGATGAGCAGCGGCGCGTCCGGATGGTGCCGCCGCAGGACTTCCTGGATTTTGCGGTAGGCGTGGAGCTTCCGTTGCAGGTCTTCGCGTTCGCTGGCGCCGAAGGTCCGCTCGGCCAGACCGATGGTGTGGAACATCCGCGGCTCGCCGAACTCGCGGATGTGCGTCGAAGTCAGCTTCCAATAAGCGTCCCACGTCCGCTCGTGCTCAATGTCCCAGATGGCGTGCGTGGAGAGCGTGTAGCCGGTCTTCTGGTCGCGCGTCACCGGGAAGTCGGGATACTTCTTCATGAACGAACTCGGGGTGTGCGAATACCAGTGCGTGATGGTGCCCGTGTCCTCCGGATGGATGAGGCCGCGCTCGCGGGCGTAGGCCAGCACGCGCTTGCGCAACTCACCGCGATACTTCAACGGCCAGAACGACGTGCGGTCGTCGTAAGAGCGCAGCTTGGCGTCGGGGTCCACGCCATCAGTAGGCGGATACGGCAGGTCGAACGCGCGCTGGAAGAGGTCGTCAATCCCCGTGCGCAGCATGAAGAGGTTGAGCCGCTTCTTGAGCATCCAATCCAACTCGCGCTTCCAGTCCTCAAAGTCCCACATCTCCGCGTGGAACCGGTGCGGCCCACGATGGGCGAAGTAGCGCAGCCCGCGATACTCAAAACGCGGCCGCTCGGTGAAGTCGCAGCCAGCGAGTTTGATGCTCGCGCGTTTCGGAATCACGTCGCCATCCCAGAAGTATTCCGCGCCAGCTTTCCTGCGGAAGAAATCGTAAACCGCGTAGAGCGTCGAGCGTCCCTCGCCGCCAGCGAGAATCAGCAACGTGCGTCCTTCATGCGGCAACGACAGGATGCGGTAATCGTCCGTCCCGTAGCGGATGCCGAGGTTCTCGATGCGCGCCTGCAAGATGAGGCGATGGACGACTGGATTCGCCGCATCGGAGCCAATGAGCACAACGTCGCCGGACGGCAGCTTTCCATCATCAGGGTTGGCGCAGGGAACCACACGCGGCTTTGCGCCTGTGACCTTCTGCCACAGGTCGCAGAACGCGTTGCCAGCAACGCGATAGGCCGGCTCGCCAGACGAGGGAATCAGAACCGTTGGTGTTTGCGGTTCCGCAGCCAAGCTGAAGTTGATGGCCGCAACAGTGCTCACTACGAGCTTTAGGATGGTTTTCTTGCTCATCTTGTTTCCTCTCGTTCAATCAGAACAGAACGGCTTTGGGCAAAATCATTGGTGGTAAAATCATGATTTTGCCCTCCATGATTTTGCCAGAGTCCATCTGTCAGCCTTTCTTCTGCGCTCGCTGCAGCAGCGCCGTCGTGTAGAACTCATACGACGCTACTTTGTCGGGCACGTCCATAACGTGGACGGTGAACCGCGCTGGCAGGCCGTGTTCCGGCAGATGGTCGCGGAAGTAGGCGGCGTAGGCACGGCCATACGCTGCTCGCAGACGCTCCAGTTCGGCCGCGTAGCCAGCGGGATCGGCGACTGGACTGGGCGACTTCGGCTGGCAGCCAAACGCGTGCATCTCAATGAAATCCAGTTCCGCGATGGAGTTGCACACGCCCGCTTCCTTTAGCCAGCTCTCCCATGTCTGGAAGACACGCGGGATTTCCTTGTCGGGGTCCATCGTGGCCGTGTCGGACAGGCCGAGGTTGCGCGTGGCTGATTCGCCGCCGGTGAGGCCCGCGAGATAGACCTTGAGGTCGCCGTCCGGCAACGCCTCCGTGACAACGAACGAAAACACGGGCCGGCTGGCCCTATAATAATAGGTGAGTTTTCCGCGACGCTTGATGTCGAATGCCATGGGAGTTCCTTTCGATGATGGTTCTACAGCAACATGCCGCCGTCCACGTAGAGCGTAGTGCCGGTGATGTAATCCGATTCTTGCGACGCCAGCAGCAGCACAGCGCCGACCACGTCCTCCGGCTCGCCGACGCGGCGGCTGGGGATTTTGGCGAGGACACGCGCGCGATGTTCCGGGTCGGCAAGCCGGTCGCGCGTTTCGTCGGTCAGAATCGCGCCGGGCGAGACGCAGTTCACCTGGATGTCTTTGTCCGCGAGTTCGAGCGCGAGCGACTTCGTCAGCATCACGAGGCCGGCCTTGGTGATGTTGTAGATGGAGTTGTTCAGCATCGCGCGCACATCGTGGACGCTGGAGATGTTGATGATTTTGCCCGACCGCTGCGCCACCATCATGCGCGCGACGGTCTGCGACAGGAAATAGACGCCCTTGAGGTTGACCGCCATCGTCTCGTCCCACGCCTCCGCGGTGGCGTCGAGGAACGGCTCGCGGCGTGTCATCGCGGCGTTGTTGACGAGGATGTCTATACGGCCGAAACGCTCGCGCGCCGCTGCTACAAGCCGCTCGTGTTGCGAGAGGTCGCCCACGTTGGCCTGCACGGCGATTGCCTCGCCGCCAGCAGCACAAATCTCGCTGACGACTTCGTCTGCTGCCGCGGCTTTCGAGACGTAGTTGACGATGACGGCAGCGCCCTCGCGCGCAAGTCCAACCGCGATCGCGCGACCTATGCCTCGCGACGCCCCGGTAACGATGGCGACGCGGCCTTTGAGACGAGAGTCCTTCATGATGCACCTCACATTCCGCCGACAATCGGAAACCAGTCTGGCCGGCGCGGGTCTTGATGGAAGCGCGCGTAGTAATCGCCTTTTTCGGCGTAGTAGCGCTCGTATTTCGCCATCTTCTCCTCGTCGAGCGTGACACCGAGGCCGGGGCCGGTCGGCACGCGCAGACAGCCGCCCTCGTAGCGCATCTTGCCGCCAACGATGATGTCGTCGGTCAGGTAGTTGTAGATAGCGTCGCCGGCGAAGCGCATTTCGGGAATCGTGCAGGCGGTGTGCAGCATCGCCGACATCTCGATGCCGAACTCCGCGCCACTGTGCATGCCAACGCCGAGGTTGAACGTCCGCAGCACGGCACAGAGGTCTTTCACGCCGCGCGGGCCTTCCCAGTAGTGCAGGTCGGTCAACACCACGTCCATCGCGCCGAGCCGGATCGCGGGGCCGAGGTCGTCGAACTTCGCGGGATACATGTTCGTCGCGATCGGGATGCGCACCTGCCGGCGCACCGCCGCGAGTCCCTCGATGCCCCACGCGGGGTCCTCGAAGTATTCGAGGCCGAGCGGTTCGAGCCGGCGGCCGATGCGCACGGCGGTCGCCACGCTCCAGACGCCGTTGGCGTCAATGCGCAGGCCGAAGTTCGGCCCCATGCGCTGGCGGCAGAGCTCCATCACGCGCACCTCCACGTCGGGGTCCACGACGCCGCCTTTCATTTTTACCGTCTTCACGCCCAGCTCGGCGTGGAGTTGCTCGCACTGCACGACGAGGTCCTCGGCGCACGTGTCATCGCCGCCGCCGGGCCGGTCGTAGCGCCAACTGATCTCGCCCATCAACGCCACGCGGTCGCGCACCGCGCCGCCGAGCAGGTCGCACATCGGCCGGCCGAGCGCCTTGCCCTGGATGTCGAGGCAGGCGATCTCGATCGCGCCGTAGAGCCGCGCGTTGGACATGTAGTAGATGCTGCGCAACACCTTGAGCTTGATGACTTCGAGGTGGAACGGGTCGAGGCCGACGATGCGCGGCTTGAGCTTCATCAACGCGCCGCGCTGGTCGCCACCGCCGACCTCGCCGAGGCCGACGATGCCCTCGTCGGTGATCAGTTCGAGAACGTTGCGGATGAAATAGCCGGGATGAACGCCCGTGTTGTGCCGCAATTGGCACGTGGTCGGGATCGCCACCGTGCGCACCTTCATGTCAACGATCTTCATCGTGTTTCCTTCTGCATCACCTAGGATGGCCGGCCCGGCCACCAGTTGGAGCGGTTAATTCATGGGGATACGGTATCTCGCAAAATTGGGGCGGCTTCTGGTGAAAGTGAATGGCTCCCGTGGCATTTGAATATTCTTCCCGCAGTTCACCTTTGGGGTTCTTGCACTCGATGAAGCGATTGTCCCAGGTCCAGACGTCGTCAGACTTGCCGGTGCAAAAGATTCCCGGGACGCAGTTCTCGAACACATTGCGATAGAGCCACGCCGGATTGCCTCGCATAAAGGCGCCGCCTCCCATGAGGGCGTTGCGTATGGCCACATAGTTATCGTGAGCGAAAATCCACTTACAGCCCGCATGGGCATCAATTTCGTGAGCACGAAGGTGGTTGAACGCGTCCGTATTCTGGTTCCAGTTTGCCAACACGGCAGCATCTTTGACCATGCGGTTGAAACGAGCAGTATAGGAAGCGCCGTCCCCGGCAGCGATCCCGTGCCGGTGGTTCTCGAAATTGTTGTCTTCGATGAAGAATTCCTTCGTGGCCGAAGCACAGACGCCGTAGCCTTCGCCATAGCAGAAGTTCTCGTGGAAAAAGCAGTGATCCACCAGATTGCCACTGCCGCCGTAGCACCATACCCCCGCGTGCCCAAACAGCTCGATTTCGCAGTGATCGACTCGCGACCGCTGGCAATGCCGCAACTCAATCCCGGTGCCGTGGACCGATGGTTTGCCGACGTCACCGGGCAAGGCATACTTCCCCCTATTGTAGCCGCGAAAATAGGTGATCGGCAGACTTCGCAGATGGAGCCGCGTCAAACGCAGGTTCTGCCGCTTTTCGGCCAGGATCAGGGCCTTGGTTTCGAACCAAGTGCCTTGGATGATGGTCTTCGGCCCATCGCCGTAGAGGGTTACGTTGTCCGCCGGAATCTTGATCTGGTTTCGGATTACGTAAGTGCCAGCGGGAACGTAAACCACACCACCGCGCGGGCCGAGTGCATCCAAGGCTTTCTGTATCGAACTGTCGTCGAATGTCCCCTGCACAGTGACGTCCGGCCTTGGCGGCGTCTCCTCGGTGTGAAGCAGCCGCAGGTTGGCGATCTGAAGCGGCCCTCCCTTGTAATAAAACCTCACGCCGCGAAGCAGCGACACGGGACGCCCAGCCTGTTCAATCTCCGCGCCGATTTCGGTCTCTTTGCCGACCTGCAGCGTGCTCAACCTGCCGCGATATTCCCGCCGGAGAACGTCCACAAAGACCAGACCGGCCACAGTCTCCCCCTCTGCCCGAACCGTGGCTAACACGCGCGCCCAATTGCGGGGAATCCTCTCCAACTCATCCGAGAGCCAGAGATCAACAGTCCTCTCTTCACCAGCAGCAAGGCGCAGCGGTTTGAAATCAGCAATTGCGCACGTGGAGATCGGCGGCTGCACCGATTCTGCGGCACTGAGACGTGCAGCCAACGCGATGGTCGCGCCGAGTCCGCAGAAGAAGTGGCGATGATTCAAGAGTTGGCGCTGGGCAACGGTTTTCATAGGCGAACCTCAGCGGCCAGCCGGCAGCCGGATGACGTGATTGTTGTCGCCGCAGGACTGCACGCGCAACGTGCCTTCGACTTTCTTGCCGCCGACGCGGGCGACGTAGTGATACGTGCCGTGGAAACCGCGGAATTGCGCGCGGCCCTGCGCGTCGGTCTTCACGTCGGCGCGCGTCTTCCATTGCTTGTTGATGAACTGGTCGAGCGCGCGGTAGGCGGCCTTCGGCTTGAACTCCGCGTCGAGCAGGCCGCCTTTCGCCTCGTTCTCGCCCTTCACGGCGGTGCCGTCGCCGAGGTTCCACCACGTGATGCCCGCCATCTTCGGCGCGGCGAACCAGAGACGGTAATGGTCGCTCACGACCTCCGCCTGCAACGCGTCGCCGTCCTCGCCCGCCGACGGGAAGGTGATCTCGGTGATGTAGAGCGGCAGGTTGAACTCGGTGAACTTCTCGTAGAGGTCGAGCAGTGCGCCGGGGTTGCAGTCGGGACTGACGAGATACTTGTCCACTGCTTGGCGTCGGAAGAAATGATACTGAAGGCCGATGCCGCGAATCTTCGCGCCCTGCGACAGCAGCTTCTTGATCTGCGCAACGTAGGGGTTCGTCTCGTAGGGCTTGAAGTTGAACGAGGTCACTTCATTGATCATCAACGTCGTCTTCTCCGGGAAGAGCGGCGCGGCTTCCGCAAACGCCCAGCGCACGTAATCGCGGTCCGGCGTCAGCAGCGGATAACTCTTGGAGCACACGAGCGATTCGTTGACCACGTCGAAGATCGAAATCTTGCCGCCGAACCGACTGGCAATTTCGCGGAAGCGCTTCTGGTAGAGCGAGCGCAGTTGGTCGGCATCCTTCGGTAGCCACGGCGGATTGTAGGCGTGCCAGAGCAGCGGATGGCCCTTGAGCGTGATGTTGTTCTTCGCCGCCCACGGCAGGAATCGCTCCGGCGGCGGCCGGCGCCACATGTCGCGCGCGGGTTCCGAGTAGCGCAATTCGCCCTGAGTTGGCTCAGTGCCTTCCCAATAGAACGGCACCGTGGCAAAGTTGCAGATCTTCGCAAACGCGTCCTCGTAGCGCCGCTCCTTCGTCGGCGTGTCGAGTTGGCCAAGCACGAACGCATTGCAGCCGAACAGAAACTCGTGACCCGTTTGTCGCAGTTCAACCTTCGCGTCACTGACGGGTTTGCCAGCGGCATCCAGCAGTTCGATGACCGCGTCGCCTTTGCGATATTTCTCGATGTTGCGCTCGATGCGTTCATTCAACGCAGGGTCGCGCCAGAGTTTGCGATAAACTTCCGGCGTGGCCGCCTGCGCCGCTGTGACGAGTAAGCTCAGAGTGAGGATGGGGGTGAGAATCTTCATATTGGGTCTCCGGTTCAGTTTTACTTCCTGCGAATTGCTTGGATCACTTCAACAAGGCGCTCGACGATGGCGTCGAGCAAGCGATTGCCCTTCTCCACCGTGGCAAGTTCCGCGTAACCTACGCCACCGTGGTCCGTCTGCGCCTTCATGTCGGGCGCGAAGTAAACACCGCGCAGCGCTTTCGGCTGGCGCGTGGCCAACAGGTCGTTGCGAATCGCGCCGCGCCGCACCAAATCCGGGCGGACGGCCAGCATCATCGCCGTCTCGGCCTCACACGCGTGGCCGATGCCTTTCATCGGGCCTTCGACGATCTTCGCAAGCTCCTCGGCGGCGACGTCCCAATAGTTCGCGCCGCAGAGTCGCGCGTCGGAAAACTCCACGGCGAGCTGGCGCAGGGCGAGGTGAAAGCCGTCCTTGTTACCGCCGTGGCCGTTGAGCACGAACTGCCGCTTGAACCCGTGCCGCAGCAGGCAGCGCATCGGCTCGGCGACGAGCTTGATGTAGGTCTCGTTCTCCGCACTGAGCGTCCCCGCCATGCCGAGGTGGTGCATGGACGCGCCGAGCCATTGCACCGGCAGCAGCAGCACGTCTTTTGGCAGCGCCGCCTCGACCCGGTCAGCGATGGCGCCGCACAGGATCGTGTCGGTGAAGAACGGCAGGTGTCGGCTGTGTTGTTCCAGCGCGCCGATGGGATAAACAACAACCACATCGCGTTTGATCTTGGCCACATCGGGCCACGTCAGGTCGGCTAGTTTCATGGTGTCGCCTTCAAGGGTTCGAGGTCTATTTTACGGAACAGAATCTCCGCATCCTCCGTCTGAATCAAAATCCGGCCTTCGGTCATGCTGCAATCCTTTGCTTCGTTGACCAGCGTGCCGTTGACGAAGTAGGTGAAATCACCACCGCGCACAATCGCCTCGACGCGCGTCCACTCGCCCATCGGCGACTCGACATCCTGTTTGCCGTGGAAGCCGATCTCGTCCTTCCAGTCGGGGTCGCGACCCCACCAGTTCAGGCGGAACGCCTCGAACGGCCGCAGCTCGGCATTCTTGTCGAAGACCGGCTCGCCGTCGCGGTCCTTGCTGAAGCGCGCGCGGAGCGTGGTGGGCCAGAACGCACCGTCTTCCTTCCAACCGCCCAGCACGAGGATGTCGCCCACCCCACCCTCGATGATCTGCAACTCGATGCCTTTCATCCAAGGCGATTCGAACTTTCCCGAAAACTTCGTCTTCGGGGAAATGCCGCAGTTGCCAGGCCGCCCGGTGCAATGCAGCAGCAGGCCGTTGTCCCGCGCCTTCTTCTCGCGCTTGCCCGACGTTTGGCCGGTCCAGCGAAACTCCACGACCAGCCGGTAATCGCGATAGCTGCGCTTCGTAATGAGGCCGCCATAGCCGTGGCCGGTGACGCGCAGCAACGGCCGGCCCTCGGCGTCCTTCTCCATGCGGAAAACGCGCTCCGGGTCGTTGTTCAAGCCGCGGCCGACGATCCATGTGTCGAACTGCGCCAGACAGTCCGGCGAGTCGTTCACAAGATGAATCACCTGCTTGGGCGCGATGGCGGCGGAGTCGCTCCTGTCGGCGGCGAATGCCAACAACGCCATCATGCAAAAAGCAACAACGACGAAACCTGCTTTCATGAACTGCTCTCCTCGATTCTATGTTCCGCCGACGATCGGAAACCATTCCGGCCGACGCGGGTCTTGGTGGAAGCGGGCGTAGTAGTCGCCCTTCTCTTCAAAGTATTTCTCGTAGCGGCGCATCTTCTCCTCGTCGAGCTTCACGCCGAGGCCGGGGCCGGTCGGCACGGCGATCTTGCCGTCCACGTATTTCATCAGGCCGCCCTCGATGATGTCGTCCTTGAGAAAATGGTAATGGGCGTCGCCGGCGAAGTGCATCTCCGGGATCGTCGCGGCCGTGTGAAGCATCGCGGCCAACTCGATGCCAAACTCCGCGCCGCTGTGCATCGCCACGCCGAGGTTGAACGTGCGGCAGACCGCCGTGAGATCCTTCACGCCGCGCGGGCCTTCCCAGTAGTGCAGGTCGGTCAGCACGATATCCACCGCACCGAGCCGGATGGCGGGGCCGAGGTCATCGAACTTGTTCGGATACATGTTCGTCGCGATGGGAATCCGAATCGCCTTCCGCACGGCAGCGTTGCCTTCGAGCCCCCACGCCGGGTCCTCGAAATACTCCATGTTCATCGGTTCCAGCCGGCGGCCGATGCGCGTGGCAGTGGCGACCGACCAAGTGCCGTTGGGGTCAATCCGCAATCCAAACGACGGCCCCAGCCGCTCGCGGCAAAGCTCCACGACACGCGCTTCCTCGTCCGGCGGCATCACGCCCGCCTTGAGCTTCATCGCGTTCACGCCGAGCGTCTCGTGCAGTTCCTCGCAAAGATCGGCCATGTCTTCGGCGCGCTTGTCGTCGCCGCCCTGCGGCCGGTCGTAGCGCCAAAACAGGTAGGCGATCATCGGCACCGCGTCGCGCACGCGCCCGCCGATCAAGTCCGACATCGGCCTGCCGAGCGCCTTGCCCTGGATGTCGAGGCAAGCCATCTCGATGGCCGCGTAGAGCCGTGAGTTAGAGAGGTAGTAGATGCTGCGCAGCACCTTGAGCTTAAGGACTTCGAGTTGAAACGGGTCGAGACCGAGGATGCGCGGCTTGAGCTTCACCATCGCCCCGCGTTGGTCGCCGCCGCCAACCTCGCCGAGGCCGACGATGCCCTCGTCGGTTATGATTTCGATGACGGTGCGCAGGAAATAGCCGGGATGGACGCCCGTGTTGTGGCGCAACTGCGTGTTGAGCGGAATGGCAACAGTGCGCGCTTTGAGATCAATGATTTTCATCGTGAGTCTTGAGTGTGGTGTGTTGGTTTAGCTCGGCGGCTTTGCGGGCCACGAGCCGCCGCCATTCTTCAAATTGCGCCTTGCCATGGCCGTGAATCAGTCCTGTGAGCGTGAGCGCGCCTTCGATCTGTCCCTCGGCATCCAGCAGCGGCGCGGCGATGCCAAAGATGTCAGGGCGGTAAGTTCCAAGATCGGTCACAACACCGCGGCGGCGCACTTCCTTGACGCGGCGCAACACGTCGGCCGGCTTCTGCCATTGCCAGCAACCCGTCGGCGCGTCTCGAATAACCCGCGCAACCTCTGCGTCGTCCAGCGCGCTGAGCAACACCGAACCGGACGCGCCCAGCGTCAGATGAAACCGCGATCCCGCCCGCACCGCCAACGCCATCGGCTCGGCCGAATCCACCCGCAACACCGTCAGCGCATCGTCGTCTTCGCGGGCGGAGACTTTGCTAGCGACACCGGTGGCAGCCGTCAGTTCCTGCAACGCATCGGCCACCTTGCGGCTCAACAGATCGTGGCTTTGCAGGCGGTGCAGCAACGGAAACAGCCCCACGCCCAGCTCGCAGCGGCCGTCGCCACGCACTTGAATCCAGCCCGCCTGCGCGAAGGTCTGAACGATGCGGTAGCAGGTCGCCGGGGCAATCTTGAGAGTGCGGGCCAGCGAGGTGGTGGTTGGCTCACACTGTCCATCCGCGAGGGCGTTCAACACCTGAATCGCCTTTCGCATCACCGGAATCTGGTAGGCTCGTGTCATTTCAATAGAGAAGACATCGTCTCAATACAGAATATAAGCAAACCTTGTCAACCATTTTTCAGCAACCCGGCAGGAGACCGGCTTCTCATTGTTATCCGCCACGTCCCGCGCATCCGCAGACCCGCAGGTTGATTGCAGCGCACGCATTGCCGGAATTCTTTGTTGACTCAGCCTGTCTGATGTTCTACTCCGAGCTTGTGTTTCAGATGCCAACCGCTCAAAGCGTCCGCGCTTATCCAAAAGTTCCGACGCCATCTTCAGGAGGTCTATCGTGAAAGACACGCATTTCCCCGCCCTGCGCCGCGATGCCATACTTTACTGGAACGAGTTGCTGTCGTCGTGGCCCGAGCCGGAATCAGTCATCGAGCACCTCGTTCAATCTCAAAAGGACCGGAGCCTGACCATCGGCGAGAGGCCCTTCTGCATGGTGGCGCGCCCCCGGTTTGTCACCACCGATGAAATGAGACAGGAACATCGCGCCGTGTCGGTGCTTTCAAGGGCCATCCGCAAGGTCCGCGACGCCGTCCTCGAAGACCAGAAGCTCCACGCGGATTATCTCGGAGGGTTCAACGAGTGGATCGGGACCATCCTCTCGCTGGAACCGCCGGCCCCAGCGGGACGGTCCATTCTGCGGTTCGACTCTTTCACCACGGAGGCTGGTGTCCGCTTCGTGGAACTGAACGGCGACATCCCCATGGGGGGCGTTTGCAACGACGGGCTTGTCCCCCTCTTTCAAGGGCTGGGATTCTATAAAACCTTCGAAGAGCGCTACGACGTGCGGCCGAATCTCGTGCAGATCGGCATGATTCAGACCTTCATGCACGCCTGGCAGAGTTGGGGAGGCGCTGGCACGCCCCGGATGTGCATTCTCAGTTTTCCCGGCGGCATGGAAGACCTCTTCACCCGCCTCAACGTCGAAGACATGGAGAAACTGGGCCTTGAGGCCGCGGCAGCCCATCCGGAGGATCTGGATTTCCACGGAGGGAAACTCCGGGCGAAGGGGCGCGTCGTGGACCTTGTCTATCGGATCATGCACACTGACGACTGCCTGGAGCGGGCCGAGGAGATCGCTCCGCTCATGCAGGCCGTGAAACACAGGGCCGTCTGTCTGGTGAACCCGTTCCGGAGCGAACTGCTGAGCCACAAGTTTCTCTTTGCCCTCCTGACGGACGAGAGCCACGATTTCGGATTCACCGAGGAGGAGACAGCCGCCATCCGCGCGCACATTCCTTGGGGCCGGATCCTTCGGGAAGGCTGCTCCACGGATGCCGCGGGCCACCGGATTGACCTCCTGGATTACGTGCGGAACCATAAGGACAACCTCGTCCTGAAACCCGCGCACGGAGCCGGTGGCAAGGGAGTTCACCTTGGGTGGAGGTGCGACGAGACCCGGTGGGCCGACGCCGTCCGCGAGGCCGTCGAGAGTGACTACATCGTCCAGGAGAAGATCGAGATCACCCAGGAGGAGTATCCTCTCCTGGAAAAAGGCTTCGCTCTCCGGGAGTTCTACGAGGACACGGACCCTTTCCACTTTCCGGGCGGTTACTCGGCTGTGTTGAGCCGCATCAGCACCGCCGAGATCACCAACGTCGCACAAGGGGGCAGCATCGTTCCCACCTTCGTGATTGACGCCCGGTGAACGGGAGCATGACCACCGACAGGCACTCGCATCTGCGACTGGTCGGCTGCGTGGCCGTCGCCGTGTTCATGGCGCGGCTGGACATCTACGTGGTCAACATCTCCCTTCCCGCCATCGCCCGGCATTTCCACGCCGACACGAGCGCCGTCTCATGGGTCACCATGAGCTACCTCCTGTTCAACTGCGGGGCCATGATGCTCATCGGGCGCATCGCCGACACCGTAAGCTCCCGAACGCTGTTCATCTGGGGCTACGCGATCTTCACCGCCGGTTCGCTGTTCTGCGGCCTCGCCACAAGCCTGGGCATGCTCGTCTTTTTTCGCTGCGTGCAGGGGCTTGGCGGCTCCATTCTGGTAATCATGACCTACGCCGCGGTCTCCCGGTTTCTCCCGGCTGCCAAGGTGGGCGGCGCCATGGGCATCCTGGCCATGTGCGGCGCGTTGGGGGTCGCCATGGGATCACCGCTGGGCGGCTTTCTGACGGAGAGGCTTTCCTGGCAGTGGGTCTTTTTCGTCAACGTGCCCATCGGCGTCCTGGCGATTCTCCTCGCCTCGTGGACGATCCCCGGCGGGATGGGTGCCGGGAAGCGGATGGGCAAACTGGATTACTTGGGCACCATGCTCAGCATCCTCGGCGTCGTCTCCTTCATCCTCGCGCTCAACGTGGGACAAAAGGAAGGATGGGATTCTCCGCCCTTCCCGGCGCTGCTCGCCCTTTCCGCCGTCTCCGGCTGGCTCTTTGTCGCCCGGCAATTGAAGGCGAAGGATCCCCTGATCGCGCCATCGCTTCTGAAGGAAAGGCGTTTCCTCCTGGCCAACGCCGTCAGCGTGTCCGGGCTGATCCTCATGGGAGGCAACGCGTTTCTAATGCCGTTCTTCCTCGAACTGGTCAAGAGCCTGAGCACGGAGCGTGCGGGATTGGTGCTGATGGTTTACTCCGTCACCTTCATGATCCTCTCGCCCCTCGCGGGCCGGTTGGCCGACCGGTTCGCCCCGTGGCGGCTCTGCGTCGCGGGCATGGGCGTGGCGGCGGCGGGTTGCTTCCTCTTCACCCGGACGCTGGGCGCACCGGGGCTTGCCAGTGTCGTCATTTTTCTCGTGGGGATCGCCCTCGCCTACGCCCTGTTCATGGCCGCCAACGCCAAGCAAGTCCTCAGCTCCGCTCCCATGGAGCAAAAAGGATCCGCCTCCGCCGTGTTCGGGATGCTCTGCAATCTCAGCCTGCTGATCGGCGTCAACATTTTTGAGACGTTTTACGCGGAGACGGGCGTCACGCCGGGCAGCGCAACGCCTCTCGCGCCGGATGCGGGACAGTGGGTGCCCGGATTCAGCCACGCCTACCTCTTCGGGGCCTGTGCCTGCTTGGTCTCCCTCCTGCTCGCCTTCGGCATTCCATTCTTCGGCAAGGGAGCGGAGAAACCCGCTAACCGATGATTCTACCAACCACGTCTCAACAGAAGCTCGGCGCACGCGAGGCTTGCGCGCTGCCCTCGGTGCGGTAAGCTGGCGTGCACGAACCGAGCAAACCCAACAACAGGGAACAACATGCGCCAATACCTCGTGCTTTCAGCCATCGGCCCGGACCGTCCCGGCATCGTGGACGCCATCTCCAAACTCATCTTGGATCACAGTTGCAATCTTGAAGACAGCCGCATGGCCATCCTCGGCGGCGAGTTCGCCATTATCGTGCTGGTGGCGGGCGACGCCACCCAGATCACAAAGCTTCAGAGCGATGCGGCGGCGTTCGGCGGCGAACTTGGCCTGACAGTCACCACCAAGCCAACAAGTGCGCCGGGCGCCCGCGGAGCGAAGAGCGCGCGCCGCTATGCCGTCCGCGCCGTCGGGCTGGACCACGAGGGCATTGTCCACCAGATCGCGCATGCAATGGCTTCGCTCGGCGTGAACATCGTGGCGATGGAAACCACCACCACGCCCGCGCCGCACACCGGCGATCCACAGTTCATCCTCGACATGCAGATTGAGCCGCCCGCGCAACTCGCCGAGGAACAACTGCGCGAGAAACTCACCGAGGCGTGCGAGGCGGTAAACGTAGATGTCGAGTTGCTGCTGGTGGAATAGCTCCCAGCCGTCTGTCTTCGATTTTCAACCATCAGCTTCCAGCCGAAAGCCGATGGCTTCCTCAGATCGTCTGCGACTGGAAACCGCCGTCCACGCGGATGTCAGCACCGGTGACAAAACTACTGGCCTTGGCGCTCGCCAAGAAGACACACGCTCCAACCAATTCACCCGACTCGCCGAAGCGGCCCATCGGCGTGTGACCCCAGATCGCCTTGGTGCGCGCCGAGGGCGTGCCGTCGTCATTGAAGAGCAGCTTGCGGTTTTGTTCGGCGGGGAAGAAGCCCGGTGTGATCGAGTTCACTCGCACGCCCTTCGTGGCCCACTCGCGGGCGAGGAACAACGTCAGGCTCACTACGCCAGCCTTCGACGCGCTGTAGGTGACGACGCGCGACAGCGGCAGATGTGCACTGACGCTGGCGATGTTGATGATGCTGCCCTTGCCATGCTTGCACATCGCCGGCCCGAACTCCTGACACGGCAACAACGTGCCACCGACAAGGTTGAGATCGAAGTTCGCACGCCAGTCGTCCACTGTGATGCTCTCGAACGGATGATCCGGCGTCACGGTAACTTTCGGGTCGTTGCCGCCGGCGGCGTTCACAAGAACTGTCGGCGCGCCCAGCGTCGCTCCGATGCGCTCGTGCGCCTCGGCCAAGCTGCGGCGCGACACGGCGTCCGTCGTGAAGAAGGCCGCCTGCCCGCCCTTGTCGCGAATGGATTTGGCGCGCGCCTCGCCGCGTTCCTGGCTGCGCCCGAGCACGGCGACCTTTGCGCCCGCCGCGGCCAACCCTTCGGCCAGCGCGCCGCCCAAAACGCCCGTGCCGCCGATCACCACCGCGACTTCACCCGTAAGATCGAAAAGATTCATGTTCGTTGTTCCGCTAGGTTCCTTGCCGGCCACCGCGTTTCTGCGCCATCCGCCCGCCGCTGTCAAGGCGTGTTGTAGTCTGAAATAGTAAACTGCAGTTCCGCTTGTAACAGTTGCCAGTTTCACGGCGCGCGAGGCACGTTCTGTGGACGCGTCGCCGCGACAAACTCAAAAGGCTTGCCGGTAAAATAGCGCGCCAGCGTGGCGATGCCGCGGTCGTTACCTTTGAAGGACTCGATGGGGCGGCCCAGATACGTTGCCACCGGCAGCGGCAACGAGTCGGGACTGGGCCGGCTGAAACCGTAGATGCCATAGGCGGCCATCGCGGGGTCCGAGAGAATCTCGCGCGTCTTGTGCCGGTCGCCCCAACCCGCAAGGCAGAGCAACTGTCGCGTGCGCGGGCCGAACATCGGCGCGACTTCCTTCAACGCGGCCGGCGTGCCGGCCTCGTCCATCATCCAGTCCACCTCCTTCAACATCGGTGAATTGGCGATGGCAGAATCGTGGACTTTGTTGCACGAGAGCCAGATGGCACACGCGGGGTTGGCGCGCTTGGCCGCGCCGCGGACGCGCGCCCAGCAGCGGTCAATCGCCTTGCGCTCGTAGGCGAGCTTGTCATCCGGCGTCAGCTTGTCTTCGCCGGGGAACGGCTTGGCGAGCAGTTGTTCGTAGAGCTTCTTTTCCGCCTCCAACCATTTGCCGCCGGTCGCTTTCTTGCGAACGGCGTCGGTCGGGCACCACACCCAGTCAATCATGAAGCCGTCCATGCCGCTCTTGTGCAGCGCGTTCTCAATGGAGGCGGCGAGATAGTCGAGATACGCGTCCGTGAACGGAATGTGGTAGGCGCTGGGGAAACCGTAGCTGAGGTCGGGATGTTGCTGGCCCCAGAGCGTGTTCGCGCCGATGCAAAAGTAGCCCATCACAAGCATCCGCTTTGTGTGGCCCAGCTTGACGACCTCGCGCAGGAAGTCGTGTTTCAGGCCCGGCTGTTCCGGCACGACGCCGTTGCGATACCACGCGTAACCATTGCAGGAGACCGCGAACGTCTGGATGACGTTACAGCCGAGTTGCTCATACCACGCGACATGCTTGGCCGGGTCGGCATCGGCCCAGAGTCCCGGTTTCGCAAACCCATTCGGCCCGCCTGGTCCCCAGTTGAAGTCCACGCAGAACGCCTTGATCGGGGGCTGTGCCTCTGGTGGTTCGGGCGCGTTGCTGCGGATCATCTCGCCGACCCGGCGCAATGTCCGCACGTCCACCTCGCGCAGCCGGCCGGCGTAGTCAGGGCCGGCATCGAGCGCGAAGACGTTGCCGAACTTTACCGCGCCGAGGTAATCGCGATAGAGCTTCTCGGCGGGAAGACAGAGGCCGTCGTGAATCGGCAGCGAGTAGAACCACATCGCGCCGCCCTTGTGCGGCGGCAGGATCGGATAGGTGAACTCCGCGAGCCGGTAACTCTTGCTCGGCGCGTCCTTCATGTGCGGTCCGGCGGCGGTGTGATCGTCGAGCGGCCCCGGCCGGCCCATCTCGCCGAGCCGGATGTCAGCACCTTTCTGCTCGCCGTGATTGAAGCCGACGAAGCAGCCGGGCTGGAGCGATTTGCAAAACGCGATTGTCTCCGCGTGGCACAAACCCCCGTCGCCCACAGCGTGATCGAACCAGATGTATTCGACCGGCCCGTATTGCTTGAGCAGCTCCTTGAGTTGCGCCTTCTTCATCTCCGGGTTCCTGCCGACGCCGGCCTTCCAGCCTTTCCCGTCGGCCGCGCCGGGCCACGTCCAATCGCCCTCGGAAAAATACAGCGCCAGCTTGATGCCGTGCTTGTCGCAGGACTTCTTCAACTCCGCAAGCACGTCGCGGCCGAGCGGCGCTTTTGTCACCTTGCGGTCGGTCGTTTTCGTGTCCCAGAGACAGAAGCCGTCGTGGTGCTTCGTGAGAAACAGGATGTAGCCCATGCCGGCTTCCTTGGCCGTGCGCGCCCACTGGTCGGTGTCGCAGCCGGTGGCTTTGAAAAAGCTCACGTCGGTGACGCCCGGCGTCCATTCCTTGCCGGAGAATGTGCTGAACGACCAGCAGATGAACATGCCCCAGCGAAGGCTCTTGAGTTCTTCCGCGCGCTTAGCCATGTCCACCGCCGGCGCGGACGTTCCGAGAGCCAGAAGTGCGGACAGGAAGATGATGATTCTGTTCATGGTAGTCCTTTGTCTTTTCTCATTTCGTCACTTGCCCGTCGCGTTGAAATGCCTGCCAGTCGGCGGCATACGCGGCGTTGAGCAGCCAGGAGGCGACCGTCTTGTCTTCAGTGAAACTGGCGAACGGTGCGACCAGCAGCGTTTGATAGCCGCCTTTTGCCGCGTCCCAATTCTTGCCCAAGTAACCGCGCTCCGGTTGGAGTTGGCAGAGCGTCACCGGCCCTTTACGCGGGTCGCAATCGGCGGGCACGCGCGCCGCGAAGGTGTGGCGCAGGAAGGAGAAAACGAGCGGCCATGTCTTCTCGCCGGGACCGTGGCCGGTCTTCGGCTCGACGGCGAAGTTCCAGAGCGCGTTGTGCTTCTTCCGCATGAGCGGCACGACGGCGAGGTTTTCCTCCTTGGAAGGCCGGGCGAGGAACTGATCGTCCTCGCCGAAGATAACCAAACCGGGAACCTGAGCCGCGCCGGGTTGATAGACTTGGAAGGTGATGCCGGGCCGCATGGAGACCCATCCCCACACCCGCGCGCCCTCGGTGGCGGGGAAGATGGCGGAGAAGCCCGTGCCGTTGGAGTGGCCGTAGAGGAACAGCGGCGCGTGCTCGAGTTCGGGGTGCTGTGACTTCTGGGCGAAAGTCTTCAGCCGCTCGTAGAGCAGGCTCTTGGGCCAAAAGCCGCGCTGCATCGGATTGCCGATGAACTTGAAGAGCGCCAAGTGCAGTTCGCGGGCGAGCTTGCGGAGTTCGGGACGGCGGTAGAGGTATTCGCCGCTGCCGTGGCCGGAGATGACAACGATGCCTCTTGCGTGCGGGATGTCGCCGGGCATCCACAGGTCAAACTTCACATCCTCCTTCTTGCCCTCGCCTTTCTGTTGCACGACCTGCTTCCACTCAGCCTCATCGAGTTGCCATGCCCAGTTTCGCTCGACGACCTGCGCGCCGGATGGCGTTCCCCACTTGGCCTCGTCGAGTTTCCCGTCCCAAACCTGCTGACTCTTCACCTGGGTATTGGCGCGCACCCAGCCGATGCTGTGGCACTCGGGGAGTTGCAGCGTCTCGGTGAGTTCGATGTCGGCGGCGTGCAGCGCGGGCAACGGCGCCAGCAGGAGGGCGGCGAGGGTGAGAATGAATGCGCGTTTCATAGGTCGGGTTCAATTTGCAGTTCGTGGTTGAGATAGAGGTATCGAAGACAACCGATTACCGGCAGGGGGCAGGCTAATCTCCAAAGCTCAGCCCGGCCTTGCGCCCGACCTCGACAATGTGCTGGCGGGCGGCATCGTATTCCTCGGCCTTGGCGAGGTGCTCGATCATCAACGGCGGGTTTTGCGGCAACCGTGCGAGGCGCTTGAGATAGGTCGTGTAGTCGAGCGCGCCTTTGCCGGGGCAGACTTCGCGGAAGTGGACGTTCATCTCCACGTCCCAAGCCAGGTCCTTGGCGTGACAGCTCGCGATCCACCGGCCGAGTTTGTCGAAGCATTCGTTGAGCAGGTCGGCGTTGCGGTAGAACTTCTCCGGCGAATTCACCAAATTGCACGGGTCCAGATGCACCCCGAAGCCGTCGCGGTCCACGGCCTTGATCATGCGCAAGTAGCAGTCGGGATCGTGCGGCATCGCCCAGCCCATCATCTCGTAGCAGAACTTCGCGCGCTTCGGCTTCACCGCGTCAATGATCGTGCGCGCGTTCTCGACGGCGGCGTCGAAGAACTTGTCGGTGAAATTGTCGGGATGCGGCCCGAACCATGAGGAGGTGCTGAAGGAGCCGGCGATGTCCACGCAGCAACGTGCGCCAATTGCATCGGCCAGCGCCAGGCCATCGGTGACGGTCTGCAGGTTCTTCTTCCGCTTTTCCGCGTCGGCGTCGAGCAGATTCACCCAACGGCCCACCTCGGCGATGACGACGTCGTGTTTAGCGAACGCGTCCGTCAGCGCCTTGATGCGTGCCGTATCGTCCAACGCCACCTTCGGACAGTAGGCGGCGCGATAGCCGAGCTTCCGATGCGCAAGCGCGAGCAACTCCGGGTCATCGGTCTTCGCAAAGGCAGGAGCGCCGAGTCGGATGAACTTGGCCTCGCCCGCTTCCGAAGCGACGCGGGAGGCGAGGAGGGCGCTGACGGTGGAACAAACGAACTGGCGGCGGCTGAAGGCGTGGTTGTTCATGGCCTGCTTTTCCCACGAGCGCGCCGGCAGTTCAATCTTGAATACGAGCGAAGCCGAAGTCTGCCTACTTCCAGAACTCGCGAACCACGCGCTCCCATTCGTCGGCCATGAGTTGGTGGCCGCGATAGGTCGGATGCACGTTGTCCCAAACCCAGTAATCCGCCGGCGCGCGCTTCACTGCCTCGTCGAAGACGCGCTGGTAACGCACCAGCGCCGCGCCGTGCTTCTTCGCCAGCCGGGCAACGATCTCCTGCCGCTTGCGGATACCGTCGTTGACCTTGCCTGTCGGCTTCACGAACGGCTCGCCCAGCACCAGCTTGAGCTTCGGGTTCGCGGTCTTCGCTTCTGTGATGAGCTTGTCATAGACCAGCTCGTATTGGTCGAGCGGGACGCCTTTGCCGTTGTCGTTCACGCCAATGAGGATGCTCAGCACGTCGGGTTTCAACTCGAGTGTCTCCTTCTGCCAACGCTTCTCCAAATCGAGCACCGTGTTGCCGCTGACGCCACGGTTCATGAAGTCGAGCTTCGCGCCGGGAAACGCCGCCCCATGCCGCGCCGCGATGATGAAGACGTAGCCGTGGCCGAGGATGTGATTCGGGTCCACGTTGCGCCCGCGGTTACCGTCGGTGATCGAGTCGCCCTGAAACAAGATGCGCGCACCGGGCGTGAACGCGGCGACAGGCTCGGCGGCGTTGAGCGACGGTCCAGCGGCACACGCGTTAGCGGTGAAAAGGATGGCGAGGACAAATGGCAGTGTCATGCAAATCGGCATCGAGATCATCCGCGGGCTTCCTTTGATAAGAACAACCACAGCGCGGAACAACCGCGCGCACTACAGAAGCGGATGGTATCGCGTTGCCTGTCCGTGCGTCTATCGCCAATCTACGCTGCTGTCTTGACGCAACGGGCAAAGTTGGCGGCCTGGCGTCTGGCCTGCCAGTCGCAGATTTCGCGCAAGTCGCTCACCGGCACATCGGCGAACGGCAAAGTGTGGAGATAAGAAGGCGGGCCAAATTCCGGCGTCAGCGTCGAGGTTTTGTCGCCGCGCTTCTGCTGCGCCAGCCACACGACCCGCCACCAGCGTTCGTGGGCGGCGAGATGCCGCTGGTATTCCGGCGCGCGCGGGTCGGACACTTGCGGGCCTTCCTCGTAGCCGACGCGGGCGTGGAGGTGGATGCAGCGGGCAGCGCACTGGCGGATGATGGCAAGTTCGTCGTCAATCAGCCGTTCGCAGACGCAGACCCAGTGGCTGAAGTCGCAGCAGAGCTTCAACCCGTCAAATTGCTTCAGCAGCCGGCTCGTGATCCACGGATTGAATAGGATGCGACCGCGGTGGGTTTCGTGGGCGACGGCCACGCCGGCCTCCGCCTCAATCTTGAGCGCGGCGGCAAAGAACCGCTCGCTCTCGGCTTCGGTGAAGGCGTCGCGTCCGCTGTGCGCATTGATGAACCGAGGTCGCAACGCCGCCGCCTCGGCGACTTGGACGCGGAAAGACTCGACGTGCTCGGCCACGGTGCGGCCCTGCGTGAAGATCTGAGGGATGTAGTCGAAGCCGTGGGCCGCGAGCAACGCGCGGAACCGTCTGTGCTCGGCGGGCAGCGGCAGTTTGCTTTCGATACCGTGGTAGCCGGCCTTCTTGAATTGCGGGAAGACTTGCTCCCACGCGCCGTCAACGCCCCAGAGGTGGCGGAAAAGAATAAGTTTCATAAAGAGTGAGGAGCGAGAAGTCAGTCGAGCTTGAGGAAAACCTGCCCAGCCTCGACTTTCACAGGGTAGGTCTTGAGGTTGATGCAGGCGGGCGCGCCTTTGGCCTCGCCAGTCGTGAAGTCGAAGCGGCCGTTGTGTTTCGGGCACTCGATGATCGTGTCCATGACAAAGCCCTGTGCGAGGTGAACCTTCCCGTGCGTGCAGAGGCCCTCGGTCGCGAAGAACTTGTCGTCCGCGGTCCGATAGATAGCAAACGTCTGCCCATTATGATCGAAACGGAGCACGTCCTCCGCGCCAACATCATCGGCCTTGCAGGCAGGAATCCAGCCGGCGCTCATGCCATTCCTCCTTGGAGGGTCGCGTTGGCTGGCAGCGGACGCTTCACGTAGTAAGCCGGGTCCTTCGACTGCCTCAGCAGCGCCGGGATGATCTCGCGGTAGGTCTCCCACAATCCGCGATACGCCGGCGGCATATCGGCCTTGAGTTCCTCGTGCAACGCGGGCAGCGCGTGGTAGGGCACCAGCGGAAACATGTGGTGCTCGATGTGGTAGTTCATGTTCCAGTAGAGGTAACGGAAGACCGGGTTCATATAAACCGTGCGGCAATTAAGGCGGTGATCAAGCACGTCCTCGGCAAGGCCGGCGTGCTGCGTGAGTCCAAATACAACCATCAACCATGCGCCGTAGAACGAGGGCAAACCCACGAGCATCAGCGGCAGGATGCTGCGTGTGGCCACGGCGCACGCGATGGTCGCGGCATAGATCGCAACGTAAACCCGCGCTTCGAGGAAAACTCTTGGCCGTTCCGACTCAGGAATGTAGTCCGCTTCCGCCGCGTTCAGCCGTGCAAAGCAGTGCCGGAATATCTTCGCCAGCTCGCGCAGACCACCGGGCAGCGCGAAGAACTTCAGGCAGACGGCGAGCAAGTTGGGCGGGCGCGGCACGGCAATCTCAGGGTCGCGGCCAACGATGATTGTGTCAGTGTGATGCCGGGTGTGACTCCACCGCCACGCGGTTGCTTCGCGCAGGACCATGAACGAGGCGATGTAATAAACAACATCGTTCATCCACACCGTCTTGAACGCAGTGCGGTGGCCGCACTCGTGCCAGCGCGAATCGGAGGTGGAGCCGTAGAGTGTCCCGTAAACGAAAAACGCCGGAACGCACCACCACGTCCCCCACGTCAGACAGGCCGTGACGCCGGAAGCGATGATCAGGGCGAACCACAGCAACGTGTGTCGGATAGCGGGGCCGTCCTTGCGCCGCATCAACTCCTTGAGCCGCTGTCGCGGAATCGGGCTGGAATGCCACTGCGCCGAAACCAAGCCCTTCTCCTGGGCGAGCTTGTTCTCGGGGCCGTCCAGGCTGTAATCCCGCTTTTGATTGGGCGTCGTCATTCGTTCATTTCCACGGACATGCCGGATTTGGCTTGGGCGATAACTTAGGAAGGCCATGCGACATGTCAAGGAGGCGCGGCACAAAAGAAAGACTGCTTTTCGGGCGGGAGCATGCGGTTTCCGGCGTCAACGGTTGAGCACACCCCGCCTTCGGCAGCGGACGCCTCACCGCACCAGCGTCGCAAAATCCATCCAGACAGGGAGGCCCCATTTGGGCGGGACGATCTCGCCGCGGGCTTGCTTGGCGGCGTCGTGGTAGGCGGCGTAGAAGTTGGAGTTGCAGTCAAGCCAAAGGGCGATGCAGTGCATCTCTTCCGACGTCAGTTTCACGCCGTGATGACCCTTGGCGAGCAGCGGGTAGAGCTTGGAGGCGCGCGCGCCGACCTGGCCGGGGATGGAATACTGCCGCTCGCGCAACGCGACACCGTTGCCGCCACTCATGCCCCAACTGTATTTCCGCAGGTTGGTGAACGCTTCTGACCATCCGACTTTCCCGGCGAACCGGTCGCCGTGGAGGCCCGGCGCTTTCTTTTTGTTCTCGTCGTGGCAGCCGACGCACTTGGCATCGAGCACGGGCTGCACGAGGCGCGGGAAAGTCAACGGAAACGAGCCGGTCACGTCGGGCTGAAGTGTGGACGGCGCGCGGCGCAAGGCGAGGGGCTGACGCTTGATGTAGGGCGACGCGGAGGCGGACTTGTTTTCGTGGCAGCCGATGCAGGTGAGTTTCTCGCCGGGATGCACATAGGTGTCGGAGCGCATGGTCTGGACGGCGAGTCCGTTCTCGTCGAGCAACTGGAAATAGACGGCGGCGCCGGTCGGCATTTGGAAGTGCGCGCTGCCGTCTTCCTCAACCGGGACGGTGCCGAGCACGCCGCGGCCGAGCGATTGGGCGGCGTGGCCCATGTTCGGCGCGTCTTGCAGGTGCGTGTCCTTGGGGAAGATGGTGACGACGCGCAACGCCTTGATCTTGGTGTCGGGCGGCCACGGCTGGTCGCTCTCGTAGGCGTTCATCACGGCAACGGTGGCGGTGGCGAGATCGGCGGGCTTTGTGTCAGGGGGACGGTCGGCCTCGGCCTGGATGGTTCCCGTCGGAAGCACGGCCGGACGTGGGCGGGGCTTGAACGGGATCGGGTCGAGGCAGGCGATGGCCGGGTCGCGGTAGAGAAGCTCGCGGTTGCCGAAGCTGTCGAGGAGATAGACGCCGTAGTTGCGCTGGCCGGAATCATAGACACAAAGGTAGAAATCCTCGCTGAGCGGCCACGGCGTGCCATAGACCTCGGCGCGCGGCGTGTGTCGGCCCTTCTTGTGCGGCACGCCGGGAGCAGATTCGGACTCGCAGAACATGACTTCCGGCGTCACGCGCTTGATCTGCGAGGAGGCGCGGTTGTCCTGCTGGCGCACATCAATCAGAACGATCGAGCCGTAAGCCTCGCCGTGATGCGGCGCGGTCACGGCCGCGTAACGATGCGAGCCGGGCACGGCGCGGATGGACATCTCCATCCACGGGCGCGACTCGCGGCTTTCGGGATAATTGCCGTGCGGCGCGCGCGGGTCGCGTCCGTCGGGGCCGCAAAGCCAGATGTGGTGGGCGATGTCGGAATCGCGATCCACGTAATCCCAACGCGTGTAGGCAAGTCGGCCGTCGTTGTCCACGCTGGGGTGCCATTCGTTCGTGTCGTGCCAGCTCAACCGCATCTTGTCGCTGCCGTCGGGCATCATCGCGTGCAGCACCGCGCAGGGCAGCGGGCGCGCGCCGCAACGCACCTGGCCGCAGTTGCGCTCGCTCACGAACGCGACCCGCCCGTTCGGCAGAAAACACGGGTCGTAGTCGTTGAACGGTCCGTCGGAGAGCTGCGCGAGGCCGGTGCCGTCGCTGTTGGCGCGGAAAATATGGAACGTGCTCGACGACCGCCAATAATAGTGAGTGTGTTTGGAGACGGGCAGTTCCTCGCGCGAGCAGTATTGGTCCGCAAACGTCGCGCCCTCCGGCACGCCGAACTCCGCCTCAGTGAACGCGAACAGGATCGAGCGCCCGTCATAGTCGAGGTCGAGCGAGATGAACGAGCCTTGGTTGTCGAGCGCGCGGCCCTTGAGCCGGCCACTCTCGACAGGCGTCTTGGCCAGCAGGCTGTGCACGACGGGCTTGTTGCTGAACGGTTGTTCGAGCACGAAAACACCGCCGCCCTTGGTCTGGTTGAAGCCGAGATACTGATCCACCATGTGGACCGAACCGCGCGCCTGCCGGTCGTGTTTAAGGAAGAGGATGCGGTCAAAATCAAGCAGAGGGTTCTTGAACGCGACGCGCCGGCGAATTTTCGCGATCTTGTCGAACACCCCGCGCTGTTGAGGCTCACCGGCGGAGCGCACAGCCGCAACTTGTTTCCGCAGCGCCGACAGTTCCGCAGCTTCGGCGCCAAGCTTGGGCGCGTTTGGCATCCTTTGCAGATGATCCAACAACGCGTTCGTGCGCCGCCAGACGACATCCACCGGGTTCGCGTCGCATGGGAAGAGCAGCGCCTCCGGCCGCAACGCCTCCTTCTCCAGCCGCGCCGTGTTCCACTGCGGACGCTCGGCGATTTGCCGTTTCAGTTCCGCGAACTCATCGAGTGGTTTCGAGGGCGCCGCCGTTTTCGTTGCGACGGGAACGAACTTCGCCAGTCCCTTGATTTCCTTCGCGGCGAGAATCACGCCCCAGCGATCACGCGCCGGCAGCGAGAGCGCCTGGTCACCCTGTAGTTTGCCTTCGTAGATGTGGAACGGATACTTCCCGTTCATGGCGATGGCGTTCATGGTGCCGACACGCCGCCATGTCGCCAAGTCGAGGCCGAGCGATGCCAGCGTCAGGCTCGCCTCTGCGCACACATAGGCCACGCCGGACGTCACGACCGTGCCGGAGACCGCCGCCGGGCCTTTGTGCAGGTGGGCGGTGAATTGCAGGCCAATCAAACACTTCGGCGCGTCAGCGACGTAGTAATCGCGGTTCGGCGAGATGACTGTCTTTGCGCCGAACGTGCCGAGCGCGAGCGGTTTGCTGCCCTTGACCTCCAACGTCGCCAACGGAACATCAGCCCCAGTGGAATCCAAGGCCAGAAGCGCCGTAGCCAGCGCCGCCATTCTCATCGCTCTGGTTTTCATGGTGTGTTTCTTCGCGCGACGGGCCTTCTTTACCAGATTTCGAGTCGCAATGTCACTCGCGAATCCTGCTTGCGCAAGCGGGCCGGGTGTTGGACGATTCGCGGTGCCGCGCGCCGGCGGTTGTGGGCGCGACGGGATGGAAGACGACGGAGATTTTTCAATGAGCAAGCTGGCATTACATGGCGGCAAGCCGGTGCGGACGAAACCGTTTCCGGGCTGGCCGGTTTTTTCCGAGGCGGACGCGCAGGCGGTGGCGCGCGTCGTGTTGAGCGGCGTCTGGGGCTGCACCACGGGCAAAATTGTGGGGCAGTTCGAGGAGACGTTCGCGAAATTCCAAGGCGCGCGCTACGGCATCGCGATGACCAACGGCACGACGGCGCTGCGGCTGGCGCTGCTGGCAGTCGGCATCGAGGAAGGCGACGAGGTGATCGTGCCGCCCTACACGTTCCTGGCGACGGCGACGGCGGTGGTGGAGTGCAACGCCGTGCCGGTGTTCGTGGACATTGACCCGGAAACCTACAACCTCGACCCGCGCCTGATTGAGGCGGCGATCACGTCGCGCACGCGGGCAATCATCCCGGTGCATTTCGCAGGGCAGGCGTGCGACATGAGCCGCATCCTAGCCATCGCGAAGAAACGCAAGCTAAAGATCGTCGAGGATGCCTGCCACGGTTGGAACGGTCGTTGGAAGGACAAAGGCCTCGGCTGCATCGGCGACCTCGGTGCGATCAGCTTCCAGGCATCGAAGAATCTTACGGCGGGCGAGGGTGGATTCGTCACGACCAACAGCGAGGAGCTTTACGCTATCGTTAAGTCGTTGCACAACTGCGGCCGGCTCAAGCCGCGGCCCGACGGCACGCTGCCAGGCCGGCTCGCCGTCCATCAGAAGGCGGCGGGCAACTGGTATGCCCACTTCCTCATCGGCGGCAACCACCGCATGACGGAGATGCAGGCCGCGTTGCTACTCTCGCAATTGAAGCGGGTGAGGAAGCAAACCGACCGGCGCCAGGCCAACGCCTTCTACCTCGACCGCGAGTTGGCGAAGATCCCCGGCATCCGGCCGATGCGCCGCGATGCGTTCGCGACGCGCGTGACGGCCCATCTTTATATGTTCCGCTACGACGCGGAGGCCTTCAGCGACAAGCCGCGCCAGAAGTTTCTCGCGGCGCTGAAAGCCGAAGGCATCACCGCTTCTGCGGGCTACCCGATGCCGCTCTACAAGCAGCCGCTGTTTCTCGAAAAGAACTTCGGCCCCTACACGGGCTGGAAACACTCGCGACCGGATTTGGACTACGGCCGCGTGAGTTGTCCGGCGTGCGAGAAGGCTTGCGCCGGCGAAGCGGTCTGGCTGAGCCAATCCACGCTCCTCGGCTCGCGCCGCGACATGGACGACATTGTCGAAGCCGTGGCCAAGGTGCAACAGTGCGCCGCTGAAATCTGAAGTTCGCGCGGAAGGGCTCTTATCGAGTTGCAGAGGCCGGGTCGGACGTTATAGGGATAGGCGAAAGGACGCTGGCATTCCTATGAAGCCGACCATGATTCGCACCGCCGCTCTTGCCTGTATCTGCCTCCTAACAACCGTTCTCACGCTTGCTGCGGAACAACCGGCGGTCTCATCGGCGCTGTCGGCGCTCCACCGCAAGGCGCTCAAGCTGGAGGAGGCGCGCGAACTCACCCGCGCTGAAACCACCTATCGCGATCTGTTGCGGCGCTGCGACGGCGAGCCGTCGTGGCGGCTGCGGCGCGACGCCCAACAGGGATTGTTGCGCATCGAGGACATGAAGGGCAGGTTCTGCTGGAACGAGGCGCAGTTGCGGGAACAACTGGCCAAAACTTACCGCGGCTACCAGCCATCGGAATTTGCCGAGTGGGAGCGGCGCGGCTGGCTGCTCTCGTGGAAGATGGACGGCAAGAAACTCTACTACAACACCAACGTCACCAACCTCCAATTTTTCGACACGGCGCTCATGGCCCGCAATGAATCGGCGACGAAAGGCTTCCAGAAGTTCGCCCGGATTTTTCTCGACGAGTCGGCCAAACTCGACCGCCTGCGCGCGGCGAGCAGCACGCCGCAACACTACGTGGACCCGGTGCGTTTTGTATTCACCGCCAAGGTCGTGGTGAAGCAAGGAGATATGCCGCCGGGCCGGCTAGTGCGCGCGTGGTTCCCGTATCCGTTGCTGACGCCCGCCACGCAGAACATCCGCACCGTGTCGGTGCAGCCGGCGGGCGCGTTGAAATCCTGCCCGGACGTGGAAGCGCAGGTCGGTATCGCTTACCTTGAAACGCCGCGGTTGGAGAAGGACGACCTCGTCATCGAGATGAGGGTGGCCTTCGACGCGTTCCACACGGATTTCCAGATCGAGCCGGACGCGATTCCACCTTACGACACGCAGAGCGAGCTTTACCGGCGCTTCACCCGCTCCGAGCAGCAGATGGCGCTGACCAAGCCGCTGCGCGATCTGGCGCGCTCGGTGGTTGGCCGCGAGAGCAATTCCTACCGTAAGGCGCGCCTGCTTTACGACTGGGTCTGCGACAACGTGAAATACAACTTCGTCTGGTGCTGGCGCGACGCGACGTTCACCTATGGCTGCGCCTCCGAGGAAGTGCGGCAGCGGCGCATCGGCGACTGCGTCATCCAGTCGGTCTTCTACGTGGCGCTCTGCCGGAGCGTCGGTATCCCCGCGCGCGTCCACAACGGCCCGATCTTCCCGCCCGGCATGAAGAACGACCACGTCTGGGCGGAGGTTTGGTTCCCGCGCTACGGCTGGATGCCGGTGGATGTCACCTACAGCGAGGTCGCCAGCATGGTGCCGGGCCTGACCGACGCCGAACGGCGCACGCTCCGCGACTTCTTCTTCGGCCGCATGGATCGCTGGCGGCTTTTTACCCAGCGGAGCGACCTCGCACAAGAACTGGTGCCGCTCAAGCACAGCGCCCGCCGCCGGACCACGATGTTCGTGACGCCGGAACTGGAGTGCGACGGCCAAGACGTGCCGAAGCGCGCCTACTCATGGAGTTGCGAACCCACAGCAAACAACGCGCCGGAGACAGCCCGCTGAAGCAGAATCTTTGTCAGCAACCGAGCACTTGCCTATGAACCCTCGACTACTCGTATCAACCATGTTTTTCACGCTGCTGGTTGTCACCAGCCGGGCTGTGCCGGAGGAGCCGTTCAAGCTGCCGCCTACACCACCCAATCTCTCCGAGTTGGGCGCGAAGATTCAGCGGACGATGACGCTGCTGGCGACCAGCACGCCGCAGAAACGCAATCGAGTCCGCGTTCTGTTCTACGGTCAGTCGGTCACGGCTAGGCCTTGGTCCAAAGCCGTCGCCGACAATCTGCGGAAAGCTCATCCGCACGCTGATTTGGAGATCGAGAACCGCGCCATCGGCGGCTATACCGCACCGGCGTTGATCAACACTGCGGAGTATGACCTCTACCCGTTCTATCCCGACCTGATGATCTTCCACGTCTATGGCGGCGTCGAGGGCGGCGAACTGGAACAGATCGTGGCCCGGACGCGCCAGCGCACCACGGCGGAGATTCTCATTCGCACGCCGCATTTCCGTTGGGGCAAAGAGCATCCGCGCGACGGTTCGCCGGACGACCCGTCCACGAAGAAGCTCACGGAGGACGACGAGAGGCAATCGAAGTTGATCCGCGAACTGGCGGTGAAGTATGGCTGCGAACTGGCCGAAGTCCGCGAACCGCTCCGGCAGTATCTGAAGGCCAACAACCTTTTCCCCAAGGACACGCTCGGCGACAGCGTTCACCCGAACAAGCTCGGCGGTTTTCTGATCGAGAAGCTGGTGATGCCTTACCTGCGCTACGACCCGAAGTTCTCTAAAGACCCGTGGAAGAACTTGGTGCGCGACATCCCGGTCAATGACGGCGGCGTTGAACTGGCGTTCGAGGGCAATCGCGTGGACGTCATCGCGGCGCACACCGGCCACGCGCCGCTGGGCACGGCGAAGGTGCTGATTGACGGCAAGCCGCCCTCGCAGTTTCCGGAGCTTTACTACCACGCGCGCCCCAAAGCCTCGCCGGGCGTCTGGTGGCCCGCGATCAACCGGATTAACCACGAGAAGCCGCTCGTGCTGGAGAAGTGGACGGCGAAGATACTCGAATGCGATGCCGCGAAGAACCTCCTGCGCTTCGAGGTCATCGGCTCCAAGACCGGCTCGGACGGTCGAGGCGACGCAACGAAGCGGTTCGTTTCCAATTCGGGCCGCGTGGTGATCGAGCCGAAGATGTGGTCCATCATCGGCGCGCTGCGCTACCGGAAGATGGTGTTGCCGAAAGACTACGAGGTCACGTGGGAGGTGAAGCCGCTGTTCACGGACACGTATGCCGCGCCCAAGACCGCCGACGCGGCGAAGGAATACGCGACGACGCTGGCGCAAGGGCTGACGAACGCCCGCCACACGCTACGGCTCGTGCCCAACGGCGACGGCCCGGTTCCCATCGCCGCCGTCCGCGTCTATCGGCCGCCATTGCAACCATGAATGTCATCCATACCTTCACCACTCTCCTGATCGCGACGCTCGCCGTGGCGGCGGCCGACTACGATTTCATCCTGCGCAACGGCCGCATCGTGGATGGTTCGGGAAAACCAGCCGTTGTTGGCGATGTCGCGATCAAAGGCGGTCGCATCGCCGCTGTCGGCAGGATTTCGGGCATCGGCGCATCCGAACTCGATGCGCGCGGCAAGGTCGTCGCGCCGGGATTCATAGACGTCCACACGCACTCCGAGGACATTCTCAAACACCGCGACGCCGAAAACTTCCTCCGCATGGGCGTCACGACTGTCGTGACCGGCAACTGCGGCGGGTCGCGCACCGACATCGCCAAGTTTTTCGCGGAGCTTGAGACCACCAACGTCACGCTCAACGTCGCGTCGCTCATCGGCCACAACTCCATCCGCACGAAAGCCATGGGCGGCAGTTTCGACCGCCCGCCTACCGCCGACGAACTCGCGAAGATGAAGGCGACGGTGGAGCAGGCGATGAAGGACGGCGCTGTTGGCCTGAGCACCGGACTGATCTACCTGCCCGGCGCCTTCACAAAGACGGACGAGATCATCGAGCTTGCCAAGGTCACTGCCGCGCACGGCGGTCTTCACGTCAGCCACATCCGCCATGAAACCGAGCGCATCTTCGAGGCGCTCGACGAACTCATCCGCGTCGCGCGGGAAGCGAAGGTCCGATCGCAAATATCCCACATTAAGCTCACCGGGCCGAAGGCTTGGAACAAGTCCGGCGCGGTGCTCGCCACGCTCGACAAGGCGCGGGCCAGCGGCTTGGACATCGCGCACGACCAATACGTCTATACCGCCTCCAGCACCGGTCTGAGCCGGCTGGTTCCCGACAAGGCCCGCGAAGGTGGCGCGAAGAAGTTCATCGAGCGCGTCAACGATCCTGAACAGAAGCAGCGCATCGTCGAGGAGATGAAGGCGACGTTGAAGCGGAGCTTGCGCAGCGATTACAGTTACGTCTTCATCGCCAGTTGCCGTCACGACAAGCCGCTCAGCGGCAAGACCGTGCCGCAGGCTGCGAAGCTCCGGCGCGGCTCTGACTTGCTCGATGACCAGATCGAACTCGTCCTCGACCTCGAACGCCACGGCGGTGCGACGGCCATCTTCCACGGCATGAACGAGCCTGATGTCCGCTGCTTTCTCCGCCATCCGTTCACGATGGTGGCCAGCGACGGCGGCCCGCGCGCGCCCTCTGAGGAATTGACGCACCCGCGCAGTTGCGGCAACAACGCCCGCGTGCTCGCCCGCTATGTGCGTGAACTGAAGCTCCTGTCGCTTGAAGAAGCCGTCCGCAAGATGACCTCGCTGCCGGCGCGGACGTTCCGTCTCAACGGGCGCGGCGAACTCAAGCCCGGTTGCGCGGCCGACGTCGTCGTCTTCGATCCCGCCCAGGTCGCCGACCGCGCGACGTTCGAGAAGCCGCGCACCTACGCCGTGGGTTTCAGCGACGTGTTCGTGAATGGAACGGCGGTCATCCGAGACGGTTCCATGACCGGCGCGCGCCCCGGCAAGCCTGTGCGCCTTTCGCCGGCTTTGCATTGAGAAGTGGCTGCAAAATTTCTCGCTTTGCCTTCGGCACGAACCAGGTAAACTGTTCGGCATGGCTACCAAACCGTCTTCCAGCGCAATTACGTTTGACACCAGCAAGTTCGAGAACATCCACCAGATCGGCGGCATCCGCACCGGCACGCTCGACAGTCATCCGCTCGGCGGACCGGGCGGGCGCGTCGCGCTCGTGGACACCGGCGCGGGACTGCGATTCACCGTCGCGCTCGACCGCGGCGGCGACATCGTGGACGCGCGCTTCAACCAGCATGCGCTGGCATTTCTGACGCCGAACGGTTTCGTGCCGCCGAACCACGCGCACCAGACGGGCATCGAGTGGATCTACGGCTGGGCGGGCGGGCTGGTGACGTCGTGCGGCCCGCAATACATGGGCGGGCCGCGCGAGGAAGACGGCGTGAAGACGAACCTCCACGGTCGTTACTCAAACGTGCCCGCGGCGGTGGAGCAACTTATCAACCCCGACCCGCATCGCGGCCGACTCGACATGCAGATCAGCCTCGTCACGCGCGACAGCCGGATGTTCGGGCCGGTGATGGAAGTGCGGCGCACGATCCGTTGCACGCTCGGCCAGCCGGAGATCGTCATTGAGGACGAAGTGACCAACCGCGCCGACACCCGCTCGGCTCATCACTGGCTTTACCACTGCAACCTCGGCTATCCGTTGCTCGACCGCGGCGCGCGGTTCATCTATCGCGGCAAGGCGGAGTATTGGGTCATCCCGCCGCCCGCCGGCCAGGACATCATCCAGCCGATGGACAGCGCGCGGATGAACCAACTCAAGCGCGTGCCCGACTCGCTGCCGGGCCACGCGGGCTTTGGCGAGCGCGGGCTGATCGTGGAGGTCACGCCGGACAAGCAGGGCATCTGCCGCGTCGGCCTGCTTAACGAACGCCTGAAGCTCGCCGTCGAGATTTCTTATCCGGCGGAGGCGATGCCGCGGATGGCGAACTGGCAGCATTACGGCCCGCGCGGCTCGTATGTCAGCGGCTTGGAACCGTTCTTCGGCTCGCTGCTGGGCAAGGCACGCGACAAAGACCCGCGCGCTGAGCAATATCTCCAGCCGGGCGAGAGCCGGCGCTATCAGTTGAAGCTCCGTGTGTTGTCGGATCGCGCCGCGCTGCGCGAACTGGCGGCGTTCGACGGTCCGCTGACGACCTAGGCTTTGCGGATCGTGCGTGTCTTGTGGTCGTAGGTCGTGCGGCGGCCGAACTTGAACGACTCCACGGCCATCAGGCACGTGACGGAGTGCAGGTAGCCGGCCTCAATCGGCGCGCGCGTCGGCTTGCCGGTGCGCATACATTGTAGCCAGTCCTGGAAGTGGTCGGGGGTCTCGATCGGCTTGACGTCGTTGACGCCGCGAATTTTGCCATCGCGTTTCGGCCCGCCCTCGGCGCTGTAGGTCGGCGCGCCCCAATTGTCGAGGTTCAACTGGCCTTTCTCGCAGAAGTAGCGGTGGCGGCTGCCGCCTCCGTTGCCCAAGTTGCTCGAGTAAGCCACCATGAAACCTTCCGGATACACCCAGAGTGCCTCGACGTGGTCGGGACAGGTGAACTTGTGTTCGTCCTTCCACGTGAACACGCCGCCATTGCAGACGCAGCTCTTCGGGAACTGGACGCCGGTGATGTAGTTGTAGAGATCAATGAAGTGGCAGCCGAGGTTCGCGATGGGGCCATCGGTATAATCGAGGTAACCATACCAGCCGGTGTAAACTTCGGCGTCGAACGGCCGCTTCGGAGCGTTCATCAGGAACTCGTCCCACGCCACGTCCTCCTTCCTTAGCTCTTTGGATTTCGGAAGGTGGGCCTTGACGTAGCCATACCAATACGGCTTCTCGCCGTTGCGGCATTGCTCAATGCGCGACGCCTTGCCGAGAATGCCGGACTTCCACAGTTCACGACAGCCGGTGCTGCTCGGCAGACTGCGGGTCTGTGTGCCGACCTGCACGACGATGCCCGCTGCTTTGACGGCGTCCACGGCGCTGCAAAGCTCCGCCATGTTGCGTGCCATTGGTTTCTCGACATAGACGTGCTTCTTGGCCTTGGCGGTGGCTTCGAGCTGGAGAGAGTGATGATGGTCGGGCGAGGCGATCATGACCGCGTCAATGTCCTCACGCGCCAGCACGTCGCGGTAGCTGACGAACTGTTTCACGTCGGTGCCATACCACTCTTTGCACAGCGCGGCAGCCTCCTCGCGCGCGAACCGCCACGGGTCGGAGACGGCCACGAACTCTACGTTCTCGGCCTTGTCGTGCTTGTGCACACCGGTCATGTGCGCCTGCCGGCCGCGCCCGCCGCAACCGATCTGTGCGATGCGGATGCGCTCGTTGGCGCCCATGACACGGGCGTAGCTGTGCGCCGTCATGGCGGTGGCCGTCGCGACGACGGCAGTGGTCTTGATGAAATCCCTGCGGTTGCAATCTGTGTTCATGGCTGATGATCTCCGGTCTTGGGCTAGGCTTTCAGGATGGCGCGTTTGGTGTGGTCGTAGGTCGTGCGGCGGCCGAACTTGAACGATTCCACGGCCATCAGGCACGTGACGGAGTGCAGATAGCCCGCCTCGATCGGCGCGCGAGTGGTTTTGCCGGTGCGCAGGCATTGCAGCCAGTCAAGGAAGTGGTCGGGGGTCTCGATTGGTTTGACCGGAGTGATGCCGCGGATGCTGCCGTCTCGTTTCGGGCCGCCCTCGGCGCTGTAGGTCGGCGCGCTCCAGTTATCCATGATCAACTGACCTTTTTCGCAAAAGAAACGGTGCCGGTTGCCGCCGGAGTTCCCGAAGTTGCTCGAATACGCCACCATGAAGCCCTCCGGGTAAACCCAGAGCGCCTCGACGTGGTCGGGGCAGGTAAACTTGTGCTCGTCCTTCCATGTGAACACGCCGCCATTGCAGACGCAACTCTTCGGGAACTGCACGCCGGTGATGTAGTTATAGAGGTCAATGAAGTGGCAGCCGAGATTGGCCACAGGGCCGTCGGTGTAGTCGAGGTAGCCATACCAGCCGGAGATGAGACTGGCGTCGAACGGCCGCTTCGGCGCGTTGCCGAGGAACTCGGCCCAGTCCACGTCCTCCTTCTTGATGTCCTTGACGTAGTGATACCAGTAGGGCTTCTCGCCGTTGCGACACTGCTCGATGCGCGATGCCTTGCCGAGGATGCCCGACTTCCACAGTTCGTTGCAGCCGGTGCTGGTCGAGAGGCTGCGGATTTGAGTGCCGACCTGCACGACGATGCCCGCCGCTTTGACCGCGTCCACGGCGTTGCAAAGCTCCTTCATGTTGCGCGCCATCGGTTTCTCGACATAAGTGTGCTTCTTCACCTTCGCGGCGGCTTCGAGGTGCGTGGAGTGGTGATGGTCCGGCGAGGCGATGAGCACCGCGTCCACGTCCTTGCAGGCCAGCACGTCGCGGTAACTGGAGAACTGCTTCACGTCGGTGCCATACCAATCCTTGCAAAGCGCGGCGGCTTGCTCGCGCGCGATGCGCCACGGGTCGCTCACCGCCACATACTCGACGTTTTCAGCCTTGTCGTGCTTGTGGACGCCCGCCATGTGCGCGAGCCTGCCACGCCCGCCGCAGCCGATCTGGCCGAGGCGGATGCGCTCGTTGGCGCCCATGACGCGGGCGTAGCTGCGCGCTGTCATGGCGGTGGCTGCCGTGCTGACAGCGGCGGTCTTGATGAAATCCCTGCGGTTGCAAACGGTGCTCATAGTGGGGCTGGCTCCTGGTTGGCTGTTGAACTTGCGCTTCACGGTTATGCCGATGGTTCGAATTTCGCGCGCATCCTACGCCTTCGCTCGTTTGCGGCGCTACATGGAAGCCAACGGTTGCTGGTATTTTTCCGACGCGGCTTCGCGGTCTTCTTTCAAATGACAGGCTGAATTCTACTCCTCCGCTTCGCGCCAAACCATGATACTTCCGTATCGGCGAATCACCGGCGCTTCAATGCGTCGGCGACCTGCGTGGAGATGAACTTCGGCTGGGCGACCGGTTTGGATCTGCGGTCAATAATATCCATCGGATGGTCAACCCTGTCCATTTGCAGCCGGGCCGATCAAGCGTATGCTGCGCGCGATTTCTGAAACGAAGTTGTGGTTTGAAAGCAGCGAGAGTTTCGGAGTAAGAAGGACAAACAACTATGAACAAGAACGATCTGATCCTCGTGGGCGGTGCCGGTGGTTTCATTGGCGGCTCGCTGGTGCGGTATTTTCACGATAAAGGCTTCACCCGCATCCGCGCGGTGGACAAGAAGCCGTTGCCGCTCTGGTATCAGCGCACGCCCGGCGTCGAGAGCTGGTGCATGGACCTCAGCGACGAGGCCAACTGCAAAGTCGCTGTCAAGGACGCGGTGGAGGTCTATAACCTCGCCGCGGACATGGGCGGCATGGGCTTCATCGAACGGTTCCGCATCGAGTGCCTCCGCAGCATCCTCATCAACACCCACCTCATCGAGGCCGCCAATCGCGCCGGTTGCGAGCGTTACTTCTACGCCAGCTCGGCTTGCGCCTACAACGTGACGTTACAGGAAGACCCGAACTGCCGCGCGTTGAAGGAGAGCGATGCCTATCCGGCGATGGCCGAGCGCGGCTACGGCTGGGAGAAGCTGCTCTCGGAGATGTTCTGCCAGGAGTATTGGGCCGAGCGGAAGATGAAGACCGCCATCGCCCGCTTCCACAATGTCTATGGACCGTGGGGCACGTGGGACGGCGGCCGTGAGAAGGCGCCCGCCGCCATTTGCCGCAAGGTCATCGAGGCCAAGGACACCGGCAAGAAGGAGATCGTCATCTGGGGCGACGGCCACCAGACCCGCAGCTTCATGTATATTGACGACTGCCTCAAAGGCATTGATATGATCATGCACTGCGACAAGCTCATCGCCACGCCGATCAACCTCGGCACCAGCGAGATGATCTCCATCAACGACCTCGTCAGCGTTGCGGAAGAAATCGGCGGCATCAAACTCAAGCGGAAATACGATCTCGACGCGCCGCGTGGCGTCGCCGGCCGCAACAGCGACAACACTTTCATCAAGAAGATGCTCAACTGGGAGCCAAACATGCCGTTCCGCAAGGGCCTCGCCATTACCTACAAGTGGATCGAGCAACAGTATCGCGATCGCAAGGCCGGCAAGGCGACGGTGCGCGACGTCATCTAACAAACCGCCCCTCACCCCGACCCTCTCCCCGCAATGCGAGGAGAGGGAGAAGTGGCGGTCCTGGTGCAGAAGTTCCCTCTCCCCATTCGATGGGGAGAGGGCCAGGGTGAGGGGCCTTGCGACTGAACAGATATTGCGAAGTCAAATGAGTAAAAGAAACGCTGGCAAGCTGATGGACGTCATCGGCGAGATTCCGTATCGCATCGCGCTGGCGGGTGGTTGGATTGACCAGCCGTTCATCTCGAAACTCAATCCGACGCCGCCCGGCTCGATGGTGGTCATCGGTCTGGAGCCAACGTTCCGCTGGATGGAGCGCGCCGGTATTTCCACCGGCACGCGCAACATCGCGCTCAAGCTCTGGAACGGCCGTCTGCCGGCCGGCGAGCCAGCGGAGCTTGTCGAGGAACTCTACGCCGAGGAAAACAAAGGCAAGGCCGAGCCATCGGGTAGCCAGGACATGATCGGCTTGATCTATCCTGGCGTGAACCGGCTCGATTACGAGTTTACGCACGCCGGCGGCATCTTCCCTGTTCACATCGAGTCCAACAACGATCCGAAGATCGCGCGGTGGTTGGAGAAGGTGATCCACGTGCTGCCCGTCGAGCCGCGACCTGAAGGCTACAGCCCGCTCGGCGTGAAGCGCCTCGACCGCGAATGGATTCGCCGGCTTGGCCAGTCGGGCAAGGATTGCTACGACGCCATCCTCGCGCGCGACATCAAGGTGCTCGGCGTTTCGATGAACGAGTGTATGGCGTGCTGGGAATCGCTACTGCCGCACGTCGTCCGGCATCCGACGCTGAAAGTGGACCTCGTGGCGTTGATGAAGCACTACCAGTCGCGGTATCCCGGCGCGATGTATTCCGGCTGCGGCGGCGGCTACTTGTTCGTGTTGTCGGAGGAGCCGGTGCCTGGCGCGTTCCGCATCAACGTCCGCATCGCGAAATAACACGACGATGAAACGTATCGCCGTCTCCGCCAGTTTTGATGACCTGCGCTCGCCGCAGGTCCGCTTCCTGGAAGAATCTGCCAGACTCGGCGATGTTTCCGTCCTGCTCTGGTCCGACGAAATGGTCCGGAGCGTCACCGGCAAAGACCCGAAGTTTCCTGAAGCCGAACGGCTCTACCTCCTACAGGCGATCCGTTTCGCGAAGGACGTGAAGCTGGTCGGCGGAAAACTCAATCCTGACACGCTGCCGCTGCCGGGCGGCACGCGGCCCGACATCTGGGCCGTGGACGAGCCGCACGACACGCCCGCCAAGCGCGCGTTCTGCGATGCGCACCGTCTCACCTATCACGTCGTCACCAGCAAAAGCTTCGCCGGTTTCCCGAAACCCGACCTCGCCATCGCGCCGCCGACGCCGGGCCGCAAGAAAGTCGTCGTCACCGGCTGCTACGACTGGTTCCACTCCGGCCACGTCCGCTTCTTCGAGGAGGTTTCGGAGCACGGCGACCTCTACGTCATCGCCGGCAACGACGCGAACGTGGAGCATCTCAAGGGCGCGGGCCATCCGCTGTTCCGGGAGGACGAGCGCCGTTACCTCTGCGCCTCCATCCGCTACGTCCACCAAGCGCTCATCACGACCGGCTGGGGCTGGCTCGACGCTGAGCCGGAGATGCGGCGGATCCAGCCCGACATCTACGCCGTCAACGAAGACGGCGACAAGCCCGAGAAGCGCATCTTCTGCGCCGAGCAAGGCATTCAATATCTCGTCCTCAAGCGCGTGCCGAAGGAAGGCTTGATCCGCCGGAGCAGCACAAACCTCCGCGGCTTTTGAGCCGCCGCCGGGCGGAAAAGAACTTGTCCGCGCATAGGCAGACTCCTACGCTACCAAAGCCGTCCAACGATGAGATGAGTTAGAAATCGGCAAGGAGAGACAGCGGTGCGCGTTTTAACTCCGAATTTGTGCAACCGTGGCTGGCAACCGGTCACAATTTGTGACCGGTTCGCCATTGTTGCTCAACCGGCACCCAATCAACCGCTCCCGGCAAGATTGGCGTGGCTTTGTTTTTCGCTGGCGAGTTCGGGTGAATAATACTGTTGGAGCCAGAGATGAAATGGATGAAGACAATAGGGAAATGGTTTGTGTTGATTCTCGCTGGCCTGACTGTCTCGGTCTTGTCGATGTTCATTCAGATTGGCACAGACGATTCGGAGAGAGAAACTATCGGTATCCAGAAGAAATGGGGATTCCCCATCCCATATAAGACAACTGCACCAGGCTTGGCATGGGCTGAGTTTAATGGAATACGTTTTAGAGTGAACACTGTTGTCTGGATCATTGTCTTTGGAGTGTTGGCGGACACGATGCGGCGAATAAAGAGGGGCGCCAACCAAGCTTCGGGCGCGATTTCAAAACCCGCACCGAGCGCGGGTTCCTCAGCGCGTGAAGGCTGACGTTAGCGACACTCCAGCCGAACCGGAACTTGCGCGCGTTCCAGCGGTCGGCTACAAGATGTGGCCATGCGACACGCAATGATCATGGCGGGCGGCTCGGGCACGCGACTCTGGCCAATGAGCCGCGAGTCGTTGCCCAAGCAACTTATCCCCTTCATCGGCGGCAAGAGCCTGCTGCAAATCGCCGCCGAGCGGCTCGACGGCCTCGTGCCGCCGGCGCAGCGGTTCGTTTGCGCCGCCAACAAACACCGCGCCGTCATCCAGCAGTCGCTGCCCGCATTCGGTGGCGACCATTTCCTCGGCGAACCGTGCGGCCGTGACACACTCAACGCCGTCGGCTTCAGCGCCGCCGTCATCGCCCGGCGCGACCCGGACGCCGTCATCGCCGTCTTCACCGCCGACCACATTATCGAGCCGGTGGACGAGTTTCAGCGCATCGTCGCCAGCGGCTACGAGATCGCCGAGAAGTTCCCGAACGCCCTTGTCACCTTCGGCATCGCGCCGACCGGGTCGGCCACCGGTTACGGCTACCTCCAGCTCGGCGAGCCGCTTGTAGGCCCGGTCCCCGACCGGGCGCCCCAGCAAACGGCGAAAGACGCCGCGTCGGGGACGCGGCCTACAGCGCGCATCGTGGAACAGTTCAAGGAAAAGCCCGCCACCGCCACGGCGCAAGGTTACTTCGTCGCCGGAGCGAGCCGTTACCTTTGGAACAGCGGCATGTTCATCTGGCGCGCCGACACGCTGCTCGACTGCATCCGCCGCTACTCGCCGGAGAATCACGCCGGCATCATGCGCATCGCCGACGCGTGGGACACGCCGCAGCGCGACGCCGTGGTGGCGGAGGTTTATCCGACGCTCAAGAAGATCAGCGTGGACTTCGCCGTGATGGAGCCGGCCTCGCGCGACCCAAAGGTGCGTGTGGCGGCGGTGCCGATGCCGCTGAAGTGGCTGGATGTCGGCGCGTGGCCGTTCTTCGCTCAGACCTGCCCGCGCGACGCGGACGGCAACGCGATCGCCGCGCGCCACCTGCTGCGCCGGACCAAGAACACGCTCGTCGCCTCCAACGACCCGAAGCATCTCATCGCCACCATCGGCTGCGAAGACCTCATCATCATCCACACGCCCGACGCCACGCTCGTCTGCCGCGCCGACCAGGCCGAGGCGATCAAGGAGATGCACAAGCTCGTCGGCGAGCAGTTTGGCAGCGAGTATCTCTGAGCCGGAACGATGCAGTTACGATCCACGCCCCCCCTCACCCTTCCCCTCTCCCCTCGCTGGCGAGGGGAGAGGGGAATCTATCGCTGTCGCGTTCGTGCGCACCAGATGGTTTGCCTGCTCTCCTTGCGAAGAATCTGAAAGCGCCCCGCGCCCCGAAAGCGGCAGAGGCCTGCCGCAGTCCAAGAGGCTTGCGCCTATGCGCGAGGGGCTATCGTCAACGCGGCAGCGTCTTGGACTGCGGCAGGCCACTGCCGCTTTTCCCACGCCACTCCACCGGCGGATTCATGGGGAGGAAAAATCTCCACGCGTTGGCCACGAGTTGGAACCATGAGCCGGCGGTTGCGTGTCCGTCACTTCCCATCAACCATCGCAAGCTGGAAGCTTGCGCCACTTGGGGGGATCACTGGCTCCGTCGTTCGAGCTGCTCGATGCAAACCGCCACGGCGCGTTGGACGACGCGATCGTTGGAGAGATCGGCGGCTTCGCGTCGGCCCGGCAGGACGCGTAGCAGGACGGATGTGTCTTCACCAGGTGCTGCCGTCATCTCGATATCGGGAGCGAGTCCCTCGCCACCGCCAAACTTCTTTCCATCCAGGGAAGTAATGTCGCCGTAGAGCGCCAGCGACGCCGTGCCATTGGGCGCGGCAACAATGCGGACGACATCGCTGTGCCCGCAGGTCTTGGCTCCGATAAGGACTGCGCGCCGATGCCAGCGCAGCGCGCCGGCAGTCGCCTCCGCGGCGCCGGCGGTGTTGAGGTTGATAAGCACACACAACGGTCCGCCCAGGCGCGGGCCGTAACGGCTAGCGAAGAATTGCTGCTGCGTTTCCGACTGCGCCGGACGCAGGACGAGGGCCGACTGCGCCGGCTCCAGAAACTGGCCCGCCACGTCGCGCACGGCCCGTAGCAACCCGCCGCGGTTGTGCCGCAGGTCAAGCACCCAGGCGCGCGCGCCGGCGCGTTCGAGTGGCGCGAGCGCGGCGCGCAGGTCGCTGCCCGTGTAGCGGTTGAACGAAGTCAGCCGCGCGTAGCCAACCTTGCCGCCGAGCAGTTGCGCGTCGCGGACGGATTCCACTTTGATCAGGCCGCGCTGCAACCGGCACTCGTGAGTCTGGCCTCCGTCGGCGCGAAAGACCGTCAGCTTCAGCGCCGAGCCGGGTTCGCCTCGCAGGCGGCGGACGACATCGTTCACGTTCAGGCCGGCGGCGCTCTCGTCGTTGATGCGCGTGATCTGGTCGCCTTTGCGAACGCCGGCTTTTTCTGCGGGACCGTCCTTCATCGTCTCATCAACGGTGACCGCATCGCCGTTGAAACCGATCTGGATGCCGATGCCGCCAAACCGCCCAGCCCAGCGGCTCGGGTCCACCGATTCCGCGTTCGGGTCCGCTCCCAGTTCACAGACCAAGTCGTCCGGCGGCTCCTCGGTGTCCGGCCCGATGCCGGTTCGCGCCGGCGCGCCGAGGACGATGCCGGCGCTGACCAAGAGAAGGGCAGTAATGATGGCTGTTGCGTGATTCACGGCCGCCGGAAAGATTGGGCTTTTGTCTGACATCTTTGCTTTTCTTGCCGCCTCGTTCACTGTTCAAAATTAGCACAGGAGTTACAAGAGCGAAGTGCTGTAGTGGCGGAGATTACAACGAGTTTACGATTTCCGGCTGGCATTGGCTGAAGCAATTTACTATTAGTTCTCGCCACGGTCATTGGACCCTGAACATGAGAGCCATGTCATGAAACACTGGACGCGTAGAGATTTCCTCAAGACCTCCATCTTTACCGGCAGCGCCGTGGCACTGGCCCGAAACAGCGGCGCGGCGACAGCTTCCGGCGGTGGCTCGGCCAACGGCGACATCCGCCTCGCCATTGTCGGCTTCCGCGGCAAAGGGGCGCACCATATCAAGATGTTCCGCGACATTCCCGGCGTGCGACTGGCGGCATTGTGCGATGTGGACAGCGCGGTGCTCGACGGCCAGACTAAGAGGTTCGCGGCGAAGGACGAGAAGGTCGCGGCCTATCGGGACTACCGGAAGCTGCTGGAGGACAAGACGATTGACGCCGTGGTAATCGCGACGCCGAACCACTGGCATTCGTTGATGGCGGTGTGGGCCTGTCAGGCGGGCAAGGATGTCTATGTCGAGAAACCTGTGTCGCACAACGTCTGGGAAGGCCGCAAGGTCGTAGAGGCGGCACGCAAATACAACCGCATCGTGCAGGCGGGCACGCAGTCGCGCTCGGACGAGGCGTTGCAACAGGTGTTCGATTATATCCGGCAGGGCAATCTCGGCAGCATCCAGTGGGTGCGCGGGCTTTGCTACAAGGCGCGTCCCAGCATTGGCAAGACGACCGGACCGCAGCCGATTCCCGGCGAGGTGGATTATGATTTGTGGCTCGGACCGGCAGCGATGACACCGCTGCGCCGCAGGAGGCTCCACTACGACTGGCATTGGTTCTGGACGACGGGCAACGCGGACATCGGCAACCAGGGCATTCACGAGATGGACATGTGCCGTTGGGCGCTCGGCCAGCGCGGGCTGCCGCCGAAGGTCATGAGCATCGGCGGGCGGTTCGGCTACGAGGACGACGCCGAGACGCCGAATACGCAGATCAGCGTGCTCGCCTACGAGCCGGCGCCGTTGATCTTCGAGGTGCGCGGTCTGCCGCGCAAAGCCGGCGACAGCGCGATGGACAACTACCGTGGCATTCGCGTCGGCCTTGTCGTTCAATGCGAGAAGGGATATTTCGCCGGCGGCGCGGGCGGTGGGTGGGTTTACGACAACAAGGGCGAGAAGGTGAAGCAGTTTAGCAGCAGCGGCGGCGCGGGCCATCAGGCGAACTTCATCAAGGCCGTGCGCAGCCGCAAGACCAGCGATCTGGCCGCCGACATCGAGCAGGGGCACGTTTCCTCAGCGCTCTGCCATCTCGCCAACATTTCCTACAGGCTCGGAAAGGACTCGGCCGCGGACGCGATCAAGGAAGCCATCATGCTCGACGCGAACACGAAGGATTCCTTCCAGCGTTTTGCCGACCACCTTGCCGCCAACCAAGTCAACGTGCCAGCAACGCCCGCCGTGTTGGGGCCGGCCCTGAGCCTGGCACCGGACAAGGAAGTGTTCGTCAGCAAAGAGAAATACGACCTCGGCTTCTGGGCGAACGCGCTGCTGAAAGACGCGTATCGCCCGCCGTTTGCGGTGCCTGAGAGCGTGTAGCCGGCCGACTTTGGTTTGTGGTTTGTCCGATGAAAAGGTGAACCATGCGAACGACAAAACTATGGTGTTTCATTGCCGGGGCAAGCTTGCTTGGCGCGTCACAGATACTCGCGGCGTCGGGGGCCGATTACCTCAAGGCCAAACCGGAAGTCGTCGAGGCGTGGAAGGACATGCGGTTCGGCATGTTCATCTGCTGGGGGCCGGTTTCGCTGACGGGGCTGGAGATTGGTTGGTCGCGCGGCGTGCCGACATGGGGTATGAGAGCCGGCGTGCGCGGCGGCAAAGGGCCGACACCGGCAAAGGTCTATGACAACCTCTACAAGAAGTGGAAGCCAGAGAAGTTCAACGCGCGCGAATGGGTGAAGATCGCACAGGACACCGGCGCGCGTTATCTCGTCTTCCTCATCAAGCATCACGACGGGTTCTGCCTCTTCGACACGAAGCTCACCGACTACAAGAGCACTGGCCCGGAGTCGGCGTGGAAGGTGGACGTGATGAAGGAGATCGCCGACGCGTGCCACGAGACGGGCATAAAGCTGATTGTTTATTACTCGCAGCCTGATTGGCATCATTCTGACTTCTGTGGCGACCACCACGAGCGCTACATCGCCTACCTGCACGGCCAGATTCGCGAACTGCTGATGAACTACGGGCGCATTGACGGCTTGTGGTTCGACGGTCTCGGCGGCTCGGCGAAGCAGTGGGATGCGGAGAGGCTTTTCAAAATGGCACGCTCGATTCAGCCAGACATCATCATCAACAACCGCTGCGGGATTCCCGGTGATTACGTCACGCCGGAGCAATACGTCGGGCGCTGCCAGTTCGACCAGCCGTGGGAAAGCTGCATCACGCTCGGCACGCAGTGGTCATGGAAACCCGACGACAAGCTGAAACCCCACACCGACGGCATCCAGATGCTCGTGGCGTGCGCGGTGGGCGACGGCAATCTCGCGCTCAATACCAATCCGATGCCCGATGGCCGGATCGAACCGCGACAGGTCGAGAGCTTCCGGAAGATCGGCGACTGGCTGCGGAAATACGGCGAGAGCATCTACGGCGCGCGGGGCGGCCCGTTCGCGGCGCCGGACATGGGCAGGCGGCAGTTCGGCCATGACCGCACGCGGTTCACGATGCCCGGCGGTGCTTGGTGGGGCGGCTCGACGCGCAAGGAGAACGTCATCTACCTCCACATCCTCCGCTGGCCTGCCGACACGATCACGTTGCCGCCGATCAAGCCGCGCATCGTGAAGCACACCGTCCTCACCGGCGGCGAGGCGACGGTGAAGCAAACCGATACCGGCATCGAAGTCAGCGTTCCTGCCGCACAGCGCGACGCGGTTGACACCATCGTGAAGCTCGAACTTGACGGTCCTGTCAAAAACATCCCCGTCATCAAACCGAAGAACACCGCCGCGCCATCGTTGACTACCGGCAAGAAAGCTACCGCCTCGAACTGGTTCCGAAAGAGCGAAACCTACGCACCAGACAAGGCCGTAGATGGCGACCTCGACACGCGCTGGGGTTGCGACTATGGCACGCACTCCTGCTGGCTGGAAGTGGACCTCGGCGAGCCAAGAACTTTCGACCGTGCGGCGATCAGCGAGCCTTACGGCCGGGTAAAGGAGTTTGAGGTGCAGGTGAAAACCAACGGCGACTGGAAGACCTTTCATCGCGGCACAACCATCAGCGAAGACCTGAACATCAAGTTCACTCCCGTGACCGGACGGCACGTGCGCTTGAACTTGCGGAAGACAACCGAAGGGCCGAGCATCTGGGAGTTCCAGTTGTTCGCGCCAGGAAAGGAGACGAAGACGGAGTGATAAGACGGAGTCATGGAACAGATCGAGTCCACCCGGTGACGATAAGAAACGGAAGGGCTGTGCGGATCACATGAGCGAGTTCGATCTGATTGCACTGATTGTTCCTGTTCTGTTTCCCGTCCTGGTTGGCCGGGCGGCGGTGCTGGCCCGCGTTCTGGTCCGCACTGACGCCAAGGTGCTGACATCGTTCTTTCTGTATGTCGCCGCTCCGGCGTTGTTGATCGTCGTGATTGCAAAAGAGGATACGGCGGAACTGTTCGAGCCGAAATACGTCGCCGCAACGACGTTGCTGATGCTGTTGCAATACGGATTGCTGTTTTCCATCCATCGCTACGGGTCGAAGCGGACTGCGGAGGTGAGCGCATTTGCCGCTTTCACAGGCACAAAGTTCAACGCCGTGGTCATGGGTCTGCCGGTCCTGCTGGTCGCGCTCGGTCACAAGGTGATCGGGGCCGTCGCCATCAACTTGGTGATCAGCTATCTGACCATTTTGCCGCTGACCTTGGTCATCCACCAGTTGGCGCGCTCCTCGCAAGCAAGGGTTGGGACGACCGTGGCGGGTGCTGTGGGGCATGCCCTGCGTTCCGCGTTGATGTATCCGCTGGTCGTTGCGACGCTCATCGGCTTGGGGTTGTCCGAACTCGGTTGGCGGCTGCCCGGTTGGCTGGATGCCTCACTCCGCGGTCTGGGCGCGGCAGCGACACCGACGGCCCTGGTTGCCGTAGGGATGGCGATTTCCGGCGGTGGGTTCCAGACTCGACGCGTGGAGGTTTCCTTGATGTCCGTGTTCCGGGTTGTCATCTCGCCAGTCATGGCGATCGGACTGGCCTTTCTGATGGGATTGTCTCCCTTCTTCTCCATTGCATTGGTGGTATCGTTCAGCCTGCCCACGGCCAAAATGGTGTTCGCGCTGGCGGAGTCCTATAAAACCTACAGCGAGGAAGCGGCTGATACCATCGTGGTCACGACGGTCTCGATGGCCGCTGTCTTTCCGGCCGTATTATGGGCTTGCGAGTGGTTGTGGCCTGGTGTGGTTGGGCGACATTGAAAGTTTTCCGGCGCGACCGGCTTCCGTCCTTTGTTTGTCTCACTCGGAAGCCCTACGAAACTGACCCATTACGTCCATTTGAGAGTTTCACTTGTTCGCACGAAAGGAGTAAAAAGAGACGGCATGCTTCACGATCCGAGCCATCACACACCGACGCCACTGGCCGAGGAGATCAAACTCAGCCCGCGCGACAAGGACATCCTCCGCCATCTCGCCAGTGAGCTTGCTGGCATCGCTGCTTTACCCGTTCATCGCGAGAAAGCGGTGCTCTGGCAGAAGCTCAACGACCTCCAGTCCGTCCGGCCGATGGTCTGGATCAACGAGGTCTGCTGGCATGAGATGAACGTCGGCGATGAGCTGACGCTCCAGTGCGAGCATCCTTGGGCGCGCGAGCAGGAGGTTGATCTGCGCCGCACGCTCTACCAATGGCGCCATCTGCCGGGCGACATGATCATCAGCGATTTCCTCGCCTGCCCGCTGGCCGTCCATAGCAGCGACTTCGGCATCATGGAGCAGGTGGATGTCGTCAAGACCGACGAGGCCAACGACGTTGTCTCACGCCACTACCACATCCAGATCAGCGACTTCGCCGACCTCGACAAAATCAAGATGCCGGTCATCACGCACAACGAGCAGGCGACGGTGCTCCGGTTCTCGGCGATGAACGACGTTTATGCCGACATCATGCCGGTCAGGAAAGTCGGTCAGACGCACATCTGGTTCACGCCGTGGGACTGGCTCATCCGCTGGTGGGGCATCGAGGAAGCGATGCTCGATCTCTATGAGCGGCCCGACCTTATTAACGCCGCCGTCGAGCGCATGACCGATGCGTGGATGACGGAACTCGACCAGTTCGTAGCGATGAACCTGCTCTCGCTCGACTGCGACAACACCCGCATCGGCTCCGGCGGCTACGGCTACACGCGGGAGTTGCCCGGCGAAGATTTCAATCCGCACTATGTCAAGCCGCACAACATGTGGGGCTGCTCCAACGCGCAGATCTTCTCGGAGGTGTCGCCGGAGATGCATTGGGAGTTTGCCGTGAAGCATGACCTGCGCTGGCTGAAGCGATTTGGCCTGACCTATTACGGCTGCTGTGAGCCGCTTGACAAGAAGATGGAAATCCTCCGCCGCATCCCGAACCTGCGGAAGATTTCCGTCAACTACCGCTGCAACCTCGACCGCGTCGCGAGCGACATCGGCTCGAATTTCGTCTGGAGTTACAAGCCGAATCCTGCTGTGCTGGCCGAGGACGGCTGGCGGCCGGAACTGGCCCGCGCCGAGATGGCGCGCGTGGCCGAGAAGGCTCGCGCCGTTGGCGCGCATGTCGAGTTTATCATGAAGGACATCTCTACCGTGCGTTACCATCCGGAGCGGCTCTGGGATTGGGCGCGCATCGCGATGGAGCTGTCGCAGGAGTCACTGAAGTAGGAACAAAATATGAAGACCATACTTGCCACTGTTCTGACCACTGTGTTGATGATCGCTGTCGAGAGCGCAGCCCAGCCACTGTTCCACGCCCAAGGCGAGATGGCCGGCGAGCCGACACAGGCGACTGTCATTCTGCAATCGCGCCTCACCGCCGCCGACGGCTTGAAAGATGGCGACGTGCCCGGCGCGCCAGGCTGGGCGTGCTTTGAGTTGGCGAAGGAGGCGGAGTTTCGTGAGGTGGTCCGGACTGAGTGGCTCGAAGCGACAGAGGAGCGCGATTTCATCGTGAAGACGAAAGTCACCGGCTTGCAGCCCAGCACGAAGTATTTCTACCGGCTGAGTTTCGGCGAGACCCGCGAGTCCGCGAAGCCCGGCCCGGTGCACAGCTTCAAGACGCTGCCGGCGGCCGACGCGGAGACCGCGGTGAAGTTCGTCATCGGCAACTGCATGAACTACGCCTTTTTTCACAAAGGCCCGAGAGGCACCGGTGAAGGCGCGGCCCCGGCCGAGGACAGGAGGCTGGGTTATCCCTCGATGGAGGCGATCCGAAAACTGCAACCGGACTTCTTCGTCGGGGCCGGCGACAACGTTTATTACGATCATCCTGCGGCGAAGGCCGCCACGACGCAGCCGGAGATGCGGCGGAAGTGGCACGAGCAGTTCGTCCAGCCGCGGCTCGTCTCGCTTTTCGGCGACGTGCCGGCCTTCTGGATGAAGGACGACCACGATTACCGCTACAACGACGCCGACCCCACCGGCGACAAAGCGTCGTCTCACTCGCTCGGCATCAGCACATTCCTCGAACAGGTTCCTGTCGTGGACCCGGCCGAAAAGAAGCCGATCACTTACCGCACCTACCGCGTCGGCAAGTTCCTCCAGGTCTGGATGCTCGAAGGCCGCGACTATCGCAGCGCGAACTCAATGACTGATGGCCCGCAGAAATCCATCTGGGGCGCCAACCAGAGGGCGTGGTTGATGCAGTCCCTGCGCAACAGTGATGCGACGTTCAGGCTGATTATCTCGCCCACGCCGATGATCGGCCCCGACGACGGGACGAAGCGCGACAACCACACCAACCCCGATGGCTTCCGCAAGGAAGGCGACGCCTTCTTCGCGTGGCTCAAGGAGCGAGGCATGAAGAACGTCTTCATCCTCTGTGGTGACCGTCACTGGCAATACCACTCCATCCATCCGAGCGGCTACGAAGAGTTTTGCTGCGGAGCGCTCAACGACGAGAACTCGCGCCTCGGCCCCAAGCCGGGTAATCCCGCGTCCACCGATCCCAAGAGTCTTATCAAGCAACCCTACGCCCAGACCGAGAAGTCCGGCGGGTTCCTGCAAGTGACGGTTACGCCGGACAAGACGGCGGAGTTCAGCTTCTTCGACGATCGTGGCACGGTGCTGTATAAGGCGGTGAAATCCTCAACGCCCCCGGCGAAATGAGCAGAATTCCAAGGCTGGCGTTGTTTCTGGCCATCGTGTCTGCCGCTGCCGGCCAGACGCCGCTTCGTGTGGCTTTCGTTGACCCCGCGCTGCCGAAGAATCCGCCCTCGCGCAATGCTGCCGCGCTGGCGTTCGCGCAGTCGCAGAGCGAGGTCACGCGGCTTGCGTGGCAAACGGCGGGCGGCTGGCTCGCAGCGGACGGGCGGGTGCATGCGCCGGAGGAATTCGACGTCGTCTGGTTTCACCAAGGCGATGACCTCGCCGCCGCCAAGCTCGACACCGCTGCGGGCGCGGATCTGATGGCATGGCTCGAAGGTGGCGGCTCGTTGCTGCTCTCCGGCGCGGCGGGGCGCTTGCTCAACGACCTCGGCATCGAGCCGACGCCGTTGCGCGTGCTCGGAGCGACCGAGGTGGCGCACGTCAGCGGCATCCGCGTGGTTGAGAAACATCGCGGTCATCCCGCGTTTGCCGGCCTCGATACGGCCCGCTTGATTCCGCTCACCACGAGGGGCGGCAACGCGCTGGCGGATTTCCACGGCACGGACGGGCCGCACGGCGAGTTGTTGGCCAACGGCGGCGGTCCCGGCGAACGACCGCTGGTCGAATACACCGTCGGCGCAGGCCGCGTCATCTTTGTAGGCTGGCGGTTGCCGGATTTCACGACGGTGACGGACGCGCACCGGCCGAACCTCGAACGGCTTTTTGGCAATCTGCTACGTTACCTCGCCGGCAAGAACATCAATCGCGCGCGGCTCGTCGCGCCATCGGGCAAGAGCCGTTACGAACGCCGCATGGGCCTGCCGTTCCTGCTCGCGGAGAAACCGGTCGAGCTTTCGGCCGCAGCCAGCGACGAGAAGACAGCAGTTACTGTCGAAGCCGAAGTCAAGGAAGCCGCCGTCAGTGGCGAGCACGTGACGGTCAAGGCACTCGGACTGACGCTGACGCGGCGCGAGAAACCGGTGGCGCGATTCGTCGCCGCGCGGCGAATCGAACAAGAAGCGGTCGAGCGCAAAGACCGCGAGATGATGGCTGGCCTGCGCGTCATCAAGCCGGACGTGAAGTTGTTGCCCGCGCCGTTGACGCCATTGGTGGCGACCAACGTTGACCAGAGCGTGCTGCTGGGCCGCTCGCCGTTCATGGCGCCGGGCGACGGCAAGGGCGACATCACGCCGGTGTATGAGCCGGTCGAGGACGGCGGCTTTCGGATCAGCAACAGCAAGCGCAAGCTGAACCGCCCCATCGTCCACGGCCAGAACCGTGTCTGGACTGGCGACGTGCCGCTCTTTCGCATGGACACGGTGACCGGCATTGGCAGTTACGCGCGGGATGAGCGAGTGTTCCCCTTGTGGGCGAGGCCCGACGCGCACATCGGCGGCGTTGTTCCTTACATGGGCACGTTGCGGCTTGGCGTGCCAGCCGCAGGCGGCAAAACCAACTGGTTTGACGAGCAGAGTGGCATCACGACGACGTTCCGGTCTGGCTACACGGGCTATCAACTTGCCGGAGCGCGCATCACCATCGCACCCGCGCTGGACTTCCACGGCTTGATTTGCCGCGTCGAGTTTGAGAAGGAAACGCCGTTGCTCTGGCAATACGGTGGCATCTGGTGGCAATCCAGCGAAGCGAACACCAACCATGTCGAGATCGTCGGGGGCGTCGCGCGCATCACTGAGGCAAACCTGCCGAACGGACTGGTGCTCGCAACGTGCGATGGCGATGGCGATACGCGCGCCATCAAGGCCGCTTTCGGCCAGCAAGTGGAATTTGTCGGAACGAAGCCGCGCCGCGTCTATCACATCGTCGCTGCGTGGGGCATCACGCGTTATGACGAGGAGCGCGCGCGCAAGACGATGGCGCGGCTCGACACGCCGAATGCCGTTGCTTGGCCGGAGAAACGCGATGAGTTGAAGAAGCTCTGGTTCGACTGCCATATCGGCCGCGCGCTTGAACCGGAGAAACATCTGCGCCAACTGCTCGCCGTGCCTGCCGACGAACTGCACCGCACTTGCGATTCGTGGGACAAACGACGCACCGAGTTCCAGATTCACACGCCCGACGCGCGCCTCAACGCGCTCATCAACTGGGCGCGTTGCGTCAGCGAATATCACCGCCAAGGCCCAGGCCTCGTGCTCGGCGGGCAGACGTGGCAGATGTATTCGCACATCTCCACCGGCTGGTATGGCAAGCAATGGGCCGGCGACCACGCGGCGATGGAGGAATGCCTGCGCTTCTACGGTGCAATGCAGGGCGACAACGGTTTCATCCGCTGGATTTCGCCGTCGCTGGTCGCGTTCAACGCCGAGAACAACACGCCCTACTGGGTAGACCAGGTCTGGCGGCACTACCAGTGGACCGGCGATCGGCAATTCGTGCGCGACCTGTGGCCGGCGGTGCGAAAGGCCGTCGCGTGGATGCGCGCCACCAACGATCCCGACGGCGACGGTTTGTTCCGCGACAGCTACGAGTATTGGAACTGCGACTCGAACGGCAAAGGGCCGAAATCCGCCGCGCCAAGCGCGATGAGTTGGGCCATGCTCGACCGCGCCGCGCGGATGGCTGCGGTGGTCGGCGATGCGAAGGCCGAATCGGAGTGTCGCGCGCTGGCGGAGAAGACGCGCGCCGCGATTTTCCGGGAGTTGTGGAACGAGAAGGAAGGCCGGCTCGGTTGCGTCGGCTCCGACGGCATCTGGCGCGGCCATCCGCAGACGTGGGAGGAGTATCTCGCCATCAATGCTGGCTTGCTGAGTGCCGATCAAGGCCGCCGCGCGATGCGGTGGCTCGCGTCGCATTACGGTTTCGAGCCGCAGCCGGGCGTGAAGCTGTTGGCGTGCAGCGACTGGTGGCCGATTCGCTGGAGCTGCCAGTGGGTGCCAACCGGCGACACGTGTCTTGCTGCGCTCGCCGGCATGAAGAGCGGCGACGCGGATTTGTGGTGGCCGTATTTGAAGACCGTCGTCGGTTCGGCGTTCCGCAGCGACTTTCCCGGCATCAACATGGGCATCTCCAACGCCGGCGCGGGCGGCGGCGACCGCGAGGACGTGGATTCGGACGATCCGCACATGCACGTTGCCGTGCGCGGTTTGTTCGGCATCGAACCGGCGCTGCATGAGGGGCGGTTGGATATCTGTCCGGCGTTCCCGTCCGACTGGCGCGAGGCGAGCATCCGCACACCCGACGCGAGCTATGAATGGAAGCGTGACGGCGACCGCGCGACGTTCCGCATCCGCACGCCGAAGCCAGTTGTGAAACGCGTGCGCGCCAGTCTCGGCGGTGAGGAGGTCGTGACGCCATCAGAAATCGAGTCGGTTGTCAGCGTGAAAGCCGGTCCTGCCGCCCTGTCGCTGGAACTTGCAAAGGAGTCAACGATTCTTGTTGACCAACAACCTCCACCCGTGCCGAAACCCCTGACCGCCGCGGAGCGCAATCGGCTGGTGTTGTTCGACCTTGCGCCGGCGTGCAACGTCACCAGCGAGGAGTTCGTCGCTACGAGGTTCGCGTTCGACTACACCGGCTCGCCGATGCCGTTGTCACGGTGGTGGGGCAACCCGACGCTCATGCTGCCTCCATCGCCGCGCGTGTTCGGCGCTACCAACGGCGTGCAGTTCCTGACCGCCGGTCGTCCACGCCCCGGCCTCGGCGCGACGCCAAAGAACCTGCTGGCGCTGGCGAGTTGGCGGCCGCATCCGCTGCCGGGTGGAGCGACGATTGCCGTTGGACAACGTTGCGAGCGGCTGTGGCTGCTGTTGCAGAGTTACGTCCACCCGATGAAGAATTACCTGCCCAACGGCGAGGTGGTGCTGCGCTACGCGGACGGCAAGCGCGCGGTCACGTCGCTCATCCCGCCGTTCAACCTCGATTGCTACTTCCAGCATTTCAGTCGTGAGGGCGTGGCCGTGCCGATGGGTCAGTTGGGACCGTGGCCGACGGGCTGGACGCCGATCCATCGCGGTCTGGCAAGCGCGCACGCCGACGCGCTGGAGATCGCTTGCGACCCATCGCGCGTGCTGGAGTCGGTGGAGTTGCGCGCGACATGCAGCGAAGCCGTCATCGGCCTTGCCGGCATGACGGCGCTGGCGGCGGATGCCACGTCTCGCAGGCTGCCACCAAACCATTGAGTCTCCAGTATCAGCTTGATTTGGCGCAACGGTAATCGCGCGGGGTGCGGGCGAACTGGCGCTGGAAACAGGTGGCGAAGTATTGGCTGGACGCGAAACCGCAATCCATCGCGATGGTCGTGACCGGCGTGGCCGGTTCGGCGCGCAGCCGGCGCGCGGCATGGTCGAGACGGCAGCGATTGAGGTGCTCGGTGGGACTTTGGTTGGTGATCTGGCGGCAGTATTGAGTGAACGCGGTCGTGCCCATGCCACATTCGGCAGCCATTGCCGGCAGCGTCCACGGTTTCGCAGCGTGTGCGGCATCGTGCCGGAGGCTCTGAAGGAAAAGTTCCACACTCCGCCGGCGCGAGGTCAGCCGGGCATCTTCGACGCGGCACTGCTGCTGCAACGCGCCGAGCAGGCTCAACAGCAGGTGGTTGATGTGGATGATGATACGCGAGACCTCGACGCGCCGGCGCGCGGTTTTGATACACGTTGCTAGTTCGCGAAAGGCGTGCTCGATATCGGGTGTGCTGCGCCAGACCGGATGCTCGTTGTGGCGCAGTTTGCGCGTCAGTTCGTGGAGGTCTTCCGGCGCGAGGACGATCCACGGCGGCCAATGCCACGGCTGATTCGGACGCCGCATGCCGACATCGAGAATCAACCAGTGTAGCCGCCCCGGCCCGATTTCGGGATCGCCCAGGCAATGGAGCTGCCACGGCCGCGTGACAGTCAGCGCGCCGGGCGCGAGCGGGAAACGGCGGTCGTCCACGACGAAGGTGACGTGGCCGGTTTCGAGGAAGACGATCTCAATGCCTTCGTTGCGGTGCGGTTCGAGTCCCCAATCCTGCTCACCGGAAGCATCCCAAAAACCGAGGCTGCTGAGGCCGGGCAGCACGCGCGGCGGAAGCAGCTGGCCTGGATAATGCCCGTGCGTCAGCGCATGGAGCTGGATCTTGCCGGACGCGACCGCCTGCTTTTGCGGCGCGCAGGAGTCAATGACATAGCGGCTACGTTGGGGCGTCTGTCGCTTCACGGTGGCGTGTTCAATATTCAACGGCGGCGATAAACGCAAGCTTTCGGAGTCGCAGTTCTGATAGAAACTGCGTTCAATATCCAACGGAAAGGATTCAAGCCATGACACGCACGCACTATTTCCACCTCGCCGCAGCGTTTGCAGTCGCCTTGTCGGCGCAACCGTTTCTCGCCGCTGACGCCGAGCCGCCGTGGTTGAAACCCGACCCAGCGGCAATGCAACGCTGGCAGGACATGCGCTTCGGCATGTTCATTCACTGGGGACCGGTCAGCCTCACCGGCCACGAGATCGGCTGGTCGCGTGGCGCGCAAACGCCGATTGAGAAATACGACAACCTCTACAAGGAGTTCAACCCGACTCGGTTCAATGCCGACGAATGGGTCGCCGTCGCGAAGACGGCCGGGATGAAATACATGGTGCTGACAACGAAGCACCACGACGGCTTCTGTCTCTGGGACACCAAGCAAACCAACTACAACATCATGCGCTCGCCGTTCGGCCGCGACGTGACGAAGGAACTTGCCGAGGCGTGCAAACGCGGCGGCATCGCCTTCGGCACCTACCACTCGGTTTGCGACTGGTATCATCCCGATTTCTCGCTCACCAGCCCCGGCGGCAAGGTCAAGCGCGAGAGATCCGACATCGCCGCCTACCGCCGCTACCTGCGGGCGCAGGTGAGTGAGTTGATCAAGAACTACGGGCCGCTGGTCACGATGTGGTTCGACGTGCCGCAGCAGTTCGACCGCGCGGAAGGTTCCGAGAACGTCCGCGTCTGCCGCGCGCTCCAGCCCGTCATCCTCGTCAACAACCGCGCTGGCGGTGGCTGCGGCGATTACGACACGCCCGAGCAGCGGGTCGGCGGCTTCCAGATGAAACGGCCGTGGGAAACCTGCATGACCATCTGCCGCCAGTGGTCGTGGAAACCCGATGACAAAATGAAAACCCTACCAGAGTGTTTGCAGACGCTCATCCGCACCACGGCCGGCGATGGCAACCTGCTCTTCAACGTTGGGCCGATGGCCAGCGGCGAGATCGAAGCGCGCCAGATCGAGCGGCTCAAGGAAATGGGCGCGTGGTTGGCGAAATACGGCGAGAGCATCTACGCCACGCGCGGCGGGCCGTTCAAGCCGGCCAAACACGTTGTCTCCACGCGCAAAGGCAACACCATCTACCTGCACATTCTCATGTGGCCCGAAGAAGTGCTGAAGCTTCCCTCGCTGCCGGCGAAAATCGTCAAGAGCAGCGTGCTCACTGGCGGCGAGGCGGTCGTGAAACAAACCGACGTCGGTATCGAAATCGCCGTGCCGAAATCAGACCGGCGGGAGATTGACACCATAGTCGCGCTCGAACTCGACAAGCCCGCCATCGAGATCGAACCGATCAGCGTCAGTTCCATCGGCCAATCGTTGACCGAGGGAAAGAAAGCCACAGCCTCCAACGTCTTCCAGAAAAGCAGCCACCACGCCGCCGCGATGGCCGTGGACGGCGACGACCAAACGCGCTGGGCCACGGACGCCAAGACCGGCCCATGCTGGCTGGAAGTGGACCTTGGCAAACCGCAGACCTTCGACCGCGCGGTGATCCAGGAGTGCGTGGACTACGGCGTGCGGGTGAAAGTCTTCGAGTTGCAATACAAGGCCGGCGACGCGTGGAAGACCTTTCACAGCGGCAAAGGCGTCGGCAAGAACCTCGAAGTGAAGTTTGTCCCGGTGACCGCGCGCATCGTCCGCCTCAACATCACCGAAGGTCAGGGCGGCCCGACCATCTTCGAGTTCCAACTCTTTGCGCCCGTCGTGCGGAAAGCGACACCGTAAACCGAATCCTCCGGGACACACAAATGAGAACCTGCCTCGTCCTGCTCATAGCTGCGCTGCTCGCCGGTTGCGCCGCGTCGCAACCGCAACGCCACGCCTGGATCACCGGTCTCAAGCCGGAGATGGCGGCGCGCTATCGCGACCTGCACGCACATCCGTGGCCGACGGTGGATCGGATGCTGAAAGACTGCCACGTCCACAACTTCTCGATCCACCGGTGTGAGATCGAAGGGAAGCTTTACCTTTTTGCCTACCTCGAATACACCGGCAAGGACTTCGACGCCGACATGAAGAAGATGGGCGACGACCCGGAGACGCAGCGTTGGTGGAAGAAAACCGATCCGTGCCAGCTCCCGCTGCCCGACGCGGCTGCGAAGGGAAAAATTTGGAGCGACATGACCGAAGTGTATTACCTGCCATGAACATGACCTCGCGCGAACGAGTCCTAACCGCCTTTGCGCACGAAGAACCCGACCGCGTGCCGCGCTGGTGCGGCGCGTCGCCGGGGTTCATTGCGAAAGCCAAATGCCAACTTGGCATTGCCGACACCGAGCAACTCTTTGTCCGCTTCGGAGACGATTTTCGGCGCGTGTTCGCGCGCTACGCCGGGCCGAAGGAATTCAGTCCGGATGCTGATTTGTCGGCTGGCGCAACCTATCGCAGCGTGTTCGGCGTGGAGCGCCACGGCTTGGGCTACGGCCAGCCGACAAGCCATCCGCTTGCGGACGCGACGGTGAAGCAGGTCCATGATTACCCGTGGCCGGATCCGAAGTGGATGGATGTCTCGCGCATCCGCGACGAGGCGCTGGCGTGGGGGCGGCGCTACGCGATCCTCGGCGGCGATTGGTCGCCGTTCTGGCACGACGCGATTGACCTGCTCGGCATGGAAAATCTCTACCTCAAAATGTATGACGAGCCGGAGCTGGTGGACGCGGTGGTCCAACACATCGTGGATTTCTACGCCGAGGTGAGCCGACGCATTTTCGACGCGGCGGCCGATGCGCTCGACGTGTTCTTCGTCGGCAATGATTTCGGCGGCCAAACCGGGCCGTTGCTCAGCCCGGCGCAGTTTGACCGCTTTATGCTGCCGCATCTGAAACGGCTGATTGACCTCGGCCACGCCTACAAGCTCAAGGTGCAGTTGCACTGCTGCGGAGGTTTCGAGCCGCTGATGCCGGCGATGATCGCGGCGGGCCTCGACGGGCTGCACGCCATCCAGCCATGTTGCGGTGGGATGGACCTCGCAAAGCTCAAGGCCAACTACGGCGGCAAAATCCTTTTTAACGGCGCGATTGATTCGCATCATGTGCTGATCGAGGGCACGCCGGAGTCGGTGCGCCAGCGCACGCGCGAAGTGCTGGCGATCATGATGCCCGGCGGCGGCTACGTCGCCGGCGCGAGCCACGATTACATCCTTGAAGAAACGCCGGTGGAGAATGTCATGGCGATGTTCGACATGGTGGCGGAGTTCGGCGTGTATAACCGGCGAGGAGCGTGAGCATGGACAACCAAGTGAAATTCGGCGCGGTGGACCTGACGGTGCTGGTCGTTTACCTCGTGGGCGTAGTGGCATTCGGCCTCTACATGGGCTGGCGGCAACGGCAGCGCTCGCGCACGGGTGAGGGCTACTTCCTCGCGGGCCATTCCCTGAGCTGGTTTACCATCGGGCTGGCGCTGTTCTCAACCAACATTTCCGCGCTGCACCTCGTCTCGCTCGCGCAGCAGGGCTACATCAACGGGTTGGTCTATGGAAACTTTGAGTGGATGGCGGCCTTCACGCTCATCGTTCTGGCGTTCTTCTTCGCGCCGTTCTACATCAAAACACGTGTGCCGACACTGCCGGATTTCCTTGAACGGCGCTACGGGCGCGGTTGTCGTGATTTCCTCGCCATCATCTCGATTCTCAACGCCATCTTCCTCCATATCGGGTTCTCGTTGTATGCCGGGGCGCTGATCCTGCACGCGCTCTTTGGCATCAACGTCTGGGTGTCGGTCATCACCATCACAGTGCTGACCGGCCTCTACGCGGCGGTCGGCGGCCTGACGGCGGTGGTGATGACGGAGTCGGTCGGCACGGTCGTGTTGCTCGCCGGCTCGTTCCTCATCACGCTCTTCGGCATCATCAAATGCGGCGGCCTCGGCGAGACATGGCGGCTCATCGGTGAGGCGGGCAAACATTTTCCGGCGGCGACAACCTCCGTGCTGCGGCCCGCGGGCGATCCGTCGGGCATGCCGTGGTTCAGCATGGTGCTCGGCTATCCGGTCATCAGCATCTGGTATTGGTGCGCCGACCAGACGATCGTGCAGCGCGTGCTCGGCGCGAAGTCGGAGAACGATGCCCGCAACGGCGCGCTCTTCGCGGGCTTCATCAAGATACTGCCGGTCTTTGTCTTCGTGCTGCCGGGCCTGATTTACCTCGGCCTCACCTATCAGCATCCCGTCGTCAAGACCGACGAGGTTTACGCGACGATGATCCAGGATCTGCTGCCGCTCGGTCTGCGCGGTGTCATCGCGGCTGCGCTGCTCGCCGCACTGATGGGGCCGATCTCCGGCTCGCTCAACTCGATGGCGACGCTGTTCAGCTACGACCTCTACCGCCGCGTGCGCCCGCAGGCTTCGGAGCGCGAAACCATCCACGTTGGCCGTATCGCCACACTTTTCGGCATCGTGCTGGCCATCGTCTGGACGCCGCTCGTCGCCAACTTCAAGACGATCTTCGACGGCATCGTGATGCTGCTGTGCTTCATCGCGCCGCCGGTTTCGACGGTGTTTTTCTGGGGCGTCTTCTGGAAAGGCGCGAGTTATCGCGGCGCGATGGCGACACTTTGGGGCGGCTTCGTTCTCTGCCTGACGACCTTCCTGCTCTTCTATGCGCCAGCGGATTGGGCCAAGGCACTTGGCTGCACGGATTGGCTAAACCTGCTGACGTGGTTCGACGAGCGCGTGGTGAAGGGCTACTACGTCAACTACATGGTGATGTCGTTCGTGCTGTTTGTGATTTGCAGCATCATCCTCCACGTCGTCTCGCGGCTCCGGCCGGACGCGCCGTCGGCCGAGCGGGAGGCGTTGACGTGGGCACATCCGTTCGACGCGCTCAAGGGCGACGCATGGTCCGGCATCGGCAACTACCGCGTGCTGGCCGGCGTGCTCTTCGGCACAATGGTGGCGCTCTATGTGATCTTCAGGTAAGACGACTCAACTCCTTGCGCAGCGAAGCCGTCATCGGCCTCGCCGGCATGACGGCACTGGCGGCGCATTAGCGCAATCGTCCCAGCATCTCCAGCAGTGCAGTGACGATTTTGGTCGAGGCGTCCACTTCAAGACGGTTGGTGCCGAGCCACGTTTCGTAACCGCCGAGCTTGTGCTGTTCCGGTGTCGGCAGGTATCCGAAGTAGCCGTGGGCGAGCGACACGACGAAGGTCGGCTTGAACGAGCTGCGCTTCTTCATCTCCAAGCCGATTTCGACGAAGACCTCCGTCGGAATGGTGCCGATGCCGACATCGCCGACACGCAACGCTTGCAGCGGGATGTTGCCGCGCTGCGGATAGTTGTTCACGTTCAAGGTGCGGTCGGCGTAGATTTCCTCCAGCGTATTCGGTTTCTTGCCTGGCGCGATCTTCGCGAGAACGCCTTTCGCGCGCTCCAGTTGCTCCGGCGTTGGATGACGGAAGTCGATTTCCATGTCCTGAAACGCCGCGCCCAGCGGCACGGTGTCGCGCCACTGGATGGTTTGGTAGGCTTTGAACGTGGCGTTCGCGACGTCGTTGGCCACCAGCCGCATTTTTTCGTAGGACGCCATTTTTTCGCCGGGCTTCGTGAAATCAATGTTGTTGATGTTGCCGCTGGTGCCGTTGCTCATCATCGCCACGAACGGCGGCTCCTGCCGGTCGACGCCGAGCAACTGCTGCATCCGGTCGCAGAACATGCCGTAATAGTCCGCCGAGATGTCCGCGCCGCGCACGCCGCCGACGTAGTGGAGCGAGTAGTTGGCCAGCAACGCGATGGGCCGGCCTTCGGACGATTGGACGGCGATGAGGCTGATCTCCGGGTCGGTCGGGCCCGCAGGTTTGACGAGGTCTTTGTTGGCGCGCGGCGGATTCATTTTCACGAGATCGTTGGTGTCGCCGAACGGCGTGATTGGAACCGTGCCGGGTTTCATGAACCAGCGGCGGTTGAAGACGTGGCGCGGTTCGGAACCGACCGCCCAGCCGATGCGCGCGGGGGCGAGGTTGTTGATGGCGCAGCGCACCACGTCGGCGATGCGCCGCGCGACGAACTTCTGGTAATCGTCCAGTTCCGGCTTGGTCGAGAAACGCTCGCCCAGTGCGCTGGTGGCCGAGTGCGTGTGCGTGCCCGACATCAGCAAGTTGGCGGCTGGCAGGCCGGTTTCCTCATGGACCAACCGGCGCGCCTCGTCGCACAGGTAGCGCGATAGACCGATGAGGTCACACACGACAAACGCCAGTCGCGTCTGGCCGTTGTCGAGCACAAGACAGCGCGCGCGCAGGTCGTCGTGGACGTGCTTGGACGGAAACGGATGAAACCCGCCGATGATATTGCCGCCGATAGGCGGGGTAATGTTGCTGGTGGCCGCGCCGGCGCGAAGCTGCGCGGAAGGACCAGATGCCGCGGTGGCGGAGATCGCCGCAAACAAGGCAAGCAGGCCAAGCAGTGACGGGAGGAGGGAGCGGATGCGTTGCGAGGTCATGGCCGCATTTTGCGCGCCGAATGTTGCTCTGGCAAGCGTCGGTTTCGGCTGATACAAAGATGCGGCAACCGCAAGGAGAAGAACCGATGAAGAAGCTCTCCAACATGTTCCGCACGCCGGACGGCACGAACCATTTGCTGACCTTCGCGCTCGTTTGCAGTCTTTTCCTGCTCTGGGGCCTCTGCAACGGCATGATTGACGTGCTGAACAAACATTTCCAGAACTCGCTCGGCGTCTCGAAGGCGCAATCGGCATTCGTCCAAGGCGCATGGTATGCCGCTTACTTCCTGATGGCGCTGCCGTCGGGCTGGGTCGCGCGACGGTTCGGCTATCGTGGCGGGATTCTGGCGGGACTGGGCATCGTTATCGCCGGCTCGCTGTTGTTTGTGCCGGTGGCGAAACTTCAGGCGTCGCAGACGGTGATGTTCGCGGCGTTCCTTGGCGCGCTCTTCGTCGTTGGCTCCGGGTTGACGTTCTTGGAAACCGTCGCGAATCCCTACACGACCGTGCTCGGGCCGGTGGAGTCGGGCGTCTCGCGCATCAACCTTGCTCAGAGTTGCAATGCCGTGGGTTGGATTCTCGGCCCCATCATCGGCAGCACGTTCATCCTCTCGAAGACCGAGCACGTTAATCGCAGCAACGAAGCGCTCTACCTGCCGTATCTGCTTGTGGCTGGCATCGTGGCGGTGCTGGTGGTCGTCTTCATTCTCGCACCGGTGCCCGATCTTCAAGCCGAGCAGGAAGCGAAGTCCGCCTCGCGCCCAACACAGCATGAACGGCCGTTGTTCAAGGAGTGGCACTTCGTCCTCGCCATCGTTTCGCAGTTCCTCTACTGCGCCGCGCAGACGGGCATCTTCAGCTTCTTCATCAACTACGTCAAAGATCCCGCCTACATGCCGCCACTCACGGCGTGGATGGCCGACCTATTGCCGAAGGACATGAGGTATCTTCACGGCGGCGTGTGGCACATGACCGAATACGGCGCAGGCATGTTGCTCTCGGTGGCATTTGGCTTCTTCACCGTCGGCCGCTTTTCTGGCAGCGCCATCCTGCGTTTCGCGACGCCGCACATCACACTCGGCTTCTACGCGCTCGCCAACGTCGTGATGATGTTCCTGGTCTGGTTGGGACTCGGCTGGGTCTCGGTTGGCGCGTTGGTGATGAGCTTCTTCTTCATGTCCATCATGTATCCGACGCACTTCGCGCTCGCCATCCGCGGCCTCGGCGAACGGACAAAGCTTGGCGCGTCGTTCATGGTGACGGCCATCGTCGGTGGCTCGATCATGCCGATCCTGATGGGCTGGCTGGCGGACCATTACTCGATGGGCGTGGGCTTTCTGATGCCGCTGGCGTGTTTCGCCGCGATCATGTGCTACGGCTTCTTCTGGCGCCGGTTCTTCATGCGCGACATGGAGCCGGACGAGGAAGGCGTGGAGCGTGAAGCGTAGGGCGTTGAAGCTGTTTGGATGCGGCCATTATTTGCCGACTACTCGCTCCCAAACCTGGCCGATGGATCTGGCCTCCGGAACGAGCGCTTGCATCAATGCGCCGGCAAGGGCGAGCACAACGGCGGCAGAGAACGCTGGCATCCATGTCCGCCGAATCGCCGTGGCCAGCCAGTGGCGGCGCTCAATTCGGCTCAACCGCTTGTAAAGTGCTGCCACCAGCACGACATCAAGGAACACCTCCGCTAGCAATCCCGGCGCAGCACAGACCACAGCCGACAACGCGACGACCAACGCCAGCAATGCGCCCACAACCAGCACCGGCAAACAGCCTTCATCAAAGTCTGGTGGTCCGTAGTTGAGCGCGTCCAGCCATTCCCAACCCGACCTGTCGGGCGGTGGTTGATGATCGGCAGCGGCAGCGGCAATCTTCTCCAGTTCCCTGTTGGCGTCGGTTCGGCTCCGCTCCCCCTCCGCCCACAACCGGATCAGCGCAACGAACGCGATGTAAGCAAGCAGGACGGCGACGGGGTATCGAATCCACATCTCATGCACACCCAGCCACAGCATCCCTGCCGACGCAAGGAATCCAACCCCACCAGTGGCTAGCAACAACACCATCACGATAAGCCGCGGAAACCGCTCGCGCTCGTAATACCGCCGCAACGCCTCCACGGTGCGCTCACGCCAGCGTTGATTTGGCTCCGTCATGGTTCGGTGGCGCCACCACGGCGCGAAGAATTCCTTCGGGATGTGATCCGATGGATCATCAGTGCGACGGTTCAACCGAACCGGTAATGCTTGCGCACAGCCTTGATGACCTCCCAAGTGCAGGACATGCCGGCGGGGAATGTCACCAGATCGCCTTTGCCGAAGCGCACGGGTTTGCCGCCGGCAGGCGTCACCACCACGTCGCCTTCGAGCAAGTAGCACATCTCCGTCTCATCGTAATGCCACGGGAACTCCGATGGCTCCTTTTCCCAGATCGGCCAACCCCGAACGCCTTCCGCGCCAAGCCGATCTTCGTCCGGGTTGTGCTCAACTTTGATTTCGCTCATGGTCATCCCTCGTCTTTCCTTATGGCGCGCGTCACGAGGTGAGTTGCCTGATTTTCGCCGGGTCAACGATCTAGATCCAACGCTTCTTCTTCATCCACCAAATCGTCGCCAACGTGGAGACCACGGTGAGGCTGATGGCCCAGTAATAGCCGTAGCGGGAATGCAATTCCGGTATCTGGTCCACGTAGTTCATCCCATACCACGTGCCGACGATCATGACGGGTGTGGTGACTACAGTGATCAAGGTAAGGAACTTCACCACTTCGCCGGTTTGGTTGGAGGAAATGTTCAGGTAAACCTGCAGGATGCCCGTCAGCGCGTCGGCGTAGTTTTGCGCCAGTTCGGAGATGTGGAACAGCGCGTCATACACGTTGCGGTAATAAGGCACAATATGACCGCGGATGATCTTGAACTCCCCGTGCGCAAACCGCGCCAGCACTCCCATCTGCGGCCCGATGATCTGCCGCAAGTGTAGCACCTCTTTTTTGGTTTGGACGATCTTGTTGAGGATCTCCTTGCCGTGATGCTGCAGCACTTGATTCTCCAAACTTGCGATCTCCAGCGAAAGCTCGTCGAGCGCCGGCTTGTAGTTGTCCACCAGCGCGTCGAGCAGCGCATACGCCACACGATCCGGCGCACGGGCGATGTGCACGTTGCTCTTCACGGCCATCTCCGCGACGGTCTCAACGTTCTTCAGCGGCACCGTGTGGTAGGTGACCAGGAAGTTCTTGCCGAGGAAAAAGTTCATCTCGCTCGTCGCAAACACGCCGTCCTTGCGGCTGTAGTCCACCGCGTGGATCACCATGAAAAGATAGGGTGTGAACAGGTCCTCTTCCTTGGGCTGATACTCCTCAACCTTGGGCAGGGGGCTTTCGGTGACGCAGTCCTCGATTGAGAGCGGATGGAAATGGAAAACGTCTTCAAGATAGAACTTGGTTTCCGCCGCCGTAGGATTCTCAAGGTCCAGCCAGAAAAACAGATTGGTGTCGGTCAGCAATGACGGAATCAGGAACGGCTCCAGATCCTTGCTATGCAACCGACCCTGCGTTGTAAAAGCGAATGAGCGAATCATGCGGCCCTCGTGACGATGCGGATAATCTAGACGGCGGATGTGTCGAAGAAAAGCTGAAACCGGTCAAACCTGAAATCGCGGTGCTACGACGGCATCTTCCGCTCCGACATTTTGTTGGAGGGATGTTGGTCCTTGCGGCCGTGGACGAACACCGATGTCCATTCCGCGAGACGCTTGCCGAGCAACCGGCACACGGCTTGCGCGTCTTCCGTGCGTGGCTCGCGCGCCGTCACCGCGCCGTAGTGGCAGGTGGTCAGCTTCGTCGCGTAGTCCGTCACGCCGAAAACCAGAAAACCGAAATTCATCAGCACCGTCAGGAGAGACTGGCAGGCAATTTCCGCTCCGCCGCCCCAGCCGCCCGACGAACTGAACACACACGCGATCTTGCCGTCGAGCTTCATCCAGTGCTCGGCCATGGTTTCATCCCAAAACCGCTTCATCTTCCACGACAGCAGCCCCATGTTCGTCGGGCTGCCAACTGCCATGCCGTCACACCAAAACACGTCTTCGGCCTTTGCCTCGTCCACCGAACGCAACCGCACTTCGGTATCGGGAATGGATGCCGCGCCTTCGCCGACAAGCTTGGCCATCTTCGCGGTGTTACCCGTCTTGGAGTCGTAGAGGACAAGGATATTGTTCATGGAAAACGATTCGTGACCGCGCTCCTGACAACGCAATCAGCTTCAAATAACCCAAAAGCCATCCCGGCGAAGCACCTCAGAACGCGAGCGCCAGCGCTACCACGCCCGCCAGTGTGCAGAGCATCGGCACTAAAAACACCTTGCTCCAGTTGAACTTCCCGTCCGCCGAGAATCGATCCATAGCCCAGCCCGCCAATTGCGTGCCGAGGAACAACCCGATGCCCGTCGTCACCAAGATGATCAGCGACTGCGCCGACGCGGCGATGCTCGATTTCCCAATGGCGGTCACATACTGGTTCACATACATCTGGCCGGCGATCATGAAGAACACGTAGGCCAAACCGTGAAACACCTGCGCTACGACCATGACCCCCTTCGGCGCCTTCACCATGTAAATAAGGTAGAGCACCATCCAGCTTGCCGCGCCGAGCGTGATGGTCCATTTCGGGCCGAGCACCTTGTCGTCAAACAACAGGCCGAGCAGGAAGAGCGTCGCCAGCGCCTGCGCGGCCTGCGCGATGCCCATGATGCCGGGGATGTTCTTACCCGACACACCGAGGTCAGTCAGGAACCGCGCTGTGCCGAGGAAGTAGAACTGCATCGTGCCCGCCACCACCAGCGACGCGATGATGAAGACCGCGAACTTCGGGTCCGCCATCAAACCGATGGCCTGTATCATTGGCGACTCTGCCCCGCCGCCCTTCGGAGGCGTCGCGGGCTGGAGGAGGCAGATGACCGTCATGACGATCGAGAGCAGCGCGGCGAACTTCAGGCAATCGCTGCCGTCACCTTCGCTCTTGCGGAGGTTGCGCCAGCCGGTGAGCGCCATGCCGATCAACGACCACGCCACAGGCGCCCAGATGAAGATGCCGGGCGATTGCTTGGCCGCGTCGGTGAGGTGGCTGAACATCAGCGAGTTCACCAGCGGGATCGTGGCGGCGTAGAGCATCGAGTAGAGGAGCATCACCGCGAACAGCGGTGTGAACTTCTTGATGCGCGCCGCGAGGAACAGCAGCACGATGCCGATGGCATGGCAGAAGGCGAGGATGTAGCCGGTGTCCACGTATTTGTCGGCGAGCCAGCCGCCGAACAGCGGTGAGATCATGCTGGCCAGCGGGAACGTCGCGTAAATCCAGCCGGTCTGCTTGCCGGTCATCTGAAGCGGGCCGAGCAGCCGCGCCGCCAGCACGGGCATCCACGCGCCCCACACCGCATACTCCATGAACATCAACGCGCTCAGTTGCAGATACAGTATCGTGGTCATCATTCTCTCCTTGCAGATGGTCCTGGCTCGTCCGCGCCAGTCCGGCGGGGACTGTGAATTGGGCGCGAGGTTAGGCCAACGACGCGCAGTGTGGCAAGGAGAAACACTGGCGGGATGATCTTCCTTGGCTGAAGTTGATTTTTGTTTCCCAAAGCCTTTTACTCGTTGCCAATGGCTTCGATGAATAACTTCAGCGGTTTGGTTGAGTTCATGCCGTCCTTCGGTCCGCGACCGGAGGTCAGCCATGTGGTGTTCGATTTCGATGGCACGTTGTCGTTGATCCGGCAGGGCTGGCCGGAGGTGATGGTGCCGATGTTCGTGGAAATGCTCCCGCGTCTGCCCGGCGAGACCGACGAGGCCGCGCGGCAGCTCGTGACCGACGACATCATGCGGCTCAACGGCAAGCAGACCATTTACCAGATGATCCAACTCGCCGAGCGCATCAAGGAACGCGGCGGCCAGCCGCGCGAGCCGCTCTGGTATAAGCACGAATACCTCCGCCGGCTCGACGAACGCATTCACTCGCGCGTCGAAGCGCTTCGCAGCGGCGCGGCGCGGCCGGACGATTTTTTGGTGCATGGCACGCGACTGCTGTTGGAGAAACTGCGACAGCGCGGTTTGGCACTCTACTTGGCGAGCGGCACCGACGAGCCGTTTGTGAAGGCGGAGTCCGACCTCCTCGACCTGACGCGGTATTTTGGCCGGCACATCTACGGCGCGCAGGACGACTATAAAACTTTCTCGAAGAAGATGGTGATTCAGCGCATCCTGCGCGAGAACCAGATTGCCGGTGCCCAACTGCTCTCCTTCGGCGACGGCTACGTTGAGATCGAGAACACGAAGGAAGTTGGCGGCCTCGCGGTGGCCGTCGCCAGCGACGAGGCCAACAACGGCTCCGGCCTCATGGACGAATGGAAACGTCGCCGGTTGATTGGCGTCGGCGCGGATGTCGTCATTCCCGACTTCCGCGACGCCGGCGCGCTGCTCGAACGAATTTTTGAAAAATGAACCTGCCAATCCCACTTGATCTGACGAAATTGAAAGTCTATCCGCTGGCCCAGCGGAAAAGCCTGAGCCAGATTCATGACATCCTGGTGAACCCCGACACCGCGCCGCCAGCCTGCTCTGACGTAATCGCTGCGGCTTGCCGGCGCTGCTCGGAAGAAATCGCTGCGGCGCGCAAGAAAAACGCCAGCGTCATCCTGATGTATGGCGCGCATCTGGTTAAGAACGGCGGCGCGGCTATCGTCGAGCGGCTGCTGGCCGGCGGATGGGTCACGCACCTCGCCACCAACGGCGCTGGCACAATCCACGACTGGGAGTTTGCGTTCCAATCGTGGTCCACCGAAAGCGTGCGCGAGAATGTGGCCACCGGCACGTTCGGCACGTGGGACGAGACCGGCCGCAACGTCCAACTCGCGCTGATGGCGGGCGCATTGCGCAGCGAAGGCTACGGCGCGGCGCTGGGCCGATTCATTCATGAAGATGGCGTGGCGCTGCCGACCGCGGAATCTCTGGAGCAGGCGTTGCGCAACGAGCCGGCGCATCCGCTCTCGTCTGCGTGCGCCGACCTGCTTGTGGCGATGCGGCAGCACGGCCTTGCCGCCGGTCGCATTGAGGTGAAGCATCTTTGGAAACACACCTCCATTCTCGCCAACGCCTTCCGTCATGGTGTCCCGATGACCGTTCATCCCGGCATCGGCTACGACATCATCACCAACCACCCGATGTTCAACGGCGCGGTTATCGGCCGCGCGGCGGCGATGGATTTTCGGCTGTTCGGTCGCGCGGTGGACGGACTCGATGGCGGCGTCACCCTGTCCATTGGCTCAGCGATCATGGCGCCGCAGGTGTTCGAGAAAAGCCTGAGCTGCGTCAACAACCTGCGCCTCCAGGCCGGCCGGCCCATCGTCCGCGACCACAACATCCACGTCGTGGACCTGCAGGACGGTGGCAACTGGGACTGGACCCGCGGCGAGCCGCCCCGGACCAGTCCGGCCTATTACCTGCGCTTTTGCAAGAGCTTCTCGCGCATGGGTGGTGCGATGCACTATGTCCAGTGCGACAACGTCGCTTTCCTCCATCGTCTTCTGCACGACCTGCGACGCGCATGAACCGGCAACGCTTCAACGACATCACGGCTCTCTATTCCCGGATCCGTATCGCCATCGTCGGCGACTTCTGTCTCGATCGCTATCTGGAAATTGACCCGGCGCGGAGCGAGACCTCGCTCGAAACCGGCCTCGCGGTCCACAACGTCGTCAGCGTCCGCAGCCAGCCCGGCGCGGCGGGCACGATCCTGAGCAACCTCGTCGCGCTCGGCATCGGCGAGATTTTTCCCGTTGGCTTTTGCGGCAACGACGGCGAAGGCTTCGAGTTGCGCCGCGAGCTGCAAGCCAAGGCCGGCGTCAAGCTCGACCATTTCCTCCAGACCGGCGAGCGTCGCACGTTCACCTACTGCAAGCCGCTCGTTGTCGAGCGTGGCAAGAAACCTGTAGAGTTGAACCGGCTCGACAGCAAGAACTGGACGCCCACACCCGCCGGTGTCCAAGACCAACTCATCAAGTCCGTCCGCGCCCTCGCCGAAAACGCGGACGCCATCATCCTCATGGATCAAGTGGACATGGCGGAAACTGGCGTCGTCACATCAAAACTGCTGGATGTTATCGCGGAGATCGCGGCGAAGCGGCCCGGCTTGCTCATCATCGCCGACAGCCGGCGCGGGTTGAAAGGCTACCCGCCCGTCACGTTCAAGATGAACGCCGCCGAATTAAGCGCGCTGACCGGCGCGGCGAACAAATTGGCCATCGAGGAGATCGAGTTGCTGGCCGGATCGGTTGCGCGGCGTCACGGTCGCAGCGTGTTCGTCACGCTCGCTGAGCGCGGTCTCCTCGGCGCGACGCCGACCGGGCAGGTGGCGCATGTGCCCGCGTTGCCCGTGCGCGGGCCGATTGACATTGTCGGCGCGGGCGATTCCGTCACCGCGAACCTGACCGCCTCGCTGGCCGCCGGCGCGACCTTGCGCGAATCGCTGGAGATGGCCGCCATTGCTTCCTCTGTCGTCATCCATCAACTCGGCACCACCGGCGTCGCCACCGTTGCCGACATCGGCGCCTTTGTTTAAGGAGCGCAACCATGGAATGCAAAAAGCAGACAAACGCCCGCCGCTGCAATTGCAGCTACCCCGGCTGTTCCAAGAAAGGGGCTTGTTGCGACTGCCTGCGCTACCATCTCGACATGCGGCAGCTTCCCGCCTGTTGTTTCCCGGACGAGCAGGAGCGCACCTACGACCGCAGCTTCGAGCGCTTTGCCCAACTCGTGCAGTCGGGCGCGGTCTGACGGGCCATGCAAATCCATTGGGGAGCCATTCCGACTGCGGTGGATTTCCAGCCGGAAGCAGAAGGGTGGTCGCCAATCCGCGAGCCATCGCCGATGCTCATGCAGTCCATTGCTGTGCCTTTGGGCGTGGTGATCGTGGGCCTGCTTGGCTGCGTTTTTCACTTCGTCGCGCCACGCGGCATATGTGGCCACGGAAGCGTGAGTTTCCACGGCTCGGATGTTCTCATTATGCTCGGCGGCATGGCGGCCGTTCTTGTCTTGTTTATTGCGGCACATGAGATGATCCACACGCTGGTCCACCCCGCGCGTGGTCGCACGGACAAGACGATCATCGGCATCTGGCCGAGCCGTCTGTTGTTCTACGCGCACTACGAAGGCGCGCTGTCGCGGGGGCGGTTTCTGGCCGTGTTTGCCGCGCCGCTTGTCGTGCTGTCGCTCTGTCCCATTCCGTTCATCGCGCTGATGGACGCGTGGGGAAGATGGCCGGCGGTTGAAATGTGCCTGACCGTGCTCTCTCTGGTCAACGGCCTCGCCTCGGCCGGCGACGCGCTCGGCATGATTCTGATTGCGTCGCAAGTGCCCGCGATCGCTGTTGTTCGCAATCGCGGTTGGCGCACCTATTGGAAATTGCCGGCCGGCGAGTCCCGCTGAGTTGTCCGCCTACGCCTTCATGCCGCCGAGACGGGCGTCGAGTTTGTCTTTCGACTTCATCACATCGTCCCACGTCACCGTGTGGCCGGTGTAGGCGGCCATGCGGCCCATGATGGCGATGAGATTGCTGCGGACGCTGACGGGCACTGTGGTGTTGGCGACGTCTTTCTTGCCGATCTTTTCGTGGAAGGTCTTGATATTGGTCTGCGTGCCTTCCTTGTAGATGGCGTTCGTCCGACCGCCACGATAAAACGTGTCGCCCGCGCCGCGGATCATGACGTTGCCGCCGTATTCGGTCAGCAGCGCGCCCTTGGAGCCATACATCTTGTTGATGATGCCGCCGGGCGCGTCGCAATCGAACTGCCGCGAGTGAAACGCAATGCCGACCTTGTTCGGATACTCATAGGTGAGCTGGAAGTTGTCCCAGCAATCGCCGACATCCACTCGGACCTTGCGGCTGCCGGTGCCGGTGCAACGCACGGGCGGCACGTGGTTCATCGCCCAGTTCATCACGTCGAGCGTGTGGATGTTCTGCTCGACGATGATGTCGCCCGACAGCGCGATGTCGAACGCCCAGTTGCGCAGCCGCGCTTCCGGTGTGGTGCCGATCGGCCCCTTCAAGCCGAGCCGGCCGCACTGGTAGCTCGATTCACCAAACACAATCTCGCCGATAGCGCCAGCGTGCACGCGTTTCATCGCCTCGATGAAGAACTCGTTGGCGCGCGTCTGGAAATCCACCTGGAAGACAAGCCCCTTTTTCGTCGCGAGCTTGCCACTCTCCTCGATGGACTTCGCGCCCGGCACATCCACCGCAATCGGCTTGGCGACATAGACGTTCAGTCCCGCCTCGACCGCCGTGCGCGCCTGTTCAGGATGGAAATAAGGCGGGCTGATGATGGCCACCGCGTCAAGGCCGCCCTTGGCGATGAGCTTCTCGGCGCATTTCAGTCCCGTGAACGTCTGCTCCGGCTTCAGTTGCAGCTTTGTCGCGACGGTCTCCACGCGGTCTTGGAAGAAATCCGCCACGCCGGCGATCTCATAGCCGCCGTGTTCGGCAAACAGATTGGTAATCCACGCGCCGCGTCCGCCGCAGCCAATGACGCCGAGGCGGATCTTGGCGCCGGCGTCGGCGGCGGCGACCGGGCGCGCGGTGAGCGTGGACGCAGCCGCGAGGCCGATACCGGTTTGCGCGAGAAACCGGCGGCGCGAGATGGAGGTGGTGGACAGGTTTTCGGGAGAGGATTCGAGAGAAGAGTTCATGGCCCGCATTGTGGAAAACAGCGTGCCGTGAAGCAACCAAGAAATCACAAGAATTCAGTGCGGCGAGAAGCCGGCTTTGCCGACAGGTCGCGCCTTGATGTCTCGTTGATCATTGTCATTGTCCCGACACGCGCAGATGGCGAGCGCGGGGAAACATCCAGCCTTTCGGCACGTCGTGGTAACCGACCCACAGATCGCCTGGCTCGATTTCGATCGCGAACGGATACGTGACCTGCTTGCCCATGGCCAGCACGAGCGACGGCGTCCATGTGCGACCTTCGTCAGCGGAGAACGCGAGGTGAAGTTCGCCCCGCCGTTTCTGCGGACGGTTCCACACCAGCGCGATGCGGCCGTCGGCGAGGCGCGCGAGATGGCCGGGGGCGTGCGTGGACTCAATGGCGGTTGGCTTCGCCTCGGACCACGTCAGGCCGCCGTCGGTTGAGAACGATTCCCAGAACTGGCCGCGGCTGGTGCGGATGAGCATCCACACGCGGCCGTCCTTCAGTTCCAGCAACGCCGGCTCCACCGCGCCCTCGTGGTCGCCCGCGCCGCCGATGTCGAGCGCGGTGCTGAGCTTCCATGATTTGCCGCCGTCCGTGGAAACCGACACGCGGCTCACGAGCCGGCCGGGATTGGAAATGTAATGCGAATACGGCACGAGGATATGGCCGTCGCGCGTCTCGATGGCGCCGTTGGTCGCGCCGCTGTAGCCGCGGAAGATGGCCTGGCGGCGGGTCCACGTCTTGCCGCCGTCGGCGCTTTGGATGGCCCACACGTCGCTCTTCTCTTCAGGCGTCGGGTTGCCGTTCTTCCAGCTATGCTTCACGAAGCCGAGGTAGAACGCGTGAATTGTCCCATCGCGCGTGCGCAACACGGAAGCATGCGACGCCTGGCAGTTGGGATGTCGCGTGATCTCGCGCTCCGGCGACCACGTCTTGCCACCGTCTCGCGTGATGCGGCAGGCGATGTAAGTCGAACCGGGCGGGCTGTAGTAGCTCGACGGCGTTGAATAAACCGTCATCACCGCGCCGTCCGCGAGCTTCGCGAGACCGCAGCCCAGCACCACCGGATGCGGCGCGTCATGCGTGATGTCCGTGCAGAGCGGATTCAGCAGCACGGTCGTGCCGCTCGGTTTCCAACGCGCGCCTTCGCTGACGGGCAGCCCATCTTTCTTCGCCATCGCGAGCAAGTGGTCCATCAGCAACTCCGCCACAAGCCGCTGGCCGCGGTCGTTCGGGTGCATGCCGTCCAACAGCAACGCATCCACCGACTCGCCTGGCTTCCGGCCTTGCGCCGCAAATGCCTCGCGAGCGTCCACCAGCGCCACGCACGTCTCGCGCGCGACCTTGCGGACAATGTCGGCGTAGCCGTCGAGCAGGACGTTGAAGCCGTCGGGATCGTCCGGCTTGTAAGGCGGCCTGCCATACATCTCCTTCAACTTCGGCGTCCACCGCACCGGATTTGGCGTCGTCAGGATCACTCTCGCTCCGCCCGACTTCAGCGTCTCGGTGAAGTGGCGCAGGTTGGCCTCGTAACGCTCCGCCGTCACGCGCGGCTTGGTGGCGGGTGGTTTCTTCCATACGTCCACCGCCGCGTCGTTGATGCCGAACTGGATGATGGCGATGGCCGGCCTGTGCGCGAGCACGTCCTTCTCGAAGCGCGCCCGCGCCATCTCGGTGGTGTTGCCGCCGATGCCCGCGTTGATGACGCGCACGCCGCGCAGTTCCTCCTGCAGGATCGTCGCATAAACGGTGAGCGACCCGCGCAGCGCCGTCGTCGAGTCGCCGAAAGCCACGATGGTCACCGGCTCGGCGGCGTTTGCCGCAACACACGCCGCGAACGCAAGAGAAAGAACCGTTTTCATTTCTTTTCAACTCCCGCCGGCTTCGCCTTGCCGAGCTTCGCTCGGATCATCGGCGCGAGGAACTTCGCCGTCTCGTCGCCGATGACGTGGTAGCCGGCGAGGTTGGGATGCCGATCGCCATACCAGCCGGGCAGGTTGCCGAAGTGCGCGTCGAGCCGGTTGTCCATCACGACCACCTTCGGCTCTTTCTCGTTCGCAATGAACGGCTTCACGAACTCGTGATACTTCTCCGGGATCTTCGCCAGCGGGAAGCGGCGGTAGTTGAGCATGTTCGGCCCCTTCTTCAACTCCTCGTAGTAGCGCGGATAAATGTCGAAGAGCGGCAGCTTCTCTTCGCTCGCGACGCGGCGCACGAGGTCGTTGATGCGCTTGCTGCCGGTGTCTTCACCTTCGGCTTTGAACGCCATCGGAATGACTGTCATCGGGATGATCGTCGCGGTGGGATGATCCTTGCGCAGCCGCGCGATCAGCTTGTGGAAATCCTGCGGGAAGTTCGTGTCGAAGTTCTCGCGCCTGGCCACGTCGTTGAGGCCGTAGCGGACGAGGATGTAGTCGAGTCCCGGCAGCTTCGCCGCCACCTTGTCGTAGCGGCCGGTGTCGAGAAGGCGCTGGATGAACTCGCCGCTGAGCGCGACGTTGATGACGTTGCAGGGTGGCAGGTCGCCTTCCGCCGCGAGCAACTGCCGGATCACATCCTCCAGATGCGGTCCTTCCGGCACCAGCTTGCGCGGAATGCTGCACTCCGCCGTGCTGTCGCCAAGGATCAGGATTTGCAGTTTGCCGTCGTGCTCGCCGCGGCTGGCGACGGGCGTCGCCACGAAAGCCACGATGCCGAGCAAGAGTGCAGTGGTCCGAATCAGTCTTCTATTCATGACTCCGATCTCCAGCTTCGGAAATTGATAGCAGATTCAGCCCGGACTGGAACAGGCGAAAGACAACCTCTTTTTAGACAGGCAAAAACTCGACAGAACCACCCATGAATGCCGGCCTGCTAGAATCCAACTCCCAATCTTAGCGGACGATCTTCGCCAGCGCCCCAGCATCAAGTCCTTGGTGCCGATGAAGCCGGTGGAGAGATGGTTGTCGCGCGCCTCGATGTTTTGCGTGGTGAACTTGATGATCAGGCTCTTGAGACCTGACCTCGATCATGTTGAAGTCAAGAATGGCGGATAAGTTGGCAAGCCTGGGATGATTGTGTCCTGGATCCAGGAAATGAGATTCTGAAGACCTTGTATCTTCGGATAGTAGTAGATTCCCTGTGAATTATACTCACTGTTGAATCGCTGTTGAAACGCGGGTTCGCCCCACTGGCTTACAACGATTACAATCGTGTTATTCAATTTCGGATAAAGCTTTCGAAAATTGAAAGCCGAAATCAGGAGGTCTTTATTAATGTCGGGGTAAAACTCAACTTGATTTTCATCGAACTTGCGATCCAGCAGTAAGATTTGTGGAGCGAACCGTTGTAATGCATTCGGAATCTGGTCCGCTTGCGTTACGAGTCTGATTTCATGTGTTTTGATGCTGCGTTCAAGCTCATAGACCAAGCGTGCGGCGACACCAATTTCATCCTCGGCCACCAAAATGACCGGTTTGCCGGTAAGGTAAGATGAATTCGCGGCAGCGAGTTTTTCATCAACTTCTGCAAGGGCACGATTCGCAAACTCGATGAAGTCTTTGGCCTCAGCGATTAATTCAATTGCTTCAGGAGCGATTGGTGCTGGTTTAGCTAAGATTTGTAATGCGTCGGCTAGAATTGCCCGCGCGTGCAGGGCGCTCTGTAGTGCCTGCGGCGATTTACACTCTGACCATGGACGATACCTTTGGTCGGCAGAGCGCGAAAGATCGGCAATGAGTTTCACCGCCTCATTATAGAGATCAGCAGCGTCGGATTTGGCTTGCTCGACTTGACTGATCGGATCTTGGTTTGGTTGTTTAGGCATGTCTTGGGGGTTGTTCAGGTGGTTTGGCTTGATGAAGGGTAATGCGGCAAAGCGTGCCGGCCGGATCGCGTAATTTAGTTCTCCAGTTTTCCAACTCAAAGGCTCCATGTAGTTTTTCAATAAGCGTCTTCGCTATAGTGATGCCAACACCAAGCCCATGAGGCTCGAACTCTGCGCTATATGGCTCACGCGCGTGCGCCAGGATGTTTTCGGAACAGCCACTCCCGTGATCCTTGATCTCAATTACAACGGCACCGTCTGGGAAGAGAAGAGTGGGGTGGCGCGTAACGAATCCTGCCTTTTCGGCGCGGGCGGAAACCTGGATGAGCTTGTTTTGCGCGAAACCGGCCCCGTGGAGATATGAATTTTCAAGAATAACTGAAAGCGCGACGTTCAGCGCATCCTCATCAGCGTTTACCCAGTGCTCTTCACCTTGGGGGAGAACGCTAAACTTAGGATCGTCTTCGACCGGGAGTCCTTTCTCTTTCCGGTAATCATCAAGTCTCATCCTAACACCGGCCCAGACACGATCACGGGCCTCGGAATAAACGACTTCAAATGACACGGGCTTCAATTCTGTAACTTCTCCCGTGCGACTGATTTCGCGCAATTTGTCAACCATCTTCCCGGCGATATCGCAACTCCTGTCGACTGTAAGCAGATCGGCCCGAACACGCATAATGCGATCCCACGCAGCCTCCGAAACGAACGATTTCAGGTCCTTGAGAGTCACCTCCATCGAATAGACTGCGTCCTTTACCTCGACCAAAGGACGGCTTGACTCATGCGCAGCCGCACGATAAAGGCCGCTGACAGCAAGATGCTCGATGCCGCGGCGGAGGCGCTCGGTGCTCTTGTGTTGTTCGGAGACGTCTTGAAGAACAATCAGGAGGATGAGTTTGCGGATGACCTCGGTATGCTGTAGGTCGTCCTTGGAGAATTCGCCGGGACGCCCACCAGACATCTTATTGTCAGCGATGATCATGCCAAGGAGCCTGCCTTCGCGATGGCGCAACGGGATGAAAAGGCGCCCAGCGTATTTACCGCTTGGGAGATGCGTTGGTGGAGTTTTGCGCGAGTAGGGATCGCCTTTTAGCTTTTCTTGGGTGTAGTTTTCCGGGGTGTTGAGGCTGTCGTTCCGGTATAGGATATGGGCAACGTATGCGGTGAGGCTCGTGTCCTGGGGCGGGGGATTATCAATCCGAAATCGAGAGTCGTTCTCCGCGATACCTGTCGTCGCAGCGAGTTCGATCTCCGTCACATTCGTATGCTTGACAAGCCAAAGGGAAACGGCCTCGGCCGCGAGCAGGCTGGCCACGATGTTGAGTGGCGGAAGAAACGCTGGGTTAGAAGGGTGGTTTGGCATGGGATACGGGATCTGGCGGTCGGTTTGCTGATGACGAAGTATCGCCCTATATCTTTTCGACCGGCGGCTGTTGGATGGCGGCGTGCTTGGCACACAGCCAAAGCAAGTCGCCGCTCTTCGTTCGCACCGGACGCAAGTCTCCCCAACGCTGGCCCTCGCTGACCTGTTTCAAGAGCGCGTCGTGGATGTGACGGAGCGCAACGATTTCCGGACGTTGCCGATTCGTGAATTCGAGATCGAGGCGCGGATCAACATCCAATTTGCCGGACGGCAGCGTTTTTGCCGCTTCGCTCATGAGATCAATTTTGTTCTTCAGATCTTCAGAGAGCGCGTTGCCCAAACCCCGCTCAGTGACGGTTCCCGCCAGCGGCACAAACGCCTTCAGGAGGGTCGCCGCCCACGAGATATACGGCGCGGCCTTGATAACCCAATCCTTTGGCGCCTTGAGGACGTAATCGGGCGGTTCATTACTCCCGATGATTGCCCCCGGATGCGGCCCATCCGGATGTTCGCACCAGCAGGTCACCCGCATCCGCGTTTCGGCGAGATCACGGATGGCGTCCCAGCCTTTGCCTTCTTCGGGGAGAATCGTGAACATGCAGGGCGCACGCTCGAATTCCGACCGGGCCGGATCGAGCGTGTCGCGGTAAATCCGCAACGCCATCGTCATCAACTCCCGTTGCCCGGCCTTCAACTCCGCAAGCTGCCGGAAGATCTTCTCCGCATTCGGGTCGAACCCATCCAGCAGATTGTCCACCTCCACTTCGTCATTCCCGCATTCCTGACATGGGACTTTCCAGCCGCGCCGCGGTTCGATGTAACTCAGCTTGAACACGCCCCGGCAGGGTTTCCCCAGCGCGGGATTGCCCGGACACGGCACGCAGTAATCCACTTTCAATTGCTTCCAGCGCATTTCCACGATGGCATCCAGTGTCTTGCGGAGCTGGCGCGCCAAGTCGGAAGGACACTTGTCGCGGACGACCATGACCAGATCGCGGTCGTTCAATTCCACGAAGGCGGTTCCGCGCAAGGCCGTATCGAGGAAGAAACCATCCCGCCAGTTGCGGTCCAGATGGTCCTGAATATCCTGCGGGTCCTGAATCCGTCGCAGCGGATGGACGGCTGCCGTGAGCACCGGAATCAAGCCCGGAGGCGGCGTCTGCGGAATGCGGCAGACGAGCTGGATTTGCGGCTCTTGCGGGCGAACGGATGGCGTCCATCGCAAATCGTCCGGCCGATTGCGGCCGATCAATTCCGGCACCAAGCTTGTCCCGGCATTCTGGCGATACGCAATGTCAAACTTCCACATCAACCACAGCAGATACCGGTGCAGCTTCGGCGAATACCCGGGGCACGCCCGCGTCCCGCCGTCTTTCTTCCAGATTTCGTGCAGCCGTTGGTGCAGCAAAACCCCGAAGTCCGCCTTCGTCTTGCGGTCCTCGATCACCAGCGTCACCGCCTTGGCGAGCCATTCGGGATTCAGCACGATCAGATTGTCCGCTTGCGCCACGCCCGCCCCGCGCGCCGCTTCCGCGAAATAGACCGCCTGCCCCTGCACATCCATGATCATCGCCAGCGATTCCGCCGCGTCTCCGTCCAAGCCGTGCCTCGCGCATCGTTCCCTGAACTTCCCCAACTGGATCGTCTGCCGCCGTAACTTCAGCACCGCCTTCTGCGCCTCATGCCACGTGAGCGGGAACGGCGTGTCCATGCCCTCAAGCTGCGCCGCGGCTTGGGCGATCGCGGCCTTGAGTGCGGCGATGCCGGTGCCCTCCGGCCCCTTGGTGCTGTCCACTTCGTGAAACCCGCCGATCAACTCGCCGAACCGTTCCAAGATGGCTTCCTTGCCGATCACCGCCGGCACATTCCCGTCGGCGTGCGTGGATACAATAAAGACCTTGGCCGTGCGCCCGGCGCTCAACTGGATGCGCTCCAGCCGCGCCAGCAGTTCCGGGTCCATTCCCTTCCGCGGTTTCCACACCAGCAGATAAATGCCCTTGGGACTGAAAAAGATCTGTTGCGTGATCTGGTAGTTCTCCTGCCCGCCGAAGTCCCAGCAGTTGAAGTGAATCGTCCGGCCCGCCTCTTTCGGGTGCGCCATGTCGAGCGGCTCGCGGGCGATCTCCAACCCCTTGGTGGACCCCACGCGCTGGGGCACTTTGCCTTGCAAGGCTTGCAGCAGCCAGCTCTTGCCCACTTCACCGGGACCGACCAGCAACAACTTGGCCTCATTGAACGGCGCGGGCGCCACGCCCTTGCGCGCCTTCGTCTCGGCCAAGTCACGCAGATAAGCCAGCAGCCGGCCTTTGTCAGCGAGTTTAAGAATCTCCTTGGGCAACGGGTTGCCCGTGACATCCATCTCTTTCAACTGCTTGAGCTGGCCCAGCGACTCCGGCAGTGCCGTCAGTCGGTTGCGATGGAGGTCCAACGTCTGCAACTGCTTGAGCTGGCCCAGCGACTCCGGCAGCGCCGTCAGTTGGTTAACTGAAGCATCGAGATGCTCGAGTTTCGTCAACTGCCCCAGCGCGGCCGGAAGCGAGCTCAGACGTTTGCTATAGTCTACGTTAAGCCTCCGAAGCTGCGTCAAATTCCCCAGCATCTCTGGCAGCGTGCTCAATGGGTTGTTACCGAGATGGAGTTCCTCAAGCAGGGACAACTTGCTCACCGACTCCGGAAGCGACGTAAATTCGTTGCTGTAGGCGATGAGCTTCCGAAGCTGCATGAGCTTGGGCAGCGACTCCGGCAGCGCCGTCAGTCGGTTGGTGGAGAGGTCCAGCGTCTGCAACTGCTTGAGCTGGCCCAGCGACTCCGGCAACTCGGTCAGCCCCATGCTGCTGAGATTAAGTTCCTTCGATCCCGACTGGCGCGCTTCTTCGATCTTCCGTTCGGCTTCTCGATAGGCATCGTCCTTGGCCATGTCATTACCCTCAGTGAGTGCGGCGAGCATAGCAGACCGGCGGCGCAAGACAACGGTGTTTTGGCAGATGCGAATGGGGGAAGATGGAAGTTGGGGTAAAGTGTTGCAAGAGTTTCATGGGGACTGGCACTGCGGTTTCCGACCATCAAACGCCACAACGGGACGGACGGTGGCCCGCGCGCTCCGCGCGCGAGAAATCATCAATGATAGCCGGGCGCAGAGCGCCCGGCCCACCCAAGGTCATCCATCGCAGGCCGATCAACACGGGTTTTGGGAGAGGTTCTAAAGTGTTGAACCATCTGACTAGTAGCGGGCCGCGTTGTCTCTCGCCGTGTCTCTACGCCCACTCGCCTTCGCAGCACTCGTGCGGGTGGTGCGGATACGGCATGTGGGCACTGGCGACGAGGTCTTCCTCGCGCTTGAAGATGGAGCCGCAATCCTTGGCCATCGTCTCCAGCTTCTTCGCGTCGGCTTCGGTGGCGGGACGGTAGGCGATGCCGGCGCCGATGGCCTTCTCCTGCAAATCCATCCACCCCGGCGGGAAACCCATCACGACGCCGGGCAGCGAGAGCGTCCAGCGGTAGGCGAGGTTGATGTCGTCCTGCTGCTCCAGCGGGCGATACCACCATTTGCGCGTGCGCTCGGCGCCTTTGGGCCATGCGCCGGAGTTGATGGTTTTGATCGAGAGCACGACCGCGCCTTTCTCCTTCGCCAGCGCGAGCACGTCCTTGGCGAAGCCGCGCGTGTAATACTCGACGTAGTTGACCGGGAACATGACGGTGTCGAACGCGAAGCCGCGCAATGCCGCCAGCGCGGCCTTGGTGGTGTGCGCCGAGAAACCGATGGCGCGGATTTTTCCTTCCTTCTTCGCTTGGAGCATCATCTCCAGCGCGCCGCCGGGGCTGAGCGAGGTCTTCACATCCTCCGGCTTGACGAGGTGGTGCATCTGATACACGTCGAAGTAATCTGTCTTGAGCCGCTGGAGGGAGCGCTCAAGTTCCTCGCGGCAGCCGGCCGCGTCGCGCTTCTTGGATTTGCAGGCGAGAAAGTAGCGACTGCGGTCGAGGCCCTGCAACGCGACGCTCATCTTGGTCTCGCAGTCGCCGTCCTTGCCGTAGGCGGGCGCCACGTCGTAGTAGTTCAGCCCGCGCTCGAATGCCTTGTGGACCTCGGCGTTGCAACGTTCCTGGTCGTAGTGCATGAGGCCGAGGCCGGAGAAGCCGACAACGGAAACCTTGAAACCGGTCCGGCCGAGCACGCGCTTGTGCATCTCGCCGGTTTTCGCGGCAGCCGCCTCCGCCTCGCTGACGAGGGCGGGCTTGATTCCCAACGCCGCCGCGCCGACTCCACCCATCACCTTCAAGAACGATCTGCGTTTCATAGTTCGGTTCCTTTCAAGTGCGCCACACGAGGCCAAGTGTAAGCCCGGCTGTTGAGTGAAGCAACTCTTGCTGGGAATGCCAGAACCGACACGAGGTGGATCGCGACCTCCGGGCGCGATGGCCGCTGTAACGCTACGGAATCGCGCCCGGAGGTCGCGATCCACCTCGCTTAAGATGGCTCATGGCCCCGCTGCACGTCCAAAGCTGGAGGTCGAAGTCGCCGGCCAGATGGAGCGCAGTTCATGCACAACGAGGCGATGGATGCGCGCCGGGCCGCCTTCGACGGTGAGCGAGAGCGTCTGGTCGGCCATGTCGGGGAAATAGACGCCGTTCGCGTCCACCTCGCCGCCGTTGACGAAAGCTTCGATGCTGGTGCGGTCAATGAGCACGCGCAGCGAGAGGCGGCCGTCTTTGAGTTTGAGCGTCGGGTCGGCGCGGAGGAGACGGAGTTTCTCTGACTTCACGTCGTAGCTCAGTTCCGCGCTGCGGCACTTGAGCGAGAGGCGCTTCGCCTGTTGGAGGTCGAGTTCGCACTCGATGTCGAGCAGGCCCGGCGCGATGCCGGCGAGGGCGTTGTCTCCCGGCGCAAGCGCGCGCGCGCCGAGGTTGTGCGTCTTCGTGTAGAGCTTCGCGATCTCGGCGACGGGTTGGCGGAAGACGCGCGGGCCGTCGGGAGTCGAGCGCAGCGTCAGTTCGCGCGGGAAGCTCATCTGCTGGTTGAACGGCATGCCGGGATAGACGTTGGGCCTCGCAGCCTTGTCACCGGTGCTCATCCAGCCAATCTGGACGCGACGGCCGCCGGGCGCGTCGTTGAAGCTTTGCGCACCGTAGTAGGTGTTGTGCCAGTGGATGCGGATGGGTTCCGTCTCCGGCTTGAACCGCTCGCCGTCGAAGCTGCCGACGATGTAGTCGCCGCTGCCTTTTACGAGCAGCCATTTGGTCCGCGCAGGGTCGCCGTCCAGCGGCAACTCGAACATGTCCGGGCACTCCCAATACCACGCGCCCGGCCCGATCTCCTGCAGCAGTTCCCACGACTTCAGAGTGGCGCAAGCTTCCAGCTTGCGGTTGTCATTGTTTCGCAAGCTGGAAGCTTGCGCCACTGAGCGGAACAGGCCGTAGGTGGCATGGTCGCGGTCGGTGTTGTTGCGCGAGAGCGAAAGGACCATGAACCACGCGCGGGACGGCTTGTGCCAGAAGACCTTCGGGTCGCGGTCGCGGGTATCGCGTGTGCGGAGAATCGGGTTGCCGGGAAACTTCTCGAACGTCCGCGCGCCGTCGGTGCTGAAGGACATGCACTGCGTCGTCTTGATGCCGGCCTCGGACGCCGGATGCAGCGAGTAGAAGAATAGCAGCGGCAGTTCGTCGCCGCGCTTCAGGCCGGAGACGTTGTCCCAATCCACCAAGCCGGAGCCGGAGAAGATGGCATTCTTGCCCTCGCACGGAATCGCCGTCGGCAGATGACTCCAGTGCAGCAGGTCGTCGCTGACCGCATGGCCCCAGACCGTCGCCGGGCTGCCGGGCGGACGATGCTGATGGAACAGGTGCCACCGGCCTTTGTAGTAGAGCATCCCGTTGGCGTCGTTGAGCCAGCCGGTTTGCGCGGTGTAGTGGAACTGCGGCCGGAAGGTCTCCTGCATCAACGTGGTCGCGTCCGCCGGCGCCGTCTTCTGCGCATCGCTTTGCGCGAACTGGTCCACGGTGATCGCGCCGGTTGCGGAGTTGTCGTTGACGCGGATGTGCGCCTTGCGGCCGGCGAGGTCGCGCACGTCCCACGTCCGCCAGTGAAGCAAGCGCGCCGGGTCGCTTGTCTCTGTTGCGCTCGCCGCGCGCACGACGCGGCCGTCCACCAATAGTTCGACACCGACTGTGGCTGGCAGGTTTCGTTCGCCCGTAACGAGAAAGTTGATGAACTTCCGCTGAACCTCGAACTCCAGCGACAGCAGCGCGCCCTTGGTTTCAAATCCGCCGCGTCCGCTCCAAGCGACACCCTTGCCATCGAATCCGCTGAAGCGTCCGCCCTCGCCGGGCTGAAACGGCGCGGTGTAAAAAGCATCGCCGCTTCTCTGCCAGCCGCCGAGGTCTTTGCCCTCGAACGCGCCGAGGACGAGGTCGGGCTGTTGCGCGGACACGACGACGGAACAACAACCGAGCGTCAGGAATAGTCTGATGAGTGCAGGTGTCATGGTTGTCTGAGGGCGTTGCGGCGCTTGCAAAGCGCCGTTCCTTGTTTCATGGCGCGGGCGGCGCGGCGCTGTAGGTCAGGTCGTCAAAATAGATCTTCACCATCTGCCCGCCGGCGGTGGCGGTGAAGAGGCCGAAGCGGTCGAGGCTTGCGCCTTGCTTTCTCTGGCCCGGCTTCAACGCGAGCGTTACGGACTCTCCGCCGAGCGTCACGCGCATCCCGCCGTTGCCGCCGTTCGAGGTGGGATCATAGACCAGCGACCAGTCGAAGACCTTTCCGGGCCTGAGCACGGGGCCTTGTTGCGCCTTGCACTTCGCGCCTTTCGCAGTCGCGAGGACGGGCGCAAAATAATGGCCGACGCGCGTCGGCCCACCGACGTGGACGCCGACGAAATTCCTCGCGTCCGCCGGCTCGTCATCGTTGGCGGCGCTGTTGAACCAGCCGAGGAACATGTCGGAGTCGGGGCCGGCGGTGATGAGCTTCACCTTGCCGCGCGCCTCCAGCCGCTGCTCCAGGCTGAGCGGTCCGACGCGGTCGGCGTAATAACCGAACTGGCCGGTGCGCCACAGGCCGCCGCCAATTTCGCCCGGCTTGCCGCCAGCGTGGCTCGTGTCCGCGCTGAAGCCGAAGTTGTGCGCGCCGGTTTGCTCGCGGTCCTCGAACGCGACGCGGTTGCCCGCGCCGACCCACGCGGGGTCTTTCAAGAAGTCCTCGGTCTTGCCGTCGTATCGCAGGTCATCGAAGAACATCGTTGCCGCGCCACCGGACTTCATCATGTTGAGCACTCCGAATCGGTCAAAGGTCGCGCCTTCCTTTTTGTAGCCCGGTGTGAGGTCCACGGCGAACGTGGTCGTGTTGGGAAAGCGAGCTTGGACCTCTTGCTGCGAGCGCTCGGGAAGCGGACCGTAGTCTTGCGTCTTGTGGGTATCGCTCCGCAGCGTGAAGATGAATCGTCCGTTGCCACCGGCGGCCTGTGGATCGTAGTCGAGCGTCCAGTGATAGCGCGTGCCATCGTTCTTGAGGGGCGTGGGCCGGAACTTGCCGGGAAGATAGGGCGTGATGAACGTGCCGCACGACTTGTTGCCGCCCGTGATGAGCCGCACCGCGAGCCGGCCGCCCTTGCCCTCAAAATCGAAGTCCAGCCCGAGCGAGCCGATGGGCCGCCCGCTGCCTCCGGGTTGCTGCGAGTTGAAGAAGCCGAAGAAGACGCCCGCGCCGCCCTGCGAAGACGTGATGACGAAACTGCCGGACGCCGTGAGCTTGTCGTCGAGCGTCTTCGCCGGTTCAAGCGGCACAGCGTAGGATGCCGGCGTCGTCGAACGCTGAATGCGGCCGCCCATTTCGCCCTTGGCCTTGCCGGCGAACTGCGTCGGGCTGTAGCCGAAGTCCTGCTTCACCACCGGAAAGGACTTCGGGACGATGCGGTTGTTGCGGCCTTCCCAGCCGGGATCGCGGTCAAAGCGTTCGGTGTTCGCAATCGTTTCTGGCATGGCGTCGGAACCGACGGCGTCTGCCGTCAACATCGTGATCAGCGCCGTCACCGCAACGGCGCGCAGCCGTCCGCACGACGGCGTCCAACAGGGTTGCGGCGTTGTTTTCATGGCAGCGCCGTCTTCCAACCCGCGTGCAGCAACGCCGACATCCGTGTCACGACGGCGGCATTCTCCTGCTCCTTGGCGAGATTGGCGTTCTGGGCGTGGCGATGGCCGTCGAGAACCGAAACAGACAGTTGTCGGCGGAGTGTCATGAGCGCACCTACGGTTTGAGTTCGACGTTGGAAACACCTTTGGCTCCAGGATGGAAGATGTTGTTGGAGAAATGCAGCCCCTTTGGCCCGTTGCCGCTGCTTTCGACGATGACCGCGTATTTGTAGCGCGGCGGCTCAACCTTCGGCTGGCCGTCCACAATGACCTGATCGCGGCCAGTGTCATAGATGACATTGCCCTGGATGATCACGTCGGTCAGCGGCGGATTCTCCGGCTTCTGGCCGCGTTCGAAGCGCAACGGCGCGCTGTTGCTGCCCCAAATCCAATGCGCATGGCCATAGCCGAAGTCGGAGATGATGTTGTTGGCAATGATCGAGCCGCCGTCCACGTTCGGCGCGACCGCCGGTTTTCCGTCGCGCGCGGACGCGGCGGCGTGCGAGGCAGCGCCGGGCATCAGGCCGATGCTCCAGAGGTCGTTCTTGATGAACTGGTTCCCAATGATGAGCACGTGACGCGAACCGTGCATTGCCTTCATGCCGATGTGCGAGTTGTTGATGATGTTCTGCGCGACGATGACGTGGTCGCTGTGGAGGTCAATGCCCTGTGCGGCGTTCTCGATGTAGTTGCCGAGAATCTGCGTGCAATCGCTGACTTCCGGTGCGGTGACGATGATGGCCGAGCCTTGGCGCCAGTTGTCGGTATATTCCGCGTCCCATGTCTTCTGGTTCATGAGCGCGCCCTTCTGCGCGTTCTTCTTCACGAACTTGCCGAGGTCGAACTGCTTCTGGATTTCCGGCGTCGGCAGCAAGTTCTGCTCGATGACGCGGTTGCCCTGGATGAGCGTGCCCTTGCTGTAGCGCACCTCGATGCCCGTGCCGTCGCTGCACTTGAACGCGTAGCCCCAATCCGTGCCGGCGGTGCGGTCGTCCACGCTGATGCGCATGTAGTTCCGCACCAGACAGCCGCGAATCTGGCTGCCCGTGCATTCCCTCACCGCAATCGCCGCCGACCGCGTGCGGTTGTCGAGAACGCGCAGATTCTCCAGCACGAGGTCGCGGCACTTCATCGCGACCACGGCCTCATGCTTCGTCTCCATTTTTTCCTCCGCCCGCGTCAACGTCAGATCGCGAATCTGCACGCCCGTCGCTCCCTCTATTTCGATGATTTGCGAGTCCGGGTTTGTCTGGATGATCCTCCCCGGACCAAACAATCCGGCGTTGTCGCCGCGGATTCGGATCTTCTCCGAGATTGTGTAATCGCCCGCCGGCACATAAATCATCCGGCCAGGATTGGTGTTGAGAGCTTCCTGGATCGAGCGATAACGGCTGACCGAAATTTCGGCCAATGCTTTGGCCTGCTGTTTTTCACTAGCGTAGCCAGCCGTCAACAGCGTCAGACACGCTGCCACAACAATGTTCATTGTTTTCATGGTTTTGTTCCGCGTTTTCGCCGGCGTCCGGCAGAACGATCATGGGCTACCAACTGTTCGTCGGGCTGACGTCCCATGCGTCGAGCGACTTCACCTTCGCGTTGCCGCCACGCGAAATGAGCGCGACGCCGAGGCTGTCGGCGCGTGAGGGGTAAATGCGCTGGGTGATGCACTGCCGATCATTTGCATAAACCTCCAGCACCGAGCGGTCAAGAAACACGCGCAGTCGTAGCGGCTCGCCGGGCTTGAGAGTGAAAGGCGCCACTTGCTCCTGCGCGCATCGCTTGTCGGCGGGGATGTTGTGTTCCTTGGCCCAGTTCTCGCTCATCCAGACGTATTTCACCTGCGGGTCGAGCGTGGACTTGGCTAACTCGGTCTTCAACGTCTGCGCCGACGGCGTGCAAACAATCACGGTCTGCTCCGCGCTGTCGGGCGAACAGCGGACCTTAATGCCAAATTCCTTCGCGTCGCCCGGCTCAATGACGGCGGAAATTTCCAGGCAGTCGCCGCGCACGTCCTTCAGCGACAACTCGCCGGAAACCGTCAGGTTCTCCCGATGGCGAGGATTGCAGCGCAGCACTTCCAGTTCCGGCGCAGGCTCGATGCGTAGCGAGTTGTCGTCCGCCAGCGAGAGCACGCGTGGAAGAGTCGCCACCGAACCCCAGCCGTTGGTGCGCGGGCCGGCTTCCATAATCCAGCCCCAGAAGATGCGCCGGCCTTTGCCATCGAGCAGCGTTTCGGGCGCGCAGACCGAGCCGCCGGGCCAGCTCATGTAGCCGTGGCTTTCGGGCAGGAACCGCTCGGCCTTCTTGTCGAAGCGGCCGATGTAATACTGGAGATGGTTCCACGGCCGGTGCACGTGCGAGATCAAGACGTGCTTGTTGCCGAGCGGGAAGAAGTCGGGGCAAGCGCAGTCCTCGAATTCCTGCGTCCAGCGCCGCTCGGACTTGTAGAATGGCCCGCGATATTCCCAGTGCGCGAGGTCGCGCGAGCGGAAGAGGCTCGAAGAGTCGCCTTCATAGCCGGGCGTCTTGTTCTTGTTGCCGACCAGCGCGTAGTGCATGTTGCCGTCCTTCCAGCCGCACGGGTCGAAGATGATGGCCTCCGGCGGCGCGTTGGTGCTGGGGATGACGGGATTGTTTGGATGCGGTTTCCAGCGGATCAACTCGTCGTCCTCGGCGATGTAGAGGCATGTTCCCTGCCCCGGCACGTGGACGATGATCGTCGGCACGGGCATGTTATCCATCATGTCGCCGCTGTAGAAGCCGCGCGGCATCGAGCCGTCGAACACCGGCACCAGCGCGGGCGGATGATGCACCCAGTGGACGAGGTCGCGACTGGAGGCGTGCAACCACGTCTCGCGGGCGTGGTCGCTGTCCTTGCCGCTGAGGATGGTGTTGAGGTCGGGCGCGAGCCGGCCGAGGAAGAAAACGTGGTAGCGGCCTTTCCAGAAGATGGTGCCGTTGATGTCGTTCCAAAAGCCGTCGGGCGGCAACAGGTGGTAGCGCGGCCGGTGCGGATCGTTCCAAAGTCGTTGGCGCAACTCGCGCGCGCCGCGAAGCTGGTCGGCGAGCGTCAAACCCTCGCGGCCGATCTTTGCCTCGATCTTCTTCGCCATCGCGTCGCGTCGCGCCTTCATAACTTCCTCGCCGCCGCTGAGCGCGATAATCTCGTCGTCGGTGAGCGCGCGCTGCCAGAGTGTCGCGTGGTCGAGCAGTCCTTTGAAACCGCGCCTGCCGATGAGCACAGGCTCGGTGTTGCCCTGCCGGAGCGCGCCGCTGGCTTTGGTGCGCGCGACGGCCGCGCCGTCCACGAACATCACGAGATTGCTGCCGTCGTAGCGCGCGATCACATCGTGCCACTGCTTTGGATCGAGCGAACTGGCGGTGGTGGCCACTTGGCCGGCGAGGCACGACTGGCCTTCCGTGCCGAACTCGAAACCAAGGTTGTCGCCATTGACGAAGAGATTATAGACCAGTTTGTCGTGGCCGCCGTGTTTGCAGAACAACTCGCCCGGCACCCACTTCCCTGACGGATTGCGCAGCCGCAAGAGCATCGTCATGGCGTTACCCTTGAGATTCAGCCGCCCGTCGCCGCCTTGGCCCGCGTCGAGCCAGCCTCCGGCGATTTCCGCCACGCGCCCGTCGCCGCCGCGTGCCAGCGATGCTTCGCGCTCCGCGCCTTTCAGCTCAACGCCAAGTTTCACGATGCCGTGGAGCTTGAGCGGACTCTTGCCATCGGCGGAGTTGGGGTCGCCGAAATGCCACACGGCCACCGCGTCGGCGAAAACCGCCGCCGCCGAGGTCACCGATCCCTGTGACAATCCCAGCACGCAAACCACCGCAACAATCATTCCCGATAGGTTCATCTCTTCACTCCTTTCAATCGCAACGCGCCGCGGAGTCTAGATTGGCCGCGCCGGACGCGCAATCTCCCTCGTGTCACCTGTTCTGGTTGTATGACCAGATGGCTTTTCAGAATCCTCGCACCATGTAGGCGTGGAGGATGCCGGATTCGTCGGAGTTGAAGAAGCCAAGCTTGCCATCCGGTGAGAGAAACGGATGGATATGCGACTGCTTGATGCAGGTGGAGCGCGGACTCATCAGATACTTCCAGTTGCGTAGCGCGTCCTTGCCCGGCTTGCCGAACTCAGCGGTAAAGATGCGACCGCCCTTGTCGAACGGGCCAGCGTCGCTGATGAACCGCCGGCCCGCGCTGTCGCCGGCGAAGTGGCTGAAACGCGATTCCTTCAGGTCGCGTGTAAGGTCGTTGCGGACGCCGCCGGGCGTTTTGATGCCAACGTGGCCGGTGTGCGGCACGGCGCTACCCTCGATGAGAAACGCGCCGCGCGGGTTGCGCGAGCTAGTGCTGGTGATGCCCCACGTGGTGCGCCCGCGCCAGCACTGGTGGCCCTGGCAAAACTCGTTGCCGTCGCGGCCCCACGGCATGTTGCGGAAGCTGGTGCCGTCGTCGCGGATGACGTGGATATCCGCGCCGTCGCCTCCGACCAATTTCGTCATCTCACCCTTGGGCGTAATGACGCAGCCGTGGTTTTCTTGAATGAGGATGTCGTGCGATGCCTCCGGGTCGGTCGAGCGGCAGTATTGGGAGTGCAGGTTGCACCATGTCGGCCCGTGGAGGATGAGCTTGACCGTCGCCTTCTCCAGATCGAACACCATCAGACCATACGGCGGCGGCTCGGCTTGACCGTCGCCGAGGAAGCCGGAGATCGCCATCCGCTTGTTGTCCGAGGAGATCGTGGAGATCGGGTAGAGCCGGCTGGGGCGGAACTTCGTGCCTGGCAGCGGCCCGTCCACGACGAGCAGCGTGCGCCGGTCGGTGCCGTCGAGGTTGACGCGCTTGAGCGCGAACTTGCCGCCGCCAACCGTTGTTTCGTCCACGAAGTAGTAGAGGAATCTCCCGTCTGGTGACACCGACGGCGCGACGCAGCCCGTTTCCTCTGTCAGCGGCGAGAGCGCACATTTGTTCTCGATGTCACAGAGGTAATACTGATGCTTTGGATCGCTCTTGCTGCCGCCGTGCGCCGTCGCGGAGCGGTGCAGAACAAACCGCTTCGAGTCCATCGTGAACACCTGTGCCTCCATGTAGAGGTGCGCCCAAGGCACGCCTTGCTCGACGGTGAGTTGGATGACCTCCAACCCTTTCGGCGATTCGGCGTCGAGCAGGTCCGGCCGCGGCCTGGCTTTTCCGATCTTCAACGAACTGATGAGGTCGGCGTCAACACGTTTGGGAGCCAAATCGGCAGCGAAGGTGGGGCGCAGCCATTCAGCCATGACGGCGGTTGCGGTTGCCGCGCCGGCGCGCTTGAGAAACGCACGGCGACTTGTGGAGGTGTGGTGTGTGTTCATTGAAGTTTGATGATCCAGTCCGCGATTTCTCGGCGCATCTGCTGCCATTGTTCGTTGCTAAAGCGTGTGGCGAGGGCGTTGATGAGCGGCGACTCGCCCGCCGTGCCGATGACGCCTTTGCCCATGATGAGGCCGGTGTCGGCGTCCACGGCTTGCGAGATATTGCTGTTTGTGGTTGGCGCTGGTTCTTGGGAGATTGGCCTGGCTTTACGGATGAGATTCCGCCAGCGGTCGAGCACCGCCTGCGCGGCGGCTTGGGCGGGCTTCTTCTCTCGCGCTCCGGTGATAGCTTTCTCCAACGCGGCGATGTAACGCAGGTCATCGCCGCCTTCGCGCATCGCTTCGTAGCAGCGCGTGGGGATGAGGTCGGCGGGATCATCAATGCCGGGGAACGACAGGCCCCAATCGTGGCCCTTGGTCGTCGGGCCATCGGTGTCGTCGAACGGGTTTTCGAAATACGCCTGATACGTCCACGGACACTGCGCCGTGAACGGGCTGGCCCAAAGATAGACGCCGTTGATGATACGCGACCACTCCGGCGTCCAGTAGGTGCCACGCGCGTTGTGATAAAACCACGCCTCGTCACCGCCAGCTTTCAGCTCCGCGTCGTATTCGTCCATCGTGTGGCCGCGCGCCAGCCACAGCTCGAACGTGTAGCCGTGATTGCACCGCAAGTCCACGAATGGGTCCAGTTCGCGCCGCCACGCGTCGTCGCTCTCCCGCATGGTATGGAAGGTGATGTAGAGCTTCGCCTCCGGCACCTGTCGCGCCGCTTTGCTGAGCCGGATATATTGGTCGAGAAGGCTGCGGCTGCCGAAGACCTCGTCGAGGTGCGCCATGAACAAGCGGAAGTCGGGTGTCTGCTGCTGCAGCTTCACGAATTGCTGCATCGCGTCCTTCGCAATTTGCTGGAAGACTTTGTCGCCATCGAGCGACTCTCCGCTCTGGCCTTTGCCGAGGTCGTCGTGGCCCAACATGCGGGCCAGCGTGGGAAAACCCGTCTCCAACACGATCGAGCCGCCGGTGAAACCGCCCTGCCGCAACAGATCAAGGCCCTCACGCACCTCGGCGAAATCCGGCGCGATCTTGTCGCCGCCCTTTTCGTAGCGAATGCCGAGACCGGAGAAGAGGTTGCGGATGCCGTGGGCGCGCATGTCGCGTAGTTCGCGCAAGACACGATGCCGATCCAACATCCTGCGGTCCATTGTGTAATACGACGCCAGCGCCTTGCGCGGATGTTCAATGAGTTTGATCGGCAACACTTCGAGTTGCAGCGGCACGATGCGCCGGCCGGCCGCGTGCGCGATGGTGACGTTTCCATTGTAGGTTCCCGGTGGCAGGTCGGCGGGCAGATCAAGCGACAGCCACACTTCGCGCAGTTCACCGGCGGGAATGTCGAGCGCCTGCCAGCGCGGCAGGAATCGGTTGATGATGTCGGTTTCCGTCGCCTTTGCGGTGTAAATCTTCCGCATCGGCGCGCGCACAACGCGGCGGACGGCGATCTGCTTGTTGCTGAGCGAGCCACGTTTGCTCTTCAAGTCCGAGACGCGCACGGACACCTGTTTCAGCGGCTCGGCAGCAATGACCAAGAATGTCGCCGGCTCCAATTCGCCGGGTGAGGCAAACAACCCGATGCGCGGCTCGCGCACGGGCGGCAGCTTCTGTGGATCGGTATCGTCGAGATAGTTTTTGGGCAACACGACCACGCCCGCCTCGACCGTGACACCATCCGGCGGCGTGCAACGATACACACCCGCCGGCTCGTTGAACTTCCAATCGTAGCGGAGCCGCGTCCGCGGCGCGACAGGTTTGCCGACGGCACGGCCTTTGTCGGTGTAACGCACGACGCGGCTGATGCAAAGCTCGTCGAGGGCGCAGCCGTCGCCTTGGAAGCGAATTGCGTCCGGCACCTTTTGTGGCGGCAGGGCGCCGGTCTTGGACGCCATCTTCCGATCATCGAGCCATAACGCCAGTTCGCCACCACCCCAGCAAACGGCGACGTGATGCCATTCGCCGGCCTTCCACGCACTGATGTCGTGATCAGCCCGCCGATAAACGAAGTTCGTCGAGTCGCGCGGCGTGCCGAACATGCCGACGCCAAACCGGCCGGTCGCCAGTTTGTTAATGCTGATCTGGTTGTGGTCTTGCGCGGCGGCAGAGAGAACGGAGTGCACTTTGCCATCGTCACCGTTCCACTGTGGCTGAATCCAGAACTCGATCGTGCCTTCGTTGCCGGGGAAATTGGCCTTGCCGCTGAACGTCAGCGTTTGTCGCCTGCCCAACACAATGCCTCCGCCGAACCGGCCCTGTTGGGTCAGCGTGCCGCCGCCATCGGCCAGGCTGAGGCCGAGCGAGTGGTCGGCGCTGGTGTTTTTGTCGAAATCCGCCAGCAGCAACGTGTATTCGTCCGGCGCGAACGGCGCGTCGGGTGGGCCGGCAAACACTATCATTGCCGCGCAGCCGACCAGACAACAGAACAGTGGCTTATTCATCAGCGCAGGTCTCCGCTTGGAACTCGAGGCCATCATCCGCCGCCCGCCGCCTGCTGACAAGTTTGCATTTGCAGACACCGTCTTTCGCGACGCGGTTTCTCATGGACTCAGGCGGCGCTTGCCGGTATCAGTCCGGTTGTCATGAAAACTCTCGTCGCCGTCCTGGCAGTCATGCTGGCATTTCCCGTTCCGGGGCTTTTCGCGCAGAAGAAAAAGGCGATGAGCCAGCGCGAGATGGTGGGTGTGGTGCTGGCAAACACGAAGCCGCTGAAGCATCCGCGCGGCGCGCGGCTGCCGCTTTACTTGTGGCCATTGCACGGGCTGGGCACCACCAACGAGGTTGAGGCGGTGCGGTTGCTGAAGAGTCTGAACGAGCGCGGCCTGCCGGTGATTGCGTCGTGGAACCCCGCGCCCCAGCGGCGCCAGCAGAGCTTGCGTGACGCGCTCTGGCTCGGCCGGCTCCAGAAGAAGCTCGGTTTGCCGATCACCATCAGCGCCATCGCATGCATGAACTTGTTCTGCAACGGCGACGAGAAGACAGCCCACATCGGCGACGACGGGAAGCCATTCTTCGACTACTCGTTCGAGGCAAAACGGCCGATGGGCTGTCCGTTCGCACTCGGCTTCCGCCACCCAGCCATCCGCGAGCAAATCGAGTTCTTTCTCGACGCCTACCATCACGAAGGTCTCGACATTCATTTCATCTTCGTGGACTGGGAGGTGGACGGCCCCATCGAGTGGAACGACGCGTGGGCACACAGCAAACGCTGCCGCCGTTGCCGCGAGCGCATCCCAAACATCACTGACTTTACCGCATTCCAGAAGGCGCTGCGCGAGATTCGCAGCCAGATGCAGCGCGAGTGTCTCGCCGAGCCGGTGCTGAAACGGTTTCCGAAGGCGCTCGTCGGCAACTACGCGGTCTATCCCAACGACGGCTGGCGTTACTGGTATGACTACTTCGAGAAGCTCGCGCCGGACGCGCCGTTCAAGGCCGACCAGCGCGCGAAATACCGGCCGTGGTCTCAGGAGTTCCCGCTGACCGGTTTCACCGTCTCAATGCCGGTGGTCTATACGTGGTATGCGACGCCGACGTGGTATGACTTCGCGAGCAGCGACTACCGCTGGTTTTACAACCTGCTGCTGGTCGCGTCGAAGTCGGGCGAGCACAAAGCCGCGAGCACGCCGAGCGTTCCGTTCGTCCACTGGCACACGACCGCGCCGCCAAAGGAGCCAGATCCGGCCGTGAAGCAATTCAGCGCGGAGAAGTATCGGGAGTTGCTCTGGCACATGCTGCTGCGCGGCCACGACACGCTGTTCCTCTGGTGCCCGCGCGATGAAACCGCCGAGGAAACGCGGCTCCTGCACGAGGTCTGGGCCGCGTCGCTCGAACACCGCGAGTTCCTGGAAAAGGGGAAGCCCGTCACCTTCGACGTGCCGCGCCAGCAAGGCCCAGTCGTCTCTGCCGTCCAACTCGGGGACTGCCTGTTGGTGCGTCGCACCGATTTCGACGACCGGAAAGAGCCGGTGACTCTGCGCATTGGCGGGAAAAAGATCACGGTGCCGCGCGCGGACGGCCGGTGTCATACGTTGAGACTCGCGCAGTAGCTATAGCCACTCTCGAATTCAAAGCGGCAGAGGGCTGCCGCAGTCCAAGACGCTGCCGCGTTGCTGATAGCTCTCGCAAATGCGTGAGCATTTTGGACTGCGGCAGCCCTCTGCCTCTTTTCCCATGCAAGCGAAGAAAAGTGACGATCTCCCCGCCAGATTGCTGGATGGAAGCCGTGTGGCTTGATCGCACGATCACGACATGGGCGAAGGAACTTCTCCCGCGCACATCGCCAGCAGCCCGCGTAGATCGCGTATCGTCCTCGAAGGGAGAATGGATGGCTGGTCACCGGCTCGATTGAGCCACACAGCCTGCCAGCCACAGCGGAGCGCGCCTTCGACATTCGCCGGCAAGTCGTCCACGAAAAGAATGCCCGCCGGCTCGATGCCGAGGTCGCGTTCGGCGGTGGCGTAGATGCGCGGGTCGGGCTTGCAACAGCCGACGACCGCCGAAAATGTCCATGACTGGAAGCAGCCGGCGAGGCCAAGCCGCTCGTAGAGTTGGATCGTGCTTGCCCAACCGTCGGAGAGCACTCCGAGTTTCAAGCCGCGGCTGCACAACGTGTCGAGCACTTCGCGGACTTCGGGGAACGGCTCGACCGATTGCGGGCCTTCGAGCCGGTCGCGTAAGCGCGCCATCTGCTCCGGCGAGGTGGTTGCGTTCACGCCGGCAAGCAAGCGGTGGTAGTATTCTGCGCGCTGCACGGCGGCCGATTCCTCGGTGGTCGTTGAGCCGGCTTGGCTGGAAAGCCAGTCGAGCGCGTCGCGAGTTGCTTGGACGATGCGCTGCTCTTCAACCTGACCGATGATTACCTCACGCAACGCCTGACACACAACGGCAGGCTCCAGAAACGCGTGCCGATGTTTCAGCAGGACGCCGCCGGAGTCGAAGACGACAGCAGCGATGATTGGGGCGCTCTTGTTCATGCAGCGCGTTGCCACCGGTGCGGCCGGCTATTTCTGCGGCAGCTTCTTGAGCAGGTCCCGTGCCTTTTCCTGCCATCGGGGCAACTCGGCAGCCCAGTCGGGAGCGGGTTGCGCGGCGAGAACACGATCGAGTTGTTTGCGGGCTCTGCTGTATTGGCGCAGCTTAATGGCAACCTCGGCGAGCACGAGGTGGTTCTCAGGATAGTTGGGGTGATCTTCGATCGCGTCCTCCAACAATTCCATTGCTTGTTCGGGGTCGCCCACGCTGGTCGGCCACGGCGGCGCTTCCAGATATATCTGGGCCATGACGCGGCGGGGTCCCGCGTAGTCGAGTTGCTCATTCAGTTCATTCGCTCGTTTCAGGGCGTCAAGCATCGGCTTGATCATTGCCAAGCCCTTCGATTTCGCGGCGTCCGCCTGCATGGCGAAGTTCAACGCGAGGAAGTAGTTGCCCTCATCGCTCTCGGTATCCACGAAAATGGCGTGCTTCGCATAAGAGGCGCCTATTTCGGCCAGACTGAATTGCTTCTTCTCGTCCTTGGCGATGCCGGCTTGTTCGGCGAGCCAGTAGCAGGCACGGGCCGCGCGCCAGAGCGCTTGGGTGTTGTGCGGCGCGAGCTTCATTGACTCGCGGAGGAGGTCAAACGACTTTTGGACGTTGCCCGGCTCGACGCGCGCCGCCCATGCTTTGTCCGCCTCGATGATCTTCTGTTCCGCCTTGCGAACCTCGGCGTCCGTCAGGATGCGATCTGGTCCGAGTTGCTTGATGCGTGGCCTCCCATAAAAACAGCCCGTGGATAACGCGCAGAGCAGGACGAAAGAAATCAGGTGAACGTGGCGGCTCATCGGTGGAAGGAGATTCACTTGTCGTAGAGTTTCTGCGCCGACTCGTAAGCGGCCGTGTCGGGCACAATGAAGCCTTTCAGCGTCATGGTTTGCAGCAGGTCTTTCACCGCCGCGTTGGCGCCCATGCCGAGCAACGCCTTCTTGATGGCGGCGATGTCCGCGTCAGCCGCCACGCCATCAAAAAACACCGCCGGCGCCGTCGGCAATTCCGGCGAGCGATGCACGAGCTTCAATCCCTTGGCCTCCTCCAGTTCGCCCTTCGCGTCATACTGGTGCTGGTCAAGCAGCGCCAAATCAGCCTTCTTCTGCTCGCTGGCCACGGCCTTGATGGCGCGCAAGCCGCTGTGGACTTCCTTCAGTTTGAAAAACTCCTCGACGTTCTGGCCGCCGAGCACGACGCGGCTGACGAACGTCTTGTCGTAAAGCTGATTGCTGGCGAGCTTCAACCCTTTCGCTGCCTGAAGATTGGCGGGACCGTCCGCGCGGCCGAAGATGTAGTAGCCGTCCACCTTCCGGCCGGCCGGCAGCGATTGAGCGAGCAGCTTCATCTTCAACTTCGCGCTATGGCCCAGATACACCGGCAGGCCGACGATGGCGAAACCGGGCTTGTCCTTGGCAATGGCGGCAAGGCCGGTGTCGAGGTCGTTCTCATAGACCACCTTTAGCGCGCCATCCGGCAGGCCGGCGGCCTTCGCAAGATACGCGCCGAAGTTGTTCATGACCTCCGTCGCTTCTTCGGGCGAGCCGGGCGCGCCGGGATAGAAGACCATCACGTCGCGCGGCCCGGCAAAGCCACTGGCGACGCTGCAGAATATCGCGGCTCCAACAAAAATGTTCCGATAGTTCATAGTGAATCCAGCTTGCGGCGGAATTGGGCGCGCACTATAACGACCACGCCTTTTCGCGTCAATCGAAGGTTCCATGCCCACCTTAGACGTGACGCGCGGCAAAAATTCATCATGACTGAACATCAAGGTTCCGTATCCGCCTTTCTCAAGGACAACGGCCTGACACGGCTGGCCAGCCTTATTCTAAACTGGCCGCGCGCCGTTCTGGGCGTTGCCGCCCTCCTCACCGTCGCGAGCTGCTGGCTCATCGCCACGCGCATGGAGATGAAGACCGCCCATAGCGACCTCATCTCCGAGAAGGACCGCAGCGCCGCGCAGTTTCAGGAGCTGATGGAGGAATTCGGCACGCCCTATGTGCTCATCGGCGTGCTGGAGTGCGAGCCGGCGCAGTTCAAGGCGCGCCGCGAACTGGCCACGCAGATGAAGCGCGAGCTGGAAGCGGTCCGCGTGCCAGCGGCGTCGCTCGACCTCAGCGTGGCCGTTGCGCCGGGCGCGATGACAAACCTCGTGAAGGGCGCAGATTTCCGGCTCGACCTCAGTTCGCTCCAAGGCCGGGAGCTTTACCTCGCCTCCACCAACGACCTCGCCGACATTCGCAAGACGTTGGAGGCGGAGGCGCCGTGGCTGCGCAAGCTCAGCGCTGCGCCGACGCTGGAGGGATTCTTCCGCATGGCCGACGAGCGGTTCGCCTCCGAACAGAAGCGCGGCAAGGTCGGCAGCGACGCCGAGGCGGTGCAGGGACTGGAGATGTTTGCCCAACTCTTTGATCGGATGCGGCTGGCCGCGACCGACCCCGCCTGGCAGCCGCCGGAGGGTTCGTTCTGGGAGGAGATGTTCACGCCGCCGTCGGCCGGTGGCATGTCAGCCGAACTGCGCGAAGGCTACTTTACCGGCTTCGACGGTCGGTTGCTGTTCATGTTCATCCAGCCGACCAGCAACAGCCGCAACGTGGATGTTCTCCGCAAGCTCGTGGACGAGAGCCGCGCCGCGTTCCGCAAAGTCCAGCAGACCAGCCCGAAGTTCAACGGCATCAAACTCGCGCTCACCGGTGAGCCGGCCGGCGCGGTCAGCGAAGCCGATTCCACCAGCCAGGACATGCAGTTCTTCGGCGCGGTCTCGCTCGTCGGCGTCAGCATACTGCTGATGGTCGGCTTCCGCGGCTTCCGGTTTCCGCTGATGCTCGTCGCGTCGCTCGGCGTCGGCATGGCGTGGACGTTCGGCCTGACGACGTTGTTCATCGGCCACCTGAACCTCCTCTCGCAGGTCGTGCCGATCATCCTCATCGGTCTCGGCATGGATTTCGGCATCCACCTGCTCGCGCGCTACCGCGAGCAACGCCGCCGGGGCAGCAGCCGGCCGGAGGCGTTGCGCGAGGCGGTCGTCCAGAACGGCATGAGCATCATTATGAGCGCCGTCACGACAGCGGTGGCGTTCTTCTCGATCTCGGCAGACAACTTCAAGGGCTTCGTCGAGATGGGCCTCGTCGCCGGCATGGGCGTGATGTGCTGTCTGGTGGCGATGATGGTGGTCCTGCCCGCGCTGCAAGCAGTGCAACGCAGATTCCATCCTGCGCGTGACGTCAAACTGCATCCGTCTAACATCCCCGCCGGCGTGGACGCGGCCGAGCCGTTGCATCCGCCGTTTGTCGAGAAGTTCTTCCAGTATCCGTGGTGGATTCTCGCCGTCGGCACAGCCATCACGGTGGCGTTGGTGATACCGACCGTCCACAACTGGGAGCGGATCAGCTTCGACTACAACCTCGCCAGCCTCTCCGCGCCCGGCACAGAGTCCGTCGTCTATGAGGCGCGGATGATGAAAGAGAGCGACTTCACCGCCGACACCGTCTCGCTGATCTGCAAAGACCTCAAGGAAGCCGAGGCCATCACGCGCCGCGTGCAGGCGCTGCCGAGCGTCAAGAAAATCGAGTCGCTCCACAGCCGTTTCCTCGGCGACGCCACCGAGAAACAGGCGGTTCTCGCTGGCATCGCGCCGCATCTGGCGGGCGTGTTCGACGCGCCGCCCGCCTCGCAGCCCGTGGCGCCGCAGCAACTCGCCGTCATCGTTGGCAAACTCGCCGAGCGGCTCGACAGCTACCAGGAGATGGCGCTCGACGGTGGCCAGAAGGCACTGGTCAAACCAATCGGCAACGCACTCGCTGCGGCCAATAAGTTCAAGGCCGCGCTTCAGAACGGCAGCCCCGATGTCGCCGCGCGGCTTGGCAAGTTCCAGGATTATTTCATCGGCGACCTCGCCAAACAGCTCGCTCGCTTCCGCGCCAGCCTCAAGAGCGGCCCGATCACGTTGGAGACCGTGCCGAAGGATTTGCGCGACCAGTTCATCGGCAAGACCGGCAAGGTGCAGGTCATGGTCTATCCGAAAGGTGAACTCTGGAACCGGCCGGCGCTGACGAAGTTCCTGACCGAATGCCGCAGCCTCGGCGTGCCCGTTACCGGCCCGCCGGTCGAATACTACGAGATGACCAAGCTGATGCGCGAAGGCTTCGACAAAGCCGCCATCTACGCCTGCGTGGCGGTCTATCTGCTCCTGCTCGTGGATTTCCGGCGCTTTAAGGCTGCCACGCTGACGATGGTGCCCGACCTGCTCGGCACGGTTTGGATGGTCGGCTTGATGGGAATCTGCGGCATGAGCTTCAACCCCGCCAACCTCATGGTGCTGCCGCTCATCATCGGCATCGGCCTCGCCAACGGCGTCCACGTTATGCACCGCTTCCGCGAATCGCGCGACGCTGACATCTCCCACGTCGTCTGGCACACCGGCCTCGCTGTCATGCTCGGCTCGCTCGTCACCGTCGTTGGCTTCGGCTGCCTTGGACTGGCGCACAATCTCGGCATCGCCTCCATCGGCAAAGCCCTCACCCTTGGCGTCGGCGCGCGCATCTTCACCAGCATCGTCATCCTCCCCGCCATGCTCGTCATCGTCCAGCGGCGGAAGTGGAAGGTGTAACTTCGCGCTTAGCGACTCACGGTGATAACGAACCACGTCGTTGCCGGCTGGCTCAACTCCAGCGACCAACCGTCGCCGTCGCGCTTCAGCGCGATGGTCTGGCCCAGCGGCTGCCCGTCGCCGTCCAGCGGCTGCGCGACGACTTCGCGCGCCGGGGCCAGCGCCGTGAGCACGACCTTGCCGACGACCAGTTCGATGCGGACCGGCGCGGCACCCCATTTCTCCAGTGAGTTGCGTTTGGCGTTCCATGTCATGCCGGTGTTGGCAACGCGGGCCGAGACGGTGAGCAGGAACTTCGATGAAACGGACACCGGCTTATCGTCGAGCGCGCCGAGCGTGAGCGCGCAGAACGGAGTTTGGATTTCTGCGCGCAGATGTTTCGTCTTCGCGCCCGGCTGTGCGACGTGGCCAATCAATGCCTGCGAGCGTGGCGTGTCCACAATGACCAAGCCCGACCGTTTCTTGCCCGCGCGCCAGGCCAGTTCGTCGGTGTCAGAGATGATTGGAGTCGCCGTCAACGGCTCAAACGCCGCAGTCGGCGGGCCGTCGAACGAAGTGATTCGCATCGCATGTGTGAGCGGCAGCGCCAGTGGGAAGCCCGGCGTGAAGTAAGGTGCCTCCGACCATCCGAGGCGCAGGCTGTCGAGCACCTGCTCGCGGCTGTAGCTGCGGCCCACGACTCGCCGGGCGGGCTGCACGTCGCCGCGCAGGAACATCAACGCGCCCGCGGCAAGCTGGCTCATCTTCACCGGGTCCTTGGCGAAATCGAAGAAGGCGAGCGCCGTGTTCTGCATGGCGCTGATGTCATCGTGCGCGAGCGTATACCAGAAGATGCCGTCCCAGTCCTGCAACGCCGCGTAAGCCGCCAGAATCGGCACACCTTCGCAAGCGTTTTCGTTCGGGAACGGATGGTTCGCCTCGGACACGGTGTAAGGTTTGCCCGCGACCGCCGAGCGCGAGAGTTGGACGGGGGCGGATTTCAGCGGCTCGTCCACCATCGGCGTGTTGCGGACGGTGAAGCCCGCCCTCTTGCCGATCTTAGGGTCGGTAAGATAGTTCGGGTGCTGCCAGTAAACGTGGCCGTCCACGATGTCGAGCTGCGCGAGCGACGCAAGCAACGCGTAGCGCGACCCGCCGTGGTCGTGATCGCTGTTGCCGATGAGCAGGCTTTTCACGCCGAACTCGTCGCGGAGGAACTTCGCCATGTTGCGGAAGTAATTCCGCTCGATCTCCATGTAAAAAGCCGCCTCCGCCTGAAACCGGTCCTTCGCCGCTTTGGCGAACTCTTCCTTCCGCAACCGCGGCAACAGCGCGTCCGCCGCGACACCGGCCTCCTGCCGCCAGCGCGCGAGCGTGTCGGCGGAAACGCGGCCAGCCAGCCGCGCGTTGAACTTCTTCGTCAGCTCCTCCGCATAGCTTGGCGGAATGTCGTGCCACGTGCCGCTTGCCTTGGTTGTCTGTTTGCCGACGAGCCGGTTCTGCACCCACGACTCAACCAGCGAGTTCTCGTTCACGAACTCCACCGCCGCCACCGCCGGCTCGTCGCGGTAGGCGAGGCCGGTGAACGCGTTGGTGTGCGTGAGCAACTGTCGGGCATATTCGCGCTGCAACTCGATGAGCCGCTCGTCGAAATAGGTCGCGCCTTTGCCGATGCCAAGCTGCTCATGTTCGCGCACGCCATCGCCGGCTTTGTAGGTGCGATACACGTTGAGGTTCAGGTCGCTGTAGATGCCACGCTTCTTAAGTTCGGCGATGAAGAAATCCAGCCGCTCCAGCGCCTGCGGGTCCAGCGCACGCGTGTCGTCGCGGTCTGTGGCGATCAGCGTGCCGACCTTGTCGAGGAAATGAAACCGGACGCAGTTGATGCCGCGGCCGGCCAGTTGCGCGGCGATCAGCGGCGCGGCAGTCTTCGCTGGCAACGCGGCCTTCCCGGTGACATTGATGCCCCAGATGCGAAACCTCCGGCCATCCGGCTGCACAAGATGGCCGCCTTTGGTGCAAATGAAACCCTTCTTTCCCGCCGGCGCTTGGAGCAAGAACGAAACGTCCGCAGGCGACGGCGCGGCGTTGCGCCATTCAACCGGGAACGCCGGCCATGCGTCAGACGGTTCAGCCGCGATGAGTGCGGCGGCCGGAGAAAGCAGGAACGCGAGAACTGTCAGAAACAAGGCTCGAAGGAGTTTCATGGCACGTGAGTGTGCTGACTGCACTGCCGCGTTTCAACTCAACAATCCGCAACGGTTGTGAGCCAATGGAGGTGCTTACTTCCCGCTGCTCGCCACCTGCCACTTGTCGTCGAACAATCCCGCCAGCACCACTTCCTCGCTCACCTCGCCAGTGGGCGACTTCACCAGTTTCAACACCGCGTAGTCACCGAGGCGCGGGAAGAGCAGTGCGTTGGTGCCGCGAAACTCCTTTTCGCCAAACGTGTGGCCGGTGTTGAGCACGACGTAGCGGCGCGGGTTAAGCGGATTCGGGTAAATCATCACCAGCACGTGGTCCGTCGCGCTGAACGTCTTGCCGCCAACGGTGATTGAAGCTTTCGTCCAGCGAATCGGCAACTTGTCGACAATCTGGGCGAGGAGCCGGTTGCTCGCCGGGTCGCCGAAGAGGATGAGGTTGTGGTTGGCGATGTCGTCATTGGTGATGGCTGCGTCGTCCTTCAGCCGCACATCGCCGCGCATCCACTTCGAGAATTCCTTCACACACAACTCCAGCCGCGCCTTCGCGCCATCGCTGGCGAGCGCGTGGTTGGGCGCGCCCGTCGGTCGCACGCAGAGGAACGGCTCCATGAAGGCGTCGTCTATCGGGCCTTGGAGACCGTGGCGCTTACGCAGAGTCTGATCAGGTTTCCAGACGGGCTGCCATCTGCCGTTCTCTCTCTCAAAGACCGAAGGGGGAATACGGTTGGGCTGCCTCTTGAAGATGAATGTCTGTCCGTCTACAGCGATTGTTGAGCTTTCTGTATGCGCCGACAGTGTGAATCGCACGACATTCTTTGTCTTGATTGTGAGATCGGATGAATCTGCCCGTCCCACTCGAGCGAAATTGCCTCCCGTCGGGGTTTCACCAACCCTTTGCAGCTTCAAGGGCAGGCCGCGCATTTTCGCTTCTACCTCTGCCCGCTCGTAGTGCTTTTCCAGCGCGTCCACAGTAACCCAACCGCATTGGTTGAACCGGGTCGTGTAAGTGACAAAGCGCACGTGATCCGGCTCGCTCCGTTTTGTCGCTACCGCTTCGTTGATGAACTTGTCGCTCGCTGCCTTGCTCTCCGGATGCCACCGATGTGGCGTTTTCGGGCCAATGAGAAAGATGGTGCGCAGGTCGCTCGTGAGCCAGTTCAGGCCGTCCGGCTTGAACTTGAAACCTTCGCGCTCCAGCGCCTCGCGCATCGTGATGGTGCATCGGATGGCCGGGTCGTCCTCGCCGGCGTAGGCGACCCAAGGGACGTTGAAGGCGTTCAGCGCATAGTCCTCGGCGTCGTAGATGTGGAGCGTTGTTTCCTGCCACGGCTTGAGGTCGGTGAGTCTGCCGCCTGTGTATTTCTTCGTATCGGTGAAACCCGCGCCGGCCTCGACGGCGGCCCACTTGTCGGGATAGTGAAGGCCGAGATGCCATGCGCCCGCACCGCCCATCGAGAAGCCGCGCAGGACGATACGCTTCGCGTCAATCTTGTAGCGCTGCTGGACCGATGCGAGCGCCTCGAACACATCGGTTTCGCCGGCCCAACGATAGGCGTTGTTGACGCGGCCGAACACTTCCAGCGTGATGTAATCCACGTTCGTAGCGCCGGCATCCTTGCCGGCGGCCTTGGAACGGCCTGCTCCTGACGACGCCGGCAAGGATGCCGGCGCTACAGGCTTCGCATCATGCGACGCGATGAAGCTGACTTCGTTGAGCGTCCCACCACGGCCGTGGAGCACCAGGTCGAGGCGCACGGGCTTCTTGCCGTCGTAGCTATCGGGGATGATCAGCCCATACGGCTGGACGCTGCCGTCCACCCGAGAGCGATAGGCGCGCACCAGCCGGCCCTTCTGCGCGGGCCACGACGGTTTGTTCGCGGAGAGATCCTTCGCTCGCGCCAGCCCGCGGTCGAGCGCGGCGAGCGTGTCACCCACGTAACGCTTCGCGAAAAACTCCTCGTCGGCATAGCGGAGAATCCAGTCGGCGGCTTTGTGGTAAACCTCCACGTCGGCCAGCAGCGCGGCGTCGTTTTTCTTTGCGGCGAGTTGCTTCAACACCGCCGCCAGTTCGTCAGCCTTCGCGCGGATTTGCTGCTTCTCGGCGTCGGTCGGCTGGTAAGGCGGCGCGGGCTTGCGCGAGGCTGCCATTGCTACATCAGCGGAGCCGCACAGAAACGCAACTAGCAGCGCAACGGTGACAGCAATTCGAGGACTGTGTTTGTTCATGTCGAACTCCGTTCCAATGGTTGATGTCCAGTTTCAGTGCCGGGCCAAAGTGGGACAGTCGTCCCGCCTGTCGCTCTTTGCTAACGACTGGACAGGCAAGATGCCTGTCCTACTTTTCCGTCGCCTTCCAGTGTTCGTCGAACAGACCCGACGCGACGCTCGTGCCCTTGATTTCGCCGGAAGATTCCTTGGACAGCTTCAGCACGTCGTAGTCGGCGAGTTGCTGCCAGTTGAGGGCGACGGTCTTCCGAAGCTCGCGGGTGCCGAGCAGGTTGTCGCCGCTGTTGACGACCATGTAGCGGCGCGGGTTATACGGGTTCGGGCAGATGAACGCCGGCACATGCTCGTTTGCGTCGTAACTCTTCTTACCGACGCGGACGCTGGCCTTGTCCCAATGGATCGGCAGCTTGTCGGCGATCTGGGCGATGAGCCGGTTGCTGCCTGCGTCGCCGAAGACAACGAGGTGGCTGTTGGCGATGTCTTCCTTGGTGACTTCGGTGTCGTTCTTGATGCGGATGTCGCCGCGCAGCCATTTCGAGAACGACTTCGCGAAACGGTCCACAGCGGCCTTCGCGTAATCGTTCGCCAGCGGATGCTGCGGCGCGCCGGTCGGTCGCACGCAGACGAAGGAGTCCATCAGGAAATCGTTGATGGGGCCTTGCAGACCGGGGCGCTTGCGCAGAGTCGGGTCGGCCAGAAGCTGCGCGTCAGTGACGTAGCTCGTCGCCCATTTGCCACCTTTTTTCTCAAACAGAATCTGTGGCGGTGCGGGCGGCGGAAGCGGCGTGGCGGTGCGACGCACGCCAAACGCGGACACCCGCGCTTGCGGCCTCGGCTGTTGCATCGGCCCGAACGGGAACATCTGGCCGTCGAGCGTGATGCTCTGGCCCGCCATCGGATAAGCCAGGATCAAGCGCGTGACGTTCTTGGTCTTGATGGTGCGCTGCTTCTTGTCGGGGCTGGTCAGCGCGTCCACTTCGGTGCGGGCGTAGCTGGTCTCGACGGCGTCCACGGTGAGGTCGAAGCAGCGGTTGTAGCGCAACGAGTAGGAGACGAAGCGGATGTGCGGCGGCGCTTGGCGGCCCTTGACGCAGGCTTCGTCTATGAACTTGTTCGATTCGGCCTGGCTTTCGGGACTCCACTTGTGCTCGGTCTTCGCGCCGACGAGGAACACGCAACGAATGTCGCTCGTGACCCAATTGAGGCCGCTCTGCGTGAACTTGTAGCCTTCGCCCGCCAGTTGTTCGCGTGAGGTGTGGAGCGCGCCGATGGGGCCGTCCTCCTCGCCGCAATAGCCGACCGTCGGCACGTTGGCGGCGTTAAGCATCCAGCCGACGGTGCCGTAGATGCGCCCGACCGCCGCCGGCGCGGATGACGGCGCGTCGTTCTTGTAGTCGTTCCGCGACCCGCCCGCGCCGCTGCCGCCCGCCTCGAACGCAACCCACATGTCCGGGTAGTGCAGCCCCATGCCCCACGCGCCTCCGCCGCCCATCGAGAAGCCGCGCAGCACGATGCGCTCCGGATCAATCGCATAGCGCGCCTTCACCGACTCCATCGCCTCCAGCACGTCGGTCTCGCCGCACCAGCGGTAGCCGTTGTTGAGCCGGCCGAACACTTCGAGCCGGATGTAATCCTGGCCGGCCGTGGCGGGCTTGCCTGTGTCGCGACCGGCGATGAAGTTGGCCTCGTTCATCGTCGGGGCAAAACCGTGCAGGATCACTTCGAGCCGGATCGGCTTCTTCGAGTCGTAGCTGTCGGGAATCTTGAGCGCGTAAGGCTGCACGCTGCCGTCAATCTTCGAGCGGTAGCCGCGCACGATGCAACCCTTCGCGGTCGGCCATGACGGCTTGCCCTCGGCGATCTGCTTGATGCGCTTGAGACCAAGCTCCAGCGTGTCGAGCGTGTTCTTCACGTCGGCGGCAGTCCAGAACTCCTCCTTCGGGTAGCGCAGCATCCAGTCGGCGGCCTTGCCGTAAACATCCACGTCGGGCAGCAGGCTCACGTCCACCGGGAAAATCTTCTTCTCCATCTTCTCCAGCGTGGTGAGTGTCCGGCCAATGGGCAGCGCCTTGTAAGCCTTCTGAAACTCATCGAGCTTGGCGCGGATGGAGGCCAGTTCCGAGTCCGTCGGCTGGTAAGGCGGCGCTATATCCGGCTGCGCAGCAAACACGCTGCCCGCCACCAACGCCGTCACAACTGGTATCAGCATCTTCTTCATGATCATGTCCTCTTTAATGTTTGATCGCCGCCACCGCCGCTTCCTGGAACGCGCCGCGGACGACGGAGCCGTCGCCGTTCGGCTGGAGCTTCAGGCGCTGGATCATCAGCACGACGATCAGGTTCCGCTTCGCATCAATCCAGCCCTGCGTGCCGTAGGCGCCGCCGTGGCCGCACGTGCCGGGCGAGAGCATCGCCGTCACGCCGGTTGGTTGGCGCACGACACCCCAGCCAAGCCCGAACGACATGCCTTCGACAAAGCCAGTCTTCAGCTCGCCGGTCTGCGTGCGCGTCATCTGTTCGACCGCGGCCTTTGACACATAGCGCCGGCCGCCGATCTCGCCGCCGTTGAGGATCATCTGGTAGAAGCGGACGAGGTCCGGCGCGGTGGAATACAACCCACCGCCGGGAAACGGCGTGCGGTCGCGCGACGTCAGCGGGCCTTTGATGAAATAGTTGCCCGCTTCCTCCAGCCCGCCGCCATCGCGAGGCTGGTAGGCTTTCGCAGCGCGGCGCGCCTGCGCCGGCGTCGGCCAGAACGTTGTGTCCTTCATGCCGAGCGGCTTGAGCAGGCGCGCGTCGAGAAACTCTGCAAACGGCCGACCCGACACCACCTCGACGACGCGGCCGAGGATGTTGATGCCGGCGGTGGAGTAAGCCCACTTGCTGCCCGGCTCGAACTGCAACGGCTGCTGCGCGCAGCCCATCACCAGCTCGGCGAGCGAGCAAGTCGGCCGCGGCGAGTCCACGTTGCCGATGCCGGAGGTGTGCGTGAGCAGGTCGCGCAACGTGATCGGGCGCGCGAGGCGTTTGAGCGTCAGCGTGTCCTTGTCGCGTCCGGCAACCATCCACTGGCCTTTGAACTCCGGCAGGTATTTCTCAACCGGGTCTTCAATGGAGAGCCTGCCCTCGTCCTGGAGCATCAGCACGCACGTGGCCGTGAGCGGCTTGGTCATCGAGGCGATCCAGAACAGATCGTCGGCGCGCATCGGCTTCTTCGCCGCGAGATCGCTGTAACCGACCGCGTCGAGGCAGGCGACGCCCTCGCGCCGCGCCACGAGCGTCACCGCGCCGGAGACGACGCCGTCGTCCACGAACTTCTGCATCCGCTTGGGAATCTCCTTCAGCTTGGCTGCGTCCATGCCGAGGGCGGCGGGATTCGGCGGCGCCGCGAAAGCAGTAGTGATCAGGAGCAGTGACAGGAGGGCCAAGCTGGAACGCAGAACGGTCTTCATGGCCGGCGATGGTAACGCGACACCCGCTGCGTGACAAGGAACGTTCGCCTCGCGGCTACTTCTCGCCCCAGAGTGTGCCCATCAACTTGAACAACTCCGGGTCGTGTTCCTTCAGTTCGGCGCGGACGAATGGGTAGAAATCGTTCGTTCCGAAGAACGCCTCGGTGGCCTCGGCGAAGTATTCCTGATCGTTGTTGAGCGCGTAGTGGCGCTTCTTGACGCCGTGGATGTAAAGGACGGTTTCGTAGCTCTTGGAAGCGACGGCGCGTTGGAAGCATTTCTTGAGTTCCTTGTGGCCGTGACCAAGGACCTTGTGGTGGTAGGCGTGGGCCAGTTCGTGCAGCACCATCCACGGCTGCTCGCGGGTCCACTTCAGGAACGTCGCCGCGTTGGCAAGCTCGACCGTGCCGGCCTTCTCCGGGTTCATGTCATGCTCGCGCAGCCAGACCGGCGACGGGTGGTAGCACATGCACTTGTGCTTCGGATGAGCCAGTTCCACCCAGATCGGCACCCGCCGCAACTTTGCCAGCGCCCCGGCTGGCACGACGCGGCTGATGCGGTAGAGATGGTCGCCCAGCAGCTTCAACGTCTCGTCGCAGAGCTTCCGCTGCTCATCGCAGTCGAGCTTCTGGTTGACCAGCACCCGCCAGCCTTCGATCTGGTGTTCGTGGTAGGCACTGGCCGGATCCCACGGCTCCACCGCAGTCATACGAGGTGAAGCGAGCAAAAGGACGGCCAATGTGATGGCAAGATGGTTTGTGAGCGATTTCATTTAGCGTTGGCTTTCTCCACAATGCTCGCGCGACCTGTGACCCAGGCGACGGCGCGCGGGATGAACTCCTCCAAGCCTAGCGTCTGCTCCGGATGCGGGCTGATGACAATGACGCGGCCCTTGCCGCAGCGGCTGGCGACGATGGCGGGCGAGTTGACCATGATGCCTTTGGGAGCGTCCTTCTCGGCGACTTCGGTGCGGAAGAACGCCAACGGCTCGTAGTCGGGCAGCGACTCGACGTGGGCTGGACAGAGGATGGGGCCGTTGGCGTATTTGCAGTCGAACTCGCCGCGACGCTCGCCGAGGATTTCGCGCCCGCGGTTGGTTAGTTCGATCTTTACCATCGCGTGGCCGCGCTCCCATTTTGGCGAGGCTGTCTTCGCGTCGAGAATCTTCAGTCCCCACGGGAAGCCGCTGGTGGCCAAATATGCGCCGGCGCAGATGCCGATGTAGCCGCCACCGTTCTCGACGAACTTCCGGATGCGGGCGCGACCGTCCTCGCCAATCGCGGCGGCTTCCTTGCTGCCGCTGCCACCGGGAACAGCAACCACGTTGAATTGGTCGAGCGCGCCACCGCGGATGTCGTCGCCGCAGACGCGCACAACGATGGCGTCCGGTTGTTTGCCGACCTGCTCAATGATCTTCGCGGCACCTGTGCCGCCCGTGCCACCGGCGTCATAGACAGCGAGACGAATCGGTGGTGGAGTGTTGGTGGTGGCGCACGCGGTCATCAGTTCAGGCGTGACCGAGATGTCTATCATGCCGAGGTGTTTCAACAGCGTGTGTGCCATGATGCGATGCTGGCGGGCGCGAACGGACAACGCCTGACTCTTGATCGTGGTTTCCAAAATCATCGCGTTCGCGCCGAGATGCGCTCCGGTGACGCGGGCGAGGCTGCCGTCCACCGGCGGGCCGCGCAGCGTGAAACGGTGGCTCTGGTTGGTGATCGTGGCGTTGACCGCGGCTTGAATCGCAGGCGCGACGGCCTTGCCGTCCGGCGTCGGGAAGACGATGACGCTGCTGCCGACGCTCTTATTGGTCATGGCGTTGAAGTCGGAGCCTTCGTGCAGGTCCACGAACCACGCCGGCTTCTGCTGCCGCACGAAGTCCCACAGCGCCGTCGCCAGCGCGCCGCGAGGCTGGCCGCCCTCCTCTGCCTTGGAAAAATTGCGGTTGAGGTTCGCCGTCTCGGCAGGCTCGCCCGGTGTGTTGCGCTTGTTGGCCTTCAGCGCGACGACGTTGGCGCGCGGAACGACGATGAGTTTGCCGCGCGTGATGGGCCAGTGGCGGATCTGGTCGGCCGCATACGCGCCTGCCTGTTCGTCGCCGTGGACGCCGCCTGTGATGACCACGGTCGGCCCGGCTTCGCCGCTGTCGCGAACGTAATAAGCAGTGGCCGCCGGCGTGCCTGGGGCGATGATGCCGGCGGCTTGATCGAGTGCTGGCGCAGCGGGAATCCGGAGTGCTGGTGATGCGGCTGTTACAGTGAGCGGCAGCAGCGCGGCAACCAGCGCCAGCAGCCAGGATTTCCATCCAGCGAATCGCTTCACAGGCGCGAGCGTATCAGCAACACCGTCTAAGACAAGCCGTCGTCGTTAAAAACATAAGTGGCGTGAGCTTCCAAGCTCGCGTAGCGGTTCTCTCTAATGACGGCCGAGCTTGGAAGCTCGGCCCACTTATGGGGGGCGTCACAGATAAAACCCCACGCTGCCGAAGCTGACGACGGAGTTGGTTTCCGGCTCGTGCGACTGGCCGTAGTCGAGGAAGCGCGCCGCCGACGGCTTGAGCGCTGCCAACAACGTGTAGATGGCCGGGTGGCCGCAGACGCGCCGCGCGTTCTTGTCGGCGACAATGTTGCGGTGAAACTTCTCCGCATCGCACGAGAGGATCGCGTCGAGCATCGCGCGGTCGTCGCGCTCCAGCCGGGCGCGGCGAGCTTCGTCCATCGCTTCCTCGTCGCCGAACCGCCCGCCGATGTGCGCGAAGTCCACGCCGGCGATGACGCAGACCTTGCCGCGCCGCGCGTCCACGAGCTTGCGCAGCGCCTGCGTGAAGCCCGCCACCTGCGGGTCGCCGAGAGGCGGATCGCCTGTCTCGCTGAACTCGTGGAACGAGCCGGCCAGCACCGGCGCGATGCGGGCCTTGAGGTTGCCGCCGAAGAGATGCTGGAGCCAGACGATCTGGAACTCGATGCTGTGCTCGGAGCGGTGCGCCCACTCGTCGTCGAAGAAACCGAACGGCAGTTCCGCGGCGAGCGCCTCCAGCGCGTCGCGGTCGGTTCGCGCTGTGCCGAACGGCGTCGCATAATCCTTCCGCAGCCCGCCGAAACGGTGGCGCATCGGCTGGTGGCCCGTGCCGAGGATGACGAACAACTCGATGTCGTCGCGGCCGCGCAGTCGCCCGTAGGCCCGCGCAAACGACGGTCCGCCGCGTCGCAGGTCAATGTGCGGCGCGATGAGGCCGGCGAGCTGGCCGGTGGGCGGGGCCGTGCCGTCCGGGCCGGCGATGGCGGCGAAATGTTCGTTGAGCATCGCGGTGAGTTCCGCCGGCTCGTCGGGATAGCTCGCGCCGGCGTGCGCCGCGGGACGCACGGGCGACTCGCGGTATTCGCGTTCGAGCTGTTCGCGATACTGCTGGAACCGTTCATTATCGAGCAGCAGCGCCTCGTCGAGTTTGGCGATCACGCCGTTGAGCGCTTCGCCTGGCAGAATCTGTCCCGTGGCACGCGCAAACTCCGCCTGGATGTCCACCACGGTGTTGCTGCCGGTGAACCGTTGGAGAATGGGAATCAGCGTCGGCGAGACGACGATGGAATTTTCCGTCCAGCGCAGTGGGTCGCGCAGCACCACCATCCGCCGCCCATCCTGCTCAAACGGAAACGCCTCAATCGGTCGCAGTTTGGGTTTTTCGTTGGTGCTCACGGCTATGAGGATACACGCAAAACGCGAAACGTAAAACGCGAAGGCGTTTCGTCCGTTAGGCGTCCACAAACAGATTGGCGGCGGCAACGAAGCGTGAGACACCTTCCGCTGCCGTTGACGGCGGCGGCAACGGTCGGCTAATGTCGCCGCGGTGGTCTGCGCGCAAACTCGATGATTGACTGGCTTATACCGTTGCTCGCCCTGATGCTGCTGCTGGGGTTGTCGGCGTTCTTCTCCAGCACGGAGACGGCGCTTTTCTCGCTGGGGAAAATCCACACGCGCCGGCTGGCGGAGCGATCGCCCGCGCTCGGCGCGATCGTGGCCGCGTTGATCGAGATGCCGTGGCGGCTGCTCTCGACGATCCTACTCGGCAACACCATCGTCAACACCGTCGCGACGGCGCTGGTGTTCTGGCTCCTGGCGCAGCATCACCCCTCGTCCACGGCGGCGCTCGGCACGATTGCGATCATGGTGGTGCTGTTGGTAACGGTGGGCGAGCTGCTTCCGAAACTGCTGGCGGTGCTCAATCCCATCCGCGTCGTGCGCATTGTCGCCGGGCCGACGCTTGCGCTGGTGCGGATGATGGGGCCGCTGCTGGCACTCTCACAGGGTGCTTCGGACGCGCTGCTGCGGCTGGTCGCGCCGAAGGCCGCCAAGAGCACGGGCCTTTCCGATGAGGAAGTCGGCACACTGCTGGAGATCAGCCTTCAGGAGGGCGTGCTGCGCGAGACCGAGAAGAACATGATTCAGGACATCCTGCACCTGCGCCGGCACATCGCGAAGGACCTGCTGACACCGCGCGTGGACATGGCGTGCGTGCCAGCCACCATGCCGAAGCCGGAGCTGATCGCGTTTCTGAAAAGGGCCGGCCACCGGCGCGTGCCGATCTATGACGAATCGCCGGACACCATTGTCGGCATCCTCGACGTGCGGCGGTTTCTGTTGTCGCCGGACGAGGACGTGCTGGAGATCATGGACCCGCCGTCGTTCGTGCCGGAGTCCATGAACGCGGCGCGGCTGCTGAAAAGTTTTCAAATCCACAAACAGCCAATGGCCATCGTGGTGGACGAGTTTGGCGGCACGGAGGGCGTGCTCACGATGTCCGACATCCTCGAAGAAATCGTCGGCGACACGGCGGGAGAGTTCCGACAGCCGGATCAGGACATCCGGCCGTTGTCGGATCGCGCGTGGCTGGTGCTCGGCGAAACGCGGCTGGACGATCTCAACGAGCGGCTCGGCTTGCGACTGGCCTGCCCCGGCGTCGAAACGATCAGCGGGCTGGTGGCCACGCGGCTTGGCGGCATTCCGCGGCCCGGCTCGCAGATCCGCATTGGCGACATGCAGTTCACGGTCGAGCGCGTTGCCAAGAACCGCATCGTCGAGTTGCGGCTGGACCGCGCGGAGGTAAACGCATGAGCGCGCCGGAAATCATCGTGCTGGTGGTTTGCGTCGCGCTGTCGTTCTTCTTCTCCGGCATCGAGACCAGCCTGCTCTCGCTCAACAAAATCCGCCTCCGCGATCGCGTCCGGCGGCGCGACCCGCGCGCGATGATCCTCCAGCGATACCTTGACCGGCCAGAGCGGCTGCTGGCGACGGTGCTGGTGGGCAACAACCTTGTCAATGTCACCGCCACGGTCGTCGCGGTGCATGCCGCGCTGCTCTACTGGCCGCTGCCGCCGCGCGCGGGCTTCGCGCTGGCGGTGGTGCTGATGGTGCTCATGCTGCTGATCGTCGGCGAACTGGTGCCGAAATCGCTGTTTCGGCTCTACCCGTTCCGGTTGAGCATGGCGCTGGCGCGGCCACTTCACGTGTGCGCGGTGGCGATGACGCCGCTGACGGTCACGTTCGAGTTCTTCGCGTCGGTCTTTATGCGCCTGGCCGGCCTTGAGCGCGCGAAGAAGGAACTGTTCGTGAGTCGCGAGGAGCTCATTTTCATTGCCCGCGAAGGCGAACTGGCCAGCCAGCCGTCGGCGGAACAGCGCAAGATGATCTCCGGTGTGTTCGAGATGTGCGCCACGCCGGTGCGCGACGTGATGGTGCCGATGGTTTGCGTGCTCGCCGTGACGCCGCAAACCTCCATCGCCGAGGTGTTGCGACAGGCGCGCGAGCGCAACTTCTCACAACTGCCGGTGCTCGACGCGGCTGGCAATCTCTCAGGCGTCATCAACGTCTTCGAGATTCTCTTCAACGACGGTGATGTCACCACGAAGACCGCCGCCGATTTCTGCCGGCCTGCGCCGACGGTGGACAGCGCTGAGCCACTCGACCGAGCGCTGGCGCGTTTGCGCGGCGCCGCCATGCCGATGGCCGTGGTGTTCGACGTGAAAAAACGGCCGCTGGGCGTGGTGACGATCACGGATCTGGTCGAGAAGATCGTCGGCGAAATCGCGTTGTAGGCTGCTGCGCGGGAGATGGAAGGACGCGCGGAGCGGACAGAACTTCGCGACTTCCCTGTTCAAATCCCCAACCGGCTTACTAGCGCTTCTTGCCTTTGAACGCGCTCGACATGGCCTGCGCCATCTCACGCTCGGCGGTGCGGCGCTTGATGTCCTCGCGGCGGTCCACCTGCGTCTTGCCCTCGGCGAGGGCGATCTCGATTTTGGCGACGTTGCGTTTGTTGAAGTAGAGCTTGAGCGCGACGAGCGCCTTGCCTTTGGTGGCCATCTGGCCCATGAGGCGGTGAATCTGGTCGCGGTGGAGCAGGAGCTTGCGCTGGCGGGTCGGGTTGTGGTTCCAGATGTTGCCGTGGGAGTATTCGGGGATGTGGGCGTTGAAGAGCCAGACCTCGTCCTTGTCGAGCCGCGCGAAGGCGTCGTTGATCGTGGCGCGGCCGTTGCGGAGGCTCTTGACCTCCGTGCCGGTCAGCACGATGCCGGCCTCCATCGTTTCGAGGATGGCGTAGTCGTGGTGCGCTTTGCGATTGGTGGCGATGACGAACATGTTGTGCCGCCGAATCTAGCCCGTCGCTCGCCAGTGGAGCAAGACAAACGGCGTTATTCTCACTTTGCTGGGCGCAACTTGGCACCCGCGCCATCAAGCCGTGAGCCAGAGTTCATCCCAGTGGCCGTTGTCGCGAGCTTCTTCCAAACCATCCAAGTGGCGCAGGCCGCCGCGGGTCCAGAACTGCCCGG